>Ga0335077_10011716_pt1 | contig 10959 bp, 8 predicted proteins | sample Lox_Sample_31_FD_207151 | JGI IMG/M metagenome (GOLD analysis project Ga0335077, IMG submission 207151) | Soil microbial communities from Loxahatchee National Wildlife Refuge, Florida, United States - Lox_Sample_3.1 | ecosystem: Environmental > Terrestrial > Soil > Wetlands | place: USA: Florida...
GCGGCTTCACGCGACAACAGCCGAGGACGTTGAGTCACACTCAACAATACGTCTCACTTTTGCAAGGGACTGTCAAGCGAACCCATGTCAGAACCGCCACGCGATTGCCAGCGCAGATCAACCCTTCAGGGTTCTTGACAATATTCACAGAAGTGACCAAAATGCAACACGCGTTCAGTATACTGAACGTGAATGAGCTGCATGACAGAGACGACAGCTTCGCACAACATCGCCGGAATGCTGCGTGGCTATTCGATCGAGGTAAGCCCCACGCACCCCAAGATGGTCGATGCGGCGTTGCAGAGACTTGAACCGGGAACTGAAGTTTTCCTTCCCTGGATCCCCGGCGCAAATCCAATGGATACGGTGATACCGGCGACGCGGCTGCGACGCGCCGGCCTCGTCCCCGTTCCTCACATCGGAGCCCGGCATCTGGAGAGCGAGATCCAGCTCTGGCAATTCGTGTCTCGACTGGTTGGGGAAGCCGGGGTTGACCGCGTTCTCGTTGTTGGTGGCGACCGCGCCCACGCGGCCGGCCCTTATGGGTCGAGCCTTGAGGTTCTGCGGACGGGCGTGTTCCAGAAGGCCGGAATCATTCGCGTCGCCATGGGTGGTTTTCCAGAGGGCAACCCGCATATCCCGCAGCCGGTTCTGGAGGAAGCGCTCACGGCAAAAGTGAATTTTGCGCGCGGCGCTGGATTAAAGCTTTCGATTGTTACGCAATTTGCCTTCGACGCTGAACCCATCATTGGCTGGCTGCGGAAGATTCGCTCCCGAGGAATCGAAGTGCCGGTACAGGTCGGGCTTGCGGGGCCTGCGGGCATTGTTACCCTGATGCGCTACGCGGTGCGATGCGGGATTGGCAATTCGCTACATGTGCTGACGGAAAATCCGTCTTTCGCGAAATTGCTCATCGAGAAGGGGCCGGAGCCGATTATTCGTGATATCCACGCTGCCGGAGCCGGAGGCGAGTCGGCTGCGCTCGGCATCGCGGGCCTGCATTTCTACGTCTTTGGGGGATTCAACAAGACGGTTGACTGGATCGAGGCGCAGCGCGTCCTGAACCCCAGCCCCGCTCACACCTGAGCTGTACGCCAGCCCTTGGCATAGGTCTCGCGTGCAACCTTCGAATAAGGCACCGGGCTGACGATCGCGCGAATTTCGAGCTGCTTGTGACGTTCAACGGTCGGTTTGTTCGAGCCGCCGCCGGACTCTCCCCACACGAGTTGGACTTCGGTGCCCACTTCGACGTTTGCATCGACCACGCCCAGCGATAACATCGAGCGCTCGTTGTAGCTGTAACCGGTGAACATGGAAAGGCCGACGGTTTTTCCATGGCTGAGGATTTTGTCATAAGAAGCGGATGCGTAGTTGGATTGCGGCAGGTCGATGTACTTGTAGATCTCCCCGTGCTCGAACAGCGAAGCAAACACATTCACGACATCATCGGAGTTCCAGGCAAATGTGACTTTCTTGCGATGGGGTTCGCCTTGCATTTTTTCGAGGGCTTCGCGTCCGATGAAGTCGTGATCGAACTTTACGAATGGCCCGTATCCGAGGGCATAGGGCGTCATGTAATAGTCTTCGATGTTATTGGACTCGAAGCTGCCGGCCAGGGAGCCAGTGCTTTCATAGCTGGATGCGGGCAGCCACTGCCGGTAGGCTTTCATCTTCTCGCCGGTGTAGACGGCAGGGAGCGGGGAAGGTATCCATCCGGACTCAAGCGTGTTCGAGGCGTAGGCTCGAGCGCCCACTTCGCGAAGACCAAAATTTTTGCCCGCGTCAACAATCGCCTCGCGAATTTCCTCGCGCTCTTCGTAGGGGCCCCAGACTTCGAGCCCGGGAGCACCGGCCATGCCATGGCGCAAGGCACGGACTTTTCGACCGGCGATATTGATGTAACCCATGTTGAAGAACTTAATCTCCGGGACAGGGCCGCCGTTGACCTTATCGAGAATCTGCGGAGCGTTCGGCCCTTGAATCTGATAGCGGTAACAACTGCGGACGATGGCTTTGCCCTTTGGGTTCGAAGGTGAGCGGGGATCCATTTTGGCGGTGACTTTGTACCCGCCGGTTTCGGCATGGAATTGAAGCCAATTGGCGACTGGCGCACGTCCCACATACACCAGCCTGTTTTCTTCGAGGTGAAAGAGAATTCCGTCGCCGATCACGTAGCCATCGTAAGAACAGGGCGAGAAGTGCTTGGCGCGATTGACAGGGAAGTTCGCGAAGCTGTTGGTCGCAAGATGAGAGAGCATCTTGAGAGCGTCGGGGCCTTCCACGTAGAGATTGAACATGTGGTGAGACTGGTCGAATAGAACGGCGGTTTCGCGCCAGGCAAGCTGCTCGTCACGCCAATTGGAGTATTCGGAAGGAACGACAGGGTAAACGTAGGCTCCGATTGGGGAGTTGCGCAACATGCTTGCGGGATTTCCGGCGGACTGTAACAGGTCCTCTAAGTTTTTCTCTTTCATTTCTGTCCCTCCTCGGCTGGAAGTCAGGCGGCGCGACGTTCAGTATACGGAACCTCAGCAAGTTTGCAATATCCTGAAATCCTGATGTCGAGAATTGACAAGAGCCGGGAGCAGTGAATACCCTCCCAACTTGCTGCGAAACGGAAGAATGGTAAATGCCTCGTCACAAGTCGTGTCTTTCCAAGAAGTGGGAGTTGTCGGACTGATCCAGGTCGACAATCCACCCGTAAACGCTCTCAGCCGGGAGGTTCGGGCGGGAATTATCGATGCCATTGCGGTTGTTGCCGGGCGGCAACAGATCAGAGCGTTGCTGATCATCTCGGCCGGAAACTTATTCAGTGCCGGCGCCGATCTGAAAGAGTTTGACACAGGATTCTTAGAACCGTCGCTGCAAGAGTTACAGGCAGCCATTGAGTTGGCTCAGATACCTGTCGTTGCGGCGATCCATGGGTTGGCACTCGGCGGAGGCCTGGAAGTGGCGATGGCCTGCCACTACCGTGTGGCGCAGAAGAACGCAAAACTGGGGCTACCGGAGATCAATCTTGGAATCGTCCCCGGTGCTGGCGGGACGCAGCGCCTTCCGCGACTGATTGGGCCTCGCGCGGCGTTGGAGATGATTTTGTCGGGCGCTCCGATTTCGGCTACAGAGGCAAAAGCGAAGGGCTTGGTCGATGAAATTGCTGAAAACGATTTGCGCCAGGCCGCAATGGCTTTCTGCGAGCGCTTGGTGAGGGATGGAGCCGGACCGCGTCCGACGCGCGAACTCCTGGCGGCAGGGGGTCTCGGCGAATCGGAGGTGGGCGCGGCTCTGCGCGCCAATGCGAAGAGCCTGCGAGGACGAAGCACGCAGACTTTGGTGATTGAGGCGATCCAGGCATCAAGATTGCCGTTCGCGGAAGGCGTTGCGGTCGAAGCGCGCGTCTCGCAAGCGTCGCTCGCGTCGCGCGAAAGCCATGCACTACGGCATGTTTTCTTTGCTGAACGCGAATCGGGGAAGGTGACGGGGATGCCGGCTCGCCTTGAGCCGCCGGAGATCAGACAGGTTGCGATTATTGGCGCAGGTACGATGGGCAGCGCAATTGCAATTGCATTTGCGGACGCGGACCGCAGGGTAATTCTTATCGACAATACCGAGGCCGCACTTACCAGGGGCCGGGAGAACATTCGGTCCACATACGCTTCGAGTGTCAAACGCGGACGAATCACGCAGCAAATCGCGGAGGAGCGAGTTGCTCGGATTACGACTGGTCTGGAGGTTGGGACGACGACCGATGCCGACATGGTGATCGAGGCGGTATTCGAAGACATGAGCCTGAAAAAGCGGGTGCTGTCCGATCTTGACTCGGTAATTCCGAGGGAACGGCTGATCGCGACAAATACTTCGACTCTTTCGATAACTGAACTGGCACGCGCGACTAAGCATCCGGACCGTGTCTTGGGCCTTCATTTCTTCGCCCCCGCAAATGTCACGAAGCTGCTGGAGATTGCGCGCGGCAGCGACACGACGAGCGAAACGCTGGCGATCGCGTTGCAGGTAGCAAAACTCTTGAAAAAGGTTCCCGTGGTTGCAGGTGACGCCTTCGGCTTTATCGGCAATCGCATGATGCTCGACGGCTACTTCCGGGAGGCGGAGCAACTTCTTCTGGAGGGTGCGTCTCCGACGCAGGTCGATGCTGCCCTGGAGCAATTCGGCTTCGCGATGGGGCCGCAGCGGGTGAGTGATCTGGGCGGAAACGATGTCGGCACGAAGGCGCGGCTCCAGCTTTACGAGCGGGAAAGCCGACCCGATCCTTATTTCGTGATCGCCGACCGTCTCACTGAAATGGGAAGACTCGGCCAGAAAACTGGCCGGGGCTTCTATCGATATGAGAGCGGCAGCCGCGACGCTTTGCCGGATCTGGAAGTGACGGCTTTGATTGAAGCGCTCGCGTCACAGCGAGGGATTGTGAGGCGCGAGATTGGGGATGACGAAATTGTCGAGCGGTGTCTTCTTGCGCTGATCAACGTGGGAGCGATGGTTCTGGATGAAGGCGTCGCGGCACGCGCCTCCGACATTGATGTTGTTTGGACGAGCGGCTATGGTTTCCCGCGCCATCTTGGCGGACCGATGTTCTATGCCGACACGCTGGGGCTGCGTCATGTGGCCGAGCGGATTCGCTATTATCACGGAAAGCTCGGCCATTATTGGCGGCCTGCGCGGTTGTTGGAACGGCTGGCAGTGGAAAACTCGAGCTTTGAGCAACGGGACGGGGCTTCGCGAACGCCATAGGCATCTTCTGCGGCGACGAAAACGAAAAATTCTTTTCCGACCTGGTAGCGATCTCGAATTGCAGAATCAATCAAACTGCGACGCGTTTTCGCGCGCGCGCAGTTTCGTTCCCCGCAAACCGATCGAGCACGTTTGCCAGTTCGTCTGTCTTCGATAACTGCGGCGTGTGATCGGTGTTGAGTTCAGCGACTTCAATGCATGGATTCTCAGCAATCATTCGCCGCTGCAAAGGAGGGGGCACGGCGTGGTCTTCGGTGCAGATGACGTAGTAGCGATTGATGTTGTCGAGCGCTCCGGGTGGGATGGATACTGGCGCCGCGAAAGGAGCGACCGGCTGGGGACGATGCTTCTGCGTAGCCCATTCAGCAATATCCTCTGGACAACAGTCATACAAAGCATAGCGAGAGGCCTTAACCGGCATGACGGCAACGGGTGGTTCTCCTTCGAGCACGATGTTTGCCTGAACCTGATCACCGGTTCCCTCGGGAAGGTGGGTCAAGTCGAGAAGACTCTGGCCGTTCCTAGGCAAGAACGCAGCCACGTATACGAGCGCGGCAACCCGATTGGGAGAGCGCGCCGCTCCCTGTGTGGCGATGATGCCTCCCATGCTGTGACCAATGACGATGGCCGGTTCGGGATGAGAAGCGAGTGCTTCGCACAATCGGCTAGCGCAAGCGTCCAAGGTAATATCTTTTACTGGTGTGCGATCTTCGCCGAGGCCTGGCAGGTCGAAGGCCTCGACCGAATGGCCCATACTCTTCAATCGTTCACTGAGCGGGCCCCAGATCCATGCGCCACAAAACGCACCGTGCACGAGGACGAGTCTTGCCATGTGATCTCCTGAGCCGATTTGTTGAGATGCCAACGAGATCGCAAGTGTAGCCGAAAACACGTCGCGCATCGAAGCCAGCGCTGGGCTGGACTGCGAATTCGCCCAAGCGCTTATAATTCGGCTTCGTCATCCAATGCTTACGAATCGACAAACCATCCGCATCGAATGGGGAGACTGCGATCCCGCCGGAATCGTGTATTTCCCGCGATATTTCGAGATGTTTGACGCCTGTACGTGCGCGCTTTTTGAGCGCGCTGGTCTCTTCAAGCGCGACATGCTGAAGACGTACGATATTGCCGGTATTCCCGTCGTGGACATGAAGGCGCGGTTCATGATTCCGTCGCGGTTCGGGGATGATGTGGACGTGGAATCGGCGGTATCGAAGTGGGGAAGCAGCAGCTTTGTTGTGCGTCACCGCTTGATGAAAGGCGCCACGCTGGCTATTGAGTGCTTCGAAACGAGGGTCTGGGTCGGGCATCCAGAAGGAGACGCCGAAAAATTCGAAGCGTGCGCGATTCCAGACGAGGTGAAAGAAAAATTCGGGCCGGGGGATGAGAGTTAGCGCTCGAGCTGACGCGATCGCGTCGCAGCCAGATTCCCATTCTTTCTGATTACCGCAAGGGCGTGGTCCAGCGGGGCGCGGCTTTCTTCGTTATTCAAATGCACAAATTTCTTGAGAAGGCGAAGAAAGATCTTCTGTTCCTTCTTGTCGAGAGCCTGCAGCAGCCGCCGGCTAAGAAGGCGCCCGGATGGAAGGAGTTTCTTCAAGAGCGCGAGGCCCTGTGGCGTGAGCCGAAGCAGGCGAAAACGTTTGCTGTCAGCCGGGACGATTCGTTTGATGAACCGGCGCTCTTCGAGGCGAACCGCCAGATTCGCAGCCGTAGACGTATCGAGGGCGCAGAGCCGTGCCAGGGTGACCTGGTCGATTCCGGGGTGGTCCTGAAGGATTCGCAGCACGGCGTATTGAACAGGCGTTACCTCATACCCCACGGTCGAGTAAAACAGCGAAACTGCGATCTGCTGAGCGCGGCGAATCAAGTGTCCCGGCTGGTCGTAGACATCGTTCGATAATTCGCCAATTTTGCGCTTTCGTTTTGGTGAGGAACGCCGGGGTTTCATCTGCTCTCGCGAAGTTGTCGAGTGAAGCGAAGCTCGCCGCTTGTGCTATTGAGTCTAGCATGGCGCTTGCAGCGCCGAATTTCATCGTTTACCTTCGACGTTAAGTACACTTAACGATGTGGGGACCCTCGTGAGTGCGCCTTTGCGGCCAGTGTCTTTCTTTTCTCCTAAGGTCGAGCTGACGGGTCGGCCCGATGGACGCTACCTGATGCGTTCGGTCGAGCCGCTCGAGAGCTACGACCGATGTGTTGGCGATTGGCTGGACCGCTGGGCCGCCGAAGCTCCGAATCGCGAATTCATCATCGAGCAAACCAAAGACGGCGAGCGAACAATTCGTTACTGGGAAGCGCGCGAGGCGGCACTGGCTATCGCCGAGGGCCTGCTTCGTTATGAACTCGGCCCGGAGCGCCCGATTGCTATCCTTGCCTCCAACAGCATTGACTACGCGCTGATCATTCTGGCTGCGGTTTACGTGGGGATCCCATTCGCTCCGATCGCGCCCGCCTATGCGCTGCAGACCGCGGACTATCTCAAACTTGCCCACAGTTTTCGTTTATTGACTCCCGGCATGGTGGTGGTCGAGGACGGCGAACTCTATCGGAACGCGATCGAGAAGACGATTGGGAGTTCCGTTCCAGTAGTAGCGCTGCGCTACGCGACGCCGGACATGATCAGTTTTGGATCGCTCCGCGGCGACGGCCGCCGGCGGGAGAGGGTGATTGCCGCCGCAGCACAAGTTGTCGGGGATACAGTGTTGAAATACCTGTTTACCTCGGGCTCGACCGGCGTGCCGAAAGCCGTCATCAACACGCACCGGATGCTTTGTTCCAATTCGCAAATGAAGCGGCAGGTGGCGCCGATTTTGGCCGAGGAACCGCCCGTGATGGTGGATTGGGCTCCGTGGAACCACACCGCTGGCGGCAATAGCAATTTCAGCATTGTGCTTCACAACGGAGGCACGCTCTATATCGATCCTGGGAAGCCAACTCCCGCGCTGTTTGGCGAGAGCCTGAAACTGCTACGAAGAATTTCGCCAACCATTTACTTCAATGTGCCCAAGGGCTTTGAGCTGTTGATCCCGCATCTCGAGGCCGATCGGGCATTTCGGGAAAATTTCTTCCGCAGAATCAAATTCCTTTGGTATGCAGCAGCATCGATGCAACCCTCCACTTGGTTTGCGCTTGAGCGGCTGACGATCGATGCGGTTGGCCAGAAGATTTTGACGGTCAGCGGGCTCGGGATGACGGAGACAAGCCCGATCGCGCTGTTCGGGAACTTGTACGCGACTGGGCCGGGCGTGGTGGGCATTCCGGTGGCGGGCATGGATCTTAAGCTCGTGCCGCACGATGAAAGCTTTGAGGCGTGGTATCGAGGTCCGAATGTCACTCCCGGTTATTGGCGTGATGCAGGAGCGACGGAAGCATCGTTTGATGAGGAGGGTTTTTTTCGCTCGGGAGACCTGCTCAGTTTTATCGATCCGAAGCAACCGAGAGCGGGAATGCGGTTCGATGGGCGGATCAGCGAAGACTTTAAGCTCACCTCCGGTACACGCGTCAATGCCGGCAAGCTGCGATTGACTGCGCTTGATGTATTTCGACCGCTGGCAAACGAGGTTGTGATCGCCGGCGCGGATCGGGCAGATGTTCGGATGCTGATTTTTCCCGATTGGGAAGCATGCGGCGCGGCTGCCGGTCTGAATGGCGACGCAACGGCCGCTCAAATCGCATCGAGCGAGATACTGAAGGCGACTTTACAGGAACGACTAAGGCAGCTTGCCGCGATGGGCACGGGCAGCTCCAGTCGGGTCGTCGCGGCCCTATTGGTTGAGGTGCCGCCTTCTGGTGCGGCGGGCGAGTTGACGGAAAAGGGGACCGTCAACAGCCGGGGACTGCAGAAGAATCGGCCGGAGCTTCTCGACATTCTTTTCGGGGAAACGGACGAGCGTGTGCTGCGCATCAATTCTGTGCAAGGGCCAAGATAGAGGCCTCAATTGAGCCAGTTGGGTGTACATTGAAACGGCCTGTGGGGGCCAAGATTCATGGAAACACTGGTGAAGGCCAAACAATTTCCCTTGCCGAGTTCGCTGAAAGTAGTGCCGGGAACCGAACGGGCACAGGCCGCTTATCCCTACTACATGCAGTTCACCAAAGAGGACGACGAGCGGTTTTGGTTTTACAACTCCATGCATTTTCCCGAGCCGATGAGTGCGTTCGACACCATCACCGCGGAGGCGGCTTATTGTGCTCTAGGCGCGTCGAACACGCGCGTGCAATGCCTGCCGACCACGCTCGGCATTGACTATCGCATCATCAACGGGCGGATCTATATCGGCGGTAACGCAGTGACCGACCCCGCCGAAATTGCGCGGCGAACCGAAGAATTCAAGCAGCGGGCTTTTTACTACTACGGCAACTGGGAGAGATTGTTCGAACAATGGAAGAAGAAAATGATGACTCTGATTCGGGATGCGGAGAAGCTGGGAAAACCCGTGATTCCGGAATTCGAGCCCTTATCGAATGTGCATGCCGGCCATGGAGTCGCTTCCAATCACTATCTTCTCGATATCTATCAAAAGACGCTCGAAGGCTATTACCGCATGTGGCAATACCACTTCGAGTTCCTGCTGCTCGGGTATGGCGCTTACCTCACGTTCTTCGATTTTTGTAAGAAGGCGTTCCCGGAGATCAGCGATCAGACGGTCGCACGCATGGTGGCCGGAATTCAAGCTGAAATCTTCCGCCCGGATGACGAACTCAGACGGTTGGCGAAACTCGCGATCGAACTCGGGGTCGATGACGAGATACAGGAAGGCCGCGCCCCCGATGACGTGATCAAATCGCTCGAACAACGCGGTGAGCCGGGGAAAGCTTGGCTCGAAGAACTGGCGATCGCGCGCGAACCATGGTTCAACATTAACGTCGGCGACGGCTTCTATCACTATCATCGGTCCTGGAACGACGATCTCTCGATGCCGTTCGCGGCGCTGCCGGGCTACATTGCGAATGTCAAGGCGGGCCAGCGCATCGAGCGGCCAATTGAAAAGCTGATGGCGGAGCGCAAGCAGCTCATCGAAGATTACCGGGAGCTGCTGAATACCGATGAAGAGCGCGCGGCTTACGACCAGATGATTACGCTGGCGCACCGCGTGTTTCCCTACGTCGAGGGACACAAGTTCTATTGCGAACACTGGTACACAAACCTCTTCTTCAACAAGATCAGAGAATTCGGCAGGCTTCTCTCCGAGCACGGATTCTTTCCTGACACGGAAGATGTTTTCCAACTCACTCATTTCGAACTTGAGGCGGCGATTGTTGACCTGATGACGTCGTGGTCGAACGGTTCGCCTCCGCGTGGCCCGTCACGCTGGCCGGCGATTGTAGAAGAGCGCAAGGCGGCGATTGCGGAATGGGCAAGGCAAGATACAGCGCCGGCGCTCGGGCCGGTTCCCGAGGTGATCGATGATCCTGCGATCGTCATGCTGTGGGGCATTACACGCGAGAGTCTTGATGCCTGGTTAAAGGCCGGCGATCAGCCGGATTCGCACGAAATCAAGGGATTCGCTGCATCGAGCGGGGTAGTTGAGGGCATCGCGCGTGTGGTGAAGTCGGTCGACGAGATCGGCCGATTGCACAAGGGCGACATACTGGTTTGCCAGATAACTAATCCCACATGGGCGCCGATCTTCCAAAAGATTGCCGCTGCAGTTTCCGATATCGGCGGCTCGATGAGCCACGCGGCCATCGTTGCGCGCGAGTTCGGGTTGCCCGCGGTGGTTGGGACTGGAACGGCCACACAAAAAATCCGAGACGGCCAACGCGTCCGGGTGGACGGAGGGCGGGGCGTGGTCACAATCATCGACTAGGTCGTGACGGTAGGCTTCTCAGGTCGCCATGCACTCATCTGAAAACATCAGTTGGTTCGCCGACATCACGCTAAAAGATCGCCTGGCTGTGGGCGGCAAGGGCGGATCTCTCGGCGAACTCGCAGGCGCGGGAATCGCAGTGCCACCGGGCTTCGTCGTGCGGGTTGCCGCTTTTGAGAGTTTCCTTGCTGCGTTTGAAAGAGAAGAGCCGGTTCGTTCCCGTGTAGAGAATTTGCGCGACCATGAACTCGAGCAAATTACGAGCCTCTCAAAACGGCTGCGCGCGCGGATCGAAGACTGGCCACTGCCGGATGATCTGCAAGCCGAGATCCTGGGTGCTCACGGCGAACTTTGCGGTGAGAAGTTCGACCGGCCACTGGCGGTGCGCTCCTCAGCAACCACC
>Ga0335077_10011719_pt1 | contig 10957 bp, 10 predicted proteins | sample Lox_Sample_31_FD_207151 | JGI IMG/M metagenome (GOLD analysis project Ga0335077, IMG submission 207151) | Soil microbial communities from Loxahatchee National Wildlife Refuge, Florida, United States - Lox_Sample_3.1 | ecosystem: Environmental > Terrestrial > Soil > Wetlands | place: USA...
CTTTCGGGGTCGATACCGCGCTGATCGAGGACGGCACCTACTTCGCCGTCGTCACGGACGGAGACGAGATCGTCGCCTGCGGGGGCTGGGGGCGGCGGCGGACGCTGTTCGGCAGCAGCTCACGGCCGGAGCGGGACGAGTCGCTGCTCGATCCGCGCACCGAAGCGGCACGGATCCGCGCGTTCTTCGTGGACCCGGCGCATGCGCGCCACGGCCTGGGGAGGATGCTGCTCGAGCACAGCGAATCCGAGGCGCGCCGTGCCGGGTTCGTCACGATGGAGCTCATGGCGACGCTCCCGGGGATACCTTTCTACGAGCGCTGCGGCTACGTTCGCGGCGCAGCGCTCGACTACCCGGTGCCGGGAGGCGCCCAGCTCCCGATGGTCGCGATGCGCAAGCGCATAACGCCTGACTGAGCTCGCCCTCAGAGCCGGCCGGCCAGCTCAACACTGCGGGGAGCCGCGAGTCCGCCGAAGCGCTCGTCGATCTGCCTGAGGCGCCTCGCAGCCTCCTGCGCGGCGCCGCTCGCGAGGAGCTCCTCGACTTCGCGCAGGCGCGCATCCAGGTCCGCTGCGAGCGCCGCGCGACAGCGCGCGAGCTTCTCGGGCTGCGCGCGCCCGTGCGCCGCGAGACTCCCGAGGGCCTGCAACAGCGCTCCGGGAAGAGCGACCTCGTGCTGCACGCGCGGCTGCACCGCTTCGTCGACGTTCGCGACGCACCATTGGTGCAGCGAGCGGATGCTTTGCGCGTCGTCGGCCAGATGGTCCGGGTCGCGCTCGCCGGTGATATAGACGAGCCGCGTCTGCGACTGAAACAGGGCGAGCAGATCCTGCGGCGGCAGGGGCACCTGCGGGGTTCCGATCGGATCGCTGCCGGCATCGAGAATCACGCCGCGGAATACATCCGGGTAGGCAAGGGCGATCCGCAGCGCAATCCGCGAGCCGCCCGAGAACCCTCCCACGTACACCCGCTCGGGGTCGATCGGAAAGCGTCGCCGCGCCTCGGCTGCGGCCAGCAGCGCCAGGGGGACCCGCCGGCCCAGGGGATTCTCATCGTTCCCGGAGCGCGCCGCGGTGATGAACACCACGCCGAAGCGCTCGAGCGCCATCGCCCAGCCCGGCGGCAGCCGCGCGTCCTGCCATGGAGGCACGAACACCAGCAGGGCGAAGCCCTGGGGTGATGGCCGGGTGGCCGGCTGATAGATCAGAAACCGCTCAGACGCGACGTCGAGCGGCTGGCGCGACAGCGTCGCGCCCCAGCCGGCGAGCGCGCGCTCCGCGGCGAGGCGGGTGAGGGGACTCGCCATGCGTCGCATGAGCTCCGCGGTCTCGGCATACGGGGTGTCGTCCGCGGCGCGGACGTCGCGGAGCGTCGTGCCCGCGGCTCCTGCCGTGGTACCGACAGCGGCGTTCAGGACTGCGACGGCGCAGGCCAACTCCAGGAGTCCCGTCCCGGATTGTGGTCGGCTCATGGGTCGATGCGCCCCGGCCATGCGCGGAACCGGGTGTTCCGGGGCCTGTAGTATCATGCCCGCCCCGCGCGACGGCAACGCGCGTCCGGTGGGGCGTTAGCTCAGTCGGTAGAGCATCGGACTTTTAATCCGCTGGTCGACGGTTCGATTCCGTCACGCCCCATATTAAGCCGCTCACACCAAGGAGGTCTCCCATGCGCATTCTTGTGGTCGGAGCGAGCGGGACGATCGGCCGTGCCATTGTCGCGGCCTTGTCTGCCGGCAACGAAGTCATCCTGGCCAGCCTGCGGAGTGCGACCATCAAGGTCGATATCGCCGACCCCGGGAGCATCCAGCGGATGTATCGCACGCTCGGGAGAGTGAATGCCGTCGTCTGCGCGGCCGGACAAGCCAAGTTCGCTCCACTCGCCCAACTGAGCGATGCTGACTTTCGCTTCTGCCTGGACAACAAGCTGATGGGTCAGGTGAACCTCGTGCGATACGGGTTCGAGCACGTGGAAGAGGGCGGGTCGTTCACGCTGACCACGGGCATCCTCGCGCAGACGCCGATGCCGGGCAGTGCAGCCATAAGCCTGGTGAATGCGGGGCTCGAGGGGTTTGTCAGAGCGGCCGCGCTGGAAGCGCCGCGCCATATACGGGTCAACGCCGTCAGCCCACCCTGGGTAAGCGAGACGCTGCAGGCGCTGAAAATGGACCCGTCCCAGGGGCTGCCCGCAAGCACCGTTGCCCGAGCCTATGTGCGAAGCGTAACCGGCAAAGAAACCGGGTCAACGCTTCAGCCCTCACCCTAGCACGACTGCGGCCGCGCGGCGGCATAACCGTCGCGCGGCCGCAGATACGCTGACAGAACGACGCGGGATTATCGCACGGCGACCTCTGCCGGGATCTGGATGCCGCGCGCCGCAGCTTCCGCAAAGGTGTGCGTGGCGAGGTACAGCTGTGTGACCAGCGGTGTCTTTGCCACACGCACCGCGCCACCGAGCGCCTGCTCGTAGCAAGCGTTCAGGTTTTCCACCGGCACCAGGTCGACCCGGTCGCCACGGGTGCAGGCAACCCAGGCGGCATTCTTAAGACGCTGGTAGAAAGTCTGCGCGTCCTTCGGTTGACTGAGGTCGAGGCCAGCGGCACTGACGTGCATCGCGACGGTCACGGTGTGGTCGGCGGCGACGGCGGTAGCGGTGAAGAGCGCGCAGGCGAGGGCAATGGCGCCGAGCATCGAGCGGGAGTTAGTCAGAGCGTTCATCGTCATCTCCTCGTGTGTTTGAGTTGAATTGCTTTTGCGATGCGAACCTGACTGATACGATTGCTCGGGTCTGAATTCGGGTACCACGGGAATATTCCGGTACCCGAATTGCCCGCGACACACTCCTCACTGATGTCAGGGTTGGCACGATGACCGAGGCCAAAAAGGCACTGGTGGAGAGGCTGTTCGCGCAGCAGGGAAACGCCCTGCGGGCATTCCTGCTGCGGCGCACACGACGACATCCCGAGGCGGCGGATCTTGCCCAGGAAGTGTACGTGCGCATGCTGCGAATCCCCGACATGGCGGCGATCCGCAACCCCGAGGCCTACCTCTATACGGTCGCGAGCAACCTTGCCAAAGAGCACGCGCAGCAGGAGCGCCGCGAGCGGATGGCGGTCGATGTGGACGATCCGCTGGTACAGGAGCAGCTCGCAGAGCTCCCGACGTTCGGTGGCGAGCTGGACACCGAGCAGCGCATTACCAGGTTGCGCGAGGTGTTGAGGCAGCTCTCGCCCAAGTGCCGGGCAGCAGTCGAGCTGCAGTACTGGCACGGGCTGAGCTACGAGGAGATCGCGCTGCGGTTGGGGGTGTCGACCCACATGGTGAAGAAATACCTGAGCCAGGGACTGGTGCACTGCCGGCGCCGGATGGCGCGGCTAGGGTGAACACATGACTACTTTGGGTTCCGACGAGGAGCGGGTCCGCGAGCTGATCATGCAGCAGTCGGCGGACTGGTTCGTGGCGAACCGCGCCGGGCTCTCGGAGCGGGAGCGCGAGGCATTTGCAACCTGGCTCAAGGCATCGCCGGTGCACGTCGAGGAGTATCTGGCGCTCGCGGGCATCGACCGGGACCTGCGGGCCGCGGCCGCCGGCTGCGAGGAATCGGTCGAGGCAATTGTCGCGCGTGCGCGCGGGAAGGAAAGCCCGGCGCCGCCGGTCTGGCTGCAATTCCCCGGGCGCGGGCGAACGATCGTGGCGGCCATGGCGGGAGTGGCTGTCGTGTGTCTGGGCGTGCTCTTCACCTGGAACACGCGGCCCCCCGGTCATCCGGCCGCCGCGGTGGCGGCACTGCATTTCGCGACGCGTCACGGCGAAAAGCAAACCTATCACCTCGCGGACAACTCCGTGCTGCACCTCAACACCGATAGCGCCGTCACCGTGCGATACAGTGACGCCGAACGGCGCATCGTCCTCGAAGCGGGCGAGGCCGACTTCGAGGTCGCGCATCAGGGCGGGCGCCCATTCCGGGTGCTCGCGGGTCCCGCCGAGACTGTGGATCTGGGAACGCGCTTCGATGTACGCCTCGCGGGCGGCATGGCTCTCGTCACCGTGCAACAGGGTACGGTGGCCGTTGCCCTCGCAACAGCGAGCCAGGATCGCAGTGCACGTTTCGTGACACTCACTGCCGATCAGCAGATCGAGGTGACCGCGGGGAATTTGCCGGCGGCCCCGGTTGCGGTGGATGCGCGACGCGTCACCTCCTGGCTGCACCGCCAGATCGTATTCGAGCGTGAGCCCCTGGGCCGGGTCGCGGCCGAGTTCAATCGCTACGCACCGAAGCCGATTGAGATCGCCACGCCGGGCTTGCGGGATCTCGAGATCAGCGGGGTTTTCGCCATCGACGACACCGAGGCTTTCGTCGCGTTCCTGCGTAGCCTCGATAACGTGCGCGTGGAGGAAACGGCGCAGGCGGTTCGCGTGTCGCAGAAGTAGAGTCGCGCGCTTGCGCACCAATCAGATCGCGCTGGCCATCTCCGCTGCGCTGCGCGCACTGTCGCTGCCGGTGACACTGGCCAGCGCAGCGACCGCGATCGCACAGCCAACCGCCGGCGCTCCCGTCTCCCTCGTTGCGCCGATTGCCGCCCAGCCCCTGGCTCAGGCGCTCGCTGCCTTTGCCGAGCAGACGGGGCTGCAGGTGGTGTACGTCTCCGGGCTGATCCACGGGCAGCAATCGCACGAGGTAACCGCGGGAATGAGCGCCAGGGATGCGCTGGCGCGTCTGTTGCAAGGCAGCGGACTCAGGTTCGAGTTCCTGACCGAGCATAGTGTGCGCATTCTTGCCGTGCCGTCGCGCGCCGTCGCGAGCCCGGTCACCGACCTCCCTTACGAGGAGGTGATCGTGACGGCCAACCGCCGCGCCGAGAACATCCAGGATGTGCCTATCACGATTCAGGTCTTCAATGGCGAGCAACTGGCCGATCTTGGCGTCGCGACGTTCGATCAGCTGCTGAAGTACACGCCGAACGTCTCTTACAGCGGCAATGGGCCCGCCACTGGCAACATTTTCATCCGTGGTCTGGGTTCCATCGGCACCGGCAACCAGTCGCAGGCCACCATCGCACCGTTTCCCAACGTGGCTTTGTATCTCGATGAGCAGTCGATGCAGTTCCCTACCCGCAACATAGACGTCTACATGGTCGACCTGGACCGTATCGAGATACTCGAGGGACCGCAGGGGACCTTGTTCGGTGGGGGCGCCGAGGCGGGCGCAATCCGCTATATCACCAACAAGCCCAAGCTGGATGTCACCAGCGGGCAGGCGAGCGCGGCTTATGGCATTACGACGGGCGGGGCTCCCAATAGCGCTCTCAACGCAACGCTCAATTTGCCGCTGATCCCTGAGACGCTGGCGCTGCGTGCCGTGGTGTTCTCCGAGCACCAGGGTGGCTACATCGCCAACGTCCCCGGGACGATTCAACTCGACCTGCCGTCGCCTTCGGCACCTGGCGTCAGCCTGGTGAGCCCGGTCGTCAGCAACGCGGGGCTGGTCGCGCGCGATACCAACCCCATCATCTGGCAAGGTCTGCGGCTGTCAGGCCTCTACCGATTCAACGACGACTGGAATCTCCTCATCCAGCAGAGCTACCAGGATATGGATGCGGCCGGGTCCTTCTACGCATATCCGGTGGCTTCGGACGGCCAGGCGCTGCAGAACTACCAGATCACGGCTTTCGAGCCCTCCTACACCCACGATCGCTACGGCAGCACCGCCTGGACGCTCAATGGGCAGGTGGCAGATATCAAGGCCGTATACAGCGGCAGCTATATGGTGCGCCACATCGAAGGTCAGCAGGACTATTCCAACTACATAGGCCACAGTCTCTACGGCGCCTACTACGCCTGCATCGGCCCGGGCGCTCCCTACCTGTTCAACCCGAGCGTGTTTCCGCAACTCGCGGGCAAGCCCTTGCGGTGCTACCCCCCGCAGGCCACCTGGCACGACCAGGTCCGCAACCTGCATCAAAGCCATGAATTGCGGCTGAGCACCAGCGACACACACCGGTTGCGAGCCTTGATCGGCGCCTACTGGGAAAAGTTCGTGATCGACGACAACATGAGCTTCAACTACCTGGACATTCCGCAGTGCTCCCCCGCGAACCTTGCCGTCGCGCTCGCGGGCGGCCCTGACTGCGTGTCCGCGGTCGGGCCGCTTGCAGGTGTCTATGCGAGTGATCCCAGCCCCCGCACGGGCGAGAACAGCGCCTTTGGCGAGGACGTGCAGCGCGGCTACAAGCAGACCGCCTTCTTCGCCTCGGTCGACTTCGACATCATTCCGCAGAAGCTGACGATCAGCGCCGGCACGCGCCATTTCAAGTACGACGAGTTCGAGGAAGGGTCGGTCTGGGAAGTCTACGATTCGACGACCAATCTGATCCTCGACCATCCCAACGGGGCGTGCACGGCCAAAGGCCTGTGCGGTTTCCCGATCACCCTTTCCAAGAGCGAGAGCGGCTTCCGCAGCCGCGCGAATCTCACCTGGCACGTCACGCCGGACGTGATGGCTTATTACACCTACTCGCAGGGGTTCCGCCCCGGTGGCTTCAACCGCATCGAGTCTGCTCCGGGTCAGCCTCCGCAGTTCATACTTTCAGCACCCTACTGTGGGCAGGCATCCAAGGATCCCCGCTGCTTGCAGGGAGGCAGCCTCTACGGCCTCGACACCTTTCAGTTCATCGAGAGGGGCACCTACACATCCGACGATCTGATCAACAACGAGATCGGCATCAAGAGTGACTTTCTCGACCATCGTCTGGTGCTGAATGCATCTCTCTATAAGCTGGATTGGAATGACGTGCAGTCCTTTGCAATCGACCTGGTCAACCTGTGTGGCTGTGCGACCTGGAGCAACGGCCCGAACTACACCGTCAGAGGGGCGGAGATCCAGGTCATTGCGCGGCTCGCCGATGCCTTCACCGTTCAGGGCTCGGGCTCCTGGAACAGCTCGAACCTGTCGAGCGATCCCTGCCTCAAGTCTTCGGGCATTACGCCGTTGACCCCGAACAATCCGACGCCCGCCGGCCAATGCATCGCCATCGTCGGCGGTGCCCCCTACGTCGCGCTCGGGACGCTCAACACGCCCGCCCCCTATTCGCCACCTCTGATGTTCAACCTGCGCGGCAGGTACGACTGGCAGATGGGAAGCTACAATCCGTTCGCGTGGCTTGGCGCGAGCCATATCGGCACGATGCACAACGAGCCAGGGAGCTTTCCGGATGGCAATCTACCGGTAACCAATATCGCCGCGGCGGCGGTGCTGAGGTATACCATTCCCGCTTATACCACCTACGATGCAGGCGTCGGCGTGACCACGGATCGCTGGACGCTGCAGCTCATCGGCAGCAATCTGACCAATGTCTACGGGCCTGCGAACATCTCGTCGGCGCAATTCATCAAGGCGAACATTCCACTGCGGCCGCGGGTGCTGATGGCCGAGTTCTCCTATCGGTTCTGACCGCCGCACGCCAGCTCATGACAGCACAATCAGCCCGGCATCTGACCGTCGGTCTCGACACCGGCGGCACCTACACCGACGCCGTGGTGCTCGATGCCGCCGAGCGGGTGGAGAGCGCGCCCAAAACCGCCGCCTCCATGCGCACTGTCGGGCTCACCCCGACGCTGCTGCAACGCCTGCGGGAGTGGAAGCTCCAGTGCCCAAGGGCGACCTGGGACTCGTGTTCCCGACGGCCGCCGGCGGCTACGAGGACCACAAGAACTTCCTGGTGCGCGGGTTTTACCCCGCTCTCCAGCGGACAAAGCTGTCGACGGTTCGATTCCGTCACGCCCCATATCACTCAAATACTTACGATGGTGCGCTGCCAAGGATGACTGACAGACGCCATCCCTGCTCTTTAGCGCTCCGCGCTGCTCCAGCGCCTGCGACGCCTGGCGCTGGCTTGCGGGGAACCCGAGCCGCCGCGCCCCACTTCCAGATCAGTTGACGCGGGCTACGCGACCAGGAGGTCCAACAGCTGCAGGAGGAAGCCGAGAAACAGCAGCGCGAACGGGAGGCGAAAGCCATCGCGGCGAATGTGAAAGCGCCGGATATTGTGTTTCCTGCCGTCTGCCGACGCCGGTACTTCCCTGAAGAAGCCCCCGTCCGGGGACCACTCTCTATCTGTCGTGTATTCCTCGACCTTGGGCGTGTTGACCCACAGCAGCACCAAGGCCGTCATGTTCACGATCAGGCCGGCGATACCGAAGGGGTGATGCATAGCGCTCTCCTGCTCATGACTCAATCTCTACACGAGTGATGGCTAACACCGCGGAATGCTGCCGGTGCTGCCGGAGTATCGGGAGTCGCAGAACTACCTAGGCGCAGCTCGTCCGGATATTCAAGGAATGTCTGCGTCTCCTTACGGTCTGCTTCCGGCCGTTGAAACAGTCGCCTCGAATTTCCACAAAAGTCGCCGTTCGCCAGCTTCAACGCCTGTCGTTTGCCGCTCCGGACTGTGACGAGCTTCCTTCGTCGGCAGATTGTGACGCCCGTCACCTAGGGTGTGTCCTCCCCATGTATTAAATGACACGGTCAGGGCGTCAGACAGCATGGTGGCGTGCGCAATGAACGAGTCGGAAATGCAGCAGCGGGCGACGGCGGGCGAAGTGGTGCTGGTTTATCTGAAGAGCATCGCATTCGCTGCCGCCCTCATGAACGTGCTCGAGTACGTGATGTGGCTATATGGAGCATGGAAATGAAGATTTCCGGGAACGTCCGGACACATAGCGGTCACGCGCAGGCCGGTTTCCCAAGAATGCATCTGCCCGGCCACTCGATTTAACAGCGCCCGGCGCTGCTCGAGCCTCTTCTGCAAGCGTGCGCGCAGCTGACTGCGCGTGATCTTGCCAATCTTGCCTCGCTTCAGTGGCTCTGTTGGTCCTTCGCTTGCGCACTTCTTTGGGGTTGCGCCATCTCCGCATTCCAGGCCTTGTTCGCAGCGCTGGCGGCGGCATCCGCCGGGGCCGCAAGCCGCATCTGACTTTCCCGACGCTATGCGCAGCAAGCCAAGCTTTACGTGCGCCATCGCCTTCTCTGGCAAAGCTCCGCCCGGGGGTTAAGTCGGCCTCGAGGTCGATCGCCTGTGTGGCCCGCGGCTCGCCGCACTGCATCAAGAGGTAGCGAGCCTGGAGGCGGAGACCGCCGAAGGATGTTTGGAACATCGACGCTCCGCGGTGCTCGAGGGGCGTCTCAGGCGAGCGCGAGCCTAGGCAGAATTCCGCATTGCCGCTTCGGGGCGAAACTCCTACGTTTGAATTCAGCGCGCTTTGCGCGTCGTTTGAGGAGATCAACGTGACAGAAGGTAAAGGCATTGGCTCGTCCATCATCGCGGGACTCGACCAGATCCATGACTCCTGGGGCTGGTTCGTGGCCTTGGGGATCGCGCTGATCGCGTTGGGTGCCGTTTGTATCATCGGGGATGTCACGGCGACCCTCGCCACGGTGCTTGCGTTCGGGTGGCTGCTCATCGTCGGTGCGGTCCTGTCGCTCATCCAGGCGTTTCGCGTGCGCAACTGGAGCGGGTTCTTCCTGTACTTCCTGAGTGCGCTGCTGCGAGGCGTTACCGGGTACTTGCTGATTCGATATCCATACACGGGCGAAGTGGGCCTGACGGTGGTGTTGGCGTCATTCTTCATCGTCAGCGGGATCTTCCGGTCCGTTGGCGCGAGCATGCTGCAGTTTGCGCGCTGGGGTTGGGCGGTTTTTTCCGGAATCCTCTCCCTGGCGCTCGGCGTCATGCTCTTGACGCAGCTGCCGGTTTCCAGTCTCTGGTTCATTGGCCTCGCGATCGGTATCGAGTTCATCTTCGACGGCGTGTCGTTCATTGCCTTGGGCAGTGCGCTGCGCGCTGTGCCGGGCGGTCGGACGTTCGCCAAAGCATGAGGTATGAAAGCGGCAACGAGCGGCGTTACCACGCTCCGCTCAGGAGAAGTAGTCATGGATAAAATACTGGCAATCGTCTTTAAGGATGAGAAATCGGCCTACCAGGGTGTGTCGGGCCTGCATGCGCTCGATGGTGAAGGGAGTATCGTGTTGAACACGCTGGCGGTGATCAAGAAGAATGCCGACGGCGCGGTGTCAACCGAGCGCGTGGATGATGATTTCCCACCTCCTGCCGGAACCCTTGCCGGAACGGCGATTGGGAGTCTGGTCGGCATTCTGGGCGGACCCATCGGCTTCGCGGTCGGCGCGGGGACCGGTGCGCTGCTCGGTCTCATCGGCGATGTGTACACGTCCGAGGTGGACTCCGACTTCCTGTCCGATATCTCGACGGCTTTGAGTCCGGGCAAGTATGCGGTAGTCGCCGATGTGGACGAGGACTGGGTCACGCCGGTCGACACTCGCATGGAGACTCTGGGCGGGGTCGTGTTCCGCATGGTCAAGAGTGATGCGAGGGGCGAGCGACGCGCGCGCGAGGCGGCAGCCCGGCGCGCCGAGCTCGACCAGCTCAAGGCCGAGCATGCCAAAGCGCACGCTGACCGCAAGGCCAAATTGCAGGCCAAGATCGATCAGCTGCGCGCACGGCTGGAGAAGAGGCTCGAGCAAGACCAGGCGCGCTCGAAGCAGGCGGCCGAGGCGATGCAGACCAAGGTGCAGGCGCTGCAGAAGAAAGCGGCCACCGAGAAGGGTGACGCCAAGGCAGCTACCGAGGCACGCATCGCACGCCTTCGCGAGGACTATCAGCGCAGTCAGCACGCCTGAGTTGCCCGAGCTCCGGTCAGCGACGATAGGCAGGCCAGGGCCATCCGACGTGGTGACTTCCTGCGGGTATGGGGAGGTCACCATGTTGGGTCTGCAGGGGCCGCATGACTCGATTGCATCCGGGACGCAGTCGGTCGCGGTCAGCGTAGCGCGAGGATATTGGTGCAAATTGCCATGACAACTGGCGGCGATCTGCGGGAAATGGCAGCGGAGGACCTTGCCCGCGCCAGGGAAACGGTTCAAAGGGTCCTGCGTGACTGGAGCTGGA
>Ga0335077_10011720_pt1 | contig 10957 bp, 8 predicted proteins | sample Lox_Sample_31_FD_207151 | JGI IMG/M metagenome (GOLD analysis project Ga0335077, IMG submission 207151) | Soil microbial communities from Loxahatchee National Wildlife Refuge, Florida, United States - Lox_Sample_3.1 | ecosystem: Environmental > Terrestrial > Soil > Wetlands | place: USA: Florida...
ACAATCCGGACGCTTGTATCGGCTGCGGCTATTGCACCTGGAACTGCTCGTACGGGGTACCGCAATACAACCCGGAACGCGGCATCGTGGGGAAATGCGACCTCTGCCATAACCGACTGAGCGAAGAAATGGCGCCTGCTTGCGCCAATGCTTGCCCGGAGCAAGCCATCCAAGTGGAACTGGTGAATATCGCGGAGTGGCGCCACGATCATGCGGCCGCCAATGCTCCCGGCATGCCCGAGGCGGACCACACGCTTTCCACGACGCGGATCACACTGCCGGACAAGATTCTGCCTGATTTCGAGCGAGCCGATCACCATCGTGTCCGGCCCGAAGCGGCGCACCTGCCGCTGGTCGCGATGCTGGTGCTGACGCAACTCTCGGCAGGCGCTTTTCTTTACCTCTCACTCGTGCCCGGTGCCGGCAACAGGGCCGCGCTGGCGGCCGTGCTCGTAGCCTTCGTCTCATTAGCGGCTTCGACTTTGCACCTGGGTCGGCCGATCTACGCCTGGCGCGCTCTCAAGATGTGGCGGCGCTCATGGCTCAGCCGTGAAGTGCTGCTCTTCTCCCTGTTCGCCGGAGCGGCGGCTGGGTCGGCGGTCATGCCGCGGCTGTCCGGTTTGGCTGCTCTCTTGGGCTTCGCGGGCGTGACGGCAAGCGCCTGGATTTACCTGGTGCCGGCCCGCCCCGCGTGGAACAGCAAGTATACGCCGATCGATTTCTATTCGACCGCGCTGCTGCTCGGCCCGCTGTTTCTTGGCGTGCTCGGCATCCGGACGCCCACGCTGGCCGTGGTTCTTGCCGGTGCGGCGCAACTTCTCAACCAGGCCTTGAAGCTGCTGGTACTGGCGGCTTCGGATGAATTCGAGTTGCGCGCGTCGGCTCGACTGCTCACCCAGGACCTCCGCTATGCGCTCGTGGTGCGCCTCGGACTGCTGATTGCCGGCGGGATATTGCTTCCGCTCCTCGGCTGGCCGGTCGTGGCTTTTGCACTGTCTTTGGCCGGCGAACTCCTCTCACGTTATCTCTTCTTCGTCTCGGTAGTGCCGAAGAATATCGCCGCAAGCTTCTTTGCCCGGAGGGCGGCATGAACCTGAAGCGGCTCGCCGGGCTCGACATCCTGTCGGAGAAGTATGCCTACGCACATGACTCGCAGGCCGGCTACGTGGTGGCGTCGCGGGTGGCGGAGCGGTGGGTGCCCACCACTTGCGGTTACTGCTCGGTGGGCTGCGGCATGCTGGTGGGAGTTAAACAGGGCCGCGCCGTAGCCGTTCGCGGCAACCCGCTTCATCCGGTAAATCGCGGCAAGCTCTGCCCCAAAGGTCTCTCGGAACACCACACGCTCGACGCTCAAGGCCGCGCTCATCATCCCCTGCTGCGCAAGCGAGGCCGAATGGAGCGCGTGAGCTGGGACGAAGCGTTAGGCACCATGACGGAACGGATCGCCGCGATTCAAGCCAGGCACGGATCGGGCGCATTCGGTGTTATCAGTACAGGCCAGTTGACCACTGAAGAGTTCTACACGCTCGGCAAGCTGGTACAACTTGGCATCGGCACCAACAACTACGACGGAAACACGACGCTCTGCATGGCCAGCGCGGTTTCCGGTTACAAACGCTCGTTTGGCAGCGACGGCCCGCCGGGATGCTACGAGGACCTGGCGCGCGCCGATGTCATCCTCCTGATTGGCGCCAATATCGCCGATAACCACCCCATTCTCTGCCAGCGCCTTCTGGAAAACCCTGACGCAACGCTGATCGTCGCGGATCCGCGCGTGACCAAGACGGCCATGATGTCCGACATCCACCTGCCGCTGAAGCCGCGCTCCGACATTGCTCTGCTCAATGGCATGGCACACATCCTGATTCGCGACGGCCTGTTCAATAGCGACTATGTAAAGCGGCACACCGACGGTTTCGGCGAGATCAAGGAGTTCCTGGCCGGTTGGACGCCCGAACGCGTCGCCGGGATTACCGGCCTGGAGGAAGACGTCATCGAGCGCGTTGCCATGCTCTATGGCCGTGCGAAGGCGGCTTTCATCGGATGGACCATGGGCGTTAACCACTCGACGCAGGGCACCGAGACGGTCAACGCCATCAATAACCTCGCGCTGCTCACGGGCCACATCGGGCGCGCCGGCGCGGCGCCATTTTCAATTACCGGACAATGCAATGCCATGGGCACGCGGGAAGCCGGCTTCGCGTCGGCCCTTCCCGGCTACCGCAAGTTTGAGAGCTCTGCGGACCGTGAAGAACTGGCAGCACTTTGGAAGATCGCGCCGGAGCGCATCCCATCGCAACGAGGTTTGGCGTACCCCGACATCATCGAGGCCGCACTGGCGAAACGAATTCGAGCGCTCTGGATCATCGCCACCAATCCCGTGGTGTCGTTCCCTAATCACGAGGTGCTCAAACAGGCGCTGGAGACAATCGAGTTCCTTGTGGTGCAGGATGGATTCCATCCAACGCCAACTTCCGAATTCGCGGACCTGGTGCTGCCCGCCGCCATCTGGGGTGAGAAGGAAGGGACTTATACCAACTCCGAGCGCCGCGTCAGCAAAGTCAATCGCGCCGTCGATCCGCCGGGTGATGCGCGGCCCGACTTCGATATCTTCCTCGATCTGGCAGGCCGCCTGGGTGTGCGGGAAGAACTATTCCCCGGCTGGCAGACGCCGCGCGACGCGTTCGAAGAATGGAAGCACGTCTCACGTGGCCGGATGTGCGACTACAGCGGACTGAGCTGGGAGGCGATCGAACAGAGCGGCGGCCTACAGTGGGGTGGCGAGCGGCTGTACGAAGACGGCGAGTTCGCCACACCCAACGGCAAGGCGAAGCTGTTCTGTATCAATTGGCAGCCGTTTCCCGAGCAACCCAGCCGCGAGTACCCGTTCGTCTTGAACACCGGCAGAACGGTGGAGCATTGGCACACGCGCACCAAGACCGGCGTTGTCCCGATCCTCCAAGGCATGTCGCCGCGCGCTTGGATGGAAATGAATCCGCGCGATGCCCGGCGCTTAGGCCTGAAGCCGCACGACCGGGTCTCGCTGGTTTCGGCGCGGAGCCGTGTGGATGGAGTGGAGCTTCGCGTTACCGAGATCGTGGCTCCCGGCCAGGTTTTCATGCCGTTTCACTATGTGGAAACCAACTCCAACTGCGTCACACAGAGCGCATACGACCCGATCTCGCGTGAGCCGAACTTCAAGCAGAGCGCGGTCCAGGTGGTCAAGACCGAGGCTGCGAATTCAGGAGCGAAACGATGGAAGATTTAGTAGTCGTGGGCAATGGCATGGCCGGCGTGGCCTGCCTGGAACAGATCCTGAAACATGCGTCCAAGTTCCGCGTCACGGTCTTCGGCGACGAGACCCACGTCAACTACAACCGGATCATGCTCTCGTCAGTGCTGGCCGGTGAGCGCACGGCCGATGACATCACCATTAATCCTCTCGAGTGGTATCAGCAGCACAACATTGCCTTACGCTTGGGCGCACGCATCACGGATGTCGATGCCAGGCGGCGCACCGTTACAGCCGACGACGGATCGATCACCCGCTACGATAAGCTGCTGCTCGCCACGGGTTCCCGACCTTTGATCCCGCCGATCGAAGGAATCGACAAAGAGAATGTTTTGACGTTTCGCAATTTGAACGACACGCGCGCGCTCGTGGGCCGCGCAGGTGAGGGTGTACGCGCGGTTGTCATCGGCGGGGGCCTACTGGGCCTGGAAGCCGCCCGCGGCCTTCAGTTGCGGGGCTGTGATGTGACTGTCGTCCACCTGGTGGACACGCTCATGAACATGCAGCTCGATGCTACGGGCGGTCTCTACCTGCAAAGAAAGATGGAGCTGATGGGCGTGCGCGTGCTTACCGGCCGGTCCACAAAGAAGCTGCTGGGGAACGGGCATGTGGAGGGCCTTCGTTTCGAGAACGGCGAAGAGCTGCCGGCCGATCTGGTGGTTGTCGCCGCCGGAATCCGGCCGAATGCGGACCTGGGACGTAAAGCCGGGCTCACGGTTAATCGTGGCATTGTCGTCAACGATTACATGGAGACATCAAGCCCGCAAATTTTCGCCGTGGGCGAATGCGTGGAGCACAAAGGGCAGGTGTATGGACTGGTGGCTCCGCTGCTCGAACAGGGGAAAGTGCTGGCGGCGACGATCACTGGCAACAAAGGTCCGATGTTCCAGGGCTGGAGACCGGTGGCCAAGCTCAAGATCATGGGAGTCGATGTCTTCTCGGCAGGCGAATTCGAGGAGAAAGACGGCATTGAGGTAGTGCGCTACGAAGACCCGGCGCTGGGCGTTTATAAGAAATTGCTGCTCCGCGGTAACCGCCTGTCGGGCGTCGTACTGGTAGGCGACGCGAACGACAGCAACCGCTATATGGACTGGCTGCGCAACGATGCGGACCTGCTCATGCGCCGCCGCAACCTGCTCTTCCCCCAGCCCGAAAAGGATCGTGGAGCGTCAGTTGCCGAGGTTGCGGATTCGGAAACCGTATGCGGGTGCATGGGTGTTACTAAAGGAGCGATCATCGGCGCCGTTCACGAAAAAGGCATCCGCACTCTGGCGCAATTGAAGGAATGCACGCGCGCTTCCACCGGTTGCGGAAGCTGCACAGCAGTTTGCGAACAGATTCTGAAAGCCGTGGCGCCGGATTTCGAGGAAGAGACCAAGAAGGTCCTTTGCAAGTGCGTTCCCTTCCCACAGGAGAACCTGCGCGAGATCATCCGCTCGCAAAAACTGAAGTCGGTGCAGCAGGTTCTCGACATCTACGGCAACGGCGTTGGGTGCGAGGTGTGCAAACCGGCCCTGAGTTACCTGGTGGACGTGGTTTGGTGCGGGGATCACGAGGAAGACCGCTCGGCGCGCTTCATCAACGACCGCGTGCACGCCAACATTCAGAACGACGGCACATTCTCTGTCGTGCCGCGCATTCGCGGCGGAGTAACTTCGCCCGCCGAATTACGCCGCATCGCGGATGTCGCGGAGAAATACCGCGTCAAGATGGTCAAGATCACCGGCAGCCAGCGCATCGATCTGCTCGGCGTCGAGAAGAGCGATTTGCCGAAAATCTGGGCCGACCTCGGCATGCCCTCCGGCCAGGCTTACACCAAGGGCGTGCGCATGGTGAAAACCTGCGTGGGCACGGAGTTCTGCCGGTTCGGTGTGCAGGACGCCATCACTACGGGGATCGAACTGGAGCGGCGGCTGGAGAACCTGTACACGCCGCACAAAACCAAGATGGCCGTCACCGGCTGCCCCCGCAACTGTTCGGAGGCGACAGTCAAAGACATCGGACTGGTGGGCCAGGATGGAAGCTGGCAGGTGGTGGTGGGCGGCGCCGCCGGCAAACACGTTCGCAAGGCCGACCTGCTCATCTCCGTAAAGACCACCGACGAGGCACTTGACGCGGCCATGCTCTTCTTCCAGTATTACCGCGAGCATGCCAATTATCTGGAGCGCACCTACGATTTTGTAGAACGGGTCGGCATTGAGAGAATCCGCAAGGAAACGATCTACGCAACGCCCGCGCAGAAAAGAGACCTGCTGAGACGCCTGCGGAAATCCAAAGCCTTGTCTCGGGATGCGTGGCTGGAGCGCGAAGCGCCGGCGCATCCCACGCAATTCGTCCAAATTCAACCCATGGAGAACACTATTCAATGAACTGGATTCCTGTTACCTCTACTGCGAATATTCCGCTACGCGAAGGCCGCACTGTGTGCATCGGTGACCAGGAGATCGCACTGTTCAACCTTGGTGACCGGTTCTTGGCCTGCGAGAATGCGTGCCCGCATCGCGGCGGACCTCTAGCTGACGGAATTGTTTCCGGCACGGCGGTGGTGTGCCCGCTGCATGCATATCGTGTGTGTCTGGAAACGGGCAAGGTCACCAAGCCCGATCTTTGCGTGAAAGTGGACACCTACCCGGTGCGCGTGGAAGATGGCGTCGTGATGATCGCCCTACCGGACGCGCAGGAGAAAGCAGCCTGAAAACCGACGGCTTAGTTCGCGTATTCGTTCTGCATTAGAGCCAGAACAAGAGGAGAAGGATCCGTGCCATTACGAGAATTCCGGAAGGCGGGCCATGCCCCCACGCTGGCCGCGGCATTTCTCTATTTCGACGTCAGCTTCATGGTATGGGTGATACTCGGTCCGCTCGCGCCGTTCCTGGGCGAAGCCCTCAAGCTGACAGCCACACAGAAGGGATTGCTTACGGCGATTCCGCTGCTGGGCGGCTCGTTCTTCCGCCCGATTCTTGGCTGGATGACGGAATGCATCGGCGGCCGGCGAACTGGCCTTATTGGCCTGGGTCTGACTCTCGTTCCTCTTGCTCTCGGATGGCAATTCGCTAGCCGGTACGGGCATTTCCTGGCGATCGGGTTGCTGCTCGGAGTCGCCGGCGCGAGTTTTGCTGCGGCGTTGCCGCTCGCGAGCGGCTGGTATCCGCCCGAGCATCAGGGCCTGGCGATGGGCATTGCCGGCGCCGGGAATTCAGGCACGCTAATGGCTACGCTGTTCGCTCCGCGCCTCGCCCAGGCGTTCGGCTGGCGCAGTGTTTTCGGACTGGCGATGATCCCGGTGTGCCTGGTCTGGATGGCATTCTTTTTGATGGCGAAGGATGCGCCGGGCAAGCGCGTGGTGAAGAAGTGGCGAGACTACGTGGACATCCTCACCGAGGGTGACGCGTGGTGGTTTTGCTTCATCTACAGCATCACGTTCGGTGGTTTTGTGGGTCTCGCGAGCTATCTGTCAGTGTTTTTCCACGATCAGTACGATCTGAGCAAGGTGCAGTCGGGTGACTTCACCACCGTGGTGGTTGTATTCGGCAGCTTCCTGCGGCCGGTTGGAGGGATGCTGGCCGACCGGTGGGGCGGTTACCGGTTGCTGATCATCTTTCTGGCGGGCATCGCGCTCTGTCTGAGCGGTGTGGCCATGCTGCCACCGGCAAGTATTGCTCTGCTTCTGCTTGCCGCTACCATGGCAATGCTGGGCATGGGAAACGGCGCCGTATTTCAACTCGTGCCGCAGCGTTTCGCGGGCCGCGTAGGCATTATGACCGGCATTATCGGAGCCGCTGGCGGCTTCGGCGGATTCCTGCTGCCCTCGGCGCTGGGCGCCATCAAGGATCGCTCCGGCACATTTGGCCTTGGCTTTGGCTTGTTTGCCGCTACGGCATTGATCGCTGTCGCCATGCTGACGGAGATCGGCCGGGCATGGCGCAGCCGATGGAGCGAAGAGTCCGCGCGCCGGGCCGGGTTGTTACCTGCGCAGACGATCGACGCTTACGCCGAGAGCGCCGCTGCCGGCGAGTAATACTCTCGTGCAAGGTATAGCCTGGAACGCTAGCGAAAATTCGAAATTCTCTTTAAGAGGGACGGCCTCGGAACCTTACAGGTTCTGCCGGTTCAACACACGCACCGCCGAGATGAGTGGTACAGCCACCCATAAGCCGAGGCTCGTTAGGAGCATCAGCATGGCGCGCGTCTGTCCGCCGAGAAACTTCACGAGCGCCGCGCCGGCGGCGCCGAAAATGCTGGGGTCACCGAGCGCCATTAGGCTTCCTACACGCGCCATATCCACGGGATTGCCGAATAGAGAAAAAAAGATGAAGCGGTTGGCGGTATGCTCTTTCAGCACGAAGGTCATGCCGATCACCAGCAGATCATAGAGCAGCACGAAGAAAAACCAAGCAAACAACACATGGCCGAACGCCTTGGCCCTAGACTCCCGGAACGCCGCCACCAGTGCACCGATCACCAGAAAGATCAGCGCGAGCAGCAGGGCGAAGCCGGCAAATACTAGAAAAGCCATTGACCCTTCGGCGCCCGCATTAGCAGCGATGACGCAGCCCGCGAGTCCAAAGCCGAAACACGTTGCGGCCGCCACCGCCGCGAACAGCCCGCAAATCTTCCCGGTCAGAATCTCCGCGCGAGTCACGGGCTGGGAAAACAGCAGTTCGCTCGCACCCTTCTCCCCTGTGAAACTCACGGCGCTCATAGTGAGTGCCACCATCGGGACGAGGTACAGGACCAGGTTCAGCAAGCTGGCCGAGGTCCTGGTGAAACCTTGAAATCCAATCGTGCCAGCCGTCACCATTCCAAAGTAAGAAATCGCCAGCGCCAGGGCCGCGAAGACTACGGCGAAACCCAGCGTCCATTTATTCCGGCTGTTGACGCGAAGCTCCTGGCCGGCAATCGTGCCGATCGTTCGCAGGTCCATCACAGTTTCCCCCAATCCAGAACCGTCCCCTGAAACCGCTTTGCATATTCCTCGGCAGCGGCTTTGTGTTTCAGCGCGATCATATGTCCGCCCATTGGGCTCGGGATGGCGTCTGAGCGCACGTATTGCGCCTGGTAAGCACTCATCCAACCACTGCCGTCGTAATCTCTCACAAACACTGCGGCGCCGTTTATTTTGTGCTCCCGCAGAAACCGTAACATGCAGCCGATGTCGTCGAACTTGTATGCGATTTCGTCCCTGTCGACAATTTCCGCTGCGTAGCGCATCTCCGACACCGCCATGCGGCAAAACGAGCACATATCCGTTGGCTCGATCTCAACCGGCTGCAGGGACGGCTTCCCGCAGCCCCAGAAGATCAGCAGGAACGGGACGAGCACTGGTCGCATTGACATACCTCAGATAGATCTCTTCGAGCGACGGCGGTTCGGTTGCGAAATGCTCAATGACGCCACCCACCACCTCGATCTCGTGCAGAATCGCCAGCCGATCTTCCGGCTTGGCGCTGACCCATAACGTTGCGCCGGCCCACTCCGCTTCCAGCGCCCCGGCCGAAATGGCAGCTCGCGCCAGCCGCGCATGCGGCCGCTTTACCGCAATTCGCAAACGCGACCCGGCCTCGAGTCCGCTCCGGAGCGCCTCCAGCGATTCAACGGCGACGAGCTTTCCACCAACCAGAATGGCTGCCCGGTCCGCCAGCAGTTCCACATCAGGAAGCACGTGCGTCGAAAAAAGAATGGTCCGGCCGCGCAGTGTCATTCCTCGGATCAGTTCCCGGAAGGCTGCGGCGCCTTCGGGATCGAGGCTTGCCGTAGGCTCGTCCAGCATGAGGATCGGTGCATCCGGCAGCAACGCCACGGCAATGCCTAGCCGCTGGATCATGCCGCCCGAGAATTGTCCCACCGGTTCGCTTTTTGCCCCGTCGAGGTCCAGTGCCTCGATTACACGGTCGATGTTGTCCGGCGGCAGTTTCCGCAGCCGGCAATAGAACTGGAGCACTTCAAGCGCCGTCAGATTGTCGTGAAAGGCCACGCGCTGCGGCAAAAAGCTCATTTGCGCCCGGGCTTGCCTCGGCTGCCGCGCAATATCCACGCCGCCGATCAGCACCTGGCCGCTATCCGGCCGCGCCAGCCCGTTCAGGCACTGGAGCGTCGTGGTTTTTCCGCTGCCGTTCGGGCCCAGCAGCGCGACGGATTCGCCGGTCCCAACATCGAGCGAAATGCCGTTGACCGCCACAAACTCCCCAAACCGCTTCGTCAGATTGGTAATCCGGATCATCTGAACCTCCCCCACGCCAGTACGAGGCTTGACGCGCCGAGCATGGCCAGCGGCGGCCAGATGCGATATGGCTCTTGTTGCGGCGCAGGCCGCGCGTCAACATGCATCGCGACCGGCTGCATCAGTGGGAAGCGATCATATTCTTCGGATCCGCGGATCAGCGGAACGATCTTTTCCGAGAGCGCAAGGGCTTGGGATGCCGGGCTGAAAAGGTAAAGCCGCAGCCGCGGGTAGTCGCCCTCCATGCGCTCGAACACATTCTGGATCTTGAAGGGCACGTCACCCAGGCCGTTCTCATCGAGATCATAGCCCTGGTAATCGCTCCAATGGTTGCCGCGGCCCGCCTCGCTCCAGCGGCTTCCCGCCGTCCGGCCGATTACCTCGATCGGGCTCAGGTTAGCGATGAAATTGTTTTCGCTGAACGTATTTCCTGACGCGCTACTGAAGGCCTGAATGGCGGTGTCGTTGGCCGCGATCAGATTGCGACGGAACGTGCTTGCCCGCAGGGCCTCCATGAAAATCCCAACCGCGTTGTCCACGAAAGCGTTCTCTTCGGCCGTGCAGTTATCACTGTCCTGGAACAGGATACCGAATGAACTAAAGCCGCGGTTGTGCCGAAAAATGTTGCGCCGGAATTCGATGCGCCGCGAGTACATGATGGCCGCGCCCGCCACGCTGTCATAAAACTGGTTGTCTTCGAACCGGTTATCATCCGACGACATGTAGTGCAGCCCGTAGCGCAGGTCGTGAACCCGGTTATGCGTAACCAGCGTGTGGTAGGCATTCTGGAGATACATGCCATCACGGGCGTCACTGATAGTGTTTCCAGTAATCGTGTTGCCCGTTGAGTTCCAGATGTGGATGGCCGCCCCGCGCTCTCCCATCCCCAGCCACGCCCGGCCCCTAATCACGTTATCCAGAAGGACGTTGTTGTCGGATTGATAGAGATAGATGCCGAACAGCACATCGCGCAGTTCATTATGCTCGATGCGATTGCCGCCGGAGTGCAGCAGGACGCCTGAGTCCTCCTCAGCGAGCATCTCACCGCTGTGTTCGATGACGAGGTTACGGACGATGCATCCTTCCGCTTTAATCGTGATGACACTGGAGCGGCCTTCGCCCCGGATGACCGGATGTCCCAGGCCCTCGAGCGTGAGTTTGCGGTCGAGCAGGACGTTGCCCAGATAAGTGCCCGGTTCGATGCGTATAGTGTCGCCCGGCACGGCGGCGTCCACGGCTTGTTGTACATGCACTAGCGGCCCGGCGGGGCGCACAGTCCACACCGCCGCCGGAGCCGTTACTGTCCACAGCGCGAGCAGGGCTCCCAGTTTCATTGCGCGGCCGATGGCTTCCTTGACAACCATATCGCCAGCGCCAGCAGCAGGAAGAACCCAATCAACAGAAAAGATGCCGTGCCGGGATAGCTGTACACAGTAAAATTGGCG
>Ga0335077_10011722_pt1 | contig 10955 bp, 8 predicted proteins | sample Lox_Sample_31_FD_207151 | JGI IMG/M metagenome (GOLD analysis project Ga0335077, IMG submission 207151) | Soil microbial communities from Loxahatchee National Wildlife Refuge, Florida, United States - Lox_Sample_3.1 | ecosystem: Environmental > Terrestrial > Soil > Wetlands | place: USA: Florida...
CCCCGCTGGCTTTCCCCGTCACGCTGATCGGCCGGCCGTCGGGGTCGCAGACCCCGAACGACGCCACAGGCTCAAGCGCCGTGCTTGCATGGCAATCCAGCATTGGCCAGTTCATCTTCCTCGAGTCGATCGAGCCTGAACGGATCTGAAGGGGGCGCGTTCTAGTTCGGCGACCGCGAGGAGATAGGGGGCATGCCCCGTCCGCGGACGAAGACGAGACGAGGCAGCAGCTCGACGGGGCTCAGCGCCGCTAGCCGCGCTGGGCCCCGTTAAGCGTTACGACGCCGTCCGCGACCAGGTTGCCGTTGAGGCGTGCTCCAAGCTGCTCGCGGGCCTGTGCGCCCTGGAGGTCGAGCTTCTCGTAGATGTGGCCGAGATGGGTGCCGACGGTCTTGACGGAGACGAACAGCGTGTGCGCGATCTCGCGGTTGGTCAGTCCGCTCGCGGCGAGCTCCGCGACGCGCCGCTCGGCCGGGGTGAGCCCCTCCGGCCCTGAGGCACGGTCCCGGCGCAGATGGAAGCCGGTGGCGGCGAGCTCCTCATCGATTCGGGCCGCGAGTGCGACCGCCCCGCACTGCTCGGCAAGATCGGCCGCCTCGCGCAGCTGCTGGCGCGCCGCGCTTCTCTTGCCCGCGCGGCGCTGAGCGGAGCCGAGGTCGCACAGCGTCCGCGCGAGCTCGAGGCGAGCGGGCGAGCTCCGAAGACACGCCACCGCCTCCTCCAGAAACGCGATTCCGTCTTCACCGCCGGCGATGACTCCGTACGCGCGCAGGGCGACGCCCACCCCGCGGGGCTGCGCAAGCCAGTTGGCTCGCTCGAGCTCCGCCTGCGCCAGGGCGTTCGCCTCTGCCGGATCGATGGCGGTGAGCGCCAGGGCAAGGGTGGAGCGCCAAGGCAGGTGGTTCGGGTTATCGAGGATCAAGGTCTCGCCGACACATCGGAGGTCGGCGACCGCCTGCTCGGTCCGCCCCTGCGCGAACCGCACGCGTGCCCGCGCCATCAGCGCGTGAACCGCGGCGGTGGTGTCGATCGCCTCATCGATCGGCGCCTGCGCGAGCAACTCGTCCGCGGCGTCGACCTCATCGCGCTCCAGCAACGCTAACGCCAGGAACGTCGATGACCAGATCCGCGCCCACACGACCCCGTGTCGGTCACCCAGGTCAAGCGCCGCGCGGGCATCGGCCTCGGCCTGCGACAGCTCCCCGGAGCGCAGCGCCAGCAGCGCGCCCCACGTCAGGCTAGAGAGATGGGCGTCGATCGATCCGCGCGACAGCGTGTCGGCGCGGACGTCCGCGATCTGCGCTCGCGCCCTATCCACCTCGTCGGCGAAGACCAACGCGCAGGTGGCATACCTGGTCATCTGCGGTCCGGTCGGCTCCTCGGCGACGAGGCGCCCTCGATCGAGTCCGGCGTCCATCAACTCGCGCCAGTCGCTGGCGTGCGGTTCGCGTCCCGCGCGCCAGCACGCATCGAACACGAGCAGACCGCGCCCGGCCGGCCCGGCCGCAACCGCCAGCTCGCGCAGCAGCGGGAAGCGAGGCTCGATCTCCGCAGCAAGCCGCCGATCGACCGACGCGGTCACCGCGCGCAGCGTTTCGAGTTGTGCTCGCAACGCCGGGGCCGCCGTCGGGCCCAGGTCCTCGATCATGTCCACGAGTACCCGATGCGCCTCCACTGGACGCCCGTCCCAAACGGCGAGCTCTGACAGGATGCGTGCCAGCCGGACGCGGATCGCCGGTGCCATCACCAGCTCGAGCGCCTCGCGCAGGCGATCGCCCGCGGCCGGATCGCGCGCCAGCGCCTCGGCCTCGCCGAGCTCGGCGAGCACCACGCCGCGGGCATCGTTCGCGGGTGGCTCGCTCAGGGTACGCCGCAGCAGCCTCACCGCCGTCTGCGGCGCGCCGTTGGCGAGGGCGCCCCGCGCGGCCTCGCGCAGCAGCACCACGACCGCGGGGTCGCCGGCAGGCTCGCCGCGCAGCAGGTGGGCACCGACACGCGTGCTTCGTGCGCCCTCGCCGGCGAGCAGCAGGCCCGCGCGGCGGTGGCCGTCCGCGAGCGCGGCCGCCGGGATCCGCTCGTACACCGCGCGCTGCAGCAACGGGTGGACGAACGTGAGCGACGCCGTCTGCGCCAGGATCTGGGCCGAGATCAAGCGATCGGCGGCGCGCATCGCGCGGGGGAGGGGGATCCCTGCCAGGGTCGACGCCTGGCGGAGCGTCGCGTTCTCGAGTACGGCGACCGACCGTGCGAGGTTCCGGGAATCGGCACCGAGCCGGTTCAGGCGTGCCACTACCGCGCGAGAGACCGATTCCGGGCGGACGCTCTCAACGCGGGAGGCACTGGCAGCCACCGGCTCGACGCGCTCGTTCTCGAGCTCGGCGATCAGCTCGCGGACCAGAAACGGATTGCCGGCGCTGGCCCGAGCGCATGCGGCGCAGAAATCGGCGTCGGCATGCGCCCCGAACCGACCGCGCACGAGCTGCGCGACTGCCCCCGGGCTGAGCGATGTCGGCTCGATCAGGATCGCATGGGGATCAGCGCGCACGGCGACTAGCAGCTCCTTGACCGGCGACGGCTCGCCGTCGCGAACGGTCACGATCATGAGCACCCCCAACTCGTCGCAGCGAGCGCTCACGTACGCGAGGAACCGCAGCGACGGCGGGTCGGCCCAGTGGCAGTCGTCGACCACGAGCGCGATCGGGCCGGTCCTCGAGATGTTGGACGTCAGCCAGAACAGGCTGTGGACCATCGTGAACCGACGATCTGACGGCCCGCTCGGGGCCGGCTCGGCTCCGCCGCCCAGGGTCGCACGGGGAGCGTCCGCGGCGGGTGTGGCGCGCGGTGGCCCCGCCTCGAACAGCGGCCCCGCGAGCGCGGCCGCGCCGCGGAGCAGCGCCTCGCGCTCGCCGGCGCCGGCTCGTGCCAGCGGCGGCTCGAACAGCTGCCGGACGACCCCGAACGAGAACTCCTGCTCGAGATCGGTCGCGCGGGCGCGGAGCACCCGGACCCCGGCCTCCTCAGCCATGCGTGCCGCGGCGCGTAGCAGCGCGGTCTTGCCTATTCCGGCCGGCCCACCGATAACCACCAGCCCGCCTGCGCCGGTGCACGCCTGCCGGATTGCCTCTCGCATCCGACGTAGCTCGGGCTCCCGCTCGAGCAGCATTTCGTTACGGCGTCCCTCGACCAATCCAGTTTCCCCCTGGTCAGCGTCACACGTCCCCTGCGTCCGGTGCGGGATTCTAACGTTTTGTGACGGAAAGCACAGACTCTGGAACCGGTCCCATCGGTCTACGCTCTGACATGCGCCCGGCGGCGCCCCCGGGAGGCACTACCCGAGCGACTCGCGGCCGTGCGGCAGGTCGAAGTCCTCCGCCGGACGTATCGCGACCAGCCCGCTCGGGTTGATCATCGGGTGCGTCAGGTAGTAGTGGCGGCGGATCTCGTCAAAATCGACGGTGTCGGCGACACCGGGCCACTGGTACAGATCGCGGGTGTACGGCCACAGGTGCTCGTACTCGATGAGCTTGCGGAGTGAGCACTTGAAGTGGATCTGGTACACGGCATCGAAGCGCACTAGCGTCGTGAACAGGCGCCAATCGGTCTCGAGCGGCTCCGGGCCGAACAGGAAGCGCCGGTCGGCGAGCCGCTCGTCGAGCTCGTCGAGCAGCGCGAACAGCGCGGCCACCTCGCGCTCATACACCGCCTGACTGGTGGAGAAGCCGGCCTTGTAGACGGCGTTGTTCACGTTGTCGTAGATCCGCTCGTTCAGCGCTTCGATGTCGTCGCGGAGCGGCTCGGGGAGGAGCTCGACGGGATGCTCGGCGACCCGCGCGAACACCGTGTGCTGCATCCGCAGGATGTCCGCGGACTCGTTGGAGACGATCACACCGGCCTGCTTGTCCCACAGGACCGGCACCGTCACGCGCGCCGAGTAGGCCGGGTCGGTCCCGAGGTAGGCCTCGCTCAGGTACGAAAACCCGTTGACCAGATCGACGTAATCGCCTGCGGTGAAGGCCCAGCCGCGCTCGTCCCGGATCGGGTCAACGAACGAGATGCCGATCGCATCCTCGAGCCCCATCAGGCGGCGGGCGATGATCGTGCGATGAGCCCAGGGACAGGCGCGGGCGACGTACAGGTGGTAGCGCGCGGCCTGCACCGGGAACTCGGCGTCAGCGTCGGCCGAGACCCAGCGGCGGAACTGACTGACCTGCCGCCGGAAGGAGCCGTCCTCGCCGGCTTCAGGGTCGCGCGTGCGGGTCGTCGAGCTCATGTCTTCGACTCTACCCACGCGGGTGCTCCGTTAGGCTGGGCCGATGAACGACACCCAGGCGGACAAGGCGAAGAGGTTCCTCGAGCTGCACCGGCGCGGCGACCCGCTGTTGATGCCGAACGCGTGGGATCTGGGCTCGGCGGCGCTGCTCGTCTCGCTGGGGTTCCAGGCGCTCGCGACCACGAGCAGTGGACACGCCGCCACGCTCGGCCGTCCCGACGGAGCGGTCAGCCGCGACGAGGCGATCGCCCATGCCGCGGCGCTGGCAGGCGGCACCGACGCGCCGGTGTCCGCCGACCTCGAGAATGCGTTCGCCGACGAGCCGGCCGGCGTGGCGGAGACGATCGCGCTGGCCGTCCAGGCGGGCCTCGCCGGTGGCTCGGTGGAGGACTATTCACGCGACGGAGACGAGATCTACGAGATGGGTCTCGCCCGCGAGCGAGTGGCAGCCGCTGCGGAGGCCGCGCACGCTGGGCCCGTGAGGCTCGTGCTCACCGCCCGCGCCGAGAACTTTATCCGCGGGAAGCCGGATCTCGCCGACACGATCGCGCGCCTGGCCGCTTATCAAGAGGCCGCCGCGGACGTTCTGTACGCGCCCGGGCTGACCAGCCCCGACGACATCCGTCAGGTGATCGAGGCGGTCGACGCCCCGGTGAACGTGCTCGCCGTCCGCGGCGCGCCGAGCGTGGCCGAGTTGGCAGAGCTCGGGGTGGCGCGGATATCGGTCGGCGGGGCGTTCGCGTTCGCGGCCTTTGGCGCGCTGCTCGAGGCCGCCGAGGAGCTGCGTGACCAGGGTACGTACGGCTACCTCGCGCGGGCGGCGGCCGGCTCCAAGGCCCTTCGGGCCGCGTTCTCGCGGCCCTGAGTGAGGCCCGCCCGGCCGGGGGTCAGGCGGCCTGGCGGAGGCTCAGCAGTGGCGGGCGCTCGACCGGCTCGGCGACCTCAGGGTGGGGCGCCTCGGCGCCGGCGGCGGTGAACGTCGCCGGCAAGGGGCCGCGCAGCCGGCCCTCGCGTTCGAGCCGGACGGCGACGGCTCGCAGGACCGCGTAGGCCATCGGACCGAGGTCGTGCAGCGGTTGGTGCGCGTTCTGGCGGACGTTCAAGTCGACCTGGGCGATCGCATCGAGCCCGGCCAGTGCGTAGGCGTCAATCAGCAGGCCGATGTCGACGCCGTACCCCGTGGCGAACGGGAGCTGTTCGAGCAGCTCGCGCCGCGCCGCGATCTCGCCGGCAAGGGGCTGCCGGACCGCAGCGAGGTCGGGATAGAACAGATTGAGCAGCGGGCGAGCGGTGAGCTCGGTGACGCGGCCCCCGCCGTCCGGGACCGTGACCTCGGCAACCCGGAACGGCCGGCGATAGAACCCCTTGACGAAAGAGATCCCCGAGCCGCACAGCAGCGGACCGAGCACGCCGCACGCGAAATGGGCGCCAAATCGCTCGGAGTCGGCGTCGAGGAAGCAGATCACCTCGCCGCTCAGGACGGGTAGCGCGCGCCACATCGCGTCGCCCTTGCCGAGCACGGGCCCGAACTCGGGCATCAGCTCATCCTGGTCGTGGACCTCGGCGCCGAGCTCGCGGGCGATCTCGGCCGTGCCGTCGCTGGAGCGATCGACGACCACGATCTGATCGACGACGCCGCCGTCCCGCAACGGTATTAGCTGCTCGAGGATCGGGCCGATCGTTCGCGCCTCGTTGCGCGCCGGCAGGCAGACCGATACGGTGCTGGCGCGGTCCGCGGCCAGCCGATCGGGCGGGAAGGCGCTATGGGCGTAGGTGTTGGCGCGATCCCAGGACCGCGATCGGAGCGTCATCTGTAGACAGGATGACAGCCGGGCCGCGGGCCCCTCGTACAAGTTGTCGATTGGCGATCGCGGCCCCGTGGGTAAAGATGCGAGGGGATCACACCTGATATTGGAGCAATCACGCGGTCGCGCGAGCACGCAGGTCGCGGCGGTAATAGGATCGAGGCGGAGGTAGATATCCGGTGAACCGGGTCCTGCAGATCCCTGCATACCGGCGGCTCCTGGCTGCTTACACGCTGAACGAGCTGGCCTTCATGGTCGGTTCGCTGGCGTTGGCGCTGCTGGTCTACCGCAAGACGGGCAGCGCGCTCGGGGCCGCCGCCTTCTTTCTCGCCTCGCAGTTCGTGCCGGCACTGCTCGCGCCGCTGGCAGTCGCGCGCCTCGAGCATCGCCGTCCGCGCCCGGTCCTGCCGGCTCTGTACTGGTTCGAGGCGCTCGTGTTCTTCGCGCTGGCGTGGGTCGCGGGGCACTTCTCGCTCATCGCGGTGCTTGCGCTTGCGCTGATCGACGGCGTCGCAGCGCTCACCGCACGATCGCTGGCCCGAGCCGCGACCGTGAGCGTGACGTCCGTGGCCGGACTGCTCCGCGAGGGCAACGCCGTGGCCAACGGTGCCTTCTCGGTGTGTTTCATGCTGGGCCCGGCGGCCGGAGGAGCAGTCGTGGCGGCCGGGGGGACGAGTGCCGCACTGATCGCCGTCGGGTGCATATTCGGCGTGATCGGGTTGACGCTCGCAACCGCGACCGGGTTGCCCGAACCGGCGCCGAGCCGCCACTCGGCCCACGGCCGGGTACGCGCGGCGCTCGAGTACGCCCGCGAGCACGTGGTCATCCGGCGGTTGCTGCTCCTCCAGGTGTGGGGCGTCTTGTTCTTCACGATCTCGGTCCCCGTCGAAGTCGTGTTCGCCGAACACTCGCTGCACGCGGGGTCGGCAGGCTACGGTGTCCTGCTGTCGGCGTGGGGAGCGGGCGCGGTCGCCGGCGCGGCGATCTACGCGCGGTGGCGGGCGCTCCCGTCGCGCGACCTGATCGTGATCGGCGCCGCCTCGCTCGGCGTCGGCTTCCTGGTGATGTCGATCGCGCCCACGCTGGCGGTCGCGATCGTCGGCGCGGGGTTCGCCGGGATCGGCAACGGGGTCGAGGCGGTGGCCGCTCGCACGGCGCTCCAGGAGGCGACCCAGGAGCGCTGGATGGCGCTGATGATGAGCCTCAACGAATCGTTGTTCCAGTCGGTACCCGGAGCGGGGATCGTCCTCGGCGGCGCGCTCACCGCGCTCGGAAGCCCACGGTCCGCGCTCGCCGTGGCGGGCGCGGGCTCGCTCGCGGTAACCGTGGCGGCCTGGTTCGCCCTGATGGGGCTGAACATGACGGCACAGCCGTCGGACGAAGCCAGCTGCGGGGCGTTTGACGACGACGCGGGTCAGGAACCGCACCACGTCGCCTCGGTGCCCAACGGCGGAAATCCGGGGCCGATCGTCGGCTGTGAGTCCCACGACTGTCCCGCGCCGGCGCCGGTCTTCCGACATCAGTAGAGTCAGCGCGCGAGCGATGGCGGCCGTCTGCCGTGAGGCGTCGCCCGCTTTTCCATCGTGCGCCGTGCCTGCATCGACATCGGTTCGAACACGACGCGGCTGCTCGTCGCGGACTCCGACGGCGAACGGCTGCTCGAGATCCACCAGGAGCGCGAATTCACCCACCTCCGGCGGGGACTGACCTCGAACCGAGAGATCAGCGAGGAGAAGATCGCCGAGGTCGCCTCGGTGGTTTCCGCCCAGCTTCGCGTGGCGCGCGAGCTCGGCGCCGCGGATGTGCGCGGGGTCGCCACCGCCGCCGTCCGGCTGGCGGCGAACGGCGACGCGCTCGTCTCAGCGGTGCATGGGGCGTGCGGGCTCGAGGTCGAGGTCCTGTCCGCGGAGGCCGAGGCGCGTCTCGCGTTCGCCGGGGCAGCGCGCACCCTGGCGCACGACCCCGCGGGCCCGCTGGGCGTGGTGGACGCCGGCGGAGGATCTTGCGAGCTGGTGGTTGGGACGGTGCCGGATCGCGTGAGCTGGTTCGCGTCGTTCGACGTGGGGTCGGGGATGGTCGCCGACGAATGCCTGCTCTCGGACCCGCCATCGGCCGAGCACCTGTCCCGAGCGCGGGCGCGAGTGCGCGAGGTGCTCGACGGCGTCCAGCCTCCAGCTACGGCTCGGGTCGTGGCGGTGGGGGGAAGCGCGACCTCCTTGCGCCGCATCGCCGGACCGACGCTCGATGCCGCTGCGTTCAGCCGGGTGCTGACGCTGCTGACCGGGGCGCCGGCGGCCGAGGTGGCGGAGCAATTCGCGCTGGACGAGGCCCGCGTCCGGCTCCTCCCGGCCGGTTTGCTGGTCCTCGAGGCGGCCGCGGAGCTGTTCGGAGCCCCGCTCGAGGTCGCCAACGGCGGGTTGCGGGAGGGTCTACTGCTGGAGGTACCACATGGATGAGCTCGGCGAACCCGGCCACGACGACCTACCTGCTCCGGACGAACCCGCCCTCGCGGGCCGGGACATGCAGCGCCTCGACCGCATCGACCCGCCGATCCCGCCGCGGGAGGCGATCGCGGACGTCCGCGTGAGGGCCCCCACGCGCGGCAATCGCCGACTGGAGCGTTTCCTGGAGGCGGTCAACGCCGACACGCACGTGAAGGCCCTGTGGCACGTCTCGGCCGTAAACGCATCCCGACGGCTTGGCCTCACCGATCACTCCTGGGTCCACATCCAGATCGTGCTGAACATCGGCCTGCGTCTCGCGCGGCTGCTGTTCCGCCGCGGCATCAGCCCGAGCGTAACCGCCGACTACGCCATGTCCGACCATGACGCCGAGGTCGTGATTGCCGCCGCATGCGTGTTCCACTGTGTCGGCATGTCGATCCATCGAAACGATCACGAGCGCTACAGCCTGTTCCTGACGGCCGACCGGCTCGGATCATTGCTGGCCACCGCGTACGAGGAGCCCGAACGAACGGTCATCGTCTCCGAGGCGATGCACGCGATCATCGGCCACCGGAGCAAAGGCGGTGAGCCGTTCACCGTCGAGGCGGGCATCCTCCGTGTCGCTGACGCGCTCGACATGGCCCGCGGACGCTCACGGATGGAGTTCGAGGCCGGAAGGCTCGACATCCACTCGATATCCGCGTACGCGATCGACGACGTCAAGATCTCACCGGGTCAAGACCGCGCCGTGCGCGTCGAAATCGCGATGTCCAACAGCGCCGGGATCTACCAGGTCGACGAGTTGCTGGCTAACAAGCTGCGCGGATCGGGCCTCGAGGAGCACATCGAGGTGATCGCCCGAATCGACGCCGAGCACGAGAAGCGACTGCTCACGGTGTTCAGGATCTGACCGGTCGCCAGTTAGGATCTCCGCCGTGAAACGCGCGGTCCTGTTTGCCCTCGCGGCAACTGCAATCTCGCTGATAGCGGCGCCGGCGGCGCTCGCGACCACCCAGACGGCTCAGTCAGGCGACGTGACCGCGACGTTCACGTTCACCGGCTCTTATCCAAACTTCAACGGCCTGCATCTTTCGATCGCGCAGGGGAGCACGGTGTTCTACGACCAGCCCGTGGTGTCGAGCGAGTGCGGGAAGTACTGCGCGCCGGGGTCGCCGTCGGGGAAGGACTCGTCGGTGCACGTGCTCGACCTCGAGCACAACGGCCAGCCGGACGTCATCCTCGACCTCTACAGCGGAGGCGCCCACTGCTGCTCGATCGAGCAGGTCTTCTCGTTCGATCCGGGCACGATGACCTACGTCATGAGCCAGCACAACTTCGGGGATCCGGGCGAGGAGATCGTCGATCTTGGTCACGACGGGCGCTATGAGTTCCTCACTGCCGACGACTCGTTCGCGTACGAGTTCACCGACTTCGCCGCGTCGGGCCTGCCGATCCAGATCCTCACGTTCTCGGGCCGGCATTTCCTGAACGTGACCCGCCATTACCCGAAGCTCGTCGCGCGGGACGCGGCGCGCTGGATGAAGGCCTTCAACAGCATGGCCAAGGAGCACTACGTGGACAGCGTCGGGGTGGCGGCGGCCTGGGCGGCTGACGAAGACCTGCTCGGCCACGTCCGGCTCGTCAACCGGTTTCTCTCCCGCCAGGTAGCGCTCGGCCACCTGAACAGCGCGCTCAGTCCGCAGGAGCCCGGCGGTGCCAGGTTCGTCGCCAAGCTGCGCAGGTTCTTACGGACGCACGGCTACGTCGGTTGAGTCCCCGGCACGTCCGACCACGTGACGCCAGTCCAGCCGTCGAGGTCGTACTCGGACATGCACTGGTCGACCAGCGCGTCGCAGGCGTCCAGGATCCCGCGGCCGCCCGAGAACCTCGCCATGTCCAGCCGCATCTGCTCCTGGTTACCGCTGTAGTTGATCTCGTACCACTCGTGACGTGACCCGAACTCGCTCCCAACAGCGTCCCAGATCAGCTTGAACAGCTTGATCCGGTCATGGGCATCGCCGGTCGAGCCTCGGTAGAACCGATCGATGATCGGTCGGAGCTCGTCGTTTTGGAGATCGCGGTTGCTCGATGGCACCACGAGTGGGGCGCCTCCGAGGATCTCGGCGAACAGCTCGCGCGCCTTTGGGAAGGCCTGGGTGCCGAACAGCCGGATCAGGACCGCATTCTCGATCCTGGGGATCACGGTCCCGCCGGGGCCGGGCATGGGGTCGTCGCAGAGCGCATCGGTCAGAGCCCAGATCAGATTGCGCCAACCGACGAGCTCGCCGAACTTGGCTTGGACGCCGCGGAAGCTCCCGGTCCCGTTGGCTTTCAGCGCGCGAGCGAACAGACCGACCAGGAAGTCGAGCTTGACCGCGAGCCGCGTCCCGGACTGGAGCGTGTAGCGCGGCATGAACCCTGATTGGGCGTAGAAGC
>Ga0335077_10011723_pt1 | contig 10955 bp, 7 predicted proteins | sample Lox_Sample_31_FD_207151 | JGI IMG/M metagenome (GOLD analysis project Ga0335077, IMG submission 207151) | Soil microbial communities from Loxahatchee National Wildlife Refuge, Florida, United States - Lox_Sample_3.1 | ecosystem: Environmental > Terrestrial > Soil > Wetlands | place: USA: Florida...
CAAGAGGGGCAAACCGGGCAAATTCCCGTAACCTTCTGTATTTGCGGCAAATAAATTTCAGTGTTGCATGTCCCATTTTCCCGGCCTGTTCTGCTATTCTAAAAATAGAGAGAAAAAACTCTCAAGGCATGCCCACGGGCGTGCCTATTTTTTTGCTCGCGACTTTCTGGGTGCCCGACCCTCGGTTGTTCGGTTTATTCGTGATCTCAATCTAACAGCTTCTCTTTATCTTCCTATGAAATCAATAATTTTGCTTGTGGTTTTGGCGGCCACTGCGGCCTGGGGGCAGAGCACGTCTGGCGGCGGATCTGTCATGAGCGGCGGAGCCACGTGGGGTAGCTTGGCTACCTGCGGTCCTCCGAACTATGCGTGTTCGCGGGCTGACCTGGCCACCGTGCAGATCCCTGGAACGATTCCCAATGTTGGCAATCTCACCGGGGCGAACACCATTGTTACTGATCCCAGCTTCGGGAGCCGGATTGTGCGGATCACGGACTCCCGCCTGGATCCTTCGCAGGCCAACAAGACGGTCGGAGCATCTTGTGGTGGGGCGCAAGGCGACATGACCTGGAACACCAACTCGACCCTGCTGGTGGTGTGCAACAGTGGGGGGCGGTCGTATCCCATGAGCTTTAGCCCTTCTACCATGCTGGCCTCGCTGCTATATGTAGGTTCGAGCGCATTTCCGAACGGCATGTATGTGGGCAACTCGCTCAGTTGGAGCCGTGCCAACCCTTATCTGGGGTACGTGCTGACAGGGACCCAGATACAAGGCTACTGTTTCGCGGACCTGGTGAGCGGAAGCTGCCCGGTGGGCGGACCGCTGGCCGTCAACCCGCCGACGCTCGGAAACGGAAGGATCTTCACGGTGTACGACTTCACTTCCAGCAACAGTTGCCTGGGGACCGCAGTTTTCCCCGGCGGGTTCACGCCCGACTGGTCAAACTGGGGACAGCCCAGCGCGGGCGACGCGTCGTTTACCGCGGCCTGGGCCTACGATATTTCCGGGCAGGCGAACGTCACGAATGGCTCAACGGACGTTACGTGGTCGAGCGGTACACAGTTCGACGGAAGATATTTGCAAGGCAGCCTCAACCTTGGAGGAACGGGCTACAGCATGGCTTCGATCAACAGTACGACTGACATTACCCTGAATAACGTATACGCAGGCTCGACGGGAACAGTGGCCTACACGCTTAAAGGTTTTCAGGGTACTGGAGTCAATCTGACCGTTTACGTACCCGGCTCAGGCTGCGCGATGCTGAACACCCAAACCGGAGTGGTCACCTCGGATTTCTCCACCGGGGGAACTCTCTCCATCCCGGACCGGTTCACGATGCATGACGCATTCTCAACCGCCGGGACGACGTGGGCATTTGTGGGTTTCACCACTTGCCTGAGCACGAGCTGTCCTACGAAATCGGGCACTCTTCCTTACTTCTGGCAAATTGGGACAACCACGGTCACGGGCTGCAATTCAGGCGGCGGCTGTTCCGGTCACTATACCGAGGCGGCAGGCTACAACCACTTCATCAACAATGGAACGAACCCCTGGCAGGACGCCTTCAATCTGCGTTCCTTTTCGTCGCCCAATGGCGGAGCCGGGAGCTGCTTCTTTTCCTGCGGCGGTTCAGCCACGCCCGCAGGCTTGGCTCCGCCCTGGGACAACCATCCATCATGGAATAACGTGGATCCGGCCGACAGCAACCCGGTGGTCACCTCCAGTTTCAGTGCCACTACGCCATTTCCTTCCGCGCTTTATAACGAAATCTTCGCGCTCAAGCAGAACGGAACCGTGGCCCGGTTTGCCCATAGCTTCATCACAAGGAACAACCAGCGCTTCATCACCAGCCAGGGCATTGGGCAGGTGTCACAGGACGGCCGCTTCTTCATGTTCGCCTCGGACTGGGAAGGAACCCTGGGATCGGAGTCGGGGTCGTCGAGCTGCACGATTGGAACGGATTGTCGTGGAGACGTGTTTGTGGTCGAGTTGAAGTGACCAGTACGTACCTGGTCGAACCCTCACTCGGTTTGATTCCTGTGTGATACTAGCCTTCTTGAGCGGGCTGCCCGGAACCCGATGAAGAGGCTGGCACTTCACGCGCTGCGCTGGAGCGGACTATTTTCCCTGAGCCGCGTCCTGTCGGCCAACATGGCGCGCGTGCTCATGTATCACAATTTCTCTGGCGCGACGGCGGAGGGAAACGGACTTACCGACGCGGCAGCGCGAGAGCAGTTCAACTATTTGCGACGGCATTTTCGTGTTGTTCCGCTGTCCCGGATCGTCGAACGACTGGCAGCGGGGCAGGAACCGGAACGGTACTCCGTCGCGCTCACAATTGATGACGGGCGCCGCAATTTCTATCAGTTCCTGTTTCCGCTTCTGAAAGAGTACGGGATGCCCGCGACGCTTTTCGTGGTCAGTTCGTTCATCCAGGGCGAAGACTGGGTGTGGACCGACAAGATCCTGTGGCTAAGTGAACAGAATGGCCGCCCGGAGGAGTTGGCCCACCACCAGCTCGCAGCAGTTTTTCAGTCGCTCAATTGCCTACGGCCCGAAGCGCGGAACCAGCACATTGAGGCGCTGGCGGCAAGCGCGGGAATTTCACTCCCTCGGCAAGCTCCGGCGAAGTACGCTCCCTGCACCTGGAGTGAATTGCGCGAAATGGCCGACTCGGGGCTGGTAGAGATTGGATCCCACACGGCAACTCATCCCATCCTCTCGAGCGTCACGGATGAAGAGAGCTGGCAGGAGTTGATGCGTTCTCGGGCCCAGATTGAGAAAGGGATAGGGAAGAGAGTCACCTCGTTTTGCTTTCCCAACGGCATGCCCGGCGATTACCGGCCGAGCCAGGTGAAGCAGTTGGCTGATGCGGGATACAACTGTGCGGTGGTTGCAAACTTCGGACTGGTGGGCGCGGGAACCGACGTGTATCGCATGCCGCGAATGGGCATGGAACGACAGCTAAGGATGGTGGAGTTCTCCAAGTATCTTGATGGGATTGCCTACTATCAGTGGAAACTACGGCTGGGGCAACTACGGTCGGGAGAGACGGCAGGCGAAATCTGAAAGCGCCATCCTAGTTTAGCTGAACCACGAACACATCCCCGCGACAGTCCTTGCCAATCGTACAGTGGGATGAGCCCGACTCCGATCCTAAGGTTCCCATCCAGTCAGAGTTAAACAGGAAGAAGCGGCCGTCCTGGGAAACCTGGCCGATGGCTTCCTGGTCGTCGAATCGTTGGGAAGCCGCGGTGATGAAATTGTGAGCGAACCGTGAGACTGTGCCCGTGGTGGGTGAGATCGCCAGAATTTCGTTTTGCCAGGCGGTGGTGAAGGGCGCGATCGTCGTCCAGGTCGACGAGATAAAGGGAACGCTGTCGTTGGGATCCACGTTGTTCCAAGACGGGTGTTGATCGACGGGGGGTACGAACCCGATCGGCAGCGAGCTAACAATCGGGGAAAAGGAGCCGAGGTCGGAAAAGGGCCGGAAATGATACTGTCCAAACGGATCTCCGTCATTGTTGGCCCAGTGTGAGTATCCCACGGTCCAGTGGCCGCCGCAGAGCTGGGTCGATCCCACACCGCAAGGGACGACCTCGGTGGTACCAACCTGCCAAAAATAAGGTCCTGCTGAACAGTTGGAGGAAAGACAATCGGTACGGCCAAGAATGGCCCATCCGCTGCTCTTGGTCAAAAAGGCGTCGTGCAGAGTGATTCTGTCAGGCGTGGTGATTGTCCCGGTTTGTCCCCAATCGGAAGTGATCAGGCCGGTCTGCGTATTTAACACGCTGCAACCCTGACCCACGGTATAGATCGCCACGTACGTGCCGGTGCCTTGCGGGCCGATATTGGAAAGACCCACGAGAAACGCAGCGTCGCCAGCGGCGACCCCGCCGAAATCCTGCCATGTGGGAGTGAAGCCCGAGGGAAGGCAATTAGGGCTCGACGTAAAATCGTAAACCAGCTGCGGAGACGGAGGGACGGCGCGGTTGGTGAAATCGTACAAAAGAATTTGGGTTTTGCTGAGGACGTATAAGTAATTCGGATTCACCCGGCTCCACGAGAAATGAGTGTTCGTGATGGTCATGCCGCCGGTTGTGGGGGAACTGGAAACATACATCCGGGCAGCATGCATCGTAGTGGCATCGAACGTCATGGGGTAGCCAGTTGCATTCGTATCCTGGAGAAGGATCAGAGTGGAATCCGTATTCCAGGTGTTGGCGTTTGAACTGCCCCCGGCCGCAGCCACAAAGGTGATGCCTTCCGCATTCGGGTTGGTCCCGGCATCAGTCAGGCGCGTGATGGGGTTGTGAAAGTCGGGATCAGTGATTCCGGTGTTCGCCCCGCTTAAATTCCCGACACTGGGAATTGGGTTAGGCAGGCTTGCGACCTCGAGGTCGGTACGAGAACAGGAGTAGGAGGGCGGGCCGCAGGAGCCTGGATTGCCAGCATTGGACACGGTCAGTCCGAATTGCTGAGTAGCGGCGCCGCCGGTGGCATCAACGACTCTCAGGCCCAGTGCGAATGTTCCACTCTGGGTCGTCGAGCCCGTAATCATACCTGAGTTTCCGGCAATCGTAATGCCGCTCGGAAGCGAACCGGAAGCCAGACTCCAGGTGTATGGTGTTCGACCACCTGTTGCAGATAGAGACGCGGCGTAGGGCGTACCGCTCGTTCCTTGAGGAAGAACCTGGGTAGTGATCGTGACAGCGCTCTTGGCATTGGCAGTCACCGTGATCGTCACACTTCCACGGGTGAAAACGTTGGACGATATACCCGTGGCAGTGATCGTGACTGTCTGAGCACTGGAAACGGTAGGTGCGATGAAAAGGCCCTGTTCCGAAATGCTTCCTGCGCTGCTTGTCCATCTGACCGGAACACTTCCCTGGTCAACCGCAACCGCCTTAAACAGGATTTGCTGGCCCGACTGAACCGTCAGATTTGTGGGCGTAACTACAAGGCGAACGCGCGAACCGATCCCCGGTTCATCTTGCCAGTAGAGTCTGGATGGGGCAGAGCCGGTTCCCACTGTCAGGCCTGGCATGGAATGAGCGCAACCGAACATCCCGAGCGCGAGGACAAGAAACAGGGGGGCGGCGGTGACGCGGAGCAGAACCGGTCCGCGAACGAACCAACGGGGAAGGGAATTCTTCAGCATGTACTGCACCTCGGGAAAATTTGAGGGACTAATCTTTCCGAGCCCTGACTCGGACTGTAGCGACGCGGGAATGAAACCAACAGATAACCAAGGGTCTAGACCTGCGGGCCTTACCGCGGATGGGGCGCCTGACGGGCGGTTGGAAGGGTGTAGCGAGGGCGAAGGACGAGCGAACTATGAATTTCCGGTTCGAGCTTTGGATGTGAGACCGGGGTTGGCCCGCAACTTTCGCACTTCGTTGGTTGCGTAATGAGCAAGGGCGGGGAAGGTTTTCAGCAGCCATCGGTCGAGGCGCTGTGCGGGGCGGCCCACTCGCGGTCCAAATAACTGGGCCACTGCGACCAGAGGCAAGCGGAAACGCTTAACGGCTTCACATTGCATGCCGGCGCAGAAGACATCCAGTTGTTCTGCTTTCAAAGGGGCCTCGTTGTGGGACACAAAAGCGCGCTTGTATGGAATCCAACGGCGCACGCGAGCGACAAACTCAGAATCCCGCACTGGCTCGAGAATAATGAGTAAGCCTCCTGGCTTGAGCACGCGCTGAATCTCGCGTCGCGCTGCCGGAAGATCGAGGTGATGCAGGATGGCATGCGAGAAAACGACATCGACCGAGGCATCGGGCAATCCCATGTCGTAGGCGGAGGCCGCCCTGAATTCTATGGGGAACCGGTAGGCTGCCGCGCGCTTGCGCGCAATTTCGATCAGGTGGGGAGAGATGTCGACGCCGATCACCGAGGCGCCGCGCGCGGCCAGCAACACCGCATCGGCGCCGGACCCGCAACCGTAGTCCAGGACCGTCAAACCGCGAACATCTCCCAGCAGAAAGAAGGCGTATTCCAAGGCAAACGCCGCATCGGCAGGCGGATTGAGATAGCGCTGGATGTTCTGCAGGTTGGGAGTAAAAGACTGATCCAGATGAGCCGCTTCCAGAGCGCTGCGTTCAATTTCATCCCGTTCCTGGTCGGTATAAGGCATCGCCTGGTCGGTTGCTTCCGTGTCCGGATGTTGCCACGCTATTTCATGAGGCGTCAAGGCGCCGGAATTCAGTGTGTTTCTGGCTCGGGCAGAGCATACAGGGTTACGAAGGTAAGCCGCGAAAGACGCTGGGAGTGTCCGATGTTAAACTACGGAGTGCACCGGAACCGGTGCGATTCGGCCTTGTAAAGGCCGCCCGCGCGCCAACTTTCGGGCGCTGAGGAATGGTTCGAGGGTAACTTCTGCCCAATCATCCAACCATCGAGCGCAGAACAAGTCCAGTATTCGTGATGGGCTGCCATCGCTCGGGCACGAACCTGCTTTACGATACCCTGCTTTCCGCCGGGGGGTTCGCGGTCTATCGCGGCTATCTTCCCGTACACAAGATTCTGGTTCCCCGGTTCGGCAGCTTCGAGCGGCCGGAAAACCGAAAGAGAGCCTTGCAAGCTTGGCTGCGCAGCAAGGGATTCCGCCGCTCTGGCCTGGACGCCGGAGAACTGACCTCCGAAGTCATGGCGAACTGCACCAACGCAGGAGACTTTATCCGCATCGTCATGAACAATATCGCACGCCAGCAAAATGTTGCGCGTTGGGCGGTTTATGACCCCGATAGCCTGCTGCACCTTCCCAGAATCAAAGCGGACATTCCCGAGGCTCTGTTCATTCACATCATCCGAGACGGGCGAGACATTGCGCTCTCTCTGAAGAAGATGGATGGATTCCGTCCGTTTCCCTGGGACCGGCATTCGAGAAGTCTGGTAGCCACGGCGTTGTACTGGGAGTGGGTGGTAGGCAAAGGCCGGGAGCACGGCCGTCAGATTCCTGCCGACTATCTGGAGGTGCATTACGAGGACCTCGTCTCGGAACCTCGCCGGACCTTGGCGACGCTTTCCCAATTTCTTGACCAGGATCTCAGCTACGAGCGCATTCAAACCGCCCGCCTGGGACGGCTCAGCGAGTCCAACTCGTCTTTCCGGGAAGATGCCCCGGAAGAGCAGAGAAGCCCGGTGAAGCGCTGGCAGGAGAGACTCTCGGCAAGCGAGGTGGCCGCGGTGGAGACTGCGATTGGAGAAAGTTTGAGCCAATTTGGATATGAGCCGACGATTCCAGAACCTGGGCGCCACAGGAGTCCCGGTGAGCGGGCGATGCGCCTGGTTTATCGAAGCCTGCTCGACGCCAAGCTGTGGCTGAAAACGAGGACTCCGGCGGGCAGGTTAGCCAATTTGTCAGCTCTCGAACTGGAGGAGCCGATGAAACAACCTCCTGCCTCCAAACCCAGGGACGCTGCCTCGTCGCCATAGAAAACTGCGTCCGCCAAACATAAGATTTGGCCGCAAGGCTATAATGTACGCCCGGGGCGAAGTGTAAGGGCAACGTACGACGGCCGCGCGCCCGGAAGAGAGTTTGAAGTGGACCGGCGTATACCCTCCCTCGACGGCCTGCGCGCCCTATCGATCCTCATGGTGTTGTACGGCCATGCCGTGGGCACGGCGGGTTTTCCGGTGCGTCACGCCAGTCTGGGCCTGGCCGAATCCGGGGTCAGAGTCTTCTTCATCATTTCAGGTTTCCTGATAACCCAGTTGCTGCTGAATGAACTGGATTCGACAGGCAGGATTTCCCTGAAGGGGTTCTATCGGCGGCGAGTGCTCCGAATTTTCCCCGCGTTCTACACCTACTGGCTGGTCATGCTAGGGCTCGTCCTGACCGGGTTGTTAGCCATTCCGGGCAAGGATCTGATCTATGCAGCCACCTATACGATTAACTACGTGGTCAACCGCCCCTGGTATCTTGGGCATCTTTGGTCGCTCGCGGTGGAAGAACAGTTCTACGCCTTGTGGCCGTTGACGATTGTGCTTTTGGGATGGCGGCGTGCGTTTCGGGCGGCAGGCGCACTTTTGCTGCTGGTGCCTGTAATTCGTGTGGCTCAGGTGCGCCTGATTCCTTCTCACCAGTTGGGAATTACCGAGGAATTCCATACGATCGCCGACTGCATCGCGACCGGATGTCTGCTTGCGGGACTGAGGGCCTGGCTTTGGGGCCAGGAGCGTTACCGGCGCTGGCTCGGTTCGTGGCAATTCTGGCTGGCCCCGGGGCTCACAGTGTTGGCGGTTGCATTGTATGTGCATCCGGAAGTGAAGTGGCTGATTGGAATTCCACTGTTCAACGTCTCTGTGGCGGTGTGTATCGACCGCTGGACGCGATTCCCCAATGCAGATCCTGTGGGCAGGCTGCTTAACTGGCGGCCACTCGCCTTCATCGGTGTCCTTAGCTACTCTCTGTATCTCTGGCAGCAGCCGTTCTTTAATCACCGGGCGCACCACTGGTGGAATGCATTTCCGTGGAATGTGATGGGAGCTTTCGTTTTGGCCTCAATCTCGTACTACACGATTGAAAAGCCCTTCCTGGCCTTGCGCTACAAACCCCGCGCCGCTGAAGGTCTGGGAGCGCCGGCGCTGGAACCGATGCCGTCTCAGGCAGGGTCGTCCGAAGCAGCTTAGCCTGACGAGGGGCGGCCAAAGACTGCTTGTTTTCTGTTACGTTTGATACGTATTCCTGAACCTTGTCTCCTTGTAAACTAGACCCCATAGCCAGCGCCACAATGCTGGTGATTAATCCCATGAGTTCTGGACGCACGAGGATGGGGAGCCGAGCGGCGGTGTGCGTCATCCGGCTATGAGATGGCTAGATCCGAGAGCTTTATGACTCGATCTGGAGGAGCGGGGGTGGGGGAAACGGTCGATCAAGAGACGCAAGCAAAGCCTGAGCCGGCGCCCGGTCTCGCGGCCAGCTCGGAGGACGGTGGTCTTGAGATTATCGACCAGATGGCGGACGAGTGGAGAGAACTCTGCTCCGGAATAGACGATGGCCAGCCTTTCTATCGCCCGGAGTGGATTCGCGCCTATATCCGTGCGTTTTTGCCCCGAGCCAAAGTGCGGATCATCTCTGTCCGCCGCGGTAATCGGCTTAGAGCAGTCCTGCCGCTTGTGCTGCTGCGTGAATCGTTCTGCGGCATTCCGTGTACCAAGCTACGCTCGGCCGTCAAGGCGCACGCATTCCGCTTTGACATGACCTGCTGCACCGGAACCGATCGGGAGGCGGCGATTGGCGCAATCTGGCAGCAGCTGGCCGGGCAGCGCGATTGGCAGATTCTGGAGTTTCGGAACGTGCTTCCCGGGGCAGCATTGGAGCAACTTTTGCAGTTAGCTGCGGCAGAGGGGTATCCGTCGGCGACGGTGCCGCTGCACGCTTCCCCGTACGTACCGCTGGAGCGCGGTCCGTCAGCGCTTTCTGCATTGCCCCGCAGCGGCAGCCTGAGCAAGACTTTACGCCAGGTCAAACGAAAGCTCGGGGCGGTAGGTTCGCTGCGCCTGACAAGAGTCGAACGGGCGGATGCGACGAGCCTGCAGCGGCTTTATACGCTTGAAGCCAGTGGCTGGAAAGGGCGGGAAGGCAGCGCCATCGCCAGCAGTCGGGCGAGCCGGCAATTCTTTGACGAGATTGCGGAGCAAGGCGAGCGGTTCGGATATCTGTGCCTGTACTTGCTTGAGTTGAATGACCAACTCGTGGCTGCCCATTTTGGACTCTGCTATCAGGGAAGATATTTTTCTCCCAAGATCGCGTTCGACGAAGGCCACAAAGATTGGATGGGAGGCCACCTGATCGTCAGCCTGATCCTGCCGGATTGCGTGGAGCGAGGAATCATTGAATATGACATAACCGGATCGGCCGATGACTGGAAGATGAGATGGACCGCCGAGACGCGTCCATCTCGAATGTTGCTGGTTTTCCGGAACACTCCGTACGGAAGGTTGCTGCACACCCTCCAGTTTCGGGGAAAATCACTGATTAAACGCATGCTGCGCCGCGAGAAACCAACTCCATGAAGCGGCCGGTGTTAGTGCTCGGGGCGGCGCCGCGCATCACATTGGCGATCGCACGCTCGCTTCGCCGGCGCCAGATTCCTGTCATTGTAGCTACGGCCAGCTCCCAAGAGCCACGGCTCCGTTCCGCCGCCATCGAAGATTGCTACCGGGTTCCGGACGCGGAGCGCGAGCCAGGGGAATTCGTTCGTGGGCTGGCTACGCTCATCGAGCGGCTGCGGCCAGATATGTTGATTCCCGCCAATGACACGGCTTTTGCCGCGGTGATTCAGAACTACCCGGCACTGGCGAACCGGCTGATGCTGGCCTGTCCGCCGCCTGGCGTCGCAAACAGAGTCCTGGATAAGAACCTTACTCTCGAGGCTGCCCGGAAATGCGGTATCGAAGTGCCGGAAACGCTGCTTGTCTGCAACCCAATGGAGGCGGAAGAGGCTGCCCGCCAGCTCCGTTTTCCGCTGATTGCGAAACCGCAGAGGAAATATCGCGACTCATCCATCAAGGCACGACGATTCCAGGACACTACCGAATTGAAAGCCTTCTGGAGCCGGCATCGAAATCTGCCACAAATGCTGTTGCAGAGTTATGTTTCAGGCCACGGCGCGGGAGTTGAGATGCTCATGCACAGAGGCAAATGTCTGGCTACCTTTCAACACCGGCGGCTTAAGGAATTCCCCTACACCGGAGGTGTATCGGTTGTGGCCGCAGCTGAAGCCCCCGATTCCGCTCTGGTGGAGTGGGCCCGCAATCTTCTCCGAGCCCTGGAGTGGGAAGGCGTGGCGATGGTGGAATTCAAGGTCGATTCGCGTACCGGGAGAAGCGTGTTGATGGAGGTGAACGGCAGGTTTTGGGGAACGCTGTCTTTGCCGATACAAGCCGGTCTGGACTTTCCTTTTTACGTTTGGCAGATTGCACACGGAGAGATGCCTTCGGTTCCCGG
>Ga0335077_10011724_pt1 | contig 10955 bp, 11 predicted proteins | sample Lox_Sample_31_FD_207151 | JGI IMG/M metagenome (GOLD analysis project Ga0335077, IMG submission 207151) | Soil microbial communities from Loxahatchee National Wildlife Refuge, Florida, United States - Lox_Sample_3.1 | ecosystem: Environmental > Terrestrial > Soil > Wetlands | place: USA...
GGTATAGGTCGGGCGATCGCGCCGGCGGTTGCCGAAGGTGGTGAAAGCGCCATTGGGGCCGCGGCCGCCCCGTCCGGCGCGGGCGTTCTGGCCGCCGCGTCCACCGCCGCCCCCGCCTCCGCCTCCACGCCCGCCACCGCCTCCGCCGAAGCCGCCGCCTCCGGCGCCGCGGCCGCCGCCAACGCCGGGACCGTTGAATCCGCCGCCGCCCATACCGCCCATGCCGTCGCCGAACCCGTTCTGCGCGCCGGCCGCACCGAAGCCATTGAGACCCATCGGGTCGCCGCCCATGCTTCCGCCGGCGCTGAGAGCGGCCATCTCGGCGATGCTGCCACCGGCCCCGCCACGTCCACCGGCGCCGGCGCGCATGGCCTGGCGATCACGACGCACCTGCTCGTCGGCGGCGGCCATGGCGCCTCCACTATCGCTGCCGCGGACCACGACGTCGTCTCCTCCGGAGTCGGGCAGGACCGGCTCGGTGACAGCTTCGGCGAGCGCCTGGGCGCCGGCTTCAGTGGCCTGCACCTGGGTGCTCTGGAATCCACGGCCGCCGCGTCCAGGTTGGGCGTTCGGAGCATTCGGCCCGCGGCCATAGCGTCCAGCGCGCGGGGCAGAAGGGTTGGCGGGCTGCGTCGCGGAGGGCGTGACGGCCGCGGGGGGCGGAGCCGGAGCCGCGCCTGGGGTCTGCCTGGCCGTAGCCTCGACTTTGTCGCCGTAGCGCGGGACTTCCAGCGTCCAATCGATGGACTGCGCGCCGGCGCCCACCTCGAGGGTCCTGCTCTGCGGTTTGAAACCGAACATCTCGACCTGGATTTCCCAGGTGCCTGGAGTCAGATCGAGCGTGTAGCGCCCGGATTCGTCGGTATAGCCTACGACCTTGGCACCACCCTGGCGTGCGGTGACTGTCGCGCCGGGAATGAACTGATCGGCGGCGCGCACCGAGCCGCTATGCGAGACGGCTACGCAGGAGCCGGCGGTCAACAGGAAAAGAGCCAGGAGACGCGACACGTATACCCGTCAGTTGTAGTTCCGAAATAGCCGGTAAAGAGTTCAGATAAAAGATGGTTTTGGCGGCCCGGATGTTACGTGCGGTGGGCAGCCTCGAGGCTGCCCATGGCACACGGACTCGGGTCTGCTTACAGGCCCTTCTTGGCGAGGAAGGCGATCAGGTCAACCACCCGGCAGGAGTACCCCCACTCATTGTCGTACCAGGAAACGACCTTGAGCAGGTTGCCGCCGAGGACCTTGGTCATGGCGGCGTCCACAATGCTGCTGTTGGAGTTGTGCATCATGTCGGAGGAGACGACGGGGTCCTCGGTGTATCCCAGGATGCCTTTCAGACCGTTGTTAGCGGCTTCCTTGAGGGCGGAATTGACTTCGTCGGTAGTGGTAGGCTTGGCCAGCACGGCGACCAGATCGACGACCGAGACGTTCGGAGTCGGGACGCGCATGGCATACCCGTCCAGCTTGCCCTTGAGCGCCGGCATCACCAGACCTATGGCCTTTGCCGCGCCGGTCGTGGTGGGGATCATGTTGAGGGCCGCAGCGCGCGCGCGGCGCAGGTCCTTGTGCGGAAAATCGAGCACGTTCTGGTCGTTGGTGTAGCTGTGGATGGTGGTCATCGAGCCCTTCTCGATGCCGAATTTCTCGTGCAGGACCTTGACGACCGGAGCCAGGCAGTTCGTGGTGCAGCTAGCGTTGGAGATGATCTTGTGCTTCGCGGGGTCGTAAGCGGAGTCGTTGACGCCGAGGACGATGGTGATGTCTTCGTTCTTCGCGGGGGCGGAGATGATGACCTTTTTCACGGGACCACGGAGGTGTTTGGAGGCATCCTTGGCGTCGGTGAAGCGCCCGGTGGATTCGACGACGATCTGCGCGCCGACGCTGGCCCAATCGAGCTCCGCGGGATCCTTGATGGCGAAGACTTTGATTTTCTTGCCGTCCACGGTGATCGAGTCGGCATCCGCGGTGACTTCCTCGTGCAGGGGGCCGAGCACCGAGTCGTACTTCAGCAGATGAGCCAGCGTTTTGGTGTCGGTCAGGTCGTTGACCGCCACGAATTCCACGTCATTCCGGTGCAGGCCCGCACGAACGACATTCCGGCCGATCCGGCCGAAGCCATTGATACCTACTTTGACTGCCATGAGTTCTCCTGTAGTTCAAGATGATGAGGGATTGGGATCTAAGATTCAGAATATCAGGATGCGCGTTCGCGGAGCAAATCGGCAGAACGGGCCTGAAATTGGGGAGATATTGGCGTGGGGATTCGTCGGATTCGTCACGAAGATTTGACCCAAAGAGGCGGGTACGGTAGGATGGATGTGCGGGGTGGAGCAGTCTGGTAGCTCGTTGGGCTCATAACCCAAAGGTCGGTGGTTCAAATCCACCCCCCGCAACCAAAAGAATCAGTTGGTTACGAGCTCCCGGCGCAAATCCCAAGACCACTTTAGACCACATTAACGTGCGGTTCCTGTTTTTCCGCACTTGAGGGCGCGGCAGTTTCCTTCGATTCCACTTTCAAGACCATCTGAACTACGTTGCTGTGTGCTTGTCTCTTGCTGTCGGTCATTGCCCTCCCATACACATTCATGGTGGTTTGAATGCTGGCGTGGCGCATCAATTCGCGTTGAACCCCGATCGGTGCTTCTGTCTGGTCGAGCCATGAGCGGAAGCTATGCCTGAATGTTTTCCAGCCGACCTTGGATTTGATGCCCGCCGCCTTCGCCGCCCTCCGGATGTGCTTCTTTTGGATTTCCTCCTGATGGTACGGCTTCTCCGTCGCAGGATTAGCGAACAGCCAGCCGTCTTTCGTCGGGTAGCACCGCTCGCGATAGGCCAACAACTCCTTGGCCAGTTCCGGGGCGATCGGCACTATGTCGCGCGAATATTCGGTCTTCACGTCGTCCACGCGACCATGGACAACGCCCCGCTGGACCAGCAGCGTCGATTTTTCGAAATCGAAATCTCTCCACTGGAGGCCAACAATTTCGCTGGCGCGCAATCCTAAGCAACCGGCGATCAAGACCATGGTTCGGTACGGCTCCCGAATGTTTGGCAGCAACCTGTGAAATTCCTCGGCCGTGAGCACGGAAGGCCTTTCCAGACGCTTGCTGACGTTCTTGACCCGCACCAGTTGCATCGGATTGGCCTCGACGAGTTCCCAACGCTGAGCGCACTTGAACAGCGTGGACATCAGCGACCTGATGTGTCCGCGCGTCTTGGGCGCCAACGTCAAGCGCTTCAACCAGTCCTCCACCGCCATGGCTCTCACGCTGGCGATCGGCACCTCGCCCCACCGGGGCCGAATGTAATTGTCGAGGTAGGATTTGTACGACTCCCGAGTGGAGTAGCGTGCCGTCAATTCTTCGCTCTCGTATCGCGCGATCAAGGCCGCGACCGTGGAGGCCGTAATCGGCCCCAGCGTATGCTCGGCATTGATCCGCAGAATGATCGCTTGCACCGCGTCCGACTTCCGGGCTGCCGCTTCCGTCGGATAGTCCTGAAGCGATCCCACCGTGACCGCGCGCAAGCCTCGCCCGTTGCCGTCGGACAGGGGTTCGTAATACCTAAACTCCCATACTTTTGAACCGTTTCCTCTCTTTTTCACTCGAAGACTTCCGTTCTGATATCGTGTGCGCGTAAACAAGGTTTTCTCCTGTCACGGCACGAGTGGCGGTTTCGAGTTTATCCCGGTGCGCAGCCACAAGTCCAGTTCCGAGGCCCGGAAACGCCAAAGATCGCCAATCCTATGGCTTGGCACTGTACCAGAGCGCGCTAACTTTTGTAACGTCTTGGGGTGGATGCCAAGCAGTGCGGCTGCCCTATGCGAATCCAGCAGCGGCTCGAAGAAATCGGTTTGCGCGGAACTGGAGGGAGTTGATTGGCCAGTGCTCATGACCAGTGCGCCCCGATCCATGCGCCTGCGGCGAGAAGACCGACTGCAGCCAACAGGCCGAAGGAGACCCAACGGATCAGCGAAGCGCGCGTGTGAGCGCGATGGACTCTTTCGACCAGCTCTACTGCTCTGACGCCGGCCCGAACAATGTCGTCCTGCAATTCTCGCCGCAGCGCGGCAGCGCCCTCGTTGAACTCCGCCGCGACATATCGCCCTGCTCGCATCTGCACCTTCTCCACAGCAGCCTCGAATTCCCGGAGATTCATGCTTACGCGGTCCACGAGTTCCTCGCATGCCTCCTCCAGCGCGATTTGACTCAAACGGACGACCACAAAAGCCGGGTCCGCCTCGTCGAGCCGGATTCCACAGCGGGACGCGATCTCCCCCACCATCCGTTTAGTGTTCAGAGCCATGGGCGACCTCAGGCAAAGGGCGTCTTTTCCAGTTGCTCGAAGAGTTCTCGCCGAACGATATGCAACCGGGATTTTTGAACGAGCATGAATTCCGACGACGCAATCGCTTCCGCGAAGGTCAGCTTCTTTTCCCGCATGGTGCGGATGGTCTCACCATATGTGTCCGCGCTTCGCCGCGGTATTCCCACCGAGGCAAGGACTTTGTCCTGATGGTCCAGGTAGACCTGCATTTGATTGAAGTTTTTGCCATCTCGGGCGACCGGACCAAAATACTCGTTGATCCAGAGAACGAGATTCCGTTCCGGAGCGCTCTTAGCGAGCGTTTTGAAGCCAAGCAGCGTGTCAGTCAGCATTTCGCCACCACTGATCGGCACGTGGACGTAAACCAGGCGTCCGGCTTGACGCAACACCGCGAACATGTCCGTCTCGACAATGTAGGTCCAGAGCGGCAGGAACACGGTCGCTCCGTTGTCCACGACGAACACGGCGTCGTCGGTTGCGAATCGTTCCATCGCCGAATCGTACCGGGTACGTTGAAGAACTCCGTCTTGATTTACCAGATCGAGTCTTTCGACGGTGAATGCCTTGTGTTGACTGAGAGACCGATTCACCGGGTCGCCGTCCATGCATCGGACTGGCTGGCCTCGGTCGATCAGGAATTCCGCGAGCCAGCTGGCGACCACACTCTTCCCGATCCCTCCTTTGCCTTGAAGAACGAAGTGAACCGTAGGTTGGCTGGTGTGCCCAGTGCCATTTTCGTTTGAAGTTGCTTTTGCCATTAATTCCTCCCTGGCATCAAATCAGGCTTTTCCCGGTCGGATCTCCATCGCTGTGAAGCTTTCGGATATCCAGCCGCGGCTTGGTCAATGCGCGCATCGCTTGCGCAATTGGATCGCTGTTCGCCGGCGGGGCGTCTCGGTCCGCGATCTCGCCTCCAGAACTCGGTTGGCGCACTGCCGTAGCAATCGCGCGAGCGGCAAGCGGGGGGCATTTCGACTCCCGGCGCCGGATGCGGCTGATGTAGGAAGTCAGGCTGGTGATCCCAACGATGATGCCTGCATCCTGCTCCAGCCATTGGCGGATACTCTTTAGGCTCTGCCCGTTTTCTAGCGCCGCAGCGATCTCAGGCCAGAGCGCACGGATCTGGCCAGCCTTGGTCGCGGGCTTTTCCGCGCGCCGCCGCGCGAGGCGGAGACGGCTTTCAATCGTCCAGTTATGGGCATCGTTTTCGATGGTATTCGACGTGGCCAAAAAAGACCCCCTAAGTACTAAGGGATTCTGACAGGGGGGTGGGGGACGGTCTGCGCAATGGCGACGGTGGGGATTCGGACGTTTGCGACGCTGCGCGGCAGATCACGACGATCTACGACAGATTGCGGCCGCACGGTGGGGCGGCGACGTTTGGCGGCGGGATGCGACAGTCAACGACGTGGAGGGTCAGCCCAGGTGGGCTTCGGTCAAACCAGACCGCGGTAGTGGAACATAAAGGAAATGTCCGACCCGCACCGCCTTTTTTTGATATTTAGTCACGCCCGCTGAAGTACATCGGTCGTGCAACAGAACCACACCTCTGTTAGACAAACGTTTGACGCCGCGATTTCTGTGAAGAACATTGCATCCGCGGCGGAGCACCGCGTCCCGAAGTGGCTCTGGCAGTCCCTTAGTATATAGAGGGTCTTTTCGATGGAGAAGAACGCGGCCAGGACAAGAGACGCCAGAATCGCAGTCCGACTGAGCGGTGAGGATCTGAGCGAGATCGAGGAAGCCGCGCGGACGCGCGGGTATCGCAGTCCAAGCGCCTTTGTCCGGACAGCGATCCGAAATGAACTTCACGGACGAGAGGAGTTGACTGGAATCGAGGGGCGGATCATCGGCAGCTTTGAACGGCTGTCGAATGAGAACTTCCGATTCAGTCGTGCGCTTCAGGCCATATTCGCCCTGGTAGACGCTCTGAGCAAAACCATTCTGACTTGCGTACCGGAACCGCCTGCGGATGCGAAGCCGCAAGCAATCGCGCTCGCGCGGGACCGCTACCATCGACTCATCAAGGCTGCCGGCCAGGCAATGTCAGGCGAAGCGCGCGCGATTATGGAGGTCCTTGTCAGCCATGATTCTCAGCGATGACGACCGGCCAATCCGGATTCGCCCCCGCAAACCTCGTGTGGTGCGGCACGAGACTGCGTCATGGGCGAGCGCCTACAGGCTCCTGATGCACTTTGCGCGTGGCAGCCGGAGAACGCACCGAGTAACTGGCGGTGCGCGGCAGGCGGCCGGCCCGATTCGCTCTCATATCCAGCGCTGCGCCGTTCGGGTGACGTATCTCAGCAGCCGAACTCGCGGCCAGTGGCGAGCCCACGGGCGCTACCTCGCGCGCGAGAATGCGGCAGAGAGCAGAGCCGCAGCGGCCGGTTTCAATCGCGACCGAGACGGCATCGACGTGGTCGGAGAACTGGAGAGATGGCAATCATCAAGCGACCATCGGCTATGGAAGGTCATTGTGTCTCCGGAATTTGGAGATCGTATCGATTTGCATCGCCTGGCCCGAGATCTCATGGGCCAAATGGAACGGGATCTCGGAACCGAGCTGGAATGGGTCGCGGTCACACATCACAATACCGAGCATCCACATGTCCATATGGCGATACGCGGCGTCACCAATGCCGGCCAACCGCTCTGCCTCAAGCGGGAATATGTGAAACACGGGATTCGCGGCATTGCGGAGGAGATGTGCACGCGCCAGCTCGGGTATCGAACCAGCCGCGATGCTACGGAGGCGGAACGGCGGGAAATCGGCGAGCGTCGGTTTACATCGCTGGACGGTTCGATCTTGCGGGGTGCAGATGAAAGCGCGCAGCAGGGGCGCTCGCAGTATCTAACGGTAGTGATAGATCCGGATCACGCTGGACGCAACGAATCGGCGCGACGCCATATGAATCACCGCTTCTCCCGTCTAGCCGTTTTGCAGCGCATGGGGCTCGCGGAATCGGCAGGACCGAATGCGTGGCATGTGCGGAGGGATCTCGAACAGGTCTTGCGGGCTATGCAGCGTACCACTGATCGCCAGAAGACCCTCGCGGCGCACGGCGTTCCGATATCCGATGATCGCTTAGCAATCCAGATCCTCGATCTCCGCAGTTTCGAGGCAGTCGAGGGTCGGATACTCGTCCATGGACAGGATGAGCATTCCGGGCGAGGCTATCTGATGCTTGAGGGAACGGACGCGAAGATCCACTTCATCCAATACACGCCAGAGATGGAGGTCCTTCGTGCTGGCGGTGGTTTGCGAACGAATTCGTTTCTGCGGCTCCGTAGGCTACCGGGAGCGGACGAGGACTTCCTGGATGTGCGGGATCTCGGAGATTCGGAGGAGATATTTAAGAACCGCACTTTCCTAGGGGAAAACGCACGTGCGCTGTTGAAGAGCGGCATCATTCCGACCGAAGATGGATGGGGAGGTTGGCTGGGTAGATATCAAGCCGCGCTTGCCAAGTGCGCGAAGGGAGAGGTTGCGCAGAGCCGCCGACGGCAAGAGTGGAAATCGCCAGAACGAAGGCGGGATCTGTCACAAGGACGATGAACAGAACATCACTTTTTTCCTTGTGGTCAGTTTGCCAGCAAAGACGGCTGTGGGATGACAATACTCCGCCGAATAAGGAAATCAACGGGTGCGTGGCGTTCACTGCACTAACCGACCTCCTGTCACGTCATGTTAGAACCGTGAGTTCATGCTCCCGCTCTCTCTCGCCCTCTTCGTTGCACTCCGCGCCTTCTTCCGGACACGAGGCGATGCCGCCCTCGAGATCCTGGCCCTCCGCCAGCAAGTTGCCATACTTAAGCGCCGGCGACCGCGGCCACCCCTGAACGCCTGCGACCGGCTGTTCTGGATCACTCTCCGTCACTTTTGGCCCCGCTGGTCCGCTGTCCTCCCAAATCCTCAAACCAGAAACTGTCATCGGATGGCACCGCGCCGGCTTTCGCCTTTTCTGGCGCTGGCGATCACGATCGCACGGCGGTCGACCGAGGATTACTCAGGAACTCCGGGACTTGATCGCACGCCTAGCCGAGGAAAATCCCGACTGGGGCGCTCCCAAAATCCATGGGGAACTGCAGAAGCTCGGCTTGACCATTGCGGAGCGAACCGTGGCCCGGTATCTGCACGGGATCGTCCGCCGCGGAGACCCGAAGCAAAAGTGGCTGGTCTTTCTGCAGAATCATCGCGAGATCATCGCCGCCATGGACTTCTTTACTGTGCCAACCGTGACCTTTCGGGTGCTATATTGCTTCTTTGTCATCCAGCACGAGCGCCGCAAAATTCTGCACTGCAATGTGACGCAACATCCTACGGCGGAGTGGATTGTGCAGCAACTACGGGAGACATTTCCGGAGCCATGCCGTTCCCAGTACGTGATCTTGGATCGGGATCGAAAATTCGACGCGGAAGTAGCGGCTTTCTTGGCGGCAGCCGGGCTGAAAGAGAAGCGCACGAGCGTGTGGTCGCCCTGGCAAAACGGGGTGGCGGAGCGCTGGATCGAGAGTTGCCGGCGGGAGATCCTGGATCACGTGATTCCGCTCAACGAGGAGCATCTGCGCCGAATTCTACGTGATTACGTAAGGTACTTCCATGAGGATCGGCTGCACGACTCGCTGGAGAAGGACACGCCGAACCGGCGCATGGTGGAGCAACGGCCAGGCGTGAATGCGAAGGTGGTGTCGATCGCGCGGCTGGGTGGTCTGCACCATCGCTACAGCTGGGGCCAGGCGGCATAATCGGAAACTCTCTTTTCAAGTCGCCATCGCGAGATCGCCTCCAAGATCCGCCGCAGGGCGAGAGTATGCGGCCGGATGGTTCCGGCGATCTCCGTCGGCGGCTGCAATCCGCCACTGCTGGTGAAATCGTAAGGAGAGCCGACGCAACCCTGGGCTTCCCGCAGTAAACTGAGGACGCTAATTGGCGTTTGATCAGTTCTAATCCGGTTTTGACTACACACAACTGTATCGACCGCTACCTGACCAGCCGCAGCGGCGACGTGAAAAAGCTCAAACCGCCGCGAACCGGCTTCCGCCTGCGCTGCGGCGACTACCGGGTGTTCTTCGATCTCAAAAACGAGACCACCATCGAGATTACCGGCGTGGAGAACCGCCGCGAGGCCTACCGCTGAGCGAACGTGGCGCTCCACGAAGAATCAACAAGTTAACGCGCGGGAACGCGGCGGAACGCGAAAACGGCGATTTTTCTCTGCAACCAGTTGCGAGCAAAGACGTTCGCATATGCAAACGCCGCGTTTGCATACGCCAAGCCTCCCAGGGGTGACGTGTCACCCCTTCTGCCGATGCGTAGCATCGTCTCTTTCTTCGGACCTTGGATACCACTCGGGAACGCTCCGACCTCCCCACCCACGGCGACTCCCGACCGGCCAGTGGCGGCACCGCCCGCCGCTCCGCGAGCCCCTACTTCACGGCCACGGGTTTCGCTGCTGAAGGTTGTATGGCCAGCTTCGCAATGTCTCTGCGAATAGCCTCGACTAGACCAATGAAGCTGTTCGGCTGCTTCGGCGCACCCGATCCTGGACCAAGCAGGGCCATGGACCAGCAGTTCATATCCCCAGACGAAGACTCAACTCCGCCGAAAGACCACGCCTGATAGGTGGTGCCGTGCAGGTGCAAGTCCGCCTGAACCACGACGGGAATAGTAGCCCTCTCCAGCTTCTCAACCCATCCTCTTAACTCCGGCAAGCGATCCGCACCAAAATTACGCCTAGAGACCATAATCCGCGGCACCACTTCGTCAACAGAAAGACTTGGGTGCAACGAATACAGGTCTTCGATCTGCCGCCATATGGAGACACGTTCAGGCTGAGCCACATCCAGGTGGATACTCCCGTCATAGTGCCTCTCAAAAACCAGTTGTTCCTCGGCATCACCATCAGGTCTGATCCTCAGAACGAGGCGCCATTTGCATTTCTGGCGTCGATTCTGGGGATCCGGATCTACGGGCAACAAACGGTCCAACACAGTTGGATAATCGTGGCCCGCACGGGTTTCGGCACCTTGAACTGAAGGTCCCGGCAGACTATTGGCCTGCGCGTAAGAACGCAAGGGCAAGAATAAACATGCCCACACGGCTGTAGAGAACCAAAGCGCGGATGGAATGCTCATAGTCATTCTCATAAACCTCGGGGAGCCTTTGGCTTCTTCGGCTTTTTGGGCGGCTTTGGCTTCTTTCCGTCACCGCAGTCGGTCTTCTCATATGGTTTCCACCATGTTGCCGACGCAACTCGCTCCGGTGGACTGTTCGGGATACCCACCCAGATGCCGTCTTGGCTGAGCACGTAATTGCACTTACCCAAACGGTTTGCTGTGCCCTGATCTCCAGACGATGGCATGGGATCCATACTCCCGCCTCCAGGAGACTTCTTGGGATGCGTGTGCACAATCGCGCACGCATCTTGGGGAACAGGTCCTTTCCAGGTTGCCTTGGCATTTTCTGCACTCCACGGCCAGCGTTGAAGACCGCAGGTGCCTTTCATCATCCACGATGATTGCTCCCTCGGGTCCCACCCCCAATTGGCTGCTTTAAATAAACACGCCATTTCACGGAGTACACGCGCGTCCGTAGGATCGCAGCAGTTGCACTTGCTCCACGGTGC
>Ga0335077_10011725_pt1 | contig 10953 bp, 9 predicted proteins | sample Lox_Sample_31_FD_207151 | JGI IMG/M metagenome (GOLD analysis project Ga0335077, IMG submission 207151) | Soil microbial communities from Loxahatchee National Wildlife Refuge, Florida, United States - Lox_Sample_3.1 | ecosystem: Environmental > Terrestrial > Soil > Wetlands | place: USA: Florida...
CGCCGGCATGCCGGGCGGCGTGATGCTGCAGATCGGCGTGCATTATGCCGACGTGCTCGATTATCTCATCGGGCCGGTCAAGGCGGTGAGCGGGCGCTTCGCGCAACTGGTGCTGCCGGGCGACAATCCGGACGTGGCAAGCCTCGTGCTCGAGCACGAGAACGGCGCGCTCTCGACCTTGAACGCGAGCTATGCCTCGGCTTCGGAATATTACCTGATGAACATCTACGGCAAGACCGCCACCGCCTATTACGACCTGCATCACGGCCTGAGCCTGCTCAAGCGCGGCGAGAAGACGCCGGTTGCGATCCCTTGCGCCAAGAACGACACTTTCGTCGAGGAGCTCGAGGAGTTCGCCGACGCCGTGCGCGGCGGCCCGCCGCCGGAAGTCGGCGGCGACTACGCGACCAAATCGCTCGCCGTCATTCGCGCCGGCATCGCCTCGGCGCGCGAAGGCCGCCGCGTCGAAGTGGCCGAGATTCTCGCCAACGATTGAGCGGAGCGGATTAGCTTCTCTTTCACCTCTCCCATGGGGAGAGGGAGCGGGCCACATCTGCCTTCCGGCCGCGCTTAGCGACGCGCGCCTAGCTATTTCGCCGCCGCCATCGCCGCCTTCAGGATCGGATGCCACTTGGCGATGTCGCTCTTGAGCACCTGCGCAAGATGCGCCGGGCCGCGCTCCGCCTTGGTCGGCACGCTGCCGCCGAGATCGACGATCCGTTTGGCGACCGCGGGATCATCGAGCGCCTTGTCGAGCGCGGCGGCAAGCTTGGCGACGATCTCCTTCGGCGTTCCCTTCGGCGCATACATCGCGCTCCAGATGCTGAGCGTATAGTCGGGGATGCCGGCCTGCTTGGCCGAAGGCACCCCCGGCAAGGCCGGCGACGGTGCGTCGCCCGACACCACGTAAGCCCTGATCGATTTGCCCTTCACCGCCGGCGCGACGCTGACCACCTGATCGCAGTAGAAGTCGACGTGATCGCCGATCAGGTCGCCGAGCGCGGGTCCGGTGCCGCGGTAGGGGATCAATTTCGGCTTGAGACCGAGCTCGGTGGTAAACAGCAGGCAGGCCATGTGCGAGGAGGAGCCGACGCCGCCATGCGCCTGTTTCACATTGTCGCCGTTGGCTTTCACGTAGGCGATGAACTCCTTGAGGTCCTTGGCGGGGAAATCCTTGCGCGCCACCACCGCGACCGGCGCATTGGCGGTCAGTCCGATCGGTTCGAAATCCTTGACCGAATCGTAGCGGATACTGGGCGTGAGCACGGGCGCCGAGACTTGCGAGCCCATGCTGCCGGCGAGCAAAGTGTAGCCGTCTGGCGTGGCCGCGGCCACGCGCGCGCCGCCGATGGTGCCGCCGGCGCCGCCGACGTTCTCGATGATTACCGTCTCGTTGAGCTGGCGGCTCAGGCCGTCGCCGATGATGCGCGCAACCACGTCGCTGGGGCCGCCCGGCGGGAACGGCACGATCAGCGTAATGGTGCGCGTGGGATAGTTCTCGGCGCGCGCCGATGTCGCCAGAAGCCCGATTCCGGCGACCAAGCCGACGGCAAGCGTCAGCGCTGTCCTGCGGAATGTCATCTCCACCTCCCTAAAACGCCGTCCGCCTTTGTTTGCCTGCTTGGCGGTTCGGCTGTTCGTTTATTGGACCTTGATGTTGGCAGCCTTGATCATCGGCCACCATTTCTTCGCTTCCGCTTGTTGGTGGGCGGCGAGCGCTTCCGGCGTCAGCTTGTCCCGCGGCGGAATCTGCAGGCCCATTTCGCCCAGCCGCTTTTGCACGGCTGGATCGGTCAGCGTCTTGACCACCGCGGCGTTGAGCTTGGCGACGATGTCTTTTGGCGTCCCCTTGGGGACCCAAAGCCCGGACCACAGCTCGATATAAAGGCCCTTGAGACCGGCCTCATCCACGGTCGGTATATCGGGTGCCGCCGCCAGGCGCTTGGGCGCGGTGATGGCGTAGGCGCGGATCTTGCCGGCCTTCACTTGCGCCAGCGAATTGGAGGCCTGATCGACGATCAGATCGATATGCCCCGACACCAGATCGAGCAGCGCCGGACCGGTGCCGCGATAGGGCACGAATTGCAGCTTGGCGCCGGTCAATTGCTCGAAATAAACGCCGGAAAAATGCGCGCCGGAACCGACGCCGGCGGTGCCGGCGGTCACCTTGCCGCTGTTCGCCTTGATCCAGGCGACCAACTCGTTCAGGTTTTTTGCCGGGATGTCGTTCTTGGAGACGATCATCATCGGATTGCTGGCGAGCAGCGATATCGGCTCAAAATCCTTCACCAGATCGAAGCTCAGGGGATAGATCGCGCCGTTAATCACGTGCGTGCCGAGATGCCCGATGCTCAGCGTGTAACCGTCGGGCGCCGCGTGCACTGCGCGGGCGACGCCGATCGTGCCGCCGGCGCCGGTGACGTCCTCGACCACGATCTGTTGCCCAAGCGCCTTGCCCATCCCGTCGCCGAGCACGCGCGCCAAGGCGTCGGTCGGACCGCCGGCGGCGAAGGGCACGATGATCGTCACCGGCCGCGACGGATAGTCCTCAGCGCCGGCCGACGTGACGAATGCCAGCGCCACCGCCGCTGCGGCAACGATCAGTTTTTTCATTGCATCCTCCCGCCGGTGTCTTTTCCGTGCCCCGGTGAAGCATCCGCTCACAGCGCAGCGAAATCAATCGGCTTGTGGCGGTCGAGCTTGCGCTCGATCTTGGGCAGCGGATATTTCAGCCCGCTGGCGCAATTGAACAGCACCACCCGGTCGGTTTTCTTGACCCGGCCGTCGGCCAGGCTCTGCTTGTAGGCGGCATAGGTCGCGGCGCCCTCCGGGCATAGCAGCAGTCCTTCCTCGCGCGCCATCTCGTCGAGCGCGGTCTGGATCGCGTCGTCCTCGACCGCGATGGCGAAGCCGCCGCTCTCGCGCACCGCGCGCAGGATGAGAAAATCGCCGATCGCCTGCGGCACGCGAATCCCTGAGGCAATGGTGTGCGCGTTCTCCCAGCGCGGCGCGTGCTCTTTGCCCTCCTCGTAGGCCTTCACCATCGGCGCGCAGCCAGCCGCCTGCACCGCGACCATGCGCGGGCGCTTCTTGCCGATGAACCCGATCGCTTCGAGCTCGACGAAAGCCTTCCACATGCCGATCAAGCCGGTGCCGCCGCCGGTTGGATAGAAGATCACGTCCGGCACCGTCCAGCCGAGCTGTTCGGCGAGTTCCAGGCCCATCGTCTTCTTGCCCTCGATCCGGTACGGCTCCTTCAGCGTCGAGGTGTCGAACCAGCCGACCTTCGCTTTGCCTTCGCCGACGATCTTGCCGCAGTCGTCGATCAAGCCGTTGACGCGGTAGACGGTTGCGCCCTGCAGCGCGATCTCGCTGACATTCACCTCCGGCGTGTCCTCCGGGCAAAAGATCGTCGTCTTGATCCCGGCATGCGAGGCGTAGGCGGCGAGCGCGGCGCCGGCATTGCCGTTGGTCGGCATCGCCATGTGCCTGATGCCGAGCGCTTTGGCCATCGACACCGCCATGACCAGGCCGCGCGCCTTGAACGAGCCGGTCGGCAGGCGGCCCTCGTCCTTCACCAGGATTTCGCCGCCGCCGAGCTTGGCTGAGAGCTTCGGCATGCGGATCAGCGGCGTGATCGCCTCGCCGAGGCTGACGATGTTTTCCGGATCGCGCACCGGCAAAAGCTCGCGGTAGCGCCATAGATCGGGCGCGCGCGCGGCAAGCTTGTCTTTGTTGAGCGCTTTGGCGACGCCGTCGAGATCGTAGCGCACCAAAAGCGGCTTGCCCGCGCGCGACAGATTATGGACCTGATCGGCTTCATGCCGTTCGCCGGTCATGGCGCATTCGAGGTGGGTGAGGAAACTCGGCCACCGCGCGGTCAGATTGCTGTCGTACTGCATCGTCACCTCAACCGACTTTGCCGCCCGGATCGCGCGTGCGGAAGACCAGGAAATGGGAGAGCGAGAAATTGACGCCGAAGCTGACCGCGATCGCGGCGACCTTGGCAGCCCAAGCCGGAACGTAGAGCAATTCGACCAGGCACCAGACCGTGGTGGTGTTAGCCAGGAATCCGGCAACCTGCGACAGTGCGAAGCCGAAGTAGCTGCGCGAACTGAGCTTGCGGCCGGATTCGTGGGCGAAGGTGATGGTCGAGTTCAGCACGTACGACCCGGTGACGGCGACGATCCAGGCCATGGTGTTGGCGGCGATGACCGGCAATTTGAGGTAATAATAGGCGAAGGAAAACACGCCGAAATCGACGACCGAATTGACCAGCCCGACCATGGCGAAGCTGATCGCCTTGAGGGCGAGCGCCCGCGCATGCCAGGCCACGCTCAAACGGTCGACGAGGTTTCGCAGGGGCGCCGGAATCATGGGTGGTTCATAGCATTTTGACGCGGGCGCGACAGGCCGCGTTCCATGCGCTATAGATCGCCCCAAAAGCGACAGGTCAACGACAAATGCCGGCGAAATCAAGTCAATCCAGCGCCCCCGAGATGCGAGCGTCGGCCGCGCCCGGGCTCTCGATCGTGGTGCCCGTATTTAACGAGGCGCGCGGCCTCGCCGCCCTCCACGACCGCATCGCGGCCGTGGCGCGCACCCTCAAACAGAAGCGCGGGGTGCACAGCGAAGTCGTCTATGTCGACGACGGCAGCTCCGATTCGACCAGCCAGATCGCCCATTCGCTCGCCGCCGATCCGCTCGACGTCCAGGTGGTCACGCTGTCGCGCAATTTCGGCAAGGAGGCCGCCCTGCTCGCCGGCCTCGACCACGCCCGGCTCGGCGCCGTGCTGTTCATGGACGGCGACGGCCAGCATCCGCCCGACCTGATCGAAACGCTGGTCGCGCGCTGGCTCGATGACGGCTACGACGTGGTCTTTACCGCTAAAGCGCATCGCGAGAACGAACCCTGGTTGCGCCGCGCCGGCGTGCATTGGTTCTACGCGATGATCAATTGGGGGCAGCGGCAGAAAATTCCCGAGGATGCCGGCGACTTCCGCCTGCTGTCGCCGCGCGCCGCGGCGGCGCTGCGCCAGATGCCGGAGCGCAACCGCTTTTTCAAAGGCCTGTCGAGCTGGATCGGCTTCCGCCAGGTGCGCGTCGATTACCAGCCGGCGCCGCGCGCGCACGGGGTGACGACCTGGAACGTGTGGAGCCTGATCGGCTTCTCGATCGAGGGGCTGACCTCGTTCACGGTGGCGCCGTTGCGCGTCGCCAGCCTCCTCGGCCTGCTGCTGGCGGTGGTGGCGCTGTTTTTCGGCATCGAGATCCTGATCGAGACCGTCGTCTACGGCAAAGACGTGCCGGGCTATCCGTCGCTGGTGGTCGGCATGATGGTGATCGGCGGCGTGCAACTCCTGATGATCGGCGTGCTCGGCGAATATGTCGGCAAGCTCTTGGCCGAGATCAAAGCGCGTCCAGTCTATTTCGTCGCCGAGCACAGTCTGACCGCGGCCAAGGATGAGGCGCCGGCGAAGTCGCGCGCGCCTCGCGCGGCGGAGTGAGTCTGCGAGCGATGGCCGGAGCGCCGCGCCGCATCTGGCTCTGTGCCGACGATTACGGCATGGCGCCCGGCATCAACGAGGCGATCCGTCGGTTGATCGCGCGCGGCCGGCTCAACGCCACGTCGGTGATGGTGGGCGGGCCTTCGTTCACCGGCGAGGCAATCGACGCGCTCGATACGCTCAATTCCGGCGAGACGCGCGCGCTCATCGGGCTGCACGTAACGCTGACCGCGCCCTTTACGCCGGTCAGCGAGCAGTTTCATCCGCTGCGCGCGCACCGCTTCCCACCGCTCAACGAGATGATACGCCGGGGGGCGACGCGGCGGCTGTCGCCCGAGCGCCTGACCATCGAAATCGGCAGCCAGCTCCGTCTGTTCCTCGAAGCCTTCGGTCGCCTACCCGACTTCATCGACGGGCATCAGCACGTGCATCTGTTCCCGCAAATCCGCGACGCCTTGCTCAAGGTGGTGAATGAGGCGGCTGCGTCGGCCTGGGTGCGGCAATGCGGGCGCCCGCGCGGCGCGCGGGCCTTACACGACCGCAAGGCCCTGCTGCTCGACATGCTGAGCGCGCGCTTCCGCGCCAAGGCGGCGCGCCTTGGCATCGCGACCAACCCCGGCTTTGCTGGCACCTATGATTTCGCCGCCAAGGCCGATTACGCGACGATCTTTCCGCGCTTCTTGACGGGGATGCCGGACGGCGGGCTGATCATGTGCCACCCGGGCTTTGTCGACGCGGCGCTCGCGAATCTCGATACGCTCACCGACCTGCGCGAGCGTGAATTCGCGTTCTTCGAGTCGGACGCCTTCCCGCGGCTGCTCAGCGAGCACGACGTGGCGCTGGCTCAGCCCGCCGCTTAGAGCACGACGACCTTGGTGCCGACCTTCACGCGGCTGTAGAGATCGATCACGTCGGCGTTGCGCAGGCGGATGCAGCCGGACGACACGTTGTGGCCGATGGTCCAGGGCTCGTTCGAGCCGTGGATGCGGTAGAGCGTCGAGCCGAGATACATCGCGCGCGCGCCGAGCGGATTGCCCGGGCCGCCGGCCATGAAATGCGGCAGTGCGGGCTGGCGCTCCAGCATTTCCTCCGGCGGCACCCAGTCCGGCCATTCCTTCTTCGCCGAGATGGTGTGCACGCCCGCCCAGGTGAAGCCGGGACGGCCGACGCCGACGCCGTAGCGCATCGCCTTGCCGTTCGGCTCGACCAGATAGAGGAACTTGTTCGGCGTATCGATGATGATGGTGCCGGGCGCTTCGCCGCCGTGATACTCGACCTCCTGGCGCAGATAGCGCGGATCCATCTGATCGTCGCCTTGCTGCTCGTATTGCGGAGCGGCGGCCGGTGCGGCGGCATAGGCGCGATTGGGCTGCGGCTCGACGTAACGCGGCTCGCCGCCGCCGCTGAACAGATATTCGATGAAGCCGCCGCCGAGACCGGAGCGCGGTTGCGGCGCTTGCGCCGCCGCCAGGATCGGACGTTCATCCGGCGACAGCGAGAGCGGCTCGGCCCAGGCGGTGCCGCCGATCGACGCGGCAATGATGATGGCGGGGAAAACGGAGCGATGCATCGACGTACCCTTGCACTCGTTTCGTCGTGTCAGACGCAGTACAAGCGCAAAGCGCCACCGAATGGTAAATGAAAGCTGCCGCGCGGCGCGTTATGGTGAATGCGCGCGCCCTTCGTCGCGTTAGAGTTTATTTTGAGTAAAATGCGGCGCGTCATGGTAAACGCCGCGTTTCGATTGTAGTCGATTTGCACGCAGCCTTGCCGCAACCGGGCGTTAATTGGCGCTCTGCTAGAAATCGTCATTGGGGGTTTGCAGGGGGACGTCGCGTGCAGCGTAAGGTTTTTCACGTCGAGCGGATGTTCGCCGGCCGCGCGGTGGCGCGACCCGCAGCTAAGAGCGCAGACGCCAGCCCCTCGCCGCTCGCCAGCGAACAGCCCGCCGACGACATCGCGGCCGCATCGCTCAAGCGCGAGCTCGACGAGCTTAACGCCGCCGTCGCCCATACCATGCGCGAGCTCGCTGCCCTCGTCGGCGACGGCCATGAGCGCCATATGGCGCGCGCCGCCGGCAAGCTCGGCTCCGCGGTCGAGGGCATGGAAAAGGCGACCGAAAAGATTCTGAAATCGGCCGAAGTGATCGACGACAGCGCCAAGGCGCTCGCCGCCGTCACGAAGACCGATTACGAGTGCGGGCTGGCGCAGGAAATCCAGGACCACGTGGTGCAGATCTACGAAGCCTGCAATTTCCAGGACCTCAGCGGCCAGCGCATCGGCCACGTAATCGAGACCCTGACCATGATCGAGGAGCAGGTCGAGGGCATGCTCGACCGCCACCAGGGCCGGCCGGCCGCCGCCCAGGCCAAGCCGCCTGGACGTCACGCGCTGCTCAACGGGCCGCGCCTCGACGGCGATTCCGGTCATACCAGCCAGCAGGACATCGACGTTCTGTTCGACTAGCGCATGATCCCGGAAAGCTTGTCCTCGACTTGATCGGGGATGGCAACCGGTTTTCGGAAAAGCTCGTGCGCAAAAGAACTATGCCGGCCGTTTGATCAGCACGAAGCAAACCAGCGCGACGGCCGCGAAGCTCGCAGCGAGCGCCAATGCCGCCGCATCGGTGGCGCGGTCGACGACGAAGGCCATCACCATCGGCGCCGCCGCCTGCATCAGCAGCCACGGGCCCGCCAGCCGGCCCATCAGCCGCCCGTAACCGGAAGCGCCGAACAGCGCCAGCGGCACGGCGCCGCGCGTGATGGTGACGAGCCCATTGGCACCGCCGAACATCAGCGCGAAGGCCGCCGCCGCCGGCACCGAGATGCCGAACAGCGCCAGCATGGTGAAAGCGCAGAGCAGCGCCGAGAGCGCAAAGCGCGCCACCCACAAGGGATGCAGGTTGCGCCCGAAGGCGAATTCAATTAGCCGCGCGCCGACCTGCGCCGGCCCGAACAGCGCGCCGATCCAGACTACCGTGCCGGCATCGATGCCTGAACGCGCGAAAATGGCGAGCAGATGCGCCGACAGGCCGGAAGGGACGAAGGCGTAGGTGGCAAACGCCGTCGCCACCAAGATGAAGGGCAGGCCATAAGGCGGCAGCACCGCGGACTGCGGCAGCGCGTCGCTCGAAGGTTTCGCCTCCGCTTCGAAGCGATGGCGCGGCAATGCCAGCGCGTGCAGCGGCGCCGAGACGGCGGCAAGCAGCGCGGCATAGATCAGATAGGTGCCGCGCCAACCGACCGCATCGAGCAGAAAATGCGTCGTCGGCCAGCTCACGGTCGAGGCAAAGCCGCCGGCGAGCGTCAGCGCGGTAATCGGCGAACGCGCACCGACGCCGAAGATGCGGCCGAGCGTGGCGAAGGCGGAATCGTAGAGATTCGCCGCCATGGCGATGCCCAGCACCACCCACACCGCGAGATAGCCGATACGGCTGCCGGCCTGGGTGATCAGCACCAGTCCGAGTGCCGCGATCAGCGAGCCGATCGTCATCACCACGTGGCCGCCGAAGCGGTCGATGCCGCGCCCGACGTAAGGCGCGCTTAACCCGGCCGCCAACAGTCCCATCGAGAAACCGCCCATGGCGAACGACATCGACCAGTGATGCTCGGCCGCGATCAGTGGGACGATCAGCACCGGTGTGTAGAAGATCGTGCCCCAGGACAGGATCTGGGTGACGCCGAGCACCGGCACGGCGCGCCAAGGGCCGTCGATGAAGTCACGGGGAGCGGGCATGCGGGACCTTATTGGGTCTAACGGTAGCACATCAGTCGATCATTGCGGATTTGACCAGTTGCAACCGCAACGGGCAGGAGTATCCTTTCGGCAGGGGGAGACTATGGAGGGCCAACCCGAACGCAATACGCACGGGCGCTTAGGCGGTTTATGGCGCGCCTTTATCGCAATCTTGCGTGTCTCGCTCTCGCTAATTCACCTCGTCCTCGCCACCGCCTGGAATTGGCGACCCGGCTTCGTCAGATCGATGACAGCGCTGCGCAATTTTTTTCTGAATACCGTCGTCATTGCGACCACTGTCGTCCTCCTATGGCTAACGGTGATGACGATTTTCAAGCGCAGCGTGATCATAGAGCCGATCGCAGTCCCACCAGTCTTGAAGGACCGAGGTTATACGGGCGAAGTTGCGGCACAACGCATCATTGATGAGATATCCGAGATTGAGCGCAGTTCACAAACATTATGGTCGCGGACGCAGGTTTCCGTCTTCGACATCGGCCGCATGCTCAACGTCGCAACCCCCGGCCTCCGCAACAACGCCGAGAACCCCGTTCCAGGAACGCAAATCACGGTCTGGGATTCAAACCACAGCCTGCCGAAAGTCGAGCTTCCGGGCGCGGGAATCTCGCTCGACAGTCTCGTATCTTCCATCCGCGAGATTCTCGGGATCGAGGATACACGGATCACCGGCGAGATAACTGTCGTCCCGTCGCCGCCGGCGTCGCCTGAGGCTGCGCCGTCGAACAGCACCGGAGGCCATCAAGCGCCAGCGCAGTTCATCATGCGCGTAAGGATCTCAACCAGAGGCGCGGTCTACCCAAGCAAAGCCAAGACAGTGGACGCGACCGGCGTCGTTCACTTTTTGACCGAAGCGAATAAAGGAAAAGTGATCAGCGCCGAGACATTGGCAGTTGCCACTCGGCCGAATGAACCCACCGCCAAAGTCGATGCAATCTTCCCGAACGTAGCACTGCAAATCGTCGAGCAGCTCGATCCGTACATCGCAGCGCTCTACTTCAAGCAGAACAACAATATAAGCGATGCGCAGCGCATGATCGATTTTTGTCTCACTAATTCTGACCACACTCTGATCCCGTGGGCTTTAAACTTGCGTGCTTCGATAGCGCGCGAAGCCGGGCTTTTTGATGAAGCGATCGAACAATTCGAATGGATCGACCAGCATTATCCGGACTTCACCTTGTCGCGTTACAATCTTGCCCTGGCACTCAGGCAAAAAGGCGAACAAGATACTGCAAATTCCGCGCAACTGTTCAGCGACGCCTTAGCTGCCGCAACGGAGGGGATCAGCAAGGATCAGGATTTGCGCCGACGTGCCATTGGCTACAATGATATCGGCACGATATTGGAGGCTTCTGAGCGGTACGAGGAGGCATTGGCTCAATTCGAGAAAAGCGCGGAGGCCGACCCTGATTATTCTCTAGCATTCTATAATGCGGGGCGGATGCACCGCCAGAGAAAGGAATTTGATGCCGCCGTTGACAAGTTCATGATGGCGGCGCGACTCGACCCCAAATATGCGTGGACTTATATTTATTTGATCCACGTTTTAGACGTACGCAGTCACGGCGCTGATGCGATGATCCCCGGCTTGACGAGACGAGCCGAGGCATTGATGGGAGGCCTCGCCAACGTCTATGCTTCGCGCGGTTGGATCGAATTCCGCGACGAAAACTGGAAGTCGTCGCTCGAC
>Ga0335077_10011726_pt1 | contig 10953 bp, 8 predicted proteins | sample Lox_Sample_31_FD_207151 | JGI IMG/M metagenome (GOLD analysis project Ga0335077, IMG submission 207151) | Soil microbial communities from Loxahatchee National Wildlife Refuge, Florida, United States - Lox_Sample_3.1 | ecosystem: Environmental > Terrestrial > Soil > Wetlands | place: USA: Florida...
GGCACTGGATGCGGGGCAGGTCAGCTTCCAGGAACGCCCGCTTGCCGTGCACATCCAGGGTCCGCCACCGCTTCACGTCATGCTCCACGGGCCTGCCCTGCTGCCCGCACTGCGGGCACCGGTGCCGGGTCTCCTCATCCGGCTCGACCACGATGATCAGCACCTTCTCCGGCGGGCGGTCCTTGCGCGGCCACCGCTCGACGTAGGTCCGCACCACGACCGCGTGCTCGGTGTGCCGGGTAGCCCCGGCGCGTTGCCGCGCCAGGGGCCCCCTCAGGACCGTGCATGCACGTTTCCGCGCACACGGCCCAAGCAAGCCGCGAAGGGCGGTTAGATGCAGAAGGCTGGTTGGGGCTTCCGCGGTCGCGTCTGGGTGGCGCGTCGGCAGGTGGTGTGCACGAGGTGGGTTCGCCGGTCGGGGCCGGGTGAGTGCTGGTAGGTGAGTGATGTCGCGAGGTGTCCGTCCAGCGCCATGCGGGTGATCCGCAGGAACCAGGTCTCCCACCCGTCGGGGGATTGTGGTGGTTGTGTGGTGCGCAGGAGGGGCTCCCCGCAGATCGGGCAGGCGCCGTGCTGCTGATCGAGCAGCTTGACGTGGTGCTGATCGAGCGGGGGTTTGACCTTGCGGCGCCGCTGTTTCCAGTACTCGGACAGGACGGGGTCATCGAGAGACGCCACGCCTTGAACCAGGGTGTGCCGCTGGATCGGGGTCCAGGCGAGCCGGGGCAGGTAAGCGCCCGTGTCCTTGTCTCCGAAGACCCAGCGGTCGTTCCTGGCCCGGTTGAACCGGCCATAATAGCGGCCGACAATCCAGCGTTTCGGCTTGTTCGGATGAGTCCAGCACGCCCACTTGTAAGTGAGCTTCCACAGGTAATCATCGAGCGCGGAGAAGAGCCGCTTCGATACCACGGTGCGGTAGTAGGCGCACCAGCCCCGGATCTTCGGGACGATGGTGGCCAGAATCGCCGCGACGTTGGACCCGCGGAGGCGCCGGAACTCCGTCTTCAGCCGTTGTTTCAGCCTCGTGATGGCCGCTTTGCCCGGCTTGATGATCAGCTTGCCGTTCCGGTAACGACGCAGGTTGAAGCCCAAGAAATCAAAGCCTTCGCCCAGATGGACGATGCGGGTCTTATCCTCGTTGAACTTCAGGCCACGTGCCGCCAGCCAGGCGGCCAGCCGCGCCGTGACCTGTTCGGCCTGCTGCCGGGAATGGCAGCACACCACCAGGTCATCGGCATACACGCAAACCGCCGGGGAGCCCGGTTTCAGCTCCCCCGCATGGGTGCCCGATCGATACTGGACACCCGCGGCCTCCTCCAGCCCATGCAGCGCGATCACCAGGAGCAACGGGGAGATCACCCCGCCTTGCGGGGTTCCTTCCTCCGTAGGCGCGAATTTCGCGCCCGGCTCGATCACTCCGGCTTTCAGCCAGGCGGCCACCAGCTTCTTCGCCGGGAACCCCTCCAGCATCGACAGGAGATGATCGTGGCTGATGTGATCGAACGCGCCCGCCAGATCCGCATCAACAATCCACACCCGCCGGGCTCTTCCGCGCAGGGTGTTATATAGATATTCGATCGCGTCATGGCAGCCGCGTCCCGGCCTGAACCCATAAGTGCGGGCTTCGAACTGGGCTTCCCATTCGGGTTCCAGCGCATTCTTGACCCGTGCCTGATGACACCGATCCTCCAGCACAGGAATTCCGAGCGGACGCTGTTTTCCATTGGCCTTCGGAATATACACCCGCCGGACCGGGACCGGAGACCATGAGTTCCGATTGGCGTGCACGCGCACCGCCATCGCCGCCCGCGCCGAAGCATCCAGCGCAACCTCCCCATCGATCCCCGCCGTCCGGCGTCCCGTATTGCGCTGCGTCGCCTGCCGCACACTGACCAGCGTGTTGCTCCAGCTCCGCAGCAGGAGCTTCTGCAGGTTCCGGACGATCCGTCCGTCCCCTTCTCTCGCCGCCGTGAAGATCCGCTGCCGTATCCGCCGTACCCGCTCCTCATGCTCACGCCACTGCGCGGGAGTCATCGCCTCCCATGCCGCACCATCGAACACGACCGGCAGGTCATCGGGCCCGTTCACCGCAGCCTCTGCTGTGGCGTCCAACGTCACCCCTCCGTTCCCGCATCACCAGCTGTTTCGCTTCACCGGCTCACCTGTCCACGTCAGCGCCCTTTCGGGCCCGCGCATTTACGCGGTATCCGGCCGGTTATACGACAACCCCAGGAGGAAGACCCGGGTGATGCATGTCGCCGCTTTCCCGCTGCTTTTCGGCCACCGGCTTTCGCTTCTTGGACACCCTTCTCCGCCGCGGGGATTAAGCTCCTCTCACGATCAGCCGACCACCCCGCAGGCACATACGAGGATGCCGACTGGGTGGACCCGTAGCGGGTTTCCACGTTCCGCGCGTATGAGACCCGGACCGGGCCGGGCGCCCTCTATACCCCGGGGACGACGGTGTCCGCTGGCCATCGGCTCGTCCGTGGCCGCCGCCTGCCGCCTCTCAGCGGCCGGTCCCTGCCACCCCGGGCACCGCATCCCCGGCCCGAAGCGTATGAGTGACGAGGCATCCTCAAGGGTTCCCTGGTAGTCGCCCCTCCGGTCCTTCCCCGCACCTGTGGCCGCCCGCATCCGGGGGTTGGCGGCCCTTGGGCTCTTCCGGGAGCTCCGTACCCAACCGGCCAAGAGCCGGCCGCGCACGTCCCGGCGGGGACAAAGGTCGAACACAAACCCGTAGCTACGTCACGGCGTCACCACCGAACCTCCTCCACGCAGCTCACTCACCACGCGCGACCTCGTGTCGCAACGAGCACCTCATCCCACACCGACCCCGCCACCGTCAGCCTCCGCCCTGTTGCATACCGTCACCTTCCGGCACGGCACGCTACCGGGACGCCGGCTGCCCGCTTTGGACCGACACGCCGCAGAAATCAGCAACAACCCAAAACCTGAGAGCCGGGGAGAGCCGGGATGAGCTGGGTTGTTGACGAGGTTGAAGAAGTCATCGCCCGTGGTAAGGCTGTCCAGTTCCGTGATCTTTCGCAAGACGAAAGCATTCTTTACGAGCGTCGGCTGGATGAGGAAACGCGTAAGGGCATCTCTATAGGAAGGGCTAAGGCTACCGACTCAATCGGAGTAGCTTACAGACCTGATGAGCGGCTGGCTCTTCTTGTCGACGCTGCCGAGCGGGTCATCATTACCTCAGAACGGTCGCATGCTTATGTGTCCGGTTTCGCCACGAGGCTGGGCATTAGCGCCGTTGTGCTTGAGCAGCCCATTGGCGCGGACGTTACCGCGGCTGCACCGGAACGACGTGAGCTGGCGGTTACAGTGCCTGCCGACATAGACGATCGGCTCGCCGTGCTTCATCGTATCCTTCACAACGAGGTGCTGGATTAGCGATGGCCGCCACAGTTGCCGCTAGCACGCTTGTCCAAGCGATTCAATCGTCACTCACTGTTCCAATAAAATCGCATTCGGCGTCATCGCCAGGCTATGACCTTTACGAGGTTTACCTTTTCGGCCTCTGCGTCCAAGCGGCAGAGTCCATCGGCATGACTGTCTCGTTCGAAGATACATCCGGAAGGCCAACAACTGCGCTGACTCTGCGCGCATCTCCCTCAGCAATCTGGAGTCAAGTTCAGCAGTTCACGCACGCTTCGCTCTGGCTGAAAGGCGTGGTCAGGTTGGAGGTACACCTGGGTATCTACGTTCGCGCTGGTTCCGGAGTCTCGCACGAGGGTGATGTTGTTGTGCTTGAGGCAACTGAAGCCGCGAGAGCTCGTGTGCAGCAGATCGACCCGCGGGTAAATCAGGCTGCAGTCATTATCGAGGCGAAGTTCCATGGTTCAAACGTCCGTCTTCGCACAGGACGGGAGTTCCTCGGTCTTGCCGTCGACCTAGGTGGCGGTCCGTCAATCTTCGTTTCAAGTTCGCCAGGGTCGTCGGTCCATCGGCTGCTCAGCTATCGAAATCGCTCGGGCCACTTCGAACTCATTCCAGGATCGACGCAGGAAAACGAGCTGAAATCTCAGGTCGCCACCAAACTCCGGGATTATCTGGCTCGCCATCCTTAGGTTGCTCAACTGGCCCGCGGTCACGCCACCGTGCCGAGCGTAAGGCTGACGGGCCTGCCGGTTTGGTCAGCTCACGCCGCGTGATGGGAGTCGAGAGCAAGGACTTCCAACTTCCGCACAACCGGATGCTGTGTCACGCGGTGTTCAGCCATCCCTCCGCGCTGAGGCGCTCAATTGCCCGGGCGACGTGAGCCTCGGTGAACAGGCGCCCTTTCCGTTCGTTCCAGCTGCGGACACGCGCGGTCACGGCTTGAACGTCTTCGGGCCTGATGTCTGTGTTATGAGTCAGGACCCAGTGCACTGTTGCAAGCAGTTCAAGCCCGTAGGCGGATGCGAAGCCTTCGATCAGGCGTAGGACGGCCGCGATGCAGTCGGATGTTTCATCGGGATGCTCGGACAGCCAGCGGCTTCCCTCGTCCTCGGCACCGGGAAGCAGCGAGATTGGGCTCAGCTTGCGGACCTCTTGGGTTCGGTCACCGTAACCCCGCAGGTAGTGGCCCTCAAGGGATTGCAGCGCATGGTTGAGGTTCTCCGCGTATGGTCCGTACCGTGCCTTGGTGTAGTTGAGCCGCAAGGGCTGACCTGCTTCCTGCAGGAGATACATCAGCTTCTGGATCTCCAGAAGCGAGGCGCCCTCTGGGGCACCTACCTGTTCGAGCTGCGTCATGCGGACGTAGCGTGCTAGCAGTGCGATCAGGGCGGCCCGTGGAAGGGTGACCTTCGGGCGCGGAGTTCCGACTTTCATCGAACTTGGCGGCGGCGCTCCTTGCGGCGGGTAGACGCGAACCTGTACGCCGGGAAGGTCGCCCAGGGCATCGATGATCAGCGGCCGGACGTCGCTCCAGGCGAGGCCACCGTTCCCGCAGCCGAGGGGAGGGATCGCGATCGACTTGATGCCCTGGTTGACGATCACTCGCCGCAGGTCGGCAAGCCCGCTCTGGATGTCGTCAAGCCGGGATTTGGCGCGCCAGTGGCTTTTGGTGGGGAAGTTGATGATCAGGTGGGGCGGGGCCATCTGGCCTGTGGGGACGACGAACATGCGGCCGAGTTGCATGTCGCCGCGCCGGCACGCGGCCTCGTAGGCCTTGAAGTTGCCTGGGTAGGCCTGCTTGAACTGGAGCGCGATGCCTTTGCCCATCACGCCTACCGTGTTCACGGTGTTGACCACGGCATCGGTGTCAGCGTCCAGCAGATTCCCCGCAACTTCGGTTAGCACGGCCATCGCCTCCCTCCGGCCTTAGTACATGGATACCCCATGGGTCTGACGGTTCAGAAGTACCATCCTGGCCGGACCAACACGCGGATCTGGGTCTGGTACTCAGTGAGTATCGCCTCTACGTTCGCTTTCATTCCGCTGTTACGCACCACCACATGGGTTAGATGACTGACCGGCAGCCGCTCGTGCACAAGGAACTCCGCCATACGGCGCCTCATCCGATCAGGGTCATCGGCTGTGTTGTTCCACATCCGGGCGCGCATGACCTCCCAGTCGACCACGCTGTCAAGAACGCTGAGATCATCGAAGATCTCGGTGACGCTCGCGGCGCAGTTGCCGTCGCTGAACAGCCACGGCAGACCCGCATCCACGACGGTCTCCACGGTCGTGACCAGGTACACCAGCGGGTCCTGCCCCTCCACGTAACTGGGAACTCCTCCGCGAGCGAGCTTGAAAAGCATCGGGGACCGGCTCGCGAAGTAGAAGGGAATGTAGTCAGCTACGCTTCCATACGGCGGCAGCGGGATCGCGATCCGCCTCCGGCTCGCCTTGATATCCAGGTCGGCCGCCTCCACCGTGAGGCACGAGTCGCGGCACACCAGACTGTCTGCTTGAAGACAACCCTTAGCGAGAATCCCAGGCAGATTTGCCACGTGGGTGAAATGCATGATCGGGTGTTGGTTCACCCTCCGGTCCATCCCCCGTCACCGACTCGTCCTGTTTGTTCGCCGCTGTCAGCACAAGGCTAGCTAATTAGAGATCACGAAGCCCTCCGGAAGGTTCCACCGCTGCTCCTGCCGATGGCCCAGCCCGGTGTTGCGACGTCGATCAGGTCATGGTCGTTGCACTGGCGGCTCCACACGTGCCGCCCAGTACACCGCCGGTTCCCCAGAATCGCTGCCCACAGTGCCGCGGCGCGTCCATCCCAACCCGGTCCGGTGACGGGTCCGAGAACGGGTCGGCGGCCGAGGGGCACGGATGTCACCGTGATCGGCGCACGGGTTGGGAAACCGTCGAATCCGCGCATTCACAGGCCGTACCGCTCGCGCGCCCACGCGAGCAGTTCGCCCTCGTTGACATCACGCACGCCGCCGGGTACTTCGGACGCGGCCTCGGCAAGAGAGCTGCGGCGGGCGAGCTGCTCGAACAGCTCGGCCTTGAAGCCGGACAGCTGGACAACGCGCTCGTCGATGCTGTCCTCGGCGATCAGCCGGTAGACCACGACCGGGCGGGTCTGGCCCATCCGGTGCGCTCGGGCGACCGCCTGCTGCTCGGTGCTCGGCTTGAGCTGCGGCTCCATGAGGATAACCACGGAAGCAGCCTGCAGGTTCAACCCCACGCCGCCGATATCGATCTGCATAACGAGCGCGGCGAATCCGTCCGCTGTCTCGAACCTCCGCATGGTCTCTGGCCGCTTGGCGACTGGCACGTCACCGTGAATAATCAGGGTCGCTTCCCCCGCGACGGTGCGGCAGAGTTCCAGAACCCGGCGGAACTGGCTGAAGACCAGTACCTTCTTCTGCCCGCCCCGGCATTCGGCGATGATCTCTCTCAGCCGTATCACCTTCGCCGATCGTTCGTCGTCGCCGGAGGTGAGCGCTCGCCGCGCACCGTTGAGGTTCCGGTTCACGAGGGCCTGCTTGCAGGCCAGGTGCTCGTTTTCACCCACCTCGATGCGCACGTCGGTCGGGATGATGCCAGGCAGTTCCGTCAGTACCTCGTCCTGGTTGCGCCGAAGGTAGAGGTCGCCGATCGCGTCCCGGAACGCCGCCGCGTCGCGGTGCGCGTCGCGGCCATCGCCGAATTGCTGGCGCAGCCGTGCACCCTGGCTGGGGTCGGCGAGATCCGCGATCGCGATGAGTTCGGCGGCCCGGTTCTCCAGCAGGGTCCCGCCCATCAGCAGCACCCGGTTGGCTCGCTCGGTGATGGACCGGACAGTCTTTGTTCTTTGTGCGGTCGGATTCTTTACAAGGTGGGCCTCATCGACCACCGCGAACCCGATCGGGGAGTGCTTCCTCGCCAGCAGGTGTTCGGCCTGCTGGAAGCTGGTCACGAGGATGCCTCCCGCCGCCAGCCAATCGCGGAACGCCGTGTCCCTGGCTGTGCCATGAAACCGCCAGCCAGCTATGCCGGTCAGCGCCCGCCGGATCTCCTGAAGCCAGGTGTCAATCAGTGACGCAGGGCACACGACCAGGTGATGCCGCTGGCCATCTGCTTCGGTTGCGTGCGCGATCGCCGCGAGCGCCTGGACAGTCTTGCCCAGGCCCATGTCGTCACCGAGCAAGCCCCGGCGGACGGCCACCGCGAACTTCGCACCGAACTCCTGGTACGGGCGGAGCTGCAGCACCAGACGCGTGGTATTCAGGACGACCGACTGGATCCGCTGCAGAAGCTCTGCGGAGAACCTCGTCGCCAGTCCGCGGCGGAGAATGCTCCGCTCCTCGGCAGTTCCCTTGCGAGACAGGAGCTGCTCTAGCGAGGCCAGGAATGACGGGGAACCCGCGCGCCACTCGCCGGCGATAGCGGAGTCGGGTTCCGCTGCGACCTGCTGTGCCCGGTCGAGTCCCGCGAGCAGCTTCTGCAGGCTTTCGACGGTCTGCGGCGAGAGCCAGGCCCGGCGGATTCCGGGTGCTTGAGACCGGACCCGGGCCTTGCGCGACGGCGTGCTGAATAACCAGGCCAGCCAGCTGGTGGCGCGCGCGAACCCTCGAATGGTCGCCAGAACCTGCTGGAGCAGGGCCGCATGAGGGGCGAGTGCCGTAACCAGCGCGAGCATAGCCAACGCGCGAACAAGGGTGTAATCCGCCGCCTTCCACGTGTTCGGGTTGCCAGGCGGGCGGAGATCTTCCGGGCGAACCCGCGCGAACTCAGTCGCCAGTGCCTTGATCTTGTGTGCTGACGCCGGGCCGATGTCGCGAATGTCGTCTAGATCTTCGACGGTGCGCTGGTGCACGTCGCCTGCGGTCGTGACGCCACCGCGGCGCAACGCCGCGACGTTCACGCCGGAGCCCCTGGCAAGCTCCTCCACCGGCCAGAACCAACTGAACGGTGTAACGTCTTGGTTTCGGTGCTAGGCGCGTCCGGCTGAGAGCCGTCCGTCGAACGTGATGTCGAAGGCGTTGAGGGCGGCCTTCCACCGGTTGCTCCATCTGGTCCGGCCTTTCCCGGTGGGGTCGAGGCTCATGATCGCCAGGTAGAGGCATTTCATCGCTGCCTGTTCGTTCGGGAAATGTCCCCGGGCGCGGACGGCGCGGCGGAGCCGCGCGTTGATCGATTCGATGGCGTTGGTCGTACAGATCACCTTCCTGATTTCCTTGTCGAATTGGAGGAAGGGCGTGAACTCGGGCCAGGCGTTCTCCCAGAGCCGGATGATGGCCGGGTATTTCTTCTCCCATGTCCCGGAGAACTCGGCGAACCGGTCCAGCGCCTCGGCGTCCGAGGCGGCGGTGTAGACGGGCTTGAGGTCCCTGGCGATCGCGGGCCAGTCTTTTTTGGACGCGTATTTGAATCTGTTGCGGAGCAGGTGGATTATGCATGTCTGGACGATGGTGCGGTCCCAGACGGCGTTCACCGCGTCCGGCAGGCCTTTCAGCCCGTCGCAGACGACCATCAAGACGTCGTTCACGCCCCGGTTCTTGATCTCGGTGAGGACCCGCAGCCAGTACTTGGCGCCCTCGCCGTCGCCGTGCTCGCCGGCCCACAGGCCCAGCATGTCCCGCTCGCCGCCGGCGGTGACGCCGACCGCGGCGCAGACCGGCCGGTTGGCGACCTGGCCGTCGCGGATCTTCACGTTGATGACATCGATGAAACAGACCGCATACACCGCATCCAGCGGCCGGTTCTGCCACTCGGACATGTACTCGATGACCCGGTCGGTGACATTGCTGATCATCTGCTTCGACACCTGCGCGCCGTACACCTCGGCCAGGTGCGCGGAGATCTCGCCGGTGGTCAGCCCGCGTACAGGGAAATCACCATGTCATCCATCCCGGTCAGCCGCCGCTGCCGTTTCGCCACGATCTGCGGCGCAAAGCTCGAGTCCCGGTCACGGGGCACCGAAATCTCCACCGGGCCGCTGTCGGTCAGCACCGTCTTGGACCGGTGCCCGTTGCGGGAATTCCGGCCGTTACGGCCCTCCGGGTCATGCTTGGCATAACCCAGGTGATCGTCCATTTCCCCTTCCAGCGCGCCCTCGATCACCCGCGCCGTCAGCCTGCCCAGCAGCCCATCCTTCCCGGTTAGCTGCAGGCCGTTCTCCCGGGCCCGCCGGGTCAGCTCAGCGATCAGCTGCTCATCACCGGGCGACAGCCTCTCGTCACCCTTACCGATCTCTGCGGGGTGCTGAGCGGTCGTCACATCCGTCACTGTGTCTCCTCTGGTGTCTGAATTACACCGTTGAGATTACAGTCCCCTGAACGTCGCCGAACAAGGGCCGTGGCCTGGCTGCTGCCGCTTTTTTGTGGCGGTTTTGACGGTCTGGTGGTGGCCGGTCACGGCTGGGGTTTGCCGACGATCTGTACGGTGCCGCGCCCGCCGTCGACGCGCAGGATGTCGCCGGTGTGGAGCAGTGTTGTGGCGTTGCCGCAGCCGATGACGGCGGGGATGCCGAGTTCGCGGGCGATGATCGCGGCGTGTGACAGGGGGGCGCCGACGTCGGTCACGATGGCGGCGAGGCGGGGGAACAGCGGTGTCCAGCCGATGTTGGTGACGGGGGTGACCAGGATGTCGCCGGGTTCGAGCTGGGCGGCTTCGCCGATGGTGGCGATCACCTGGGCCCGGCCCTGGGCGACGCCGGGCGAGCCGGGCTGGCCGCTGACCGCGTTGCTGGCCGGCGCGGGATTGACGGTGCTGGCGTCGAACAGGTCGCTGCGCCGGTGCGGGTCGGCGGCCCAGGCGAGGGGGTCGAACCGGCCGCGGATCAGGGCGGGGTAGGGGGGCAGGGCCTGGTAGCGGCGGTAGGCGGCTTTCTGTTCGGCGATGTGGGCCAGCGGGGCCCGGTCACCGGCCAGGACCGCCAGGATCTCGGGGACCGGCAGGAAGAACAGGTCATCACCGTGGCCGGTGAGGGCACCGGCCCGCTGGACGAATGACCGCATCACCCAAAACACCCGCGCGACCTCCGAGCGGACCGCCTCGCGTTCGCGGGCCGCCGCCGCCCACCGGCCGGCCAGGCGGCGGGCGGCTGCTTCCTTGCCGGGGTCGCGGCGCCGGAGCCGGTCCCAGGCCTGGGCGCGGAGCTTTTCCTGGCGGGCGAGCAGCGCGCTGGCCTCGGTCGCGGCCCGGCGCAGGTCCGCGAGTTGCGCGCCGGCCCAGCCGGGGTCCTCGGCTGGGCGGGGCATGGACACCTCAAGCTCGTGCGGGCTGCGGTGACCGTAGCGGTGCAGGAAGGCCGCCTGGCCGGTGGCACCGGTGGCGCCCTCGGCCAGGCCCACCAGCGGGCCGAGGCTGGCCAGCCGGGCGCGGCCATCGTCGGCGGTGAGCAGGAGGTCGGCGTCCTGGTCCCCGGCCAGGGCGCGGAGCTTGCGGCGGGGCCGTGACAGCGCGCCTGCGCCCGGGCTGACGGTCGCCGCCTCATGCAGCAGCGGCGCGACCTGCGCCTGCCACAGCCCGGCCAGCTCGGCCGGGGTCGCGGCGGTGGCGATCTGGGCCCGCAGT
>Ga0335077_10011728_pt1 | contig 10952 bp, 15 predicted proteins | sample Lox_Sample_31_FD_207151 | JGI IMG/M metagenome (GOLD analysis project Ga0335077, IMG submission 207151) | Soil microbial communities from Loxahatchee National Wildlife Refuge, Florida, United States - Lox_Sample_3.1 | ecosystem: Environmental > Terrestrial > Soil > Wetlands | place: USA...
TCAAGTCCGAACGTTGGTCGAGGTAGTACGGGCGCGAGAAAACTTCTTGTGCTTCTTCGAACCCGATGCTTCTTTTCGGATTTTTTCTTAGACGTTCACTCTTCCGCTCATCAAAGTAAAAGCGCATCAGTATAACAGTTATACCATACGAGTGAACGGGCGGGAATGAAACCCCTCACAGCTGCCATCATTTTGGCCAATATCAATGAGCTGGAAGCATGGCGGCGCTTGGTGAACTCGAAATCGGAAGACGTTCAATTCAGGGTGATGGCTTATTTGACGGACAGGCGGGACGGCAAGGCTCAGCAAACAATCGATATCAGCGCTGAGGATTCGGTTATGGCGAGGCTGGCGGCTGGGCGACAGAGGGCCGCAGAAAGTAAGACTGCCACGAAGGCGCCGGTTCCAGTGATCGAGATTCCAACCACACGGCCGACGCTGCGGTGTGCCAGGCATGGCCCGTTCCTGAAGCCGTATAACGCCAAGAGTGATATGTGCCCAGCGTGCATTGCCGATGCCGAACGGGAAGAAAAGAAACTGCTCGCCATGATCCCCGGAGGCATGACGAACTGAATAAGTGCGCTCAGGGAAATGCCGCGAGAATGCGTCACGCCGCCTTGGCAGACGCCTATGTCAGGAGAAGCGTTGCGCGACGAGGCTCGCTCCGTTTCTCGACCGCAAAACGCTCCGATGTAAACTCAATCGAAAGGGGTCGAAATTTGAGTGTGAACGTCTGGTTTCGACAGTTATCCAATGCGACAAATACGCTGCCCTTATCTAGCTCAGATTACATCGTCTCCAAGTGCATTTCGAGGACAGGAGCCCGCTCTCACTTGCGTTTTGGGAGTTTGCTGTTAAGCACTGTAACCAGAGACTGACCCTCAGTCGACGGCTTAACATCGGTCCCGCGCACGATGTCGGTTGCGGTCAGCGTCTTGCCATACAAGCGGTAGTTCGCATCATTGTCTGGTTCCACAGTTGAGCCTCCTAGGGAGACTCCAGCAAACACTCCTTTCGCCCTCCCGTAGGTCAGAATGTCAGCGTCAGACGCACTGGCCGCCGTGGCGCCAGGTCCTGCCGCCGCCGTCGCATCAGTCCCCATCTTGGTCTTTCCGTTCAGAACTTGATTCACGACTTTCTCGTTCATGAGTAGAAGGACGAAGTCACTGGACGAGCCACCTACCTGCGCACCAACACTCATACCGCCGACCGAATACATCGCAGGCGCTGACCACTTGCCGCCGAAGTTCGTGCCAGTGCGGCAGAGCAAGGGCCCGCGGCCGCCGCTGCCGCCAACACCAAAGCCGAACTTCTTTACACCAGGAAGTATCAGCACGCAAGAAGCCTTTGACAACGAACTCGGCGAGATGTCCTTGCTGTTGAGCATATCCTGTAACAGGAGATTTGCGTGCCGAAGGGTGTCCTCGTCTTTCTGCTTGTCGGCAGCGAACACGGGGAGATTCAGCATCAGTATCGAAGTGAAGAAGCAAAGCAATGCTCTCCTGATAATCCTCTCACTCGTTTTGTCAGAATCAGTTCGCAGCATTGACCATTCCTCCTTGCCATTCTCAGGTGCGTGCCGCCCGCCCGGACCGAATCTTGACCGACAGCAGGCATCTACTAAGCATTGGCCAGAGCTCAACTGTTTGGGAACTGTCAAATCATGCAAATTCCCCATCACCGACTAGGCTTTCCATTGCGAATCACGAACTTGAGTCTGCAAAACTGTTCAGCATCTCTCAACTTGTTGAAAAACTCCACTAGGCTGTTTTCGACCTGCTCGATCCTTTTGAGGTTTTCGGGCGTGACATTGGATGCGCGGAACGCCCTCACGCCGATCACAGGGGCAGCAAGCGCAATTTCACAGAACCGACGGCGAGTTAGCTTGGACATACTATTGGGCAGAAATTCTACGCCGACAATCCCTTCAGGAGTATGACGGACATTCCTGATGAAGTGGTAACTGGCGACACATCCGACGTGCCACGTACCTGATTGGCGATCGCGGTCGAGTTGGGCTTCAGTTAGAGGCTCAGTGTCGCTCAAGGTTCTCATTGGGAACTATCTGCAAATCCCTTGTTGTTCTCATTAAGCATTCTACTCAGGGCGTAGGTGCGCCTTTTTGTTTTTCCAGCGTAGGCGTAGAGTTTACACATGGACGACAGTTCAGTCGCGGGCCGGACAGAAAAGCTTCGCCGAGAGATTGGACTGATTCAGCAGGAGGAACGCGACTACCGCAGTCACAGTAGCCATTCACTAGCTGAGAATGCCGAGCATGGTAAGCGGGAGTTTCGAGTCCTTGCGATCCGCGAAGAACTTAGAACGCTTGTCGAGAAAGCAAAGCAACAATTAAGCCACGGATCAGTCTGGTACAGTTGACTTTCCCTATCATGGGGGGCAAAGCGATCAACGAGGAAGTCTTTCGACACTTGGATTAGCCGCAAAGCAAGGCGCATCGCCCTTCAGGCTTGCGAGCAACCCCGAATACCGCCTCTGCGGACGATCATTGCGCACTGCGATGCCCAGTGCTTTCTTCTGCCCGATCAGCACGAGCAGCCGCTTGCCCCGCGTGATCCCTGTGTAGATGAGGTTCCGTTGCAGGAGCATGTAGTGCTGCGTGGCGAGCGGGATCACCACTGCCGGGAACTCCGACCCCTGTGACTTGTGGATTGTGACCGCGTAAGCCAGAGAAACTTCATCCAGTTCGCCGAAGTCGTACTTCACTACCCGGTCGTCGAAGCGTATGGCGACCTGCTGCTCGACTAAGTCTACCCGGTCCACGATGCCCACGTCCCCGTTAAACACGTCCTTGTCGTAGTCGTTCTCGGTCTGGATCACCTTGTCGCGCATCTGGAACCGCCAGCCGAACCGCTCGACGCTGGGCTCGCCGGGACGAACCGGGTTGAGAACCCGCTGTAGAGCCGTGTTGAGTTCTCTCACCCCGAGCGATCCCCGGTTCATGGGGCACAGAACTTGTACGTCGCGGATCGGGTCGAGACGAAACCGTTCTGGAATGCGCTCCTGCACCAGCTTGACCAGTGTTGCGACGATCTTCTCAGGCTCGTCCCGCTCGACGAAATGGAAGTCGGAACTCGCGTCTGCTCCGCGCATGTCCGGCATCTGCCCCCGGCGAATCCGGTGCGCGTTGGTGATGATATGGCTATCCGCCGCCTGACGAAACACTTCTGTAAGACGCACGGTCGGCACCACGCCACTCTCGATCAGGTCATGGAGCACCGTACCCGGACCTACGGACGGAAGCTGATCTACATCGCCGACCAGAATGAGTCCGGCACGGTTGGGAACCGCCCGCACAAGGGAATGCATCAGCGGCACGTCCACCATTGAGGTCTCATCGACGACCAGAAGACCGCAGGCAAGCGTGTTTGATTCGTTGCGGGTGAAGCGTCCGGTTCCGGGGTCGATCTCAAGCAGTCGGTGGATAGTCTTTGCTTCCAGTCCAGTGGTTTCGGAGAGCCGCTTCGCCGCTCTTCCGGTTGGGGCGCACAGCATGCACTTCACGCCCTTTGCACGGAGGATCATCAGGATCGAGTTCACCAGCGTGGTCTTGCCCACACCCGGTCCTCCCGTGATGACCACGACCCGGTTCGCCAGAACCGTCTTCAGCGCCTCTCGCTGGCTAGGGGCGAGCGTCTTGCCCGTTTGCTTTTCGCACCATGTGACCGCTTTCTCGAAGTCGATTGGCGGATAGAGCGTCGTCATTCCTGCCAGAGACTTTATCTTTGCCGCGATGCCCTCTTCCGCCTTCCTCAAATGGGGCAGGAAGATCAGCGGCTCGCCGTCGATTTCCTCCAGCAGCAGAGACCCACTGGTGAGCATCTGTGATAGGGCTTGCTCGACTATGGCTTCGAACACTTCCAGCAGCTTCACCGCCGTGAGCTTGAGCTTTTCCAGCGGCAGGGCGCAGTGACCGTCCGAGGTCGCCTCCAACAACACGTGGTCAACACCCGCCCTTGCCCGGTTGATCGAATCTTTGGGAATCCCGACCTTCTGAGCAATCTGGTCGGCAGTTGCGAAGCCGATCCCATAGATGTCCTTTGCGAGCATGTACGGGTTCTCGCGCACCTTTTCAATTGCCTGCTCACCATAGGTTTTGAATATCCTCACCGCTCGGCTGGTGCTAACGCCGTGGCTGTGCAGGAAGAGCATGATCTCGCGGACTTGCCGCGCCTCCTGCCATGCGCGGGCAATCCTCTCCCGGCGCTTTGGGCCGATCCCGTCCACGGATTGCAGTTCGGCGGGGCGTTTCTCAATCACGGCGAGAACGTCGGCTCCGAACTGCCCGACCAGTTTCTTCGCCAGAACAGGCCCGATGCCCTTCACCAAGCCACTGCTCAGGTATCGCTCGATCCCTGCGACCGTGGTCGGCGGCACGGTCTTCATGCTGCTCGCCTTGAATTGCAGCCCGTGTTCTTTGTCCCTGACCCACCAGCCTTCGGCGACCAGCCATTCCCCAGCGGTTACGGACGGCAGCGACCCGATGACTGTCATCTCGTCCCGGTGCCCCGGCGTCTTCACGCGCAGGACACAAAAGCCGTTCTCTTCGTTGTGAAAGGTGACGCGCTCGATTAGCCCGGAGATTTCTTCGGTCGCGGGTCTGCGCTCAGGAATGGCGTTCATGTGCGGAGGTTCATTTTCGCACGGACCGCTCTGGCTTGTGACTCATTACGAGCCCCGATTCCCGTGTTAGGCCCGGATGGGTAGAATTGTGGAGGTGTATGGCTAACCGTAAGTCGAAGTCGCAACCCACATGGACTGATGTCAAAACAAAACTCGCAGATTTCGACCGGGCAGCACTGCTGGGTTTGATCCAGAGTCTCTATTCTGCGCACAAAGACAATCAGATGTTTCTTCATGCCCGCTTTGGCTTAGGCGAGGGCGTGCTGGAGCCGTACAAGAAAACCATTGATCGGTGGCTTTGGCCTGACCTGTTCCGAAAGCAGGACACCTCGGTCTCCCAAGCCAAGCGTGCCATCTCTGATTACAAGAAGGCAGTTGGCGATCCGGATGGGCTGGCAGAGTTGATGGTCTTCTACTGCGAGCGGGCCGCAGGGTTTTGCAGCGACATTGCTAGTGATGATGAGGGATATTTCGATGCGCTGGTGCGCATGTTCGAGCAGGCCCTCAAGATGGCAAACGCGCTGTCGGTCGAGCGCCGTGACAACCTTATGACCCGGTTGGATCGTGTGCGGGTTATCAGCCATAAAGTTGGATATGGCGTCGGAGACAGCATGGACTTCCTCCTTACGAAGTTCACGCCAAAGCGCCAGTGAGCCGATTCTGCGGGCGATTTGGCTGCCGGGAGGAATGGAGGCCGTCTCAGCAAATCGCTGACCCTGAAGTCGAGAGAACGCGAGAGGGACACATTCATGCTGCTCTGTGCACGCCTTCGGCTTTGAAAACAGTTTCTACATTGATGCGGAGGGATTCCACAGCCCCGCATGCTTCCGCCAATCGGGTCATCGACTCGATAATAAGGCTCAACTCGGTTGCCGGGATTTCATGCACCTTGGCGGTGAGTTCCAGATTGTACTTGGCCGTTTTCGCTCCGTCCCCGTCTAACTGTTTCTTTTGGCTCCGCAGCGTCCCTCCCACCATGCGGAAAAGATTGATAAGGGAGTGGCTCCCGCAAACCGTGCATGCATCATGCGGGCTGTTGGTGATGGTTTCACAATCAACACAAAACACGGCATTGAGGAGGGGAACTGCGCCCGCGCCTCTTTCCGTATCGGCGGCTGTGTTCATATTTGACCCCTACATAAGAGATGCTGGCAGGCCACCATCAGTTTTTCGTTTTCCATCTCGGATTGCGGCATCCCCTCAGGAAGTCGATTCTACGGCGCTTTTGGTGGCTGGGAGGGAAAGGGCATAGGCCAGAGTTCGTAGCCCCGCAGACCTTTTTGCACCAGTGCCGTGAACCTCCCCTGCGATGATGGCGATCCGGGAATTTGCCTTTCGTCCGCCTGCCAGCAGGTCTTGCTGACAAAAATTGTCATTCCGGGCCGATCAGCGAACGGTCGATTTGCTTCTTTGGGCGGCTCCACCGCTTTACGAAGACGGCGGGCCGGAAAGCTGGAATGAGTATCGCTGCCATCACTTCGCCGCCTCGGTCGTCGGTGCGACCACCCAGACGTACTCAAGTGTTTGCGTTCCGTTGTTCGTGACATTGTGCCGTGTCGCTGGCGGGATGTAGGCGAGCATCTTTTCGGTAAGCGTCACGTCAGGATGTCCGTCAATGTTCGCTACGCCGCTTCCATGCAGGATGACAAGAGCTTCCTCGTTTGTCGAAGTCGAGTGCCAGCCCACGCTCTCGCCCGATTTGAGCTTCACCGAACCGCCTCTCATTCCACTCGTCTGCGGTGCTCCCTTGAGTAATGGGCAGTCGCCCCCGGCGCAGTCCAAGGCAAACGTCATCGGCTCACGCTTCGTCCGCTCCTGTGCCGCCATGACGCCGAACGCCACGGCAACACAGATGAGTGCCAGTGCCAACTTGAGCTTCGTCATGGTTCTCCGGTGATCCTCAGTGAGTGTGTGGGGATGGTCGTGCATCTTCATATACGCCTGCTGTCATTGCGACTGGCGAACACGGTTATGGGCGACCGCGTTCCGGATCAGCATCTCAAGGACTGTCCTATCCACATCCGCAAGCTTTTTGATGTAGAGGCATCCCTTTCCTGTCGTGTGTTTTCCGAGTTTATCCAAGTGGACTTTCGCCTCGTCTTGACCGAGCACGCTGTACAGAACAAGGGCAGCCTTACGCGGTGAAAAGCCGATAAGCGGCATGTCTCCCTCACGACCGCTGTCATATCTGTAGTGATAGGTGCCGAAACCAACAATGGACGGTCCCCAAAGTTTCGGCTTTTCGCCAGAAACCCGTTGCATAAGTTGAATCAATTCTTTCGCGTCGGAGCGTTGCGTTGGATCGGTCAGAGCGTCGATATAGGCGCTGACGCTCGAAGTTGTAACCTTGGTCTTGTTTTCAGGCATTTTGGTCTCCGTTTCGCGACAGCGTTCGAAATACTAGCGTCCGAGCACCTGACATTTCAAACGCTGGTCCCATTTGCCAAAAGCAGGTCTCAAAATGACCTTGGATGATTTTCGCCAATCACTCATCGTCACCGAGCCGTCACCCCGACGGACTTGCCGATATTCGCAAACATTTGATCTCAGCGAGCCGGAGGACATGCGAAGATTTACCATTGTGCGTGACGAAACCGCCGTCTATAACGCAGAAGAGGGAAGAACATGGAACCCGAGAAGATTCCGATTAGCGAGATCACAATCGAGCCAGTGGCACAGGAGTTGGTGAGATCGGAGCAGTCTCGCCCCTATACCGACTACTTCATGAAGTCTTACAGCAACGACGCTACCGGAACCGAAGCCGCCCTTGAGGTCTTGCGAGATTTGTCGCTCGAAAAGCGGTACACGTGGCGAGTATTTTCCGCTCTAAAGTGGGGGCTCGCAGACTTCGATGACGAATGCGTGAAGCTCGACCTGCCACACATTCCGGAGGAAAAGAGAGCCGAGATGGTCAAGGAACTTCGCATTCGATTTCTTCAGTTGGAGATGTTGCTGAAGGTCTTCAAACAGTGAGCGGTTGATCTTCGTCGCGTCAATTTCACAGCCCGTAAAAGCTGCGCCCTAGGATGCAACTTCGAGTTTGCGATCTTGAGATTCGATCAGTTGAAATGGGGATGTGATCGGCTCAAGCGGCATCTCGTCGTAAGTCCGGCCATCGAGCGTCCTCCCATTCTTCGATTTACGCACACCGCCCCACTGCTTGAAGAAGAAAGGAACGCTCTGCTTGCGGCACTGACGCCGCACTGAGATCACCCACTCGCGCTGCATTGGCCTTGCTCCGGGACCGCTTTCTCCTCCTACAATCACCCAATGAATCCCTGACAATTTCAGAGCCCCCAAGTCTTGCAGCAGTGGCTCAATCGAGAGGAAGCGAACCTGTGCTGGAGCGGATCGCAAATGTTCGATTCGCGGCACGCCATATTGCTTGTCTTCCACGCTCGTCCCCCACCAAATATGCGGCTGCGACGTGGCAAAGCGCAGCTTCGTTTTCAACAGGTCTCGCATGCGCTCAGAACGCTTCGTCAAAATCTGGTAGGTGTGCCAGTCGGCTTGTACCATCACATTGACAACAGACTCGATGTAGCTATCCGGCACTCCATCGTGAAAAAGGTCCGACATTGAGTTGACGAAGACTCTCTTCGGAGTCCGCCAGCGCAGAGGCTCATAGAGCTTTTCAGGAACCAGCCTAAGATCGAATCCCTGTTCGTATGGGTGGTCCTTCACTCCACGGAATCTTTCTGCGAACGTTTCAGCGTAGCAGTGCTTGCATCCGGGGCTGATCTTCGTGCAGCCGCGAACGGGGTTCCACGTCGCGTCGGTCCACTCGATTGAGGATCGCTCAGCCACTATAGTGCCCCCTGCTTGCGGTATTTGCTCAGGATGTCCACGACGATGTTCTCTGCGGTTTCCTTCTGCGCTGCAAAGAACAAGTAATACAGTATCGCGCTATTTGAGTTCCGCATTGGTACTGGTTCTGGTACATATTTGAATCCTGCCACTTTCTGCAATCTTTCCCGGAACGCCTCAGCGATTACGTCGTTCGGCTGCTTTTCGGGCCATCCGAACAGATTCCCGGTGGTCGAGTACGCAACGTCGCGCCAACTCCCATCCCCCCAGAAGGCATTCATGCGTTCCGTATCCTCTACTGAAGCATCTTCTGGCGTCCAGAGAAGTACATTTCGGTTCATATCGAGCGTCGGGAAGTTTAAGAAGATTTCGATGGTCCCCGACTTTGCGGCATCCGCGATCACGCTCCAGTTCAGATGCAGACCATACGGATCAAGAATGCATAATGCGCGGCGGAAGTCTTCATACCTGACATTCGGGAACACCTTGTTCTGAAGAATCTGGTTGGCATCTCCGCTGTACAAATGAACCTGCTTTATACCAGCAGTCTGTCGCTCCAGCGCATCGACTTTGCTCTGGTCGATGTCGATCAGATGGAGTTCGTCAAACGGCGGCTCGACTTCGAGCGCATTAAGAGGACTGCCTTTTACTAGTTCACCAGTTTTCTTTCTGATGTGCGTGCCAGCACCAGCGAAGCCATCAATGTAGATCGGATGCAGGTTTCGCGCTTTCAAAATCGTGCAGTACGCCCCTGCGTACTTCTTCAGGATGTCCAGCTTTAGTTCAGACCATTCGCCAATCTCGTCCAGCCTGAGATGCTTTTCTGACTCCGATTTCATGCTCCCGATATTTTGCACCGTGCAGGAGGTCAATTGCGCGTTTGTTTCCATAGGAATCCTCCAAGGCAGTATAGCGAACAAAAGGCGAATATGCTAGATTGGTTCGGTGGATGAAGGTCGCAAGCGCGTGTTGCTGATTGCTGCCAGCATCCTCGCGGTCCGCAAACTCGCGAACTGGGACGGACGCCCTTCGCCGCTCTTGGAATCAACCATTGCCGATGCGATCTCGATTGCGGAGCGGATCATGGCGAGGATCGACAGCAGGTGGCCTGCTCCCACCACCCGAGCCTAGTAGGGAGTGCTTTGCCTGCGCGTAGAAAGGCGATTCCTGTGAGTGTCTTTGGGTACAACCGAACGCTGGCCGAGTACACTAGCTTCCTGAGGACAAAGCGTGGCTTGGATTCCGGCTGACTTCCGAAAAACGGTGGTGTTCCTCGGTCAAGATGTTGCTGATCGAACCCACGTCTGGGCATCTGCATTCTGGGTCATCAATGTTCAGTCACCTGAAGACATCGCAAGACAATATCGACCCGCATATCTCGTCACTGCTACTCACGCTCTGGAGAGGCTGGAACAGAAAGGTCTGACGAGTGTTCGTATTCGTGTGAACCTTAGGAATGGAGAGTCCCAGTGGCTTCCTCCTATCAGCATAGCTCGCTGGAAAGCGCATCCTGACCATACGGTGGATGTGTCATTTCTGAAACACGAGATTCGAGCCGAATGGGATCACGAAGGTTGGCCGACAACTGCGTTTATCAGCCCGGAGAGCGTCAAACAGGACAATAAGGCAATCGAACTCGGAGATGAGGTCTTCTCAGTGGGTCTATTTTGGCCGCACGAAGGAAAAATGCGAAACGTCCCTCTAGTGCGTATCGGTAACATTGCTGCGCTTCGTGACGAAAAAGTAGAGACGAAAGAGGACGTTTTTTCAGATGTGTACCTGATGGAATCGCGGTCTCTGGGTGGATTGAGCGGTGCTCCGGTATTCATTGATATTGTCCGTGCAAGACTCACTGGCAGGGAGATTACAAATTTAGGCAACCTTTCGATGGGGCCGTTTCGCTTTCGACTGGTTGGGGCGATAAGCGGTCATTTTAAAGGGACAGACGACGAATTCCTCAGCAGTGGGATTCCGAGGAATGAATTGGAGAAACTGAACATGGGAATTGCCTACGTGACGCCTGCCGACAAGGTTTTTGAAGGTCTTCAACAGTTCAAGGCAGAAGAGCTAGAAGAAAGCAAGCATCTCAGAGAGGCAGTCCCGCTCACCCTCAAAGTCAACGACCTTAGCCCACAGACCAATGTTTCATCTCACGTCGTGACATTTGATTCTTCTGAGAACAATAGCGAACCGAACTGAGTCCGTAGGGCGCACCCCAGTGTTAGACCATTCAAAATGACCCTAGACGACTTCCGCCAATCCCTCCCCGCTGCCGAGCCGCCAGCCGGACTCTCGCACGCCCTCGCCGGACTATGGTGGGACGGTAAAGCCGATTGGAAGCTGGCGCATGAATCCGCGCATTGCGACGAGGGCACCCTGTCCGGTGGCACGGGTATCGATGAGCAGATGATGATCCGCACCTGGACCGAGCGCGCGCCGCATCACCAGTAAGCGCTGGACGAACTGCGGCAAGGGCAGTTCGAACTGGCAGACTAGAACCCGAC
>Ga0335077_10011730_pt1 | contig 10952 bp, 10 predicted proteins | sample Lox_Sample_31_FD_207151 | JGI IMG/M metagenome (GOLD analysis project Ga0335077, IMG submission 207151) | Soil microbial communities from Loxahatchee National Wildlife Refuge, Florida, United States - Lox_Sample_3.1 | ecosystem: Environmental > Terrestrial > Soil > Wetlands | place: USA...
CGCTTCACGGGTATGCTGGCAAGAGGAGTTGCGTCGCGCCGTAGGCCCATTTCTGGCTGAGGGAGTCGCCTTTGAAGCTCACGATATGCACAGCTTTATTGTCCTTCCTGATCTTCATTCCATCCCGATCTAATGCGCAGGAGGCTTCGGCCACGCCGCGATCGGCGCCCCGCAAGAACACCAAAGCTTCAAAGCCCACGACTCTAAACGAGGCCACGCTCGTTGGGGCAGGTGATATCGCCTGGTGCGGAAACATCTCTGGAGCCGAAGCGACAGCCAAATTGATTGACAAGATTCCGGGAACGGTCTTCGCGGCAGGCGACCTTGCCTACAATAGCGGGACCTACGAAGAATTCCAGAACTGTTACCAGCCAACCTGGGGAAGATTCAAGAATCGCACGCGGCCGGCTCCCGGAAACCACGAGTACAATGGTTCGGAAGCTTCCGGGTATTTCCGGTACTGGGGCAATCAAGCGGGCGACCCGAAGAAAGGGTATTACAGTTACGAGTTGGGTTCATGGCACATCGTCGTCCTCAACACCAACTGCAGCGTGAAAGAACTGGGCGGCTGCGGCGAGGGTTCCCCGGAAGAGGCCTGGCTGAAGCAGGACTTGGCGGAGCATCCAAAAGCATGCGTGCTGGCTTACGGTCATCATGCCATGTTCAGTAGTGGTTTATTGGCAAAACACTCACGGCATCCGGAACTCCGCCCTTTCTGGCAGGACCTTTACGATGCTCATGCGGCCTTAATCCTTGCCGGCCACGAGCACTCCTACGAGCGCTTTGCGCCCCAGAATCCCGACGGACACTCCGACCGTGACCATGGTATCCGGCAGATTACCGCCGGCACGGGAGGAAAGAGCCACACCTTCCTCGGCGTTCCTCAGCCGAACAGCGAAGTCCGTAACGACGACACCTACGGAGTGCTGAAGCTGACTCTCTCTCCAGGGAAGTACAAATGGGAATTCCTGCCGGAAGCCGGGAAGACGTTTCACGATTCAGGCGAAGGAACCTGCCCGAGCGCCACACAAAATTGAGGGCCACCCGGCTACGGACGGCCACCCATGGAAGGAAGCCCTGGGGAGCGTTCCCCTCTCCGTGCACTGTCTACCTTGAGCTTGTGCACGCACCACCCGAACTTGCCGCTTCGATCAGTTTCTGAAACGCCGTGCGGGCCGGAATCGTCAACTGCGACTTATGTGCCTGCGATTCAAAGGCGTTCAGCGAATCTATCTGCTGTTTCCTTAGGGCGTCGGGCAAAGGCAGGCCCTGCCGGATGCGATCGAGCGCCGTCAGCGCCAGTTCGGCAGCCTGGGAAAATGCGGCCGATGCCGGCGCGGCTTCCCTGACCAGGCTCGACCGTTGTGCCAGCGCCTGCAAATGCACGTCGTTTCCCGCCCACTGCGTGAGCTGGTCGCGCAATTTCCCCGCCAGCTTGCCGTCCTTGCAGGATGAGGCAAGGAACTCGTCCACGTTCTCGGAGAACTTGCGGGAGGCTTCGCTTTCCGGGTCCACGGCATCGACCACGCGATTCATCGGAGATTGACTTGTCGGTTCGGCTCCTGCCTCGAATTCGCGGCTATAGTCCTTCACATGCTCGAGGGCTTTCGCTAACACGAGGAGAGCCGCGGTCTCTTCCTCCGGCGCGGTGCCTGCCATGCGCTGCACCATCAGCCGTTGATAGCTGCGGTGCGCGAGCCCCAGCCATTCCAGCCGCACACTCTCCGCCTCCATTCGCTGGTACATGGAAGCCACATCCGTCGTAGTCTGTGGCGACCACAGGCGCTCGGCGATCGCGGCGTTTCGCGGCCAGATGCGCGAATCGATGTTTTCTTCACTCACGTACTCCGACCACATAGTGGATTCACCACCGAGGACGCGCGCCTTCTCCTCCGGCGTCAGACTCGCTGCCGCTTCTCCCAAGGGATCGTTTGCATAGTGGCGCGCCGCGCTCCAGCCGAGATCAATGTAGTAGCCATTAGAGAGAATCCCCCGATAACCCTGCTTGGCAGCGGCGGCCAAAGAATCCGGCCCGCGCCAGGACTGAATGAGAATGCTTTTCGGAGCCCCTGGCACAAAAATCTCGTCCCAGCCGACGGGGATCTTTCCGTGCTTGGTCACCAATTCTTGAACGCGCTGGCTGAAATAGGCCTGCAGTTCCACATTGTTCTTGATGCCGTGCGTCTTCATGAACTCCTGCACTTTGGGATTGGCGTCCCACTCTTTGCCGTTCACTTCGTCGCCGCCAATGTGGAAATAAGGATCGGGGAAGAGCTTGGCCATCTCCCCGACAAATTCGTTGAGGAATTTGTAAGTTTTTTCGTCGGTGGGATTCATCGCCGGATCAAACACGCCCCAGTTGCGCTCAATCTGATAAGGTCCGGAGCCGCTGGCGATCTCCGGGTAGCCGACGAACCAGGCGGTGCTGTGACCGGGCATGTCAAACTCCGGAACCACGCGGATACCCCGGTCGCGCGCATAGGCAATCACTTCGCGAATCTCATCCTGCGTGTAGTAGTTTCCATCGGAGCCGCTTTCCTGCAATTTTGGAAACTTTCTGCTTTCCGCGCGAAAACCCTGGTTCTCCGAGAGATGCCAGTGGAACACGTTCATCTTCACAGCTTCCATTCCGTCCAGATTGCGTTTCACAACCGGTACAGGAATGAAATGGCGCCCCGAATCGATCATGAGTCCCCGCCAGGGGAAGCGCGGTTGATCCTGAATGCTCACCGCCGGCACGACGAAGCCGTCGGGCGACACGGAAATCAACTGAAGAAAGGTCTGCAGCCCGTGAAGAGTGCCGAGCGGAGTGACGCCGTGAAGTTTCGCGCCTCTGGAACTCACCTCTAGCATGTACGATTCATCCTCGCCCGGTTCCTGAACCGGCTTGCTCTCGTGATCTGTTGTGACAATCAGTGTGGCCTTGGCCGGATCAGCGACGGTTTGTCGAAAGGGAATGCCTGTTGCCCGGTTGAGCTGCGCCAGGAATCGCCGGCCGGCGTGATCCAGGCGCGGCTCGCGGAATCCCGCGAATGCGACTGTGAATCCAGAGTCGATTTTGAGTGCGCCGTTGCCCTGCTCTACTTTGGCCGGCAGTGGCATCACGTTGAGCTCGGCAGCAGATTGCGGCCGCGCCGTCGTACCTGAACCAAAGAGAAAAGCGAGCGCCAGAAGAAAAGCTGACCTGGGGAACATGAAGAGACCCATGGAATCTGCCTCCGCGATTGGCCACAAAGAAACTTCAGCCATTAAATCGTTACAATACGCAACAGACAGAGAGTGGCATATTGCTGCTTTCCCGCACAACAGTTTTCCGGTCCGGGGCCGGCCGGCAATGCCAAACGCCGGTCTCGCTTTTCTCCTTTTTGAGATAGAATGTGCCGCGGAGAATGTCCAAAGCCAAATGAAAACTTCCGTGGCCATCTACCCCGGTTCTTTCGATCCGGTGACCAACGGGCACCTGGATTTGATCGGGCGTGGCGAAAAAATGTTCGACCGGTTGATCGTGGCCGTCCTGAAAAACGTGGAAAAAGAGCCTCTGTTTTCACTTTCCGAGCGCGTCGACATGCTCCGCGAAGTCACCCGACAGTGGGAAACCATTGAGGTGGATGTGTTCGACGGTCTGCTCGTCGATTACGCGCGCAGGCGTGGCGCAGGTGTCATCTTGCGGGGCATCCGGGCCATCTCCGACTACGAATACGAACTGCAAATGGCTTTGATGAATCGCAAGCTCGAACCGCGCTTGGAAACCGTGTTCATGCTTCCCAGTGAGAGTTACAGCTACCTCAGCGCGAAGTTGGTCCGCGAAATCGCACAATTGGGGGGCCCGCTGAGCGGGTTGGTTCCCCCAGTGGTGGAACAGCGCCTGCGTTCGAAGGTCTCGTGAGAGTTCGTCTGTTTTGCCTGCGCATCCAGATTGAAATTCCGCGCGATTTCCTGAAAACTGTACCATACCGCAACCCATCCGCTCTTGGGAGTGATTGTGGAACTCACGAACCGCATTAACCGGATTCAGGTCTCGCCGACCGCGGTGGTGATTAACGCCGCGGAACAGCTCAAGGCCAAAGGTGTCGATATCGCCGACTTTGGTCCCGGCGAGCCCGATTTCCCCACGCCGGACCACATCAAGAAAGCCGCCATCCTCGCCATCGAGGAGAATCGCACCAAGTACACGCCGACCAGCGGCATTCTGCCGCTGCGCGAATCGATCGCGGCCTGGCACAGCCGCGAATTGGGCTCTGACTATTCGGCGAAAGAATGCGTCGTAAACGTTGGCGGAAAACACGCCATTTTCAATGCGGTCTGCGTTCTGATTCAGAATGGCGATGAAGTGATTCTTCCCGCGCCCTATTGGGTCAGTTTTCCGGACATCATCAAATACGCCGGCGGCACTCCCGTCGTCGTCCAGACGCGAGAAGAAGAAAGCTTTAGCGTTAAGGCAGCCGCGATCGAAAAGGCGATCACACCAAGAACAAAGATGGTAATTGTCAACTCGCCGAGCAACCCGACCGGCGGAGTTGTGGATGGCGACGAATACGAACGCATCCTGGCCCTTTGCAAGAAACACAATCTCTGGTTGCTCGGCGATGAGTGCTACTCGCATTTTGTGTATGAGCCCCACAAGCCGTATTCCATCGCCAGCGCCAGAGACTCCAAGGAGCGCGTCATCATCGTCGGCTCGGTTTCGAAGACGTTTGCCATGACCGGCTGGCGCATCGGCTACACGCTTGCCCCGGTGCCTCTCATCCAGGCGGTGATCAAGATTCAGAGCCAGTCCACGTCCAATCCGACATCGATCGCGCAGTACGCGGCGCTTGAGGCCGTGCGCGGCACCATGGCCACTGTGCCCTTCATGCTGGCGGAGTATGCCAGGCGCAGAACCCGCATCGTCGAAGGACTGCGCGGAATACCGGGCGTAACCTGTGAGTGGCCTGGTGGCGCATTTTACGCCTTCCCCAATGTTTCCGCGCATTTTCAGGGCCGGAATCCGGTGGCGAGGAATTGCACCGAGCTTGCAAAAGAGCTTCTGGAGAAAGCTCACGTCGCGCTGGTTCCCGGCGAAGCGTTTGGTGCTCCCGGTTATCTGCGGCTGTCATACGCTACGTCACTGGACCGAATTGAGGAGGGACTCCGGCGGTTGAACAAGTTCTTTACGCGCGCCGAAGCTGCGTCTTGATCGTGGTCGAACCTGTCCTAACGCGTATTGATCCAATCTTCAGCCCGCGGCCTTGGGGGGCGCGCTCGCTCGCACCTCTCTTCCCGGAAAAAATCAATTTGCAGGAGCCGCTCGGCGAGGCATGGCTCACAGCCTTGGATTCCCTCGTGGCCAGCGGTCCATTCGTCGGAAAATCCCTGGGAGAGAGCTGGCGCGCTATGTCTGCGGATTGGCGCGGCACACGTTCGGGCACCTATAGTGACTTCCCCCTGCTGATCAAGTTTCTCTATCCGAATGACAAACTCTCCATTCAGGTTCACCCAGACGACTCCTACGCGAGGAAGCATGAACAAGCTGCGGGAGGCCGTGGCAAAACTGAAATGTGGCATGTGGTTACTGCTCAACCGGGAGCGGAGCTGCTGATCGGGCTGAAGCCACGCGTCACGCGCGAGGACTTTCTCAACGGAATCGCCAGGAACACCATTGAAGAACTTTTCGAGCGTCACCCCGTTCGCGCGGGCGAAACGTATTTCATCGAGGCGGGAACGCAACACGCCATTTTCCCCGGCATGGTTGTGTGCGAAGTACAGGAATATTCCGATCTCACATACCGAGTCTACGATTACGGCCGGTTGGATGCTTCCGGCAAATTGCGGGAATTGCATTTGGAAAAGGCACTTGCGGTGACACGCTTTGAAGGCATTCGAAGCGGCAAGGTTCCTCCTCTCGCTTTGCACTCACCGGATGCGAACAAACACCTCCTGGCGGCTTGCGAATTTTTTGCCACGGAACGTTGGGACTGTGACCGAACCACGCTGATCGAAGGTGACCCCGCTGAGTTTCAGCTACTTATCGTTCTAAGCGGGAGCGGGACGCTTCACGATGCCGGATCGGTTTGCCCCTACGTGCCGGGTCAGGCGTGGTTTGTGCCTGCTTCTCTGTCGCTCGTGCTGTTGCAGCCAAAGACGCCAACTTCCTTTCTGCGCGTCACCGTGCCTGACGTAGAATCGCTCCGGCGCCAACTGCAAAGGCAAGGGTTCGACGAGGCTTTGATCTCGCGCGTTGTGCTGGGGTAAACGGAATGTCAGATCAACAGCTCAGCATCCATGCGGTCATCCTCGCCGGAGGTCGCGGAACGCGCTTCTGGCCGCGCAGTCGCACGCGCACACCCAAGCAGTTGCTCAACATCGTGGGCAAAACGACGATGCTGCAACAGACGGTGCAGCGCCTGCGACCGTTGATCGCCCCCGACTGCACCTGGACGGTGACAAATGGCGAACAAGCTGTCGCGCTGCGGAAGCAACTGCCTGGCGCCGCTCGCAGGCGTGTTCTCACCGAGCCGCTGGGTCGAAATACGACCGCGGCCATTGCGCTTGCGGCCGTTCACGTGCGCCATGCGGCCAAAGGGGACGCCTTGTTGGCCGTTCTTCCTGCCGACCATTACATTGCTCAGCCCGAACGTTACCGCCAGATCGTCACGGCGGCCCTCGCTGTCGCTGAGGAAAAAGGCCGCATGGTGGTGCTCGGGATTCCCCCGTCGCGTCCTGAGACGGGGTTTGGTTATATCGAGCGCAGCGGCGAGCCGCGCGTTGTCAACGGCTTCCCTGTTTTCGCGGTGCGCCGCTTCACCGAAAAGCCGCAGTTGTCCGTCGCCACGGAATACCTTGCATCGGGCAATTACTTCTGGAACGCCGGAATGTTCTTCTGGCGTGTTTCTACGTTCCTGGAAGAGCTCCGAGCCTTCCTGCCCGGAACCTACAGAGCGATTGATGCGCTTTCCTGCCATATAGGAAAACAAAGCTATTCGTCCCGATTGAGAAAAACATACCGCGAGCTCGAAAACATCTCCGTTGACTACGCCATCCTGGAAAAAGCCGCAAGCGGGGTGCAAAGCGGATCGAATGAAGCCAGGAATGTCTCCGTAATTCCTGCCGAGATTGGCTGGAGCGACATCGGTTCTTGGACTGCCGTCTACGAGTTGCTGGCGAAGCGCCCCGGTGAAAATATTCTTGCTGGGCGTGGCCAAACGCTTGATGCGGAAGGCAATTTCCTTTGGAGCCCGGAAAAATTCGTCGCTGCCATCGGTGTCCGCGACCTGGTCGTCGTGGAGACCTCCGACGCTCTCCTCATCTGCCCGCGCGACCGGGCTCAGGACGTCAGCAAGCTGGTCAAGTCCCTCGAAGAGCGCAAACTCACAAAACTCCTTTAGAAAAACCCGTTCGCAGCCAAAATGGCAGAGTCTGTCGTGACGCGGTGTTTGGCGCCTCGCGGGGTTCGCGTATACTCACACTTGATGACTACGATCAAATTTGGCACCGACGGCTGGCGCGGCATCATCGCCGAGGACTTTACTTTTGCGAACGCGCGCATCGTTGCCCATGCGATTGCGCGCTACGTCGTGCGCGCAGAAGACCCGCGCAAGGGCGTGCTGATTGGCTTCGATCACCGCTACGCGTCGGATCGCATCGCCGCCGCGATCGCGGATGTAGTCAGCGCCTCCGGAACGCCAGTGTGGCTCGCGGATAAGCCCTGCCCAACGCCGGCGATTTCCCTGCTGGTCCGGCAGCGCCAGGGGGCCGGCGGCATCGTTGTTACGGCTAGCCACAATCCGTATTCGTGGAATGGCATCAAGTACAAAGCGAGCTATGGCAGCAGCGCTCTGCCGTCCATCGTGGCGCAAATTGAAAGCGAACTCGCGGGCGTCCTCGATGCGGGTGTTCCGCCTTTGCCGCCGCGCCGGGGCTTGATCCATTCATTTGAGCCGCGCGCTCCCTATCTCGACACCATTGAAAAACTGATCGATTGGCAACGCTTGCGGGACGCGAACTTCCGTTTTGTTGCCGATCCGATGTATGGTTCATCGTCGGGCCTCCTCCACGACCTGTTCAAGCGAAATGGCGTGGTCTGCGATGAGATTCGCAATACACGCGATCCGCGTTTCGGCGGCGTGCATCCTGAGCCCATCGAGCCCCACATTGACGCGTTGCGCAAGGCGGTCCTGGCCGGGAAGTACGACGCCGGGCTTGCCGCCGATGGCGATGGCGACCGCATCGGCGCGATTGACCGTGATGGCAGCTTCGTCAATCCCCACCAGATATTCGCGCTGCTTGTCTGGCATCTGATTGGAACGCGTAATCTGCCCGGCGAGATCGCCAAGACCTTCTCGGTAACCAAACTCATCGATGCCCTGGCCTCCAAGTTCAGCCGCAAGCTCCACGAAGTGCCCATCGGATTCAAATACATATGTGAATTGATGCTGGAACAGGACATTCTCATTGGCGGCGAGGAGAGCGGAGGCATCGGCACCAGCCTTTACTTGCCGGAGCGCGATGCCACCGTTTCCGCGCTTTTGCTGGCGGAGTTGATGGCCTGGCACGGCCAATCCCTCGGTGAATTGGTCCGTGCCTTGCACAAGGAATTTGGCGAGCACCACTACGGCCGCATCGATCTGGATGTGAAGCGTCCGCAAAAGGAAAGGGCCATCGCGCACTTTTCTGATGAATCACAGAAGCGCCTGCAGGATTGGCCGGTAGTGCGGCGAGAGAACATGGATGGCATCAAGCTCTACCTGGGTGACATCGGTTGGGTGATGGTTCGCGCCTCAGGCACAGAAAACCTCTTGCGGATTTATTCGGAGACTTCCAAACAGGAAACCACGCAGAAAGTCCTACGCGCGACCGTCGCGGCCATTCACGCGCTCTAGGGGGTTCCATGCAAGCCATAAATCTGGCGGAGAAATTTGGCAAATTCCGGGATTATTGGAATCCGCGGGTCATCGGAGAACTGAACGATTGTCACGTAAAAGCCGTCAAGCTCAAGGGCGAATTCGTGTGGCACCATCATGAGAACGAAGACGAACTCTTCCTCGTGGTCAAGGGCACTTTGCGCATGCGCTTTCGCGACCGCGACACGATCGTCCGCGAGGGGGAATTGATCATTGTTCCCCACGGTGTCGAGCATCTTCCCGTCGCCGACGAGGAAGTTCATATTATCCTATTGGAGCCGAAGACCACGCTGAACACGGGAAATGTCACGAATGAAAGGACTGTTCGCGAGCTCGAGCGCCTGTGAGTCCGCCACGCTTAAGCCCGAACTGCTACGGAAGATGGACCATCGTTTTTATACTCTGGACGTTTTCACCACCGTCCGCTTTCAGGGCAATCCCCTCGCTGTGATCACCGATGGCGACGGGCTATCCGCCGACCAGATGCTGGCCATCGCGCGCGAGATGAATCTTTCCGAGACGGTTTTTGTGCAAAAGCCTACGGTGGATCGCGCCCTCGCGCGCTTGCGCATATTCACTACCAAAGAAGAACTGAAGCTCGCGGGACATCCCGTCATCGGCACGTGGTTCCTCCTCGCGGAACTCGGCGTGGTTCCCGCCCAGGAAGGTGGGGTCCACGTTTTGCAGCAAACCGGCGCGGGCATTCTTCCCGTCGAGATCCGCTTCAAAGATGGCAGGCCGCAGCGGGTCACCATGACGCAGAAAGAAGCGTCGTTCAAAGCGTCAAAGATCGACAAGAGAAAACTCCTTGCCACTCTGGGGCTCTCGCCGAAAGACCTGGATTCGGAGCTTGCTCCTGAATTTGTTTCGACCGGCATCTATAATCTGATGGTGCCATTGCGCAGCCGGGCCGCGCTGGGCAGCATTGAGATGAACATAGTCGAACTCGCCCGTTTGCTCGGCAAGCAAGCCGCGCTGGCATATTGTTTTGCGATCGGGAGCAATCACACGGTGTGGGCGCGCGGAATGATGCCGTGGGAACTCTATGAAGACGCGGCGACCGGGTCTGCGGCGGGCTCTCTGGGAGCTTTTTTGGTCAAATATGGACGCTTCGGGGCAGGCCACACGTTGCACGTGACGCAAGGTGTGGAAATGGGCCGCCCCAGCCAGATCGAGGTGGAGGTCACACAAACGGGCAAGAAACTCACGCCGCGAGTGAGCGGCGCGGCCGTCAAAGTGTTCGAAGGCGTGATCCGCACCTGACTGGCAGGAATGGGGCTTGGCTGTGGAATCGCCGCCCACGGCGGGCAGTTTTCCGCCATCCGGTGCGGACTTGCGTTCAATCAACTTTCAGCGATTTGCGGTACGAGTCCAGAATCCCGTTCACAAACCCGCCGGCCTCTTCGGAAGAGAACTTCTTCGCCAGCTCCACCGCCTCATTGATGACGACCTTGGGAGGCGTGTCGGTGGCGCGCATTTCGTGCAACGCCAACCTCAGGATAGCGCGATCAATCGCCGAAATCCGCTCCAGTCGCCAATGTTCGACGTGGCAGGCGATCAATTCGTCGAGCGCCGGAGCATCGTGCGCCGCGCCTTCAAATAACTGGTTCGCAAAAGTTCGTGTGTGCTCCGCGGCCTTGGCACCCTTCCAGAATTTGGCTTCCAGCTTGGGCAAATCTTGCTGGCTCATCTCCCACTGAAACAGCATCTGCATGCTGAATTCGCGAGATTTGCTCCGGAGCGACACGTTATTTCCGGCGCCCCTTGCTCGAAGCCGCGGGTTTCGATGCACCGCGCAATTTCCGCGAGAGCTGCCCCATTTCGATGGCGCCCAGCCCTGCCTCAAAGCCCTTATTCCCGCCCTTCAAACCCGCGCGATCAATGGCCTGCTCCAACGTGTCAGAAGTCAACACGCAAAACATAATCGGGATGCCCGTATCCATCTGCGCCAGTTGCAGGCCGCGTGCAGTCTCGGAGCACACATAGTCGTAGTGTGCTGTTTCCCCTCGCAAAATGCAGCCAATTGCAATAAGCGCGTCATAGCGGCCGGTGCCCGCCAGCTTCTTGGCCGCG
>Ga0335077_10011731_pt1 | contig 10952 bp, 9 predicted proteins | sample Lox_Sample_31_FD_207151 | JGI IMG/M metagenome (GOLD analysis project Ga0335077, IMG submission 207151) | Soil microbial communities from Loxahatchee National Wildlife Refuge, Florida, United States - Lox_Sample_3.1 | ecosystem: Environmental > Terrestrial > Soil > Wetlands | place: USA: Florida...
GAAAGGTGATGCGAAAGATCGAAATCACACGAAGCGGATCAACACCCGCCACCAGCGCACCATCAGAACATTTCATCGGCTCCGTGCACGTAGTTCCGCTGTTTCGATCCGATGACCCGCTACACGCGGCAGCCGCCAGCGTAACGTTCGAGCCCGGCGCCCGGACTGCGTGGCACACACACCCGATGGGGCAGATCCTGATTGTTACAGCCGGCACGGGATGGGTACAAGAATGGGGCGGTCTGGTCGAGGTGATCCGACAGGGCGACGTTGTCCGGATCCCTCCCGGAGTGAAGCATTGGCATGGCGCGCTACAGCAACCACCTCGATGACGCACACGGCCATTGTGGAACCGCTTGGTGGCAAGACGGTCGACTGGATGGAGCAGGTCAGCAGTGACCAATACCGCGGTCCGCAACCGTGAGACGAAAGGGTGGCACGATGACCATTCGTAGCATTGGATTGCTAACGGCGATTGTGATTCCTGCTGCTGCGTGCACTGCACAGCGACCTCCGGCGGAATCTCCTCTTCAGATTTCGAATCCGCATTACGCAACGATCAGCGAGTCAATAGTTGTCAACGCGTCAGTGGAGAAAGTGTGGTCGCGCGTCAGTGGGTTTTGCGACATCACCGAGTGGATGAATTCACCCGAGTGGGCGGATTGCAAATATTTGCAGGGTGATGGTGGTCCTGGCTCTGTGCGATCGATCGTGAACGAGGTGCTGGTTGGTCAGACCCAATACAGCTACACCTATTCACAGGCGCCTCGAAAGGACACGCCATACAACCTGGCTCATGGAACGCTCGCAGCCGAAGCGCTCACTCCCACCACCACACGGCTGACTTACACGATGCTGCGGGATGATTCCATTCTCCCCGATGATGCTTCGTGCAAGCGGGATGAAGAAGCGCACCGCACACGCGTTTCAGAATGGCTGAAGAACATGAAGGCGCTTGCCGAGGGTGGCAAACTTCCGCCGAAGGCGCCCGGATCCCTTCGTCCGCCTAATACAACGCCATTCCTTAATCCCGACCCACACTATTCCAGCCTTCCGATGTCAATCGTTGTAGATGCCCCGGTGGAGAAGGTATGGGCGCGTGTCGGCAAGTACTGTGACATTGGAGAATGGGGCTTCCGGAGTTGCGATCTGATCTCCGGGAAAGACGGCGAGATCGGTGCCGTTCGCACTATCGGCCATTCGGTCATTGTCGGGCAGACGCGGTACAGCTACACATACACCCAACCCTTGCGCGCCACCGGTCTGTATCCCATGTATCACGGAACGCTAGAAGCGCGTCCGCTCGGATCGGGCCGCACTACGCTCTATTACATGCTGGTTTGGGACAGCTCCACGCAGCCAGACGATGCATCGCGGCAGAGGCAGGTGCAGGCTTATCACCTGCTTTTTGAAAAAATGCTCCGCAACATGAAGAAGCTCGCAGAGGGCGGCACACTGACGCCGGAAGATAAGCAAGCCCCGGTTGATTTCTAAGTATTTGTTGGATTGAGTTTTTCCATCCTGGAGAAGAGATGATGTTGCTTAAGGTTGAACGAGGTTGGGCCTCTGTGCTCTGTTTTGTGTTCGCCATCGCCGTAGTTGGCGTCCGAGCTCAAGACGTTGTATCGGTCGAGACCGGCAAACTGAAGGGATCAACCGAAAGCGGCGTGACTTCGTTTAAAGGTATTCCTTATGCCGCGCCGCCGGTCGGGGACTTGGGCTGGGAGCCGCCTCAGCCGGCGACCGTGTGGTCCGGTATCCGGCCTGCCACGGATTTTGGCCACGACTGCATGCAGATGCCTACGCATAGCGCGGCTGCGCCGCGGCGCACCGTTGCTTCGGAGGACTGCCTCTACGTCAACGTTTGGGTGCCGGAACATCGCAGCGGCAAACTGCCGGTTATGGTCTGGATCCATGGCGGGGGCTGGGTGCAGGGAGGGACTTCGCCCGATATCTACGCCGCCGCCGCTTTTGCCCGTCATGGAATTGTGTTTGTCAGCCTCAACTATCGGCTTGGCCGATTCCATTTGTCTTCGACACTGCCAGAGCGCACTACGGAGCGCCGCTGACGGAAGCCGACGAGAGGGTTGCGCATAAATGAACAGCCATGGTGTGAACTTTGTAACGACCGGAAATCCAAACGGAGCCGGTCTGCCGGAATGGCCCGCTTACCATTCAACGAGCGACATGCTCATGGACTTCACCAACAATGGCCCGGTAGCAGAGCCAGATCCCTGGAAGAAACGGCTGGACCTGACAGAACAAATCGCCTCTCGGCAACCGGCTCATTGAGCGACGCGTTTCAGACGTTGGCCAAGCAGGTCTAGACGTGGTCTTTCGAATCGCGATAACAGGGCTTACCGTAAATCCACCGACGCCTTTGAGTACAAACAACCGAAGCGGTCGTTTACAGGCTGCTCCAGGTTCTGCTTGCAGCCGAGCTATCGCTCGGTTGTCAACACGGAAACATGACCGAGAAGGAACTGAATCTGCTCCAATTCTCCGCCATTCATGTGGCAGAGTTTTGCGCAGCTTCCCAAATCACACTTTCGATTCCCTCACACCACCGCCTCGTGTAAGGCGGAGTCACGACCGAACCACCTGTCCGAGCGTCATGCAATCAGGATTGCATGACGAAGCCGTGCCTGTTACATGGTCCGCTCAGGGCCTAGGATACGCATGATGTTTGCAGGCGGACGGCCAGCGCGCAGTTCAGTGGCCATGAACCGCATGAATGGGTCGATGTGATGGAAGAAGTGCTTGTAGCCCTCGCAGAGATAGTTGAGGCCGGGTTCGCCGTCGGGGGTGATGAGGAAGCGGTGCTTGGGGCACTCGCCGTTGCAAGCGAATCGGACGTCGCACTGGCGGCACATTTTGGGGAGCGTGTCGCGCTTGGCTGCGCCGAAGGCTTTCTGCTGCGGGGATGAGACCATCGGTCGCAGATCGGAGTCCGCGATGTTCCCGAGCTTGTTTTCGGGGTAGACGTAGTGATCGCAGGAGTAGAGGTCTCCGTTGTGCTCGAGGGCGAGCGCGGCGCCGCAGGTGGGACGGAAGACGCAAAGGGTTTGCTTGAGTCCGAGCCAGCTTTCGAGCGCGACATCGAATTGCTGAATGAAGATGCGGCCGACATCCTGCTTGACCCACTCGTCAAAGATGGCGGCGAGGAATTTGCCGTAAGCGAGGGGCTCGACCGACCACTCGGTGACTTTAGCGGCGGCTGAGAACGATGGCTGGATGAGGACGAGTCCGCTGGCGGCGGGTTGCGCGGCCCTGCGCTCGACGACGGGGATGAACTGCATGAATCCACTACCGGCCTCTTTGAGAAAGCGATAGACGTCGAGGGGATGGCTGGCGTTTTGCCGATGCACGACGGTGAGGGTGTTGAACTCGACGGCGTGCGATTTGAGGCAGCCGATACCGCGCAAGACGCGATCGAATGTGGGCGCGTGTCCCTTGTCGACGCGATAGCAGTCGTGGAGCGGGCGCGGGCCGTCGATGGAGACGCCGATGAGAAACCGGTTCTCGGCCAAGAAGGCGGCCCACTCGTGGTCGATGAGGGTCGCGTTGGTTTGAAGGGCGTTGTGGATGGTTCTGCCGCCAGCGTACTTCTGCTGGAGAGAGACGACGTTGCGGAAGAAATCGACGCCGAGGAGCGTGGGCTCGCCGCCCTGCCACGCGAACTGGATCTCAGGAGCGCCAGCCGGCTGCGCGGCGATGAATTCGCGGATGTAGCGCTCGAGGAGATCGGGTTGCATGGCCCAATGCTTGCTGCCCGGGTAGAGATTTTCCTTTTCGAGATAGAAGCAGTAGGAGCAGTCGAGATTGCAGATGGGCCCGATGGGCTTGGTCATAATGTGAAAGCCGGTGTCGGGCATGGGGCGACTCCTGCGTTTTCTGATGATACGCGGTGGTTGACATATGTGGGGTGCGGGGGCTATTCAGGTCGGGACTTGATCTCGTTGCCGTGGTGAGCGATGCCGCCTGGGATGCAGGTGCAGCGCCGGAAGGGGAAGCATGGAATCTCGCAGGACGGTATTGAAATACCTGGCGGGCGCGATGGGCGCGACGACGTGCGGGCTCGACGGGTTGGAGGCGCTGGCACGCGAGGCGGGCAGCGACGGCAAGAAGCCGAACATCGTATGCATCGTGGGCGAAGGCCTCCGCTGGGATGAGCTCTCGGCCACCGGGAACAAGGTCATCAAAACGCCGAACCTCGACCGGATCGGCCGCGAGGGATGCACGTTCCGAAATGGATTCGTCGTGAATGCGCTCTGTCTTCCGTCGCGTGCAACCATGCTGACAGGGATGTACTCCCATACCACGGGGGCAGTATCGAACGTGGAAGGCAAGATTCCGGCGCGGTTCCCGCTCGTTTCTGACATGCTGCAGAAGGCCGGGTACGAGACCGCATTCCTCGGCAAGTCGCACATCGTGGGCGCACTGATGGAGCACCCGTGGGACTACTACTTCGGCTTTGTGGGGCAGGCGGACTATTACTATCCGCGGATCACGGAGGGCGTGAAGGGGAAGTACGAGAAGGCGAAGCTGTATCCGGGCGAGTATGTGGACACGCTGCTAACGCGCAAGGCGGTAGAGTGGCTGAAGCAGGCGAGAACCAAGCCGTTCTGCATGTTCCTGTGGTTCTATGCGCCGCATGCGCCGTTTTTCCGGCCGAAAGACATGGTGAACGACTTGAATGGAGTGGCGATTCCAAAGCTGAAGTCGTTTGACGAAAATCTGAAGGACTATGCGGGCAAGCCGCGCGCAGTGGCGGAGGCGGATAACAAGGTCGGGTACTCCGAGGTGTATAACGACGATCCGCGCTCCCTGGAAGAGCTGGTGAAGGATCACTACGTAGGCGTGGAAGACAATGACCGCAACGTTGGCGCGGTTTGGCAGGAGCTCGAGCGGCAGGGAATCGCGAAAGACACTGCGGTGCTGCTCAGCTCAGATCACGGATTCTTCCTCGGCGAACATCACTTCTACGACAAGCGCCTAATGTATGAGCCGTCGATCCGTGTGCCGATGATGGTGCGCTGCCCTGGCCGCGTGAAGGGCGGTACCGCGCGCGACGAGATGGTGTTGAACGTCGACATGGCTCCCACGCTGCTAGACATCGCCGGCCTGTCCCCTGACGCTGAGATGCAAGGCAAGAGCATGATGCCGCTGGCAGAAGGCCGGGAGGTCGACTGGCGCAAGGACTGGCTCTACGAGTACTACGAGTATCCGGGCTTTGAGAATGTGCGCCCATGTCGCGGCGTCCGCACCGATCGCTACAAGTTCATCCATTTCTTCACGGATCCTCAGGAGTTCGAGCTTTACGATCTCAAGGCCGATCCCGATGAGATGAACAATCTCTACGGCAATGCGGGGTATGAGGAAATCACCGCGCACCTGAAGGCGCGCCTGGAGGCGCTGCGGCGCGAGACAAACGACACCTACGAGTACAAGCCGACGGGGATTCCGCTGCATCCGGGGATTGGCGGGGGGGCGGAGGCGGACTTGCCGAGGCAGCAGAAGTAAGAAGGCGCAAACAGTCGGACTACAATTTCAGTTCGGGATCATGAGCCGAACCCAGAAACGCGCTCGACGCCAGAAACCTCCCTCGTGGGAGCAAGGCGAGGCTCGTCGTGGCGACCGTCGCGCTGTCGGCCATTGTCATGCTCGTTTTCGTGCTGGCGAACCGACGCCTGAAGAGTTTTTTGCCCCCGAAGATCCGAATCCGAACGACGAGCGGCAGATTGCCGCGACTGCAGCGAAGCTTGCGCGCGAGGAGATTCTGCCGGGCGCCGACGCGGTTGAGGCGAAGAAGGAGAGGCGTGCTGCGCGGGCTGGCAGCCGGAGTCGCACTGTCCGAGCGTCATGCATTTTGAACTGCACCACGCTTTCTGACTGGAAAGCAGACGCGCAGGCAATCCGAATCGGCTGATCGATTGGCCGGTTAACAGGGCAAAACCGCTCATCCAGAGTGGTTAGGCGGAATTTCGGTTATAGGTACTGATAGGAACGGGCATGTGGCCAGATTGTTGACCGAACGCATATTGACAATCGACCTGGAGCCACATGGCCGAGAAGTCGCCTATTGGGAGAAGTGACCGCAAAATGCGCCCGGCGATCAATCTGTTTGATCGCCATCTCCACCTCAAGCACAGTTTTGAGCACACTTGCGGCACACTCAATTGTGTCCGGGGCCAGGTTTAATAGCGCTCGGGAGGGGGTGTCGTTGATCGGGGCGACTCAGTGATCCGACGGCGCACGAACGCCACACCATAAACGCAAGCTGATCTCACCGGCATAGGAGCGACTGTCGCCACCCCAAAGAGACAGTTACCCGAGCGATTTTCGAAGCAAATTGTTGCGCAGACAACAGCCTACTGCGCTATCTGCAGATAACTCCTCGGAGTTTACCGGCAACCACTCGACCACTCCCTCGTGACCTTCACTATTCGCCGCGGCCGCGGAATTGGCGCAGCGCAGCAAGGCAGGTAGTGGTTGTCTGCCCAACATACATTCCCATGCTGCGAAAGGGTTACGATTCCAAGGTGTTGATCCAGGTCTGCGTCTGCCTGAAGAGCAGGCTCGCACCACGCAGCGCCGGGAGAATCTTATCCGTCCATTGTCACGCACACCCGCGGATCCAGCGCCGCCAGCCACCATGACTTTGTAGATCCCATGGACATGCCCGACACTCCCAGCCGTTGCGAATCGACTTCTTGTCGGCTTGCCAGGTAAGTGAGGGTCCGGAATTCGTCGAACATCATCATGCCCCACAGGACCTGGCCATTCCAGAGCATGAGTTTGAAAGTGTCTTCTTCTCCACGCTTGCCATTCGCATCGTGCTGGCGTTCGCCAAAACACCAGCTGTCGATGGCCGGCGTTATTATTCCCGTTTCCGCGAGAACGGGAGCATAGGCAGGCTGCACGTTCGTTCCGCGCAGCAATTGTTCTTTGCCCAGCTCATACATTCCCGCGTGCCAATGAATGAAGAGAAGGCCGGGCGCCGGCCGCGAGGGCCGCTTGGGAATCAGCAAGAGAGCGGGAACCGGTTCGACGCCGTTTAAGTCCAGGATAAGCCGCTCGAGAGTGTAACCATCGTGTTCTTCCCTGCGCACGACCCTGGGTGGCCCGGGCTCATGCTGCCATGGCAAATCGCCTAGCAGCCCCCACAAAGCTTCACGCCGGCGTTTCTGGTAAGAGGAGAACCCGCCTTCGGTTTCGGACTCCGCCACAACATCCCCTCGGGTGAAATCCAGCCCGAGTCCTATGCTGCCGGTCAACAGTGCGGATCGAGAGATAAAATGCCGCCGCGTCGTTCTTGGTCCTGAATCCACCATGGCGGCCCGCCCCTTCAGACAGAATCCGGTCCCGCTCTCTGCTGTTAATGAGCTTCCATCCATATTATCCGGCCAGCACGTATAACTGCCTGGAAGAGGCAGCCGATCGGTGCGGCGGGAGACAGCACGTGGGAGCCGAATAGGGGAACGCATTCCTACAAATAAAAGCAGAAATGCACTATATCCATCCTGGGTTCGGGAGGTAAGAATCATTGGAGACCGACCGGTATTGGGATGTGGAGAAGAATTCACATCGCCATTGGAAGAATCACAGTCTCCGCAAGGCAGGGCAGGTTCCCTCTGCAATCGCGATAAGGAGCCGGAAGAAATGATACCACGACGTAATTTCCTGAGCCTGCTGGGTACTGGAATCGCGACTGGTTGGATTGTGTCGTCGCGCAATCAAAGCGTTTATGCCTCCGTCACTCCCGCCGCGCACAGAACAGATTCCTGTCAGGTTCCGGGCCAGGAGAAGTTCGCTGACCCGCCGTGGAAGAAGCTGTCGAGCGCATCCGGGGATCTCCCTGTTCCTCAAACCTCTGACCAACAGACCGGATGTGTTGTCGGGGATATCGATGGCGATGGGCGTCCTGACTTTGCAATCACGAATCGCCATCAAGGCAAAGCCGCGATATGGATGCAGAATACGGCGCAAGGCTGGAAACAACACATCATTGACCCCGGGTGAAGCGCGCTTGCCGATTTCTATGGAAGCCGGCGGTTGGATATCTTAAGCAAACCGTACGAGACTGGAGCGCCGGGAGTGGATATCTGGGTCAATCCGGGGCGGAAACGGCGGAACTAAATAAGCGCAGTTTCACAGAGAATTCCCTGCGGCGAGATGGAGCACGCGATGACAACCGGCTTCTCGCATCGAAGGGGGGCAAGGATATGAATCTAGCGCGACGTTCTTTGCTCTTAACGATTGGCGCCTCTTTGATCGCAGGCGCAAGGGAAAAGTCGTTGGCTGCACTCGAGCTGGAAACTGCTCCGCTCGAACTGGAAATCTACAGCTTGCGAAAAGAACTCTCCAAAGATATTCCTGGTACGCTCGCTTTTGTACGACAACTTGGATTTCAGGATGTGGAAGTTCCCGATTTCAACGGGCTGAGATCAAAACAATTCCTCGAACAATTAGATAAGGCCGGCCTGCGTTGTTCAGCAATGGTTGCGCAGCATGACCGCCTCAGTCAGGATCTTCAAGGGGTGATCTCCGACGCCCGGATTCTGAACGCAAGCTACGTTATCTCTCCATCGATTCCGCACAAAAACGATTTCACCGAAGACGATTGCCGGAGAGGCGCGGCGGAGATGAAGCGCTGGGGGAAGGTTCTTAAGCAAGCCAGCCTGGATTTCTGTCATCACCCGCATGGCTACGAGTTTCGCGCCGGCCCGGGCGGCACGCTGCTTGATCTTCTCGCGGCTGAGACGGATCCGGCTGTCGTTCACTTTCAGGCGGATGTCTTCTGGATTGCCTGGCCAGGGCAAGATCCGGTCAAGGTTCTCGAGCGTTACCCAAATCGTTTCCTTCTGATGCATCTGAAAGACATACGAAAGGGAACCAAACTCGGCGATCAAGCGGCCAGGCGCCGCCAGAAACCAGCGTTGCATTGGGAAGCGGAATGCTCGATTTCCTGCCATTCTGCGCGTTGCGAAACGCATCGGCATAGAGCGCTACTACATAGAAGATGAGGCGCCTGATGCGGCGTCAAATCTTCCGGTTAGCCTGAGATATCTCAAGTCAATCGGGTTTTAGGCGCGGAAAAGCTGCGCTGGCAAGCGGATGATGATGGGACGCGGGATGGTCTTTCGAGAAAGTGCGAGTCAGATGGAGATGAACTTAGGTTATTGCTTTCGCAATGTCGGCAAGGCCAGGATGGTGCGAGCCGCCGTGTGCACGTACTGCATTCTGTTCTCGTCGCCTCTGCGCGCACAGATAGACGAATCCATTCTTCCCACTATGTATCAGACAACCTGGGTCCCGGGAATCCCGGGTGGCATTCCGGCAGACAACGACCCGGTCCGTCCGGCAACGGTTTGGCTCCCAGCGGGAAATCCATACCACGGCTTCTCCGTTAATCCTGCACTTACCGGTGTCGCCAATGCCGCAGTGTTCACGTCTGCATTTCAGGCCGCGATCAACTCGGCTGGCGCGGCGGCGACGTCGGCCCACCGGCAGATCATTTTGCTCAAGGCGGGTACGTATTTCGTGAATCCTCAGAATATCGATGAAGGCCTGGCCTCATGCCACCACCGTAAATCAGCAGATTTCGTGAATCCCAAGAATCCAGGCGACTGCCAGGTCGGCGTCTATGTGCGATCTGATAATGTTACGATCCGGGGTGAAGGGGCGACGACAACAAGCATTATTGCCAACGGGCATATCAAAGGTTACGGCACCGTCATCCTCTTTGGATTTCGCTACGGACACTCCGAGGCCGACCTAGCGCTTGAGAATGTCACAGCCGATGCCATGAAGGGGTCAACAAAGGTCAAAGTCGAGGATGCGCGCCACTATGCGGTAGGCGATGTCATCACGATCGATCACCAGGATGGTCCTGGCGTGCTTGATCCCGGCGGAAAAGCGGAGATGAACGGGGGATATCTCTGGTTTTATGACAGTCAATATTTCAAGCGCCAGCCGGCCTTTAGCTGGGGCGGTCCGGGGACTGGAGCTCCGGCGATGGGCCGTGTCACGGATCTGGCCAGCGCCAACATCAACGCGCGCAATGTTGTCCCGCAATGGCGTTCGACGACGCAGATGAACGTGATTACCACCATTAGCGGCAACACGCTCACACTGCAAGATCCATTGAACGTCGACTTCCCGCTCTCTTTGCATCCCCAGGTCTGGCGCACCGTTCCCCTGAATACAGCTTCGATCCCCGTGGGAAACCGGTGGGACGGCCTTGAAAACATCCGCGTCGCCGGAGGCGATGACGATCAGGGCTATCCGGGCGGCTGTATTGCCTTAAGCTACATGGCGTACTCCTGGGTGACCGGTGTTGACGCGGATGGCGAGTATTGGCCGAGTGACCCGACGAATCATCCCGGCAAGCTTGGCCACAATATAGATTTGGGCGCTTGCTATCGATGCATGTTGACAGGTTCGTACGCGCACGGGTCTAAGGATGAAAATCCGGGTGGCTGGGCCTACGGCATTACCGTGGGCCTTGGAAGCACGCAGAACCTTGTCGAAAACAACATTTCGATCAATAACAATAAGCCGCTTGTGATGCGCCAGACGGGTGGCGGGAATGTGATTGCTTACAACTACGTCGATCAATCGGAGTTATGGGATAGCCCTAAGTGGTTGGAAAGCGGCATTGACGACACTCACAACAGCTTTACGCATAACGATCTCATCGAGGGTAACTGGGCAGCCAACATAGGTTCCGATGGGACGCACGGCAACACCGGCTGGGATACCCATCTCAGGAACTATGTGAATGGCAACAACAGCATCGATCCGAAATCGGACCATCTCGGCGCGGTCAGCATGGCAGGCTATAACCACTACCAGGCCTATGTCGGCAATGTGTTTCATGGGGGGACCGTTTATCAAACGACGCCGGCATCTCCAGACGGTACGCCGATCTACAGGCTTGGTTTCCTGGG
>Ga0335077_10011732_pt1 | contig 10952 bp, 10 predicted proteins | sample Lox_Sample_31_FD_207151 | JGI IMG/M metagenome (GOLD analysis project Ga0335077, IMG submission 207151) | Soil microbial communities from Loxahatchee National Wildlife Refuge, Florida, United States - Lox_Sample_3.1 | ecosystem: Environmental > Terrestrial > Soil > Wetlands | place: USA...
ACCCCATCCGCCCGATCGTGATCGGCCTCCTGCGCGGTCCGGGGGGCCTGGAGGCGCGAGGACCGCGCCCGGCCGACCAGACCTTGGGGAGGCGCCTCGTGCTCGAGGCCCCGGACGAGGTGGAGATCCGCTGTGGCCCGGCGAGCATCACGCTACGCCGCAACGGCCGGATCGTCCTCCGGGGCCTCCAGATCGAGTCGAGAGCCACCGGGGCCAACAAGATCCGCGGCGGCTCGGTCCAGATCAACTGATGGCCGAGCGACCCGTACTGTGGGACGTGGTCGAGGAACACCTCGACGAGGCGGGCTTCCTGTGGGAGCGCTGGGAGCGCGCTCTCCTCTCGCCGTCGCTTCGGGCCCGCCAGGTGGCCGACGGCGACGAGGCCCGGCTCCTCGCCCACGTCGACGGCCTGGTGGTCGCCGGGCCCAGGGCCATCGATCGCCTCCTCGAGCCTGCTCTTCGGCAGGGAGAGCCGGGAGCGGCGGCCGCCGCCGCGCACGCCCTCCTCGAGCTCCCCGGGGGGCTGGCCCGTTGGCGGGCCGTCCACGCCGGGGGCGCGGGGGCGCGGCGCCACTCCATGGCCCGGGCCCTCGCCCTCAGCCGCCGCCCCAGCGAGCCCGAGCTCACGGCGCTCCTCTCCGACGGCCACCCGTGGGCGGTGGTGGCGGGTCTCGAGGCGCTGGCCCTTCGCCGCATCGATGCCGGGCCCTCCCTGTCCGGCCTCCTCGCCAGCCGCGATCCGGCGCTCGCCGCCGCCGCCCTCCACGCGGCGCCGTGGTCGAACCAGCCGGTGCGCGCGCTCATCGAGCGGGCCCTGGAGCGTCCGGAGGCGGCCGTCCGGGAGGCCGCCCTCGAAGCCGGCCTTCGCCTGGGCTTCGGCACCGCGCTCACCGCCTGCCGGCGCCTGGTCGAGGGCCAGGAGCCCGTCGCCGACCGGGCCCTCGCCCTTCTCGCGCTCGGGGGGGACGCCGACGACGAGCCGCTCCTCCTCAGGGCCGCGGCGGTGAGCTCGCTCCGCGCCCCGGCCCTGGTGGCCCTGGGTTACGCGGGAAGGGTCGGCGCCGTCGAGGTGCTCCTCGGGGCCATGGAGGAGGAGCCCCGCGAGGCCCGCCTGGCCGGGGAGGCCTTCACCGCCATCACCGGGATCCCGATCGCGGGGGAGCTCGTGGCCGAGGCGGAGCCCGCCTCCGAACCGAGCTCCCTCGAGGCCGATGACCTGGACGCCGATCTCGCGCCCACCCCGGAAGCGGAGCTGCCCGTGCCCGAGCCGCACGCGGTCGCGCGAGCCTGGAGCGCTCGGACGAAAGCCTTCGACTCGGCTCGAAGGTACCTCCTCGGGAGCCCCTTCACGGCCGAGGGCCTGCTGCGCGCCTTCGCGGAGTCGCCCATGCGTCGCCGCGCCCTGCTCGCCCTCGAGCTGGCGGTGCGCAGCGGCGGGGGCTACGCGGTCGAGCCGCGCGACTTCGCCTTCCAGCAGCTCCGCTCGGCGCAGCGTCAGGAACGCACCACCTTTCCCGGAGGGAGCCTGCCCTTCTCCCGGCTCCTTCGGAGCTAGCCGGATGCTCCAGATTCGAAACGAGACGCCGTTCCAGGCCGACCGCGCGCTCCTGCTCGATGCCGCGGGAAACCAGGTGTGGGTGGTGGCCATCAAGGCCACCTACCTCATCGACGAGCGCGGTGGAGCGCAGCCCTGCCCCTCCCAGGAGCCGGTGGTCGCCTCGCCGGTCTGGTCCGGGGCACCCGGTCGTTCGAGCCTTCTGCGCGAGAGCGAGCTCGTCGTCGCTCACCCGGGCACCGACGTGACCTTCAACGCCACGGCCCACGCCCCCCGCGGACACCCCGCGGCGACCGTGGAGGTGGGCGTGATGGTGGGCCCGGCCAAGAAGTCGCTCCGCGTCTACGGGGACCGCGTCTGGTTCAAGGGCGCCACCGGGCTCGCCAGGAGCGCGCCCAGGCCCTTCGAGCGCATGCCGGTGGTGTGGGAGCGGGCCTACGGAGGGAGCGAGGGGGATCCCGAGGACGACCGCTTCGCCTGCGAGACCCGCAACCCCGTTGGCCTCGGGTTCGCGACCTCCTCCTCTCGCCTGGCGGACAAGCCGCTCCCCAACATCGAGGACCCGCACCACCTCATCGAGAGCTGGCGGGACCGTCCTCCCCCCGCCGGCCTGGGTGCCGTCGCCCCGGACTGGTCGCCGCGGCGCGAGCGAGGAGGCACCTACGACGAGGCCTGGCGGCGATCGCGCGCACCGCTGTGGCCGAGCGACCACGACCCGCGCTTCCACCTGTCGGCACCGCTCGGGCTTTCCCTGGAGGCGCCGCTCAAGGGGGGCGAGGTCGTGAGCACCATCGGCCTCACGCCGGAGGGGCCGCTCACCTTCGCGCTCCCCCGCGAGTACCTGGTCGTCGAGACCCGGCTCGGAGGGGCCTGGTCGCGGCAGCGCGTGAAGCTCGAGCGCGTGATCGGCGAGCCGGACGAGCGGAAGCTCATCCTGGTCTGGTCGGCGCGGCTCGTCTGCGGGGCGCGCGGCCGGGAGGTCGAGCTCACCCGCATCGTCACCAAGGAGTGGGTCGACGCATGAGCCCGACCCGCGCATCGCCCGTGGCCGCGCCGGCCCACCTGATCGGCCTGGGAGCCCAGGCTCCGGTCGGGCTCGAGCCGCACGCCATCGCCGCCGCGGTGCGGGCGGGGCTGAACCGCTTCGAGCTCTCCGATCGCCTCCGCCGGGCGAGCGACGGAGAGCCCATGCTGGTGTCGTTCCTCGGGACCCTCGACCCGCATGCCACGGCCGAGCAGCGGATGGCGGAGCTCGCCCGCGAGGCCGCCTCCCAGGCCCTGGTCCCCCTCGTAGAGGCCTCGAAAGCTTCCGCCCCGGCGCCCATCCCCATGGTGTTCTCGGTACCGCCCCACCGCCCCGGGCTCGTCGAGGGCGCGGGTGCGAAGCTCGCCCGCGACCTGGTGTCGAGGCTCCCGGTCCCGGTCGATCGGCGTCATTCCGGGATCTTCGACTCGGGTTCGGAGGGCGGCCTCGCCGCGCTCGCCTACGCGGCGGCGTTGCTCGCCGATGGGCGGGCCGAGGCCTGCCTGGTGGGAGGATTCGAGTCGCTCTGCGAGCTCCAGGGGTTGCACTTCATCGAGGCGCTCGGACGGCTCAAAGGCGAGGGGGCCCCGAGCGGCCTCGTCCCCGGGGAGGGGGCGGCGTGCCTCCTCATCTGCTCGGACAGCTTCCGGCGCCGGGCCAGGCTGAGCTCGCTCGGGATGGTCGCGCCGGGCCCGCGCGCCGTCGAGCCGCACCCGTGGTACGGAGGCCAGCCCTGCCTGGGGGAGGGGCTCACCCTGGCGCTGCGGAACGCCCTCGAGGCCGGCCTGCCGAAGGGGGGGCGCGCCGCCGTCACCTTCGGCGACCTGAACGGCGAGCCGTGGCGAGCCGACGAGTGGTCCTACGCCTACCTGCGCACCGCCGAGTGGTACGGGGAGCCGCTTCGCCTCCGCCACCCGGCGGATTGCCTGGGGGACCTGGGGGCGGCGAGCGGGCCCATGCTGGTCGCGCTCGCCGCGCTCGACCTCGCCCACCCGCGATCGGAGTCCCTTTCGGCGCTGGTCTTCGCGGCCTCGGATACCCGGCCTTACCGCTCGGCCTGCGTGGTGCGGAGCGCGAGGGAGGTGAGCTCGTGAACTTCGTCCTGGTGAACGCGCTCTCGGTGGTCCACAAGGGGAGCGACGGGGTGGCCACCGCCTCGGCCCCCGACGTGTGCCAGACGCCCTCGCCCGGCGGGCCGGTGCCGCTCCCCTATCCCGACGTGGCGCAGTCGAGCGACCTCGCGGACGGCACGACCAGCGTGGCGGTCCTGGGAAATCCGGTGGCCGTCAAGGACTCGTGCTTCGCGACGAGCACCGGGGACGAAGCCGGGAGCGCCGGCGGCGTCGTCTCCGGGGTGACGAAGGGTAAGGCGAAGTTCGCCAACTACAGCTTCGACGTGAAGCTCGAGGGCAAGAACGCCTGCCGGCTGGGCGACCCGATGACCATGAACGGCAACGCGCCCAACACCGCCACCGTCGCGGAGGTCCAGGCCAACGCCATCGCCGGGAAGATCGGCCAGGCGGCCTTCGACGACCTGTGCCGCGCGTTCTGCTGGTGCGACCAGGGCAAGGATCCGGACGACCTCGTCAAGGTCCGCAAGGTCCCCCCCCCCGGACCGGCCCAGGAGGCGTAGGAGAACCTCATGGCGAGCCCCAAGGAGAAGTGCTTCCGCAAGGCCCTCGACAAGATCAACGAGGGACGCGAGGCCAAGGGGGAGCGTCCCCTCGACGTCGCGAACGAGCAGGGGTGGATCAGGGACGCCGAGAAGGGCTGGCAGCCGGCGCCCTGGTACCGCGAGCTGTGGTACAGCATCCGCAAGACCATGCGTATCCAGAACGGTCTCCAGGATCCCCGTCCTCCCGGTGCGGCCAATCCCGAGCAGTTCCGCAAGCCGGACCTCACCCTGACGCGCGAGGACGGCTCCAAGGCCGTCATCGACACGAAGTTCACCGACGCCGACGGGAAACCCGACGGCTGGCGCACCGAGGAGGGCATGGGCGGCAAGACGCAGCAGGAGGACTACCAGGACATCAACCGGCAACAGGGCAACGACATCGGCGAGCCCAAGCTCGACAAGGACAACTGCGACTGCGGGAAGCGCAAGCTCGAGACCGAGACCGTCGAGGTGAGGGTGCCGGCGCTCCAGCCGGGAAACTCGCTCTTCTTCGCGCCCCTTCCCGCCCCCGGAGGGGTACCCATGCCGGCCCCGGCCCCCACCCCGGGTGGCTTCGCGGTCCCGGAGTTCGTCTTCCCCTGAAGGGCGCCACGAGGCCACGACATGCCGGCGACCTTCGACCCCGCAGAGCTCCGGATCGCGGACGGCGACGGCCAGGTGGTCGTCGCGCCCTGCCTCTCCTTCACCGTGTGGTTCCGCTTCGCCGACCCCCCCGTGTTCCTCGACTTCTACGAGCGCGCCTTCCAGGCCCTCGGCGCGGAGTTCACTTACTACCGCGCCGAGTCGATGAAGCGCCCGGCCAAGGTCACCCCCCGGGCGCGGACCATGGTCCCGACCTGGATCAAGAAGCCGGCCGAGCTCAAGTTCTACTTCGCGCGCTTCCAGGGCGGGCCGGACCTCTCGGGGCCCTCGCTGGAGGTGCACTACCAGCACTGGCCCAAGCTCACACCGGCCCAGGAGGACCGGTACCGACAGAACCTGCCCACCCTGGTCGAGCGGGGCCTCCTGAGCCGCAGCGGGCTCACTACCAGCACCTTCAGGATCACCGTTCCGGTCGACCACCCGCTCGCCACCCCGGACCGCTTCGCAGCCTTCGCGCTCGAGTTCCGGGCCGTGAAGGAAGGCGAGTTCGTGACGGGCGGGTGCGATTACGGGCTCGACGTCGACCGTACCCGGGGTGAGCTCGCCGACCGGCCGGCCAGGGCCCTGTGCATGCGCTACCCGGGGCTCGACTACTGGGCTCAGTCCATCCACCAGTGGCTGCATCGGTACGACCCGCGAGCCCAGGCGCTCCTGCCCCTCGTGAAGCGCGCTGGCTGGATCACGCTCGCGAGCGAGCGGTCGGTCGAGGCCCTCGGTGGCGCGGCCAGGCTGGCCGAGGCGCTCAAGGGCGACCCGAGCGTGCGCCTCCTGCCCTTCGCCCACGGCCTTGGCCTGAGGTCGGGGGAGGCCCCCAGGCTCGGCGATCTCTCCCGCCTGGACATCCCCTACCGCTCGGTCGCAGCCGCCATCCGGCCGGTGCGGGTCGATCGGGTCGGCGCGGTCGGCTCGGAGGACGAATGGATGAAGGAGTGGCTCGGCCTCCTCGACCGCGAGCCGGAGGCGCCCCGGTGACGAGGCTCCTCTCTTCCGTCGAGGGCACGCTGCCCCAGGAGCTTTTCGTCGACCTTTGCGGGGCGGACGTCCTCAAGCTCGCGCCGCACGCGCCGGCCGAGCAGGAAGCTCCCATTCCCGATCTCGCCGATCTCTTCGCCCGCGCCGCGCGGCTGGGCTTCTTCGGCGGTACGGTCGCGGAGCCCTGGGGGGCGGTCGCCGAGGTGCTCGCGAGCGAGGTCCGCCTCGTGGAGCGCCGTGCCTCCTTCAGGCTGCGACTCGACGCCATCGACCCGGGGGCGCTGCGGGTCCTGTGGAACGTGCTCGGGGCGAGGGACCTCGAGGAGGCCTCCATGCGCACGGTGCCCAAGGTGCCCGGGAAGCAAGGTGCGCTCCTCGACCCTGGCCACCTCGCCTATCCGGGCCTCCACCGCCCGCTCCCCTTCGCGCTCGAGGCCGAGCCGCCCGCGCGATCGTCGCGCGAGCGTGCCGTCCAGCTCGTCTTCCAGCGCCCCCCGCCGGACGAGGTGGTGGACGAGGTCCTCGCCGCCCTGGGGGTCTTCACGGAGCTGCTCCTCCTCGGGGGCTACCCCGAGGACGGCCAGGACCCCCGCGACTCGGGCGCCTTCCCGGACCCGGCTTTCCAGCTCGACGAGGTCACGGTCGAGCAGGCCTTCCCGGAGCTTTTCGCCGCCGACCAGGCGGCCTTTCACGCCGTGGTGAACCACGCCATGACCCTGGACCGGCGCGGTCATCCGCTCTCGGTGGTGGTGGTGCGCTGAAGGCCGCCGGCCCCGCTCGCGGGAGGGCCGGTGCCAGCTCGCCCGAGCGCCTCCCGCAGGGGCGGTGTCCCTCGGCCCACCTCGAGCGTCAGCCTCCCTCGCCGGGCGCGAGCAAGAGCGCTCCACGATCGGGCCCGTACGAGGAGGCGAAGGCTAGGCAGCGGGTGGCTACCGGATCGCCGAAGGCGAAGGCTCCGGCCGCGACGGCGAGCGCCGTGGGGAGCGTCGCCGCCCCGAGGTCGCCGAAGCGAGCCGGCAACATGTCGGTGCGCGCCCCGGGGACGATGAGTTCCCGGAATCCCCGGCCGCCGTCCAGGCCCCCGGGCGAGAGGGCGCGCGGCAAGGCGAGCTGCATCTCGTGCGCACGCCAGCCCTCGTTGGTGACGTCCCCGAGCAGCCAGTCGATGCGGGCCTCGCGCTGGGATCGCACGCCCTCGGCGGCCGAGCGGAGCGCCCGCCCGAGAGCCTCCGCGCGCGACGGCACCGCCCCGTGCGCCGGGGCCGCCTCCTCGTCCACCGCAGCAGCCAAGAGGCGCAGTCCGATCGGGGCGCGACCGCCGGCGGTCAGGAGCGCAAACGCCGCGCCCTCTCCCGGGATGAAGCCGTCGAGGTTCTCTCCGGTGAAGAGGCGCTCCTGTTCGAGGAGCGCCTCGACCACCTCCCCGTCCCAATAGGTGTCGGCTCCCCCCGCGATCACGCAGTCCACCGAGCCGCGGGCGAGCGCGGCCCCGGCCTCCAGGATCGCGCCGGCGAAGCCGCCAGGCCCACGCGGCACGGTGTGGAGCCCCGCCTGCGGGCCAACCTGCTCGGCAAGCCATCGTCCGAGAGCGCCCTCGATGCTCGCACGTTCGGCCGCCCGCCCGCCGCCGTCGGCGTAGCGCTCGGGCAAGGCGACGAGGAACGACACCCGCTCCGGGGCGAGTTCCTTCAGCGCCCGCGCGAGCTGCGAGACGGCCTCGAGCGCGAGCCGGACGAGGCGCGCCGTACCGGAGAGGCGCGGGGGCAAGGTGCGAACGGCGATCATGCCGGCGCGCTCGCTGGATGCGTCGCGAAATGGCGTCTCGGCGATGGGGGTCGCCTCGGCGCGCCAGAAGGCCCAGGTCTGACGTGCGTCGAAGCCGAGCCCGTTCACGGCCCCGCACGCGACGGCGCCGACGGAGGGTCGCGAGACCCAGGAAGCCGCCTTGAGACCCACTAGGCCTCCTTCTCGAAGACGAGGATGTCTCGCGGCTCGTGCCCCACGGCCCGCACCGCCGCTCGCCAGGTCAGCTCGACCGCACGCTCCCCGGGGAAGAGCACCACCGTGTCGAGCGCCGGCCGGTAATGGGTGCGCTCGCGCCGCCCGACCGCCTCCACGCCGAAGGCGAGGCGCGGCAGCGCGAAGGTTAGCGGGCCGCGCTCGGACATGCCATGGAGCTGTACAGGCTCACCGCCCACGAACGGCTTGGGCGTCGAGAGGCCGGGGGCCGCCACCAGGTAGTGGCGCTCGTCGAAATCGAGCGGGAGGAGCGGCATGCGCTCCTTCTCCCACCGCTCGTCCATGGTTCCCGCGAAGCCGAGGCGCGGCTCCCAGTGCGGCGCCACGGCCCCCACCCCCGCCGGGACGAGACGCGAGGAGGGCTTGGTGATGGGATCGCCTGCCGCCTCGATCTGTGGGCCGGGCTGGTGGACGAGCTTTCCCGGATCGCTCGCCACCCCGCGGCCCACCGGGTTGCGCCGCTCCATGAGCGCGCGCCCGGGGTCGCCGAGGTCACAACCGCCCCAGGCGTACTCCCAGCGGAGGGGTACCTCCCGGAACGGCTCCGGGGGCGTGAGGCCCAGTCCGGCCATCGTCCGGTACCACACCCGCAACCCGGTGACGTGCAACGTGCGTCGCAGCTCGCCGACCCGCACCAGCACGTCGAGCTCTCGGACTGGCGCGCGGTTCGGCGCGAGGGCGCTCCCCACCACCACCACGTCCGCGCCCGGCTTCCCCGGGCAGGCGTCGGAGGGGAGCCTCACGCTGCTCGCGTGGCCGTCGGGATCCCACAGCTCGTCCACCTTCATCACCGCGGCCCCGGGGACGCGTCGCAGGCCTCCCCGGTCCCCGACCGCGAAGCGCTGCTTCATCACCACCACCCACGTCTGGCCGCCGTCCCGAGCGAGCGCCGGAAGGAGCTCGACGGTCGCCGCGGTCGATCGGCTGAGGACGGGCAGGTGCATGGCTCATCGCTCCAGCCGGGTCGGAAAGCCCCCCTGGCCACGTCGCGCGGCGCCCACCTCGAGCGCGGCGCGCCAGGCTTCGATCTCGCGCCGCTGGCGCGCCACGAAGGCCGACGGATCGAAGGGGAGCTTCTCGCCGGTGCGAGCCACGAGCTCGAGATAGGCGAGCCGCCGCTCGCGCGGGGACACCGGGGCCGACTCCATCTCCCACAGGTCGTCCTCGGCGCTCCACGGGTGGCCATAGCGCCAGCGCGTCCCGGGGCGAGCCGCCGAGCCGTGCTTCTTCCACCAGGCCCTCCACGCTGCCGCCTCGGCGGTGAGGACGAGCGAGGTGGGAGGCGGCTTCGCGCGCCCCAGGAACGGATGCGCTTCCGGCGGGTACTCCGGAGCGGGGTCGTCCTCGGTGAGCGAGGCCCCGGTGATGCGCTGGAGAGCCGCGACCGCCACCTTCTCACCGCAACCGAGCCGCTGGAGGAGCCAGGGTACGAGCTCCGAACTACCGTACCAGCCCACGCCCTCGACGAGGGGCTGGGAGGCCCCCTGGACCGTCCCGGAAGCGAGCGCGTCCCCTCCCGAGGTCCCGGCCGCGATCCCCACGTACAGGGCAGCCTCCGCGAACTGTCCCTGCCCCGAGGCGGTGAGCCGGGAGGCCCGCGCCATGCCCTCCGGGCAGCCGTGCAGGATGGAGGCCTCGAAGCCGGCGCGCACCACGGCCTCGTCCTCGTGGTCGAGCAACCGCGAGAGCCCCTGCCGCTCGACGGGCCCGGAGGCGGACGGCAGGGCCAGGGCCGCCTCCCGCATGAGGGCGACCTCCTTGGACCGCCAGGCCGTGAGGGCTTCCTGCGCCGAGAGCGCACGCCGGCGCCCCAGGACCCGCAGCGCTAGCCGGGCGAGGGTGGGCTCGCTCACTCCCAAGAAGGCGCGCACCCGCTCGGCAAGCCCGGCGCTCGGCGCGAGGGCCAGCGCGTCGGCCACCGCGTCGAAGACCGCCGGATCGGCGAGCGGCGCGGTGCGGACGAGGCGTAGCGCCTCGTCGGCGGCATCGTCCCCCCCGATCGAGCCGAAGAAGAAGACGAGGCCCCACAGGAGATCCGGATCGGGAACCGGTCGGTCGTCGAGGAGGGCGACGAGCCGCGGCAGGACCGCCTCGCCACAGGCGAGGATGGCGTCCACCCTGGCGAGGAGGCGCGACTCCACCGGCGCGAGCTCGCTCCAGAGGTCTCCCGCGTCGGGCTGGCGCATGACGCCCATCATGGCCAGGTCCTCGAAGAAGGAACGGGCGCGGGCGAAGAGCACCTCCTCGCGGGAGAGGGCTTCGCCGAAGATGGCGCGCTCGGGGTCGCCTTCGCCGGCGGGGGGGGGGGCGGTCGCCGCGGCGGGGGCCGTCGGCTCCTCCGAGGACTCGGCGGCCAGAGCCTCGGCGGTGGCGAGCAGCTCGTCGAGGTCCTCGGGGCTCGCCGGCCTTTCCGCGCCCACCGGCGTGGGTAGGTCCTCTGGAGGCTCGGGCACTGGCGGTGGCGGCCCGGGGCGGATGAGCTCGGGCGCAGCCGTCGCCACCGGAACCGCCGGCGGAACGAGATCGCGCGCCAACCTGAGCTCGCGCGGCTCGAGGCGAGAGGCCCGCTGCTCGCCTCGCCCGTCACGGCGCGGCAGATCGAGCCGCGGGAAGGACCGGGCGGCGGCGCCCTCTACGAGCGCCGCCATCGCCGTCCTGACGCAGACCTTGGCCTGCGCCGCAGCCGGATCCGCCGAGCCGCACGCCTCGAGCACCTCGAGCGCCGTGCGGCCGCCCGCCTTGAGCGCCGAGACCGCGCCCGGGTAGGCCGCCGGATCGTCCGCCGCGGCCGACAGGGCCAGGTAGCAGGCGCGGAGCGCGCCGGTCACCGCCTCGGTCACCCTTCTCGAAGGAAACGCCGGGTCCCGCACGCGCGGGAGCGCCACGAGCGCCTCGTCGAAGAGCGCGCGCACGGTGCGCAGATCGGCGGGGGCGCCAGATGCCGCGCTGAGCGTGGGGACCTTCGGCTCGGCCATCGGTCACTCCCACTCTGTTGGAGCGACTAGCCGGCGGAACCACTTCCCGGTGTCCGCCAGGTCGTGGAAGTCTCCCCAGAACCCGGGCGG
>Ga0335077_10011733_pt1 | contig 10951 bp, 10 predicted proteins | sample Lox_Sample_31_FD_207151 | JGI IMG/M metagenome (GOLD analysis project Ga0335077, IMG submission 207151) | Soil microbial communities from Loxahatchee National Wildlife Refuge, Florida, United States - Lox_Sample_3.1 | ecosystem: Environmental > Terrestrial > Soil > Wetlands | place: USA...
GCCGGAAGACGCGAGCAATGCACTCGTCACAGCAGTGCAGAGTAACGACGAAAAAGCTATGCTCGATGTCCTCGGACCAGACGGGGAGCAGATCGTCTCCTCGGGAGACGAAACCGAGGACGCGCGCAGTCGCGCTGATTTTGTAGAGAGATATCAGGAAATGCATCGCCTGGTGAAGGAACCGGATGGAACTACTACCTTGTATATTGGCGCGAAGAATTGGCCCACGCCCATACCGCTCGTCAGCAAAGGCAATTCGTGGTATTTCGACACCGAGGCCGGCAAGAATGAAATTTTGTACCGGCGAATTGGCCGGAATGAAATGTCGGCCATTCGCGTCTGCCAGGAGCTGGTGGCAGCGGAAAAGGAATATTACTCCACCCAGCATAACGAGTACGCCCAGAAGATCTTCAGCGATGAGGGGCAGCACAATGGCCTTTATTGGAAAGCTGCCGAGTGCGAGCCCCAGAGCCCCATCGGGCCGCTGGTGGCATCGGCCGTTGCCGAGGGCTATGCAAGAAACCTAGACGGCGCTCCCACTCCTTACCGCGGTTACTATTACCGCATCCTGATGCGCCAACGGAAAAATGGCCCAGGCGGCGCGAAACTTTACATCGCGAACGGCAAGATGATCGGGGGTTTTGCTTTCGTGGCCTATCCGGCGGAATACGGGTCGTCGGGAGTAATGACTTTCATCGTTAACCAGGATGGGGTGGTGTATCAGAAGGACCTCGGCGAAAGGACATCTGTTGTCGCTAGAGCTATGAAGGAATACAACCCCGATTCCACCTGGCAAAGGGCCGAAGGGCAGCAGCAGGAGAATGCTGACGACCTAAAAATCAAGTAAGAAGCCCTCTGTAGCTGCACTCGCCAGCGGACTTCAATGCCATTTCGATACTTGCAGGACGTGCCTCTCCACAAGCCCCATCTCGCGCTTGAGAGGTGCCAGCCTGAAAGCTGCGGAGGAGGGAAGGTCGTCGGGTGGCCTTCAGGCGACTCGGCGCGGGTCTTCAAACAGACGCGCCGTGGCAGCCCCGAAGATGAAGCCTCCGATGTGCGCCAAATACGCCACTCCGCCCGTCTGTACTTGTGCCACCGCACCAGCGTTGAAGAGCTGGGTGAGGAACCAAAAGCCGATCAAGAGTGCGGCCGGAATGAATGTGATCCGCACAAACACAAATATCAATAGAATCGTGAGAATCCGATCGCGAGGATAGGTGACCAGAAACGCGCCCATCACCGCGGCGATCGCGCCGCTCGCGCCCAGGTTTGGGACGGTGGAATGGGGATCGGCTGCGATTTGGGCCAGCATAGCCACCAGCCCGCCGGCGTTGTAGAAAACAAAATACCGCCATGGACCCATCGCGTCTTCGATCTCGGGACTGAAGGCCCATAAGTAGATCATATTGCCAATGATGTGCAACCAACTGCCGTGCATGGACATTGACGTCAAGATGGTGATCCAGTGATGGCCGGAAGTAATCTGTGCGGGGATCGCCGACCACTTCGTCACGAAAGCGTCGCCTCCCATCAGCTCCAACACGAAAACGAAGCCATTCACGAGGATAATAAAGACCGTGACGAGGGGGATGCGCGTAGGGCGTCGAGATGCGTCACTTAAGGGAATCATGGTTCCCCATTCAGTCTTCCTCCATTCGTCGGGACAGAAATCGGCCTCACCAGGCGCCTTTACTAGCGGTGCCCATGCGAGAAAACTTCAGGTTGCGCTTGATTGTAGCTCTTCGAGTTGATCGAGTTGCCGCAGCGCCTCGAAGACCCGCTGCGCCTCATGTTCATCCACTACCGTCAAAGCGAAGCCTACGTGAACCAGCACGTAATCCCCCACGCGAGCTTCAGGTGTGTAGTCCAGGCAGACTTCCCTGGGAATGCCGCCGAAATCTACTTTGCCACGGCGCAAACCAAGATTCTGCTCCTCCTGGATTCTCAGGATTTTGCCCGGTATCGCCAGACACATGCCACAGCCTCAGTTCTCGAATTGTCCAATGGAAATCGCTTGGCCAAGTGCAATTCTGCCATTGTTCGCCGGCACTTGGTTCTGCGAATCTGATTCGGGTGTGACAAATCTAGATCTGGCACCCGGCAACCACCAGAGATTCGGCTGGAGCGGAGCATGCCGGCGGGAGCAATTGATGCCGCGCTCGACCAGCAAGCGAGCGATGTTATCGACAGCAAGCGAGCAGGCGCCCAGCACGGAGGGGCTAATGCCCTTGCCGAAGTCGCACGACTCGGGAACGACGCCGACGATGATAAGTTCGGACGGGGTTTCACCAGAAAGCCTCAAATGCGCCAGGGATTCCTGAAGTCCTGGGTCATGGTCCGTCAGACGAAGCTGAGCCCGGCGAGCCAGAAGGTCCGCTTCGCAGTAGATGGACAGCGTTCCTGGCTTCTCGTCCGCCTGCACAGCATCCGCGATTACGACCAGCTCCGTCCCGTACAGATAAGGCGCGAGATCCAATCCAGGTGTGCCCAGGTCGAGGATTTCAACATTCGGGCCGCATTCATATTCGCAACGAAACCTTTCGACAGCCAATGGACCAAAGCCGTCATCGCCCATCAGCACGTTCCCTAACCCTATAACACAAACGCGCTTCGGAGTTGGCAATGCCGTGCATCGCCGGAATGGCGGGGGCTCAAGCTTCATGGCACTCCTCCGCAGCCCCTCGATCGCCGCTCGAGTTCATAAGACTTTCACCTTAGCGATTTCACGGCCGCTTGCATCCAGCGTGTGACACGCGCAGGCCATGCACGGATCGAAGGAGTGCACCGTACGGAGCACTTCCAGCGGCTTCACCGGGTCGGCCACCGGGTTGGCAAGGAGCGAGTTCTCGTACGGCCCGGCAACGCCTTTCTGGTCACGGGGGCTGGCGTTCCAGGTAGTCGGCACAACCGCCTGGTAGTTGGAGAAAGCCCCTTTGTCAATGACCACCCAATGCGAAAGCGTGCCGCGTGGCGCTTCATGCATTCCCACACCTTGAACCTCGTGCTGCGGAAATTGAGGCGGGTTGTACGTGGTGTCGTCGCCTTTGAGAATGTTGTTGGTGAGCAACTGCCAGTGCTCGAGCGCGAGGTCAGAGAGCATGGCCGAGCGAATCGCGCGGGCGAGGTAACGCCCCATTGTGGACTGCATGGTCTCCGGCGTTACTCTGGAGCCGTTTACCGAGGAGATTCGGCTGAAAGCGGTGTCAGTCCATTTACGCGTGAGGTTATGGCCGGAGGCGTAGCCGACGAGAACATTCGCCAACGGACCAACCTGCATCGGCTGATCGTCGTAGCGTGGCGCTTTTACCCACGTGTACTTCCCGTCTTCCCGGAAGTCGGTGTAATACGGATCTGTCTTGCCTTTCCATGGCTGCTGTAAACCTTGTCCCATATACCAGGCGTGCGTGACATCCTCGGCCACAGCCGCGCGAATGGGCTGGTCGTGCCAATCTTGAATCGGCCGGACGGAAGCAAGATTTCCGTTCATGATGACGCCGCCGGGAAGATCGAACTTCGTAGCCTTGGCATCCACCGGAAGGTCAGGGACGGCAAGATAATTCGCCACGCCGCGCCCGTAACGGAACCACTCGGGGTAGGAGGCGGCGAGCAGGCAGGCATCGACAAAATAGGCCTGTTGCACGAACGGGATCATTTCCTGGAACAGAGACTGCAACACCCCCAGGCGGTCCATGTTCATGGTCGCGAGGCTGTTCAGGTTAATCGCATTCATCACCCCACCGACAGCCAGGTTTTGAATGTGCGGGGTTTTTCCGCCAAGTATCCCGACGACCTGACAGGCTTTGCGCTGAAATTCCAGGGCCTGCAAATAATGAGCAAACAGAATCAGGTTCATTTCCGGGCTCAAGCGCATCGCCGGATGGCCCCAGTAGCCATGGGAGAAAATTCCGAGCTGCCCGCTCGCAACTAAGCCTTTGACCTTGTTCTGGACCGCTTCGAGCTCGCGGCGGGAGTTTCCCGTCCAGGTGCTCACGCCGTCTGCGATGGAGGCTGCGCGTGCTGGATCCGCCTTGGGTATGGTCGTGATGTCCACCCAATCGAGTGCGGACAAATGATAGAAATGCACGATGTGATCGTGCAGGGCGTGCCCGATGAGAATCAGGTTACGAATGTACTGCGCGTTTGCCGGAATCTCGAGCTGGAGCGCGTCTTCTACCGCACGCACCGAGGCCATGGCGTGGACTGTGGTGCAAACCCCGCAGAATCGCTGCGCAAAGACCCAGCCTTCGCGGGGGTCGCGCCCGTTCAGAATCGTCTCAATTCCGCGCCACATGGTGCAGCTCGCCCATGCCTTCTGCACGCTGCCGCCATCGACCTCGACATCGATGCGCAAGTGACCTTCAATGCGAGTTACGGGGTCGATAGTGATTCGGGCCATGGTGTTTCTCCTTTTGACTGTGCCGCCTGGCGGCGCGAGCGCACCAGTCTGAACATGTAGTTCCAATCCTTGATTTCTCCGGGTAGTATCGCGAAGTATTTGACCGCAATGCCGAAAGCAGCGATCCCGAGCGCGATGTAGCCGACGGTCATGAGCAACTCAGGCGTGCCCGGGAAGTAGCCAGCTTGGTGCGCAGGAAAGAACGCGATGGTGGTGGGAATGAAGCGAAAGAGCAGCCCTCCCAAACAGGCAAGCGTGGCCATGTTGAGCAGGCTTCGTGGTGTCTCGCGCACAGCCCTGCGGCGGAGTGATATGGCCGGGATCAGGATGAGCGCAGTCTCCGAAAGAAAGAGGAGGCTCATCTTGTCGAACGCGAAAGCGGTGTGCAACTGTCCTCGCCAGATGAGGTCGCCGAAGCGAACAGCGAGGAAAACGAAGCACATCCACGACAGCAGGCTCCCTAATTCCCTCAATATGCCCAGGTCAATCGGCCGCGAGTAGCGAAGAGAAGCCACGAGAAGAAGAAAGGTCACGAAACCCAACCCGCACAGACATGCGGCCAGGAGATAGAGGAATGGCAGAAATGGCGTTTGCCAGAGAGGGTAGACCTTGTCGCCAGCCAAGAGCATCAGCCCGCCCAGCGAAGACTGGTGCATGAGGGGGAATACATAGGCTCCAATGAGCATAAATGGATAGATCCGGCGCAGAGCAGGGGCGCATAGGCGAAGAAACGTCTTGGTCGCATCGGTGCCCGTGTAGTAAAAGCGTTCCAGAACCAGAGGAAGGTTTTCGAAGAGGAGGAACACTGCGCAGTAGACGGGCATGCAAAAGCAAATCTCGAGCATCGCCGATTCGGTGTTCCAGCGCCATGGCATCACGATGCTATAAAAATTCCATGCACGCCCCACATCGAAGCCGAGAGCAATCAGGCCGGTCGCGTAGAAGAGGAAACCGCTCACCAGGGCGGTCCGCATGACCATGTGCAGCTTTTCCCGGTTGAAGACCCAGGCTGCCATGCCCACCGCGAGGGGGGCGGAGCCGAGGGCGGTCAGAGTCATGACATTGAAGGTCTTCCAGATTCCCCATGCATAGGCATCGTTCATCCCAACGAATGGCCCGAGAGGGGAGAAGAACCGCACTAGTGCCAGGCTCAAGCCGACTACGGCGAGAGCTGCGAAAAATAGCAGTGTAGGTGTGATCACCGGCTCGCCGAAGATGGGAACGCCGCGCTGCCAGTGGTTGACAAGGGTTGCGCCCTCTTCGTCCTGGGTGCCGGTAGTTGTGTGATGCAGATTCTCTACAGACAGCAAATCAGTTAGCTTCTTCCACAGGTTCATAACTGATCCTCGAGGCCTGTTTCTTTCTCACGTTGGGGTCTCTCTGCCTCATGGCGATTCCAGTTTCGCTTGATCACCGCCCCCAGAAGTGCTCCCACCAGAATTGGCCCTGAAAGCCACTTGTAAATCACGGATGTCACCTTGGTAGCGTAGTGACCGAGCGAGGTCGAGCCGAGCTTGGGGAGGCCGATCTTCTCGAATGGGACGCTGGATAGATAAAGCACCTGAGTTCCTCCGGCCTCGTACTCTCCGTACACCCGGTTCTCGAAATACTTGTCCGGCGCGTCCGCGATGCGGTCCTTGGCTTTGGCCAATAGGTCCTCCCGCTTACCGAAGATGACTGCTCCGGTCGGGCACACTTCGGTGCAGGCAGGCTGCTTGCTCTGCTTCAAGCGCTGGTCAAAACAGAACTCGCACTTGACGATCTTAGGATTCCACTTGTCCCACTCGAACTTTGGAACATCGAACGGGCAGGCCACTTCGCAGTAACGGCAGCCGATGCAGAGCGAACTATTCCACGTGACCGCTCCCCACTGGCTCTTCTTCAGGGCCCCAAATGGGCAGCCGGTCACGCAGGCGGGATCGAGGCAGTGCATACACTGCCTTTTGACGAAGGCGAACCCTGTGCCATTCGTCTCCCGGTAGAGCTTGATAATGTTCTTGGTCTTCGAGTTGAGATCGGCGGGGATGTCCCAGAGACCGGAGGCCAGCGATGTGTCGAACGGCACGCCGGCGGCGGTGTCGGGCGGCAAGCCATTGGCCTCGCTGCAGGCCGTCATGCAGGCCCTGCAGCCGGTGCACATAGTGTTGTCGTACAACATGGACACGGCGTCCGGCGGGGCCACGGGATGCGTCGGGTGCTCCTCCGCGACGGCGGACGTGACCAGCCCACCGGCGACGGCGCCCCCGGCGCCGACAATACCCAGGAGAAGCTGACGGCGGTTGATTGCAGGGCTCATATGTGCTCCTTCGTGGTCGTAACCGGCACGGCATCGTGATCTCCGGGCCGATCCCCTAACCCTGGCCGGGGAACCGTGGGCGCCGGTTCCGGCCGGCCTGTGTCGCCGGACCACATAAAGCGGAAAAGTGCTCCCGGCGTTGACCCCGTAGTGCCGAGATAAACGTGAATGACCATAAAGAGAGAAACAAAATAGCCAATGTATGTATGGGCGAGAGCCCACAAGCCGATGCCGGGCACGCCAAACATTGCTTCGGGAAGTCGCCCGGGAAACAGCAAGGCCCACCCGGTCACGGCCAGTATGGGAAAGAGCAGGTACATCACCGCCAGATAGAACATCTTCTGGAGCGGGTTGAACTTGCGCTCTTCGCTGTGCGGGTAAGGATGGGGAGATCCAACAAAAATTCCCCACAAGTAGTAGCGGGTCTGCCAGAGGAGTCCTGGCTCGATATCGCCGGCCACGATCCGGTAGTAACGACCATTCCCGAGTCGCAAATTACCGTAAAGGAACAGACAGTAGAACAGAGTCAAGAGTGCCCCGGCCGTGTTGTGAATCAAGACATCGGTTCGGAACCCAAGCGCCGGTCCAGGCCTGGAGTAATGCATGCTGAGCCCGGTAATAAGCAAGATCACGAACAGCACCGCATTGCCCCAATGCCAAACACGAAGCCAAAGAGGATACCCACCGAGCTCGCGCCTCATGACCTCCTCCTTAAGAAACGGGCGAACAGCAACCGGCCTAATCCATGAGCCGCAACTCCAAGAAGAACTAGCCCGGCCAGCCCAAGTGTTGTCCAATCGAGCCACCTGTTCCGAATAGCCCCAGTCAGGTATGCGTTGTTGAACACCATGGAGTTCACCCATCCGTGTTCAGCACGTTCTTTCAGGGCCAGATGGGTATAGAGCTTGGTAGCCAGGAGCGAGTTCTTACCGTGGCATGCTGCGCAATCCCTGAGCGCCTCTGACTTTGGGAGGATGAGATGTATCGTCTGTTCTCCGCGAGGAGTGTGACAGGCAACGCACGCATTCTCTTGAATATGCAACTCCCAATGGGGAAACAGCCGATGCTTTTCAGCCAGCTTCTCGAAGGCGCGGTCACTGGCGGCCGGGGTGTCTCCAGCAGCGTGGCATCCCAGGCAGCTTTTGTTGGCCACGGAACGGGCTACAGAAGCATCCACCATGCGGCTCGCCGGGATGAAGTAATGTGGCGAGTGGCAATTGGTACAGCGAAATGCCGGATCGACCATCTTGACGTGGACGCTCGCCTGCACTCCCTGCGCGATCTTGTCGAAGTCGATGGTAGGGGAAACCACCATTCCGCTATGACAGTCAATACAGTCGGGCATGCCAGCGCGGGTGCCTGCGTGAGGAAACTTGCTGAAACCCTCCGTGTGGCACGAGGTGCAGTCCAGGGTGGCGTGTACGGAATGGGAGAACTGCACTGGATCGATCGTGGTGTCCCTGGGCTGATGACACTGCATGCAGGGAGGCTCATGCTCGCCTTTTTGAGCCACACTCGCGGGCACAAACCATATCGCGCTGGCGAGCAGCAAAACGAACGTGCCAACGGCTCTCATTGCTGGCTCTTTGGCGTCTTCTCCGAACCACCCTCGGTTCCCCCGGCGGCGGGAGGATTGGAACCGGGCACACTCTCGTCGCAGGGCTTGGTTGAGAACTTGCGCGAGGCGACATAGCCCGCCCCCGCGAGCGCACCGGCTCCCAGTCCGACCAGACCAGTTGCCAGCGGGCTGATTATGCCCTGGGGCGCGTTGATTGGTGGGTAGGTTTCAGGAGGTGTGGCTCGGGTATGAATTTGTATAACCTTGAACATCGGCACCCGGAACGCAATGCTCTTCTCCGTACATCCAATGCAAGGCGCGCCGATGCCGATGGGCCACACGTCAGGCATCTCATTAAAATGCCGCGTCGAGCATCCGGCGTGGGTGTCGGGTCCCTTACAGCCCATCTCATAGAGGCACCAGCCTTCGCGGTGACCCTGATCGCCGAATTGCTTCACGAAACGGCCAGCATCAAAGTGCGCCCGACGCGGGCACTGCTCATGAATGTCGCGGTCGTAGGCGAACTTGGGCCGCTTCTCTGAGTCCAGCTCAGGCAGCGTGGCGGAGTCGGCAAATTGCAGCACCACTCCGAGGAGTGTGTAGGGATTGGGCGGACAGCCGGGAAGATTGACGATCGCCTTGTTCGGTAGGAGATCAACCACGCCAACTGCGCCAGTTGGATCAGGATCGGCCGATGGAATCCCTCCCCACGCCGCACACGACCCGATGGCGATAATAGCCGCAGCCTTTCCCGCGACGTCGGCCAGGACTTCCATGGCTGGCCGTCCGGCCAGCTTCATGTAAACGCCCTTGTCCCGAGTGGGTATCGAACCTTCGACCACGCAGACGTACTTGCCGGAGTACGTGTCCACAGCCTGCGCGAGTGCCGCTTCGGCCTGCTTACCTGAACCTGCCATTAACGTCTCGTGGTATTCGAGCGAGATGATGTTCAGAATCAAATCGCCCAGGTCCGGGTGTGAAGGCCGGAGCAGCGTCTCTGTGCAGCCTGTGCAGTCCTGGAAATGCAACCAGATCACGGGCGGACGAATCACTTTTCCGAGTCCGGCGGCAACTTCTTCCGGAGTTTTCTTGTCGGTGATAGCGAGGCCGAATGGCGCGGCGACCATCAGAGTCGAGCAAAACTGCAGGAAGGCACGGCGGCTCACGCCACAGCGCATCAGGCGCTCATCAATGGTTTCGAGAGCTTTTGCGGAAGTAACGAGGCGGCCGAACATGAGCCTCCTTAGTTTTTCTGGAAGGGTGAAGCCAAGTTATATATCGCAGCCATTCAGCTCTTCCATCCCCAATTAGTTGCACCTCATAGTCCAGAACGGGGAATGCGATTTCGCTGAGGCAGAACGTCTTACAGCGTTGCTTCGAGTTTGTGCTGCACGGTTTAGTGCCAACATATTGGCACTGTCCGGATCTCGTCATTTGTTGCCTTGGTCCCTGCCCCGCCCAGAGGCGATCTCCGGATGGCAACTCAGTTGCAGTGTTTCATTCCGTAGGTCTGGCAGGAGAGAGTAAGAGGTCTCCGAAGCCGGACAAAGGGGAAGTCTTGATGAAGTTCAAGCTGAATAGCGTATTGATCATTGCATTTTGCCTGGCGTCGTCGATCGCGTGGGCCGACTCGTTGGAGCTGAAGAATGGCAGCCTGATCGAGGGCAAGTTCCTGGGTGGCTCGGGGAGTGAGATTACTTTCCAGGTCGGCTCGTCCGTGCAAACCTATAACCTCGCCGACATCGTCGCGGTCAAGTTTGATTCCGAAACTGCGGCAGGCGACATGCCGACGCGGCCGATGAGGTCGTTTTCCAGCCAATCAGGGATGGTCGCTAACGCCGCCATTAAGTCACCGGTGTATGTCACCATCCCGGCGGGAACCGTTATTTGTGTCCGCACCATCGACGGCATCGATTCCACTCAGAACCAAGTGGGGGATCGCTTCCAAGCCTCTCTGGAAGAACCGCTAATGGTGGGCGGCGACGTGGTAGTCCCTAAGGACGCCTACGTTTATGGCCGGTTGGTGGAGTCGAAGGAGTCTGGGACGTTCACGGGCAGGTCGGAGCTACAGCTGGAGCTGACGGGAATCGCGGTGAATGGACAGGAGGTGCCGGTCGTGACTGGAGAATACGAACTGACGGGCAAGTCGCGCGGAGAGAGCACCGCGAAGAGAACGGTCGGAGGAGCGGCGGTGGGATCGATCATCGGCGCCCTTGCCGGTGGCGGCAGAGGGGCGGCAATCGGCGCTGGGGTTGGCGCGGGGGTGGGAGCCGGGTCGGAGATAATAACCAAGGGAGACCAGGTGAAGGTACCCAGCGAGACGCTGCTCGATTTCACGCTGCAGCAGGATGTATCGGTGCCGACTCGCCCGAGCTAGTTCTTGGTATAGATTCGAAGAGACTTAACTACCACTGACGCACGCGTCCCACGTCCACATGCACGAAGTCGGAACTGCGATAGTAACCGACTCCCCCGCGATGCAGGCGCAGCGCGGCATCCCGTACTGCTGAGGTGGAAACTCCCGGTAGGCGAATGTCGATGGCTTCTGCCTGCATGTGAAGACTGTGGCGAGCAACACCCGTATGGGCGCTGCGCGTACGCAGGAATTCGTTGCTCCACGGCGTGCGATATCCGCAGATCACGTCGATCTCGCCGCCGGAGTCGTTCAAAGACGCGGTCAGGTCGTGGAGGAGGTCGAATA
>Ga0335077_10011734_pt1 | contig 10949 bp, 8 predicted proteins | sample Lox_Sample_31_FD_207151 | JGI IMG/M metagenome (GOLD analysis project Ga0335077, IMG submission 207151) | Soil microbial communities from Loxahatchee National Wildlife Refuge, Florida, United States - Lox_Sample_3.1 | ecosystem: Environmental > Terrestrial > Soil > Wetlands | place: USA: Florida...
AGCCGCTGGTCATGGAAAAGTTCCATACCGCGCCGCCCTGTGGAGTGATCTTGAATGTGTATTTGTAGCCGCGGGTGACAATGCCGTCAGCGTAGGAGTTGGTGAGCAGCGGAATTTCCGATTTCTCGGCTTCAACCTGTGCGGCGAGCGTCATCGCGCTGGCGCCAGCCCCGGCGAGCACGACCGCACCTTCCTGATCGATCATCCGCCGCGTAACGCTTGCCGACTGCGTCGGATTTTCCGACGTTGTGTCGGCAACGATAAGCTTGAGCTTGGCGCCGCCCATCGCCTTGATGCCGCCTTCGCGGTTGACCTGATCGACCGCAATCTGAAGACCCCAGGCGCCGCGCGAGCCGACCTCGCCGAGTCCGCCGGTCATCGATGTCGGTGCGCCGATCACGATCTCTTTCTCATCGGCACGAACGATTGCCGGCAGCGCAACGCTCGCCGCGCCTGCCAGAAGGTTCTTCAGTCCTTGCCTGCGTGTGATTGTCATTTCGCCCTCCCAACCATGCTTTTTGAAGCTTGTCCGAAGCTTACTCCTTTGACGCGATCTGTCACGTTCCCAGATAGGCGCGCCGAACGAATTCCGAGTCGGCCAGAGCGTGACGGTCGCCCGCCAGCGCTACGCGGCCGTTTGCCAGAATGACTCCGCGGGTTGCCATTTCCACGCATGTCGCATTCTGCTCGACCAGCAGAATCGTCGTGCCTTGCCGCTTGATGTCGGCGAGCCGCTCGAACACGAGCTCGGCCATGACCGGCGAAAGACCAAGCGATGGTTCGTCGAGCATCAGGATTTTTGGAAAATTCATCATTGCCCTGCCGATAGCCAGCATCTGCTGCTCGCCGCCCGACAGCGTACCGCCAGGCTGGCGCCGTCGCTCCGCAAGGCGCGGGAACAGAGCATAGACCGAAGCTAAGCTTTCACTGCGATTGCGGGTTGCCCGAACCGAAAGGTAGCTGACGACGAGATTGTCCTCGACGCTGAGATGCGGAAAGATCCGGCGCCCCTCCGGAACATGCGAAATGCCGGCGCGTGCGACCTGATGTGGCGCTAGACCGGCGATGCTGCGCCCCTGCATGGCGATTTTGCCACCGCGAGCGGCAACAAGACCGGAAATCGCGCGAAGAATGCTGGTCTTGCCGGCTCCATTCGCCCCGAGGAGAACAAAGACCGCGCCGTCCTCGACCGCAAACGACACCCCTTGCACGGCGCGCAGATCGCCGTAGGTCACGTCCAATTGTTCCACCGCCAGCAAGCTCATAGCAGCGCACTGTGTTTCTTGCCGAGATAGGCCTCTATCACCACCGGATCGTGGGCAATCTGCCGCGGCGTGCCGTCGGCGATCATCCTGCCGTTGTTCAAGACGACGAGCCGGTTGACCAAGGCTGCCAGCACCGAAAGGACGTGCTCGACGACGATGACGGTGATGCCACGCTGACGATTGAGCGCCAACACTTCGCCGATCAAGTGCTCCGCCTCCTCGTGCGTCAATCCCGACATGCTCTCGTCAAGCATCAGCAGGCGACAATGTCCCGCGATGGCGCGCCCGATCTCGACGCGTTTGCGGTCGGCGAGCGTGAGCTCGGAAGGTCGCCGTGACGCAAGCGCATCGAGTCGAAGCTGACCGAGGATCGCCGCCACTTCGTCGCGCACGCTTCGGCCGGGCGGCAGGCATTGCGAGGCGGCGACGGAAATATTCTGCGCCACGGTCATACTGTCGAACAGGCGCACCTTTTGAAAGGTGCGGCACATGCCGGCACGACGCCGTGCGTGGCTTGGCTGAGATGTGCAATCGCTGCCGAAGTAGCTGATGCGGCCCGCGCTCGGCGCGAGGTTGCCGCTGACAATCTCGAACAAGGTCGACTTGCCGGCGCCGTTCGGGCCGATCAGCCCCATGACTTCGCCCGCGCCCACGGAGAAGGAGACATCGGCGAGCGCGGCCACGCCGCCGAAATTGCGGGAGACGTCCTTCACGTCAAGTGCAATTGTCGACGTGGTCAATGTGCCCGTCCCGCAAATGCGTTTCTGAAGATGACGCCGACGATTCCCTTCGGCGCGTGCAGGATCACTGCGAGCAACATCAGGCCGTAGACGAGGATGTCCAGGCCGTTGATGCCGACCTTGGTCGAACCCCAATTGGTGACCTCGGAAAGAAAAATCATCACCGCGCCACCGATGATCGGGCCGAACGCGGTACCCAGTCCTCCGAGCAGCGCGGGCAACTGCAGTTGGATCGCCTGAGACAATCCGAACGCCGCCTCCGGATCGATTGCCATGTAGAACTGCATGTAGAGCACAGCCGCCAGTGCCGTCATGGCGGCACTGAGCATGAAGCCGAGCACTTTGGTACGAAAGACCGGAACTCCGGCGGCCGCTGCCGCCACCTCGTCGTCGCGCACCGCCTGCATCGCCAATCCGAAGTCGCTCGCCAAAACCCAGCGCGTTATCCAGTAATAGGCGAGTACGAAGGCGAGCGAGGCGTAGAGAAACGGTCCAGGCAAGCGCGACTGCATCGCCCACAGCGAGTTGCCGAAGAATTTCAGCGCCAGTCCGTCGCCACCGCCGGTCAGATCGACGAAGTGCAGCGCGATCTGCACCAGCGCAAGCGATACGGCAACCGTCGCCAAAGCGAAGAACACCCCGCGCATGCGCAATGTCAGGCTACCCATGACCAGCGCGACCGCCGACGAGATGACAACGCCGACCCAGCCGCCGATCCACGGCGGTATGCCGTACCGGTTGAACAATATGCCGGTGGTGTAACAGCCGAGCCCGAGAAAGACGCCGTGTCCCAGCGACAGCTGGCCGCCGATGCCGGCGACGATATTCCAAGCCTGGCCGAGCGAGATGAAGATCAGTGCGCGCACCGTGGCGGCGATGATGTAATTGTTGACGAAGGGAAGGAGCGGCAGCACGGCAATGATCGCGACTGGAAGGACGTAGGAGGCGACCAGCCGATACGGCACACCTTGCGACCGCGACGAGGTGACGCTGGAAGTGGCCGCGGGGACAGTCATCGCTATTCCGACCTCACCCCGAAGAATCCGGTCGGCCGAACCGCGATGAACAGCAGCAGCAGGGCGTAGAGCGGGACGTCCTGCAGCGCGGAATTCCAGGTCATTGCCGTGACCTGCTGTATGATGCCGCAGCAGATGCCGCCGAGAAATGTGCCGCCGATGCTGCCGAGGCCCCCGATCGTCGTGGCGATGATGATGATCGGCATCAGCGAGAAACCGACCGATGGAGCGGTCGGAAAATAACTCACCAAAACGCTGCCGGCCAATCCGGCAAGCCCGCACGCGAGCGCGAAAGCCCCGATATTGATGTATTGGGAATTGATGCCGACAACTTCGGCCGCCTCAGGATCGTCGGCGACGGCACGCACCGCCTTGCCCCATGTCGACAGCCGCAACAGCAGTTCGACGGCGAGCGTTGCCGCCGCGGCCACAGCGAAGGCGACAATCTGCACTTTCGCGACGAAGAACGGACCGAATACGACATATTGGCCCGCGAAGGCCGAGGTCGCGGTCCGTGCATCGGCGCCGAAGATGATCTGCGCAATCATCTGCAGGACCAGCGCACAGCCGATGGCGGCGAGGAGTTGTTGTAGCGTGGCATGGCCGACGAAGTGCCGGAATACGAACTGATAAAGCACTATCCCGACACCGGCGGTGAGAAGAAAGCTGAACGGCAAAATCGCCAGCGGGTCGATGCCAAAATTTCTCGATGCCAGAACGCCGGCATACATGCCGTACATCACGAGTTCACCGTGGGCGAAGTTGACGATCCGCATCACGCCGAAGGCTAGACTTAGTCCGATCGACAAAATGCCGTAGACGCCGCCGACGAGTACGCCGCTCAATATCGCCTGCAGAGTGAGGAGCGCGGTTGCTTCCATGCCAACGCAAGTCCCGTTCGCGCCAAAACGGCGGTCAATAAGCGGTCAGCGCCCCCACAATTCCTTGGATGCAAGCCGCGCGCCTTCGACCAAGGATTCGAGCTTCGCCCACTGCACGGACGGGTGACAGCGCACGATGTTGTAGCTTTGTGCGAAGCCGCAGTCGGTGCCGGCGATGACGTTCTCGCGGCCGACGACACTGGCGAAGTTCTTCAGGCGCCACGCGACCAGTTCAGGATGTTCGACGACATTGGTCGAATGCGTGACGACACCAGGAATGAGGATCTTGCCATCGGGCAGCTTCACGTCCCGCCACACCATCCATTCATGCTCGTGTCGGGGGTTGGCGCTTTCGAGCGAATAGGCCTGCGCCTTCACCTTCAGGATCAGGTCGGAAAGCGTCTTGAGCGGTACGTCGGTCGTGTGCGGTGCGTTCCAACTGCCCCAGCAAACGTGATAGCGCACTTTGTCTTCCGGAATTCCGGTCAGCGCATAGTTGGTCAGGTCGACGCAACGCTCGGCATATTTGTGCACCTCGCGCTCGTTCATCGTGCCGCGCAGCCGGTCGTATTCGTGCGCCAAAAAGGCATCATCGAGCTGAAGGATGAAACCTGCATCGACGATCGCTCGATATTCCGCCTTGAGCGCATCGGCGAGCGCGACGACGATCTCCTCGTCGCTCTTGTAATAGGCGTTGAGCCACAATCCGCGCGCGCTCATCGGCGCGGCGACCGGCATGAACGCCCCCTCGACTTTGATGTTCGCGAGCGCCGCCTTGAAGTTATCGATATCCTGTGCGATCGCCGCCTGGCCCTTATAGGTGATCGGCGCAACGCATTCCCAGACCAGGAGATTGCGCCGCTGTACGACGAGATCGTCCTTGAGCGATGTCTTCGATTGTCCGGGCGGCAGCCAGTCGTAATACTGAATCGGAGTATAGGCCGCGTAGAACTCCGGAAACTTCTCGGCCTCGTGGATCACATAGACCGGATTATGTTCGTGGTCGTCCGGCCGGATTTCCCGGTGATCGAAGCCACCCAACCGCTCGGCGACGTAGCGGATCCAGCCTGACTTGCCGAACTCGCCGTCGCTCACGACATCGATGCCGAGCTCGGCCTGCTGGCGAACGACATCGATAACCTCCTGGCGCAACGTCTTGGCGTAGGTCGCCTCGTCGTAAGGCAGGCCGTGATCGCGCGCAAAGAGAATGTCACGGATCGACATTGGGCGAACCAGGCTGCCGACATGCGTGACGAGAATCCGGTCGGTGCTGCGCTTCACGTTATTCCCCCCAGTTGCCGGCGCCGCGTCACAGGTCTGATTTGAGTTTGTTATCGCGCCGCGTCTCGATGAGACAATATTGGATAAAGCTCTCTCTTTCCAACGCCAATGTAATCGCGTCGCAATGACCAAGATCGCAGCATCCTGGCCGAGTCACCAAGCGTGGCGGCTGCCCACGGGCTGCCACCCGGCGCAGCCGCTGATTGCGGTCGCTGCCCACCCAAGTCCATCCAACGCGATACTCTTTGGATCAATGATGATAGGCTGCCTGACAAAGCGATACGAAACATGGGAGGAAGTTACGATGCACAATCGCCGGGACGTCACTGCGGCAGCGGTTCTCTTAGCCGGAGGCTTAATCTCGCCCGCTATCGCGCAAACCAATGCGTCGCCGCAATCGCTCGCCGAGCGGTTCGCCGCGACGCTGAACCAGCATGACATTGATGCCTTTGCGGCGCTGTTTTCCGACAAATACGTCAATCATCAGGTCAGCGCCGCGGCGCCGCCGCCGACGAACATTCCGCCAAAGCAAGGCAGCGTCGCCTTTTTCAAGGCGAGACTGGTGGGCTTGCCCGATCTGAAAGTGGAAATCGAGGCGATGGTTGCCGACAAGGATCATGTCGCGGCAAGCTTCGTCTATACCGGCACTCACAGCGGCGTCTATTTCGGGGTCGCACCAACCGGGCGGAAATTGCGTTTCACCTCCTGCGACATATTCCGCGTGCAGGACGGTCTGATTGTCGAACATTGGGGCATGGGCGACATCGCAGGCGTGCTCGCCCAGCTCAAAGGCTGAGCCTCACGAAGACTCTGGCTTCGAGGCCAATAAGGTCGGAAGCTGCGCCGACTTTGATTGCTGTTGGAATGCAACGCAGGCGCGCACTTTGATTGCGAAGACGAAATAGCTCTGGTGGGGCGCACGAATACTGCTGCCGACACGCAACGACGGCTATCCGCAAAGGTGCGCAGCCGTTACAATGCGCGGCAACGCACGCACAATCGGAAAGCCGATCGGGAGGATGTCATGACGCGCAGATGGCTTTGCTGCTTGATCGCCGCGATGCTTTTCGCGCCGGCGGCGGCGTTCGGCCAGCAGGCCTCTTACCCGACACGACAGGTCCGCATTGTCGTGCCCTACCCGCCGGGTGGCCCGACCGACCTGATCGCGCGCTTGGTCGCACAGAAGCTCAGCGAGCGGCTCGGCCAGTCCTTCTTCATCGAGAACGTCAACGGCGCGAGCGGCGCCGTCGGCGCCGGCCAGGTCGCTCATGCGGCAGGCGACGGCTATACGCTGCTCGCCGTCACCAATGATTTTGCCGTCGCCTCGGTGACAAATGCCAACCTGCCCTACGATCCGATCAAGGACTTCGCACCGGTGACGATCATCTCGACCTCGCCATCCGTGGTCGTGGTCAATCCGTCGGTGCCGGCCAAGAGCCTCAAAGAGCTCGTCGAGCTGATCAAGGCTTCGCCCAGCAAATACAATTATGCGGCGATGGGCATCGGCTTCGGCCAGCTCTCATCGGAACGGTTGTTCAAGCTCGGGCTGAAGCTTGAGGCCCTGCCGCGCGTACCGTTCAATGGCGCGGCGCCCGCGATCAACGCCACCCTCGCTGGCGATACCCCGATCCTGATGATGGGATTGCCGCCGGTCGCGCCGTATCTCGGGTCGGAAAAGCTGCGCGCACTCGCCGTCACCAGCGCCAAGCGCAGCCCCGTTTTTCCCGATATTCCGACGCTCGGTGAGGCCGGAGTGCCAAACCAGGTATCTGAGCTGCAGATCGGAATTGTCGCGCCGGCCGGAACGCCGCCCACTGTCATCGCGCTGCTGCAGAAACACATCGCCGAAATCCTTATGCTCCCCGACGTCAAGGGAACCCTCGACAAATTCAGCTTCCAGGGTGTCGGCAGCACGCCGGAAGCGTTCGCCGCACAGATCAGGAGCGACATCGCCACCTGGCGCCAGGTGATGAAGGATGCCAACATCCCGGTGAATTGAACCCACAACCGATCGACGCCGCACCCGCAGCGGCGACCTCACAGCGTAGCGTCGTCGTCCGCGCAGTTGTCCAACCTGCAGATTGACGCCCCTCGCCGCCGCCGGTAACTCCCTGCGAGAGGCCGCCGATGAACGCCAAGGAACGCGTCGCACTCGGATCGATCGCCGCCTCGGCGGGACTGACCGCGGCGAAGGCCACGGTCGGGTTCCTGACCGGCTCGCTCGCAATCCTCTCCGAGGCCGGCCACTCGCTGATCGATCTCTCGGCGACGGTACTCACCTATTTTGCCGTCCGCGTTTCCGGCAAGCCAGCCGATGCCGAGCACCAATACGGCCACGGCAAGATCGAGAGTGTCTCGGCGCTTGCCGAGACTGCGCTCCTTTTCCTGCTCACCGGCGCTGTGGTGTGGGAAGCCGCGCAGCGCCTGCTGGACGTCAAGGGCCACATTGTCGAAGCGACGTCGGCGGCCTTCGTCGTCATCATCTGCTCGATCGCGGTCGATTTCCTGCGGGCGCGTACGCTCTACCGCGTCGCGCGGGAGGCAGCGAGCGAAGCGCTCGAAGCCGACGCGCTGCATTTCGGCTCCGACATGTGGTCGTCGGTCGCGGTCCTGATCGGTCTCGGCGGCGTCGCGCTGGGCTATCCTTGGGCGGACGCAACCGCGGCGATCGTCGTCGCCGTGTTCATTTGCATTGCTGGCTGGCGGCTCGGCAGGCGAACCATCAACACGCTCACCGATGCGGCGCCGGCCGGCGTGAGCGAGCGCGTCGGCGCAATCGCGCGCCGGATTCCGGGCGTCGTCAGCGTCGATCGCGTGCGGGCGCGGCCGGCGGGCGCTGCCCTGTTTGTCGATCTCGCCGTCGGCGTCAGCCGGACGCTGCCGCTCGACCGCGTCACTGCGATCAAGGACCAGCTGACGCGCGCGATCCGCAGCGAGCTGCCGCTCGCCGAAATCACCATCACCACGGATCCACGCGCGCTCGACGACGAGACGGTGCGCGAGCGCGTCATGATGATCGCGCGCAATCGCGGCCTCGCCATTCATCATGTCGCGGTGCAGACGATTTCCGGCCGCCTATCGGTATCGGTCGATCTCGAAGTCGACGGCACGTTGCCGCTTGCCGCGGCGCACAACATTGCGAGCCGCCTCGAACAAGCGCTGCGCGAGGAACTCGGTCCCGACGTCGAAGTCGAAACCCACATCGAGCCGTTGCCGGCCGACATTCTTGCTGGCCGCGACGCCGCGTCACAACGGATCGGCGAAGTGCGCGAAGCACTCACCGCGCTTGCCGCGGACTTGCCCGACCTCGGCGAGGTCCACGACGTGCGCGTGCGCGAAACTGCCGACGGCGAGATCGTCAACTTTCACTGTCGGGTCGATCCGGGGCTTTCGGTCAGCGCGGTGCATGACCTGGTCGATGCCGTCGAGCGCGGTCTGCGCCGGCGCTTCGCCAGCATCCAGCGTGTCATCGGCCACGCCGAGCCGCGACGCTGAAATTCCCCGATTGCACGCCGCGCAATCCGGGCTACAAACGTCTCATGCGCACCGAAGAACACCGCCCCATCCGCCTTCAGGACTACCGCCCCCCAGACTGGCTGATCGAAACCGTCGCGCTCGACGTGTCGCTCGACCGTCAGGCGACGCGCATCCGCAGCAGGCTGAAGGTCAAGCCTAATGCGACCGCAGCAGCCCCGGCGCCACTCGTGCTCGACGGCGAGGAACTCAAGCTTGTTTCGCTCGCGCTCGACAGCAAGCCGCTGCCGGCGGAGAGCTTCGTCGCCACGCCCGACCGGCTCACGATCGCCCAGCCCCCGCACCGCGCCTTCGAGCTCGAGATCGAGACCGTCGTCGACCCGACGGCGAATACGCAGCTCATGGGTCTGTACCGCGCCGGCAACACTTATTGCACGCAGTGCGAGGCCGAGGGCTTCCGCCGCATTACCTATTTCCTCGACCGGCCGGACGTCATGGCGATCTACACCACTCGGATCGAGGCCGATCGCGCCGAGGCCCCGGTGCTGCTGGCGAACGGCAACCTGATCGAGCAAGGCACGCACGCCGACGGCAAGCGGCACTTCGCCGTCTGGCACGATCCGTTTCCGAAGCCCTGCTATCTGTTCGCGATGGTCGGCGGCGATCTCGCTCGCGTCAGCGACACGTTCACCACCATGTCGGGCCGCAGTGTTGACCTCGCCATCTATGTCGAGCCCAGCAAGGAGGACCGCTGCGGCTACGCCATGGACAGCCTCAAGCGCGCCATGCGCTGGGACGAGGACGTGTTCGGTCGCGAATACGATCTCGACATATTCATGATCGTTGCGGTCTCCGCCTTCAATATGGGGGCGATGGAGAACAAGGGCCTCAATGTTTTCAACGACAAATATGTCCTGGCCTCGCCGGAGAGTGCGACCGATACCGACTATGCCAGCATCGAGGCGGTGATCGCGCACGAATACTTTCACAACTGGACCGGCGACCGCATCACCTGTCGAGACTGGTTTCAGCTCTGCCTCAAGGAAGGCCTAACGGTCTATCGTGACCAGGAATTCTCCGCCGACCAGCGCTCGCGCGCGGTCGAGCGCATCAGCGACGTGCGCGGGCTGCGCGCGCACCAGTTCGTCGAAGATGCCGGCCCGCTGGCGCATCCCGTGCGGCCGGAGCTCTATCACGAGATCAACAATTTCTACACGTCGACAGTGTACGATAAGGGCGCCGAAGTGGTGCGCATGATCAAGGCACTGCTCGGACCGGATCTGTTCCGCAAGGGCATGGATCTTTATTTCACGCGGCACGATGGCGAAGCCGCGACCGTCGAACAGTTCGTGCAATGCTTTGCCGACGCGAGCGGGCGCAATTTTTTCGGTCAGTTCATGCGTTGGTATTCGCAGGCCGGCACGCCGGAAGTAAAGGTCGCGCCGCATTACGATGCCGCGGCGAAAACTTATCGGCTCGACATCACCCAGACCGTGCCGCCCACCCCCGGCCAGCCCACCAAGCTGCCAATGGTGATCCCGCTTGCGATCGGCCTCGTCGGCAGGAGCGGCGCCGATCTGCCGCTTATGTTCGAAGGCCGGCCGCTCGATCGCGGCGTGCTGACGCTGACGCAAGCAAACCAGTCGTTCCTGCTGACCGGAATTGCCGAGCGGCCGATCCCTTCGCTCAATCGCGGCTTCTCGTCGCCGATCAAGCTTGCGGTGCCGATCGAGGCCGACGATTTGCGCTTTCTCGCCGCACACGATGCCGATCCGTTCAACCGCTGGCAGGCGGTGCAGACGCTGGCGATGGCGCAACTCACTGCGAATGTCGCGGCCATGCGCGCAGGCGCGACGCCGCGCGACGACGAGGGCCTCCTCGCCGCGCTTGGTGCCGTTCTCGCCGATGCGAAGTTGGAGCCGGCCTTCATCGCGCTGATGCTGGCGCCACCGAGCGAGGCCGATATCGCACGCGAGATCGGCCACGACGTTGATCCCGATTCGGTCTATGCCGCGCGCGCGGCACTGCGTGCGGCGATCGGCACCCGGCACGCTGCAAGGCTCGGAGAGCTTTATGCCCGCAGCAACAGTGGCGAGCCCTACCGGCCGGATGCCGCCGGCGCCGGACGGCGTTCGCTCAAGAACACTTGCCTCGATCTACTGACGGCAACGGCGAAAGACGACACGATCGCGCGCGCACACAGCCAATACCGGTCCGCCGACAACATGACCGACCGGATAGCGGCGCTCGGCACGCTCTCGCTCCACGACCGGCCGGAACGCACTGCCGCGC
>Ga0335077_10011735_pt1 | contig 10949 bp, 9 predicted proteins | sample Lox_Sample_31_FD_207151 | JGI IMG/M metagenome (GOLD analysis project Ga0335077, IMG submission 207151) | Soil microbial communities from Loxahatchee National Wildlife Refuge, Florida, United States - Lox_Sample_3.1 | ecosystem: Environmental > Terrestrial > Soil > Wetlands | place: USA: Florida...
GGCTCACGCAACTGAGCATTTCCACTTTGTGCCCGCTGGGGTAGATCGCCTCCATGCACGAGGCCTTTCCGCGGTTGTGCATATGCGGCTGGAAGGAGAGCAGGCGCGCCGGCTTAGTCAGGGTGTTATAAGCATCGAAGCGCACGTTGTCTTCATTTGCGGGAATATCGAGGTCCTTCGGGTCGCCGATCTTCTCCGTCGTCTCGGCATAGTGGGGAGTGTAGTTTTTGGGATAGAACTTCAGTCCGAGCGCCACGTTGGCGGCCGTATCCTGCCCGATGGCGTGGAGGTGCAGGTTGAAATTGATCTTGGTCCCAGCCTTGATCAAACGCCCGGCGCCGTCCGGAAACATGTCGGCGTTCTTTCCCAGGGCGTACTCATTCAGAAAAGTCCCCTGCACGTTGTCGCCATCATCCGCATCGTCGTCGTGCTTCATCGAAGTGGTCACATGATGGACCGCGCGGAAGCCCTTAACCGGTTTCACTTCGATTCCCTGGATGTACCGGTCTTCGGTCAGGTGCGGGTCCACCAGAACATCGATCCATTGGTCAGCCGCCTTCGCCGGCACGATCTGATCTTTCGGCAGCGTCACAATGAGATCGGGTTGCATGTGCCATTGGTCGGAGTCATCGAATTTGCGCGGCGGCGGCATGTCCTTCGCATCGCCTTTCGGGGCGCCATTGTCCACCCACTGGACGATCGTGGCGATCTGCTGGTCGGTCAGAGAAACGTCGTTCTTGAAGTGGCGGACGCCCACGTTCCTGTCGATGTACCAGGGCGGCATTTCCCGTGCCACCACCTTCTGCTTGATCGATTTGGCCCACGGGCGCACGTCCTCGTAAGTCAATAACGACATAGGCGCAAACGTGTTAGGCCGGTGACAGGACTGGCAGCGCGCTTCTAAAATAGGCGCCACATCCTTGGTGAAGGTGACTTGTCCCTGGGCCGATGCCACTAACAGGGTGATGGTCGCGGGCAGGAAGATTCTCAATGGGGTCCCCTCCTTAGCACTCCGATCCTAGAGGGGGTGGTGATCCGGTGTCAAGCCCCCGGAGGGCCTGTAATCCGGGCTGCATTCCGATGAAGCGCGTTCCTGCGGACCTTCCCCCCGGGGAGGCAACTCTCTTCAGCCGACCCCGACCGCCAAAACAACTTGGCGCTACTATCTGGTTGAGGCGGCGATGCCGGCGCGGCAGTCGCGCTCGCAACCAACATCCCTGGGGCGCGTTATGGATCCATTGAAGTTAGGCCGATCATGACATTTTCTTAGTATCCTGCGTCGATTTTTGTGACGTGGGTCGTCGTTCTTGTAGACGGCGCTTGAAAACGGCGCCGAATCCAGAAAAAAGGGAGCACGAGATGACCGCACCAGCTTTTACAGATCAGAAGCTTTCCGCTGAGGAGTTGGCTCAAGCACGCCTCCTCCTGCAACAAACGCAAAACGCCGTGGTCGGCGCGACCAAGGGATTGTCCGAGGCGCAATGGAAGTTTAAGCCGGCTCCAGATCGATGGTCGATTGCCGAAAACGTGCAACACATTGTCATCGTGCAAGAGCGCGTTCTCGGTCCGATACTGGATCAACTTGCGAGTGCGCCCGCGCCGTCGGCCGACGTCGATCCGAAGGCTGTCGACGCAATCGTGATCAACCAATTTTCGACCCGTCTCAACAAGTTCTCTGCCCCGGAATTTATTCATCCGGGGGAGCAGATCGCACCCAGCGAACTCCTGGACCGCTTGTCGGCGAATTACGCGCGGCTGGCCGACTGCCTGGTGTCGAAGCCCGGACTGCGCCAACATGCCGCGGAGGCACTTCCTCTCAAAGCTGTTTCGAACGGCGCTTTCAGCCTGATGGACGGCTATCAATGGATTCTCGCCGCGGCCGCGCACACCGAGCGCCATACCAAGCAGATGCTGGAAGTGATGGCGGATCCGGGGTACCCGGCGTAGTGGCGCGCCCGCTTCCCAACTGGCATGATTCTGGAAGGAGATCGACCATGCGCTACATGTTGCTCGTGTATTCCACGGCAGGGCCCGACGGTTTAGCGCCCGAGGAAGCCGCTCGAATCAGCGCCGGCCACAGCCAGGTGATGGCCGAAGCAACCAGAAAAGGCGTGTTGGTAGGAGCTGAACCGTTGGCTCCCACCAGCACCGCCACCACCGTGCGGGTGCAAAACGGAAAAGCGTTGGTGACCGATGGACCCTTCGCCGAGACCAAGGAGCACCTTGCCGGCTACTACATCATCGAATGCGCGAATCTCGATGAGGCGATCGATTGGGCGGCTAAGATCCCGACAACCTGCTATGGGGGCGGAGGGTGCATTGAAATTCGGCCCATGCGCTTTCAGGCATCGCGCGCTGAGCCGCCAGCGGTCGCAGAGAATGCCGCTTCGCTGAATGGCTGATATCCGGGCTGCCGCGGAATCTGTCTTCCGCGAGGAATCAGGCCGGATTATCGCAGGACTGATTCGAATCTCCGGGTCTTTTGACCGCGCCGAGGAGGCCCTCCAAGAAGCGTTCACGTCCGCGCTCGCCTCCTGGCCGGTCCAGGGAATTCCGCGGAATCCGGCGGCCTGGATCATGGCGGTGGCACAGCGCAAATTGATCGATGCCGCGCGCCGGGAGCGGACCAGGCTCGAAAAACAGGATGCGCTCAAATACGAGACCCAAATAATGGGTTCGATGCCAGTTGTGGAGTTCGAAGAAGCCACCATGGATTTCCCAGACGACCGGTTGCGGCTGATCTTTACGTGTTGCCACCCGGCGCTCAACGTTGAGGCCCAGGTGGCTCTAACCCTTCGGACGCTGGGTGGACTCAGTACACCCGAAATCGCCAGGGCCTTCCTGGTGCCCGAGCCCACCCTGGCCCAGCGTTTAGTGCGCGCCAAGCGAAAGATCCACGAAGCCTGTATTCCCTATGAGGTGCCGCCGCGCGAGCGCCTGCCGGAACGGCTCACCGCGGTGCAGGCTACCATCTACCTGATCTTCAACGAAGGCTATGCCGCAAGTTCGGGAAAGGATCTCGTTCGCAACGATATCTGCGCTGAGGCGATCCGTCTCGGCCGCATGCTCTGCGAACTGCTTCCGCTAGAGGCGGAGAACATAGGCCTTCTCGCATTGATGCTGCTGCATCACTCGCGTCGCGAGGCACGCGTGATCGATGGACAACTGGTCACCTTGGAGGAGCAGGACCGCTCACGCTGGGATCGAAATACGATCTCGGAGGGATTGACGCTGGTCGAAAAGGCATTGAGGTTGAGTCCGGCCGGCCCCTATCAACTGCAGGCCGCCATTGCTGCGTTACATGCCGAGGCTGGCACGCCTGAGGATACCGATTGGGCTCAGATCGCCGCGCTTTACGAAAAGCTGCTGGAGATGAATCCCTCTCCTGTCATTGCGCTCAACCACGCCGTTGCCATAGCGATGAGCCGGGGGCTGCAGGAGGGCCTGAATCGCATTGACGAACTGGGCCGCACGCGAGTGCTCGATCAATACTACTTGTTTCATGCCGCCCGCGCAGATCTCCTGCGGCGGTTGAAGCAGAACGGCGAAGCCGCCGCAGCCTACACCAAGGCGGCAGCCCTGGCAAACAATCCGGTCGAAGTGGATTTCCTCAATAAACGATTGCGCCAGTTACGCGCAGAGTAATGCGCTGGCGCCGCTTCTGCCGTCGCACCGTTTGTCCGCCGTTTGTCCGCCTTCCCCCTTGCTATACTAAAGGCTTAGATCAGCATGCCAAAGCGAACTTTTCAGCCTAACAACCGTCACCGCGCGAAGACCCACGGCTTCCGTAAACGAATGAAAACGCAGGATGGCCGCGCGGTGCTGTCGCGCCGGCGGGCGCGCGGCCGAAAGAAACTCACGGTCAGCTCCGAAAGGTAGCTTTTCCATCGCCGGTTTTCCGAAGCGTGTCCGTCTGCTGCGATCGAAGGATTTCCGAAGGGTTTATGACGAAGGTTCTCGTTTTTCCAGCCCTCTGTTCGCGGCGTTTTGCGTTCGGGAGCCGCAACCCGCTGGGCCCCGCATCGGGTTTACAGTTTCGCGAGCCCTCGGCAATGCGGTGGTCCGTAACCGGATCAAGCGGCGGTTTCGGGAAGCCGTCCGATGCTATCTCGATCGATTGAATCCGCAGTGTTCCATCGTCATCAATCCGCGGTTGAAAGCTCTGGATGCGCCTGTGACGGAACTCCAGAGCGAAGTGGAGCGTCTTTTTCAGCGGTGCAATGGCTCCTGATCGGCGGACTCAAAGCGTACAAATGGATACTTTCGCCGGTGCTGCCCTCGGCGTGCCGCTTCTCGCCGACCTGCTCGGAATACATGCGCGAGGCAATCGAGCGGCATGGCGCAGCCAGGGGACTGTGGATGGGCGTGCGCCGGTTGCTGCGCTGCCATCCTTTTCAAGCCGGCGGTTATGACCCGGTGCGGTAAGCCGCGGCACGGCAACGGAATTCAGGATGCCCGAAACAGTCAAAGGCGATAAACCGGACGCGAAGGCGCCGAAAGAGATGTCGATGGAGGTGCGGCTGCTGCTCGCCTTCCTGCTGATGGGCGCGGTGATGTTCCTGACGCCGTACTTCGTGAAGTCCCCGCCTGCGACGCCGGCCAAAAAGTCCGAATCGGCATCGACTGTGAGTGGCTCGACGACGCCCGCCTCAACGGCGCCCGGCTCAACGACGCCCGCGCTACCGAAAACCGTCGAATCTTCCGAGTCGCCCGCGCTTCCCGCGACGCCGCAGCAGGCTGAGCCTTCGTTTATCGTCGATACGGACGTTTTTCGCATCGCCTTCAGCAATCAGGGCGGCACGGTGCGGAGTTGGGTGCTCAAGAAGTACAAAGGGAACGACAACAAGCCGCTCGACCTGGTGAACACCGCGGCGGGAACCGAGTATCCGTTCTCCCTGTATTTCCCGGCCGAAAAACCGGCGGTGAACGTCAACTTAGCGTACTTCACGCAATCGGGCGTGCCGGATGGGATCGGCGTCAGTTACCAGTTTTCCGACGGCCACACGTTCATCAAGAAGACGTTCCAGTTCCAACAGAACAGTTACCTGGCGCACGTCACGACCGAAGTGACTGTGGATGGCAAGCCGGTTCCCAACGCCATCGAGTGGCTTGGTGGGTTCGGCGATCTGACTGCGCCCAGCGAGGCGTCCGCGAATCGCGCGCTCTATTTCGACGTTGCCGATAACAAGCTGGTCGAGAAGAACGCCAAGGATGCAAAGAACGGACCGGTAACGGCGGGCGGCAATTTCTCCTTTGCCGGAATCGCGGACCAATATTTCGCGGCCGTCTTCCTGCCCGAGGGCGCGACCCAAGTCACCCAGACCACATTCAGCAACACGGTTCGCACGCCGTTTGACGAAAAGCCGGCGCCGTTCCCCGGCACCGCCGTATCGCAGGGGGCCGACAATCATTTCGCCTTCTTCATCGGGCCGAAAGACCTGGACCTGCTGCGGCGCATCAATCCCAAGCTGGTAGAGGTGGTGAATTTCGGCTGGATGGCGTTTCTGGCCAAGCCGCTGTTTCTGGTTGTGAACTGGATGAACAAGAGTTTCGTTCACAACTTCGGCTGGGCGATTGTCGTCGTCACGGTCATCATCAACGTCGTGCTGTTCCCGCTGCGCCTGTCGCAGATGAAGTCGTCGCGCAAAATGCAGGCGCTGAAGCCGCAGATCGACGCCTTAAACGAGAAGTACAAGGGCATCAGCATGCGCGACCCGCGCGCGGCCCAGAAGCAACAGGACCAGATGGACCTGTACAAGAAGAACGGCGTCAACCCGATGGGCGGCTGCCTGCCCAGTATCATCCAGCTCGCTCTGATCTGGCCGTTCTACAGGGTATTTACGGTGGCGGCGGAAATGCGCGGCGCCAGTTGGCTGTGGGTCACCGATCTTTCGCAGCCCGAGCATCTGCCCATCAAGATTTTGCCGATCATCCTGATCGTCACTCAGTTCCTGACGCAGAAAATGATGCCGACGCCCAGCACCGATCCCAACCAGGCGCGCATGATGATGCTGATGCCGTTGATCTTCGGCTTCATGTTTTACCAGTTTCCGAGCGGCCTGGTGCTATACTACTTGACCAGCAATCTGGTGATGATCGGGCAGACGTGGTTTTTCAATCAGACGCATGCGGCCGAGGTAGCAGCACGCTCGGTGACGCCGCCGCCCAAGAAAAAGAACGGCAGGAAATAGCCCTTGAGCGAACGAAAGTACGCCGCGGCCTCGATCGGGCCGCGAATCGATAGCCTGTTGCGTCCCATTCTGACGAGCAGCGGTTTCCACGTGAGCTACACCATCCACGATGCGGAGCCGACAGCCGACGATTTTGAGACGCCCGACCTGGTGTTGAAATTCACCGGCCCCGACGTGGATCTGTTGCTAGCCAACCGCGCCGAACTCTTGCTGGCGTTGGAGCACGTCACCATGGAAATGCTGCGCATGCCTTCCGAGGATCACTCGCGCATTTCCTTCGACGCCAATGATTACCGGCTGCTGCGCATCGAGGAACTGCGCCTGGCTGCGACCACAGCTGCGGAGAAGGTGAAGCGCACTGGCGTGCCGTTCCGCTTTAACCCCATGAACAGCCGCGAGCGGCGCGTGATTCATCTGGCATTGCGCGGGGAAACCGCCGTCCGCAGCGAAAGCCTGGGGAGCGGGCCAACGCGCCAGGTGGTGGTGTATCCAGCCGGCATGGCGAGTCTTCCAGAGCCGCCGCCGCGCCCGCCGGAATCGCGCCACGGAAGTCCTGGCGGCCACGGCGGCCCGCGCGGCCCACGGCGCGACGGTCCGCGTTCTCGCACCGCCCGCAGATAGCGTGGGCCAACTCGAAGACACCATCGTAGCCGTCGCTACGCCGCCCGGACGCGGAGGGATCGGGGTTGTCCGCATCTCGGGCAACCGTTCGCGCGATATCGCCGGGGCCATGCTGCGGTTCGCGCAGGCCGCGAATTGGGAACCGTGGCACTCGCATCTGGCCCAGTTACTCGACCGCGACGGCTGCGCCCTCGATGAAGTGGTCGCCACTTTCTACCCGAAGCCGCGTTCGTATACCGCGGAAGATGTCGTGGAACTCGCCTGCCATGGGGCGCCCGTGGTCTTGCGTCACGTGCTACGGCGGGCGCTCGATTGCGGAGCGCGGCTGGCGGAGCCCGGAGAGTTCACCCTCCGCGCCTATCTAAACGGCCGCATCGATCTGCCGCAGGCCGAAGCGGTGCGCGACTTGATCGAAGCCACCACCCTGTATCAGGCACGCGTCGCCGCGCAACAAACGGGCGGCTCCGTATCGCGCCTCCTCGCCCCAATCAAAGAACAGATGCTAGAGCTGATTGCGTTACTCGAAGCCGGGATCGATTTCGCCGAGGATGATGTGAGCGTGGCTTCGGTGGAAGAAATTCTGCGCCGCCTCTGTCCGGTGCGCGATGGCGTTACGCGTCTCGCCGAAAGCTTCGCCTATGGCCACCTGGTGCGTGATGGGCTGACGCTCGCCATCGTGGGCCGCCCGAACGTGGGCAAGAGCAGCCTGTTCAACCGGCTGCTCGAACAGAACCGCGCCATCGTCACGGATATTCCCGGCACGACTCGCGACGTGGTTTCCGAATCCGCTCAAATCGGGGGCATTCCCGTGCGGCTCTACGATACGGCCGGCATCCGCGACGCCACCGAGCTGGTGGAAACGCTCGGCATCGAGCGCAGCTATCAGGCGATGGCTGATGCAGACCTCACCGTGGTAGTGATTGATCTCTCCGTGCCCACCGTTCGCGCCGATCGAGAATTGATCGCGCACGCCTCGCGGCAAGGCCGCTGGCTGTTGGTTGGGAACAAGTGCGATTTGCGCCGCGTGGCGGATCCAATGCCAGAAACCATCGCCGTGTCGGCGCTGACGGGCGAAGGAATCGAACGGCTCCGCGGAGCGATTTTGGATACCGTAGGGTGTGAGGGAACGTGGCATGGAGAGACCGGTTTCATCACTAGTCTCCGCCACGAGCGGCTCTTACGCGAATCGGCTGAATATTTGAACAAGGCCCACGAGGCGGCGGCCTCCGCGATCCCGCATGAAATGCTTCTGCTGGATCTTTACGCCGCCTTGCGGCCGCTTGACGCGATCACCGGCGCAACTACGGCCGATGACATCCTTAACCGCATTTTTTCCACGTTCTGTATTGGCAAGTAACGCGGGGTGCAAATTAACAGATGCAGGTGGTCTCTTCGCTGAGGCGATCGCGCAGCAAATCCAGCCGGCCTTCCAGCCGCGCGCGCTCCATGGCCGATATATTGCGGACCAATGGCAGCAGGCGCGTGGCTTCTATATAGGCGCGTGCCGTTTGTGAAGAATCGCCGCTCAACTCCGACCGCACCGCCCGCTCCAATTCATCGCTGATCAGACCGAGTAGTTGCTGATCGGTTTTGGCCCGTAGCTGTTCGAGTTTCCCTCTCTCCGTGGCGCTCAACATTGCAATCTCCCTCTGTCGTTGTATTAGACGAGCGAAGGGGCGATTTAGATCCGGAACTTCGCAGCGAAAGTTCCATCGGCAAATTCATATTCGGGGGTGATACAATGGCCCGCTATGCTGTCCGATGCACGTAACCGCCGCCGTTTCCTGCAGTTCCTCGCGGGAAGCCCGCTTCTGGCGGGAGCGTGGGCGCAGGTTCCACAAGTAAAAATGGAATCGGCCAAAGATGCCATCAACGTGCTCGATTTCGAAGAGGCGGCCCGCAAGGTGCTGCCACCGGCTCATTGGGGCTATATGACCTCCGGTGTAGACGACGACCTCACCCAACGAGCGAACCGCGAAGGGTTTAAGCGCTTCGATCTTCGGCCGCACCGGCTCGCAGGTGTAGTCGAACCCAGTCTGAAAACCGAAGTCTTCGGCCAAACTTGGGAAACACCCATTTTCATTTGCCCGGTGGGTGGCCATAAGATGTTTCACCCTGAAGGCGAAGTGGCCGTGGCGCGCGCGGCCAAAGCCAAGAAGACGGTGCAGATTCTTTCAAGCGCCAGTTCTACTCCTGTAGAAGACGTGGCGAAGGCGCTGGGCTCGCCGCTTTGGTATCAACTCTACATGCCCGTGAAGTGGGAAGGCACGGAGCATTTGGTGCACCGCGTGGAAGAAGCGGGCTGTCCGGTGCTGGTGTGGACCATCGATCTGCTGGGCGGGCGCAACCTGGAAACCGCGGAACGCTTCCGCAGAGCCGACACGCGCCAGTGCACGGGGTGCCACGCCACCGCGCGCGGCGGCCGGGCCGTGGAAGCGTTGCCAATGTTTGCGGGAATCGAAGGCGGCATGAACCCTCCCGCCGCGAACTGGGAATACTTGGAGCGCCTAAAGAAACTGACGAAGATGAAAGTGGTGCTGAAGGGCCTGGAGACGCGCGAGGATGCCAAGGCCGCGTTGGATCACGGCGCCGACGGCGTGGTGGTCTCGAATCACGGCGGCCGGGCAACGGAAACCGGGCGTGGCACGATCGAAGCCTTGGCAGAAGTGGTGGACGCCGTGGGCGCCCGAATACCGGTGTTGATCGATGGCGGCTTCCGCCGCGGCACCGACGTTTTCAAAGCGCTCGCTCTGGGCGCGCGCGGCGTCGGTATTGGACGGCCCTACGTCTGGGGCCTGAGCGCGTTCGGGCAAGACGGCGTGGAACGCGTGCTCGACATTCTGCACGCCGAGCTGCGGTTGACGATGCGCCAGTGCGGGACGGCAGATATTAAACAGATTACGCGCGCTTCGATTATGGCGAGTGACGCACGGATTTTGTGAAGTGAATGTGGGGCCAGGCCTTTCGGCCTGCCGCCGGGCTTCCGCCCGGCGAACCGCTCAGAAACGCGGCGCGAGTCCAGAAGGGGCAGGCCCCACAGCAGGAAAATAGCGAGGTGATTATGGTCTTGGGAAAATTCGCAATCATCGCCGGATTATTCGCCGGTTTCGCGGCCGCGCAGACGCTCGACTTCGAAGTCTATCGCTCGAAAGTCGAGCCGATTTTCATGAAGAAGCGCGGCGCGCATGCCCGTTGCGTCTCGTGCCATTCGGCGAGCAACAGCCGCTTCAAGCTGGAGGAGCTGCCGCAGGGCGCCACAGGTTGGAGCGAGGAGCAATCCAGGAAGAACTTCGATAGCGTCAGCAAGCTGGTGGTTCCCGGCGACCCGCTCAAGAGCCGACTATTAAAGCATCCGCTGGCTCAAGACGCCGGCGGCGATCTGTTTCACAACGGCGGCCGGCAATTCACCTCGCAGACCGACCCCGATTGGCAGATCATCGCCGAGTGGGTAAAGAACGGTCACTAGCATCCGCACGAGTCTCCCGTGACCGTCGCGCACGCGCTCGACCGGTTAGAGAAACATTACGGCAAGCTCCGTCCGATCGGGCCGTCCGACCCTTACGAAATGATCATCTATGCCAACTGCGGCTATCCGGCGAACGACATTACTTGCCCCAAAGGATTTGAGCCGCTGCGCAGAGAAATCGGGCTCGAACCAAAGAAGATTCTCGCGGCGCCCAACGAAAAACTCGCTGCGATCACGAAGCCCGGAGGCATGCTGCCAGACTTGCGCGCGCAGCGATTGAAAGAGATCGCCAGCATCGTACAAGAAGACTACGGCGGCAATCTGGCCTCCGTGCTAAAGAAGCCTCTGCCAGAGGCGAAGAAGGCGCTGAAGCGGTTCCCGACGATCGGCGATCCTGGTGCCGAGAAGATTCTACTGTTTACGAAAGCGGCGCCGGTCCCGGCTGTGCCCGGAGCTTTTACGCACGTGCTGCAGCGGCTCGGTTTTGGCAAAGAGGCAAAAAGCTATTCGACAGGATACCGATCCGCGCAGGAAGCGATCCGCACAGGGTTGCCGCAGGAGTGCGGCGCGCTGATCCGCGCCTACTTGCTGTTTCAGCGGCACGGGCGGGAGCTGTGCAAGCGGAACCGGCCCATGTGCCGGTCGTGCCCGCTGGCGCGGGAGTGTCCATA
>Ga0335077_10011736_pt1 | contig 10949 bp, 7 predicted proteins | sample Lox_Sample_31_FD_207151 | JGI IMG/M metagenome (GOLD analysis project Ga0335077, IMG submission 207151) | Soil microbial communities from Loxahatchee National Wildlife Refuge, Florida, United States - Lox_Sample_3.1 | ecosystem: Environmental > Terrestrial > Soil > Wetlands | place: USA: Florida...
GCGGGTGTGGGCGTCGCGATGCTGTACAAGTTCCTCTACGGCATCCTGGGTCTGTGGCGCGAGACGGCCACGTGGTTCCAGACCGGGAAGAACGGGAAGATTCCCGACGCGACGCTCTCGTCGGACGTGACGCCCGAGTACCTCGGCCTCGGGTACATCATCGGGCCGAAGATCGCGGGCGAGCTCGCGTCCGGCGGCGTCCTCTCGTGGCTCGCGCTGATTCCGCTCATCTCGATCTTCGTGCCCGAGACGCGCCTCGTCGACGACATCGCGAAGCTGGGCTACTCGGAAGGCTGGAAGGCCTCGCACACGCACGCGCAGTGGATCTACTACGCGTACGTAAGGTACGTCGGGGCGGGGGCCGTCGCCTGCGCCGGCGTGATGACGCTCCTGAAGACGCTTCCCACGATCGTGTCGGCCTTTCGCGAGTCGGTGAAGTCGTTCGGCGGCGGGACCGGCGAGAAGGCGCGCGTCAGGACCGAGAACGACCTCGGGATGGGGGTCGTCGTCGCGGGCTCGATCGTCCTCGCGCTCCTCATCGCGGTCCTGCCGGGCTTCCCGCACGGGCCGTTTCCGGGCTCGCTCGTGATGTCGCTCCTCGTGGTCATCTTCGGCTTCTTCTTCGTGACGGTCTCCTCACGCATCGTCGGCATCATCGGCACGTCCTCGAATCCGATCTCGGGCATGACGATCGCCACCCTGATGGCCACGTGCGTCGTGTTCGTCCTCATCGGCCGCACCGGAGAGGTCTACCAGCCGGTCGCCCTCTGCGTCGGCGCGCTCGTGTGCATCGCGGCCGCGAACGCGGGGGCCACCTCGCAGGACCTGAAGACAGGCTTTCTCGTGGGCGCGACGCCGCGCCGCCAGCAGATCGGCTTCATCATCGGCGTCCTCGTCTCGACGCTCGTCATCGGCGGGACGCTGTTTCTCCTCGACAGCACCTATCGCGAGATCGGGCAGGCGCACGGAATCGGCGGCGCGAAGCTCGCGGCGCCGCAGGCCACGCTCATGGCCACGATCATCAAGGGCCTCCTCGCCCAGAACCTGCCCTGGGCGCCCGTCCTCGTGGGCGTCTTCCTCGCGTTCATGGCCCAGATGGCCGGCGCGCACGCGCTCTCCTGGGCGGTCGGCGCGTACCTGCCTCTCGCGACCACCTTTCCCATCTTCATCGGCGGAATGATGAAGGCGCTCGCGGACAGGATGCGGCACAAGAAGGAGGAGAGCGAGCTGTCGTCCGGGATGCTCTACGCCACGGGTCTCGTGGCGGGGGGCTCTTTGGGCGGCGTTCTCATCGCGCTCGTCACCGCGGCGGGGGACATTCCGCTCGTGAAGAGGCTGCTGGCGGGCATGGGAATCCAGAAGCCGCTCATCGACGCCCTGGACCTCGGCGGAAGGTGGTTCGGCGACTTCAAGGAGAGTCTCGTCGGCGGCGGAGCTCTCTGCGCCGTCGTCTTCGGCCTCATCTGTTTCCTTCTCGTCAGGAACGCGCGGAAGGATCTGGAGGCCTAGGACGCGGGCGAGACTCGCCGCCGCCGCCGCCGGTGCCGGGCTCCTTTATCTGTACTTCGTCGATCCTCTTACCTCCCCGTTTGCGCCCCCATGCCTTTTCACGGCGATCTTCGAGGTCCGTTGTCCGGGTTGCGGCAGCCTTCGCGCTCTCCATGCGCTCACGCACGGCGATCTGAAAGCGGCCCTCGCGTTCAACACGCCGCTCGTATACGTCCTTCCTCTTGCGGCGGCGGTCCTGCTCGTCAGCCGCATTCGTGCAACTGTCCTTTTTCGGCGGCACGAAAACGTCGACAGGTGAGCCATGTCACCGGGTTTCCACGGGTTTCGCAGGCCTCTCGTTTGCAAGGTACAGGGTGCCCCCGAAAGAGACCGGGGCAGAAAGAGAGGCCGATCATGAAATCCCTGATTCGCACCCTGACGCTGTGCGCCGCGGCCCTCGCGGCCCTGGTGGCAGCTCCGAGGTCCGACGCGGCCGTGTTCCGGGGCCCGGCGCGCACGGTGCGCTCGTTCCACGGCGGGGCCTTCCGTGGACCCGTGTTTCACGGTCGCGCGTTCGCCCGCCCGTCGGCGTATTTCTACGGGCGTCGTTACGTCGCGCCCTTCCGCGTCTTCGCCGGCAGCCGCTTCTATTCGTACTGCCCGGGCCCCGGTTACATCTACGTCGACGACTTCGGCTGGGTCTTCCCGCCCTTCCCGGGCGCGGTGTGGATCGCGCCTCACCTGGGGCGGTTCGGAGTGCGAATCGGCGGCTTCTGGCGTTGAGTCCGCTCCCCTCTGACCGCGCGGAGCGCCGCCCCGGGCCGGGCGGCGCTCCCGTCTTCAGCGGTCAGCGGCCGCTCTCGCGGGCGAGGAGATCGCGCTTGCGCCGGGCGCCCCAGCGGTATCCGCCCGGCTCGCCGTCTCCCCGGACGACGCGATGGCACGGCACGACGAGCGCCGCGGGGTTCTTCGCGCACGCCGAGGCGACCGCGCGTGCGGCGGACGGGCGGCCGATCGTCGCGGCGATCTCGCCGTAGGAGCGGGTCTCGCCACGCGGGATCGCGCGCAGCGCTTCGAAGACGCGGCGCTGGAACGTCGTGGCGCGCAGGTCGAGCGGGATCCCGGACAGGTCGACGCCGCCGCCGAGCGACTGCACGATGAGCGCGGTCCAGTCCCCGAGCTCTCCCGGTGCGGGCTCGAGGAGCGCCTCGGGGTATTCGCGCCGGAGGGCCCGCGCGAGAGCCGGCTCGGAATCCCCGAGCGTGACGGCGCAGACGCCGCGATCCGTCGCCGCGACGAGAAGCCGGCCGAGCGGAGTCGGAACCGTGTTCCAGCGGATGTGGAGGCCCCGGCCTCCGCGCTGATAGCGCGCCGGCGTCATGCCCAGATGCCGGGGCGCCTGGGCGTACGTGCGGCTGCTCGACCCGTATCCGGCCTCGAAGCTCGCGGAGGCCACGCTCGTTCCGTCTCTCAGCAGCGCCTTGAGCCGGTCCGCGCGCCGGGCGTCCGCGTAGCGCTTCGGCGTGACGCCGACGAGCCTCTTGAACGTGCGCTGGAGGTGGAACGGCGACAGCCCCGCCGCGCGGGACAGAACCCGGAGAGGCACGGGCCCTTCGGCGTGCGTTTCGAGAAACGCGACGGCGCGGCGCACGGCGCGGACGGCCGACGCCGGCTCGGCGCTCCCGGGGCGGCATCGCAGGCAGGCGCGGTAGCCCGCGGTCTCCGCCTCGCCGGGGCCCGCGAAGAACGTCACGTTCTCGCGTCTCGGGCGGCGGGCCGCGCAGGACGGACGGCAGTAGACGCCGGTCGTCGAGACCGCGAAGACGAAGAGGCCGTCGGAGGCGGCGTCGCGCGCGAGGACCGCCGTCCAGGCGCGGGCGGGATCGGGAGGGGGGGCGGAAGGCATTGCGGTGATCATCATGCCGTGAAGATAGCGTCGCGCGCGCGGGCGCTCTCCCCGGATCTTGCGGTCAAACTCGCGAGATCACGAGCGCTTGAAAAGGGGCAGGAGCGTCGGCTCGAGCCGGCGGTACAGCGCGGCCGTCGCCTCGACGTCTCTCCGGCAGTAATCCGCGATCTCCCGGAGCCGCCCCTGCCGGTAGAGGTCGCCCACGGCGTAGCCGTGAATCTCTTCGCTCTTCGGCGAGGGGATTCCGAACGCGAGGCAGGCGGCGTGGAGATTGGGCCACTGATCCCGGGAAACAGCGCCCTGGAAGGTCAGGATCTCCATCAGATCGACATGCGTGTCGATCGAGTAACGGTAGCCGAGGAGATTCTTAGAAGGTGAAAGCGCGTGAACTGCGCTTCGCACGGAAAGGAAAGGCCCGTCGAAGGAGCGGCCGTTGAAGGAGACGAGGCGATCGAACTTCGCGACCGTGTCCCAGAACTCGCGGAGAATGGTCGGCTCGTCGCATCCGACATACTCGAAGGATCCGTCTTCCGACACCCTCGTGGCGCGCTCGCCCGAGGCCTCGTACCAGACGATCCCTTTCCCCGTCTCCGGGTTCAGCATCCCGATCACGATGACCTTCCCCATGTAGGGAGAGAGCGCCCCGCCCTCTTTCCTTCTCAGAAAATCCTCATGGCCTTCCGAATAGCGCGTGAGCTTCTCGCGCTGGAGGGCGTCCAGCTTGAGCCATGGAAACGACACCGTTTCGATGTCAAACACGACTGTCTTCACGAGGGCGGAGCTTACTTCGGGAGGGTTGCCGGCGGCCTCGACGCCGCCGGCGCCGGTACGCCGAGGCGCTCGGCGAGCCACGCCAGGATCTCCTGCATCGCCTCGGGGTGCTCGCGCAGGACCGCGAGATTGTGCGCGGCGCCGGGGAAGAGGAGGACGCGCTTCGGCTCTTTCGCCGCCGCCATGAGCCTCCTCGCGGAGCTGGCACGGCCCGGGTCCGCCTCGCATGCCAGAAAAAAAACCGACCGCGGGACGGGCGCGGCGGGGCCGGCGAGGCCCGCGATCCGCGGCTCGTTCACGGAGACCGCGACGGCCGTGTCCAACTGCCCTCGCGCGGCGGCGAGAAGCGCGAGGAATCCTCCCGTCGAAAGACCCAGGGCGGCCGTGTGAGGCGCACGCGTCCTGAGCCAGCGCGCCGCCGCCTCGACGTCGCGGGGAAAGCCGTTCGGATCGGTGAGGAGGCGCGGCGAGATGGGAAGGAAGGCGCCGTTCTTTTTCGTGGACTCGCCGTGGGCGCGCAGGTCGATCGAGAGCGTCGCGAATCCCGCGGCGCCGAGCTCCCTCGCGAGCGGCTCGAGCTCGCGGCGCTCGCGCGAGAAGTCGTGGATGAGGAGGACGCCCGGCGCCTTCGCGTCGCCCTCGACCGGACGCCAGGAGGCCGCGAGCGCCACGCCGTCGGCCGTCGGGATCGTGACGCGGAACGGGTCCGCCGGGCGCGGGACCGGTGTCGGCTCGGGCGCCTTTTTCCTCTTCTTCGCGCCCTCGGCGGCCCCGCCCGAAAGAAGCGCGAGCGCAGCGACCGCGGCGATCGCGCGCCGGCGGGCGGGTCCGAAATCCGTCACTTCGGCTTGAAGCCGCTGCCAAGCGCGAAGAGAACGTGGTCGTGCACGTAATGCGTGAGCAGGAACGAGAGCACGACCGCGTAGTAGCTGGGCTCTGCCGGCAGGCGCAGGACGACGGTGAGGAGCAGGATCACGAGGGTCGCCCCGGTCGTCAGCAGGAGATTCCAGCCGTAGTAGCGGAAGAACTTTCCGGGCTGCGCCATCTTCCTCACGAACGCGGCCCCTGCGGCGGCGTTGTCCTGACGGAGGATGAGGTACGTGAGCCCGAGGTACTGGAACGAGTGCCACGCGTTGAAGCCCTGGAAGGAGATCGAGAGCTCCGGCAGTCGCGGAACGAGGAAGGCCACGGCGATCGTGAGCCCCATGAACAAGGCGTACGGCGCGGCGAGCTCGCGTCGGCGGATCTGGTTGGCCGTGAGGACGACCCAGGCAGCGACGAGCGCCGCCGTGAAGACGGCGAACGAGTCGGCGAACCAGTCGTGCTTCAGGAATGCGGGGAACCAGAGCGTCGTGTCGCCGATGCGGAACGTGCCCGCGACGTGCCGGTACATCGCGTAGCTGTACAGCGACGTGATGACGACCCCGAAGTCGAGGAGGCGCTGCCAGGGGCGCGGGGAGCCGCCCTTCTCGCGGTAGAGATAGCCGATGTACGAAGCCTGGTCGCACACGTGGATGGAGGCCCACGTGAAGAAGAACGTGAGGAGCCACGGGAAGGCGTACACGGCGCCGAGGACGACGCCGATCGGGACGACCACGACAGGCGCCCACGTGAGCGCCGGGTGGATCTGCCGGAAACGCGGCTCGAAGACCGTCTTGAGGAAGGTCGCGTACATGTGCGGGCCGCCGATGAGAAGCGTGATGAGGAGGTCCACGCCGCCCGCGGTCGTCCTTCCCAGCGAATGCACGAGCGGCGGAACGGCGACGAGGGCCGCCGAGAGCGTCAGGACGACGAGGTCCCAGCGCGGGTTCGCGATCCACTGCGAGGAGTCGGAAGGGGCCAGGACCTGCGCTTCGGCGTTCATGACGTGGTCGCGGGCCAGGGGCTCTGCTGCCCGGCGGCGCGAAGTGTAGCAAAGGGAAGAAACGGCTCCGGGCGGGCGTTAAGATCGTCGCGTGAGTGCGCTTCCGATCACACGCCCCGCGCCCGTCGACCCTTCGTTCGATCTCGAGGCCGCGATCCGCCGCCTCAAGAGGGAGAAGAACGCGGTCGTCCTGGCGCACTACTACCAGGAGTCCGAAATCCAGGACCTCGCCGACTTCGTGGGCGACTCGCTCGAGCTCGCGAGGCGCGGAACCGAAGTCGAGGAACGGGTCATCGCGTTCGCGGGCGTGCATTTCATGGCCGAGACGTCGAAGATCCTCACGCCGGAGAAGACGGTCGTCGTGCCGGATCTCGAGGCAGGCTGTTCGCTCGCGGATGGCTGCCCGGCGCCGTTTTTCGGCGAGTGGCTGGAGAAATACCCGGGCCACACGGTCGTCAGCTACATCAACTGCTCGGCGGGCGTGAAGGCGCTCTCGGACGTCATCGTGACGTCGTCCTCCGCCGAAGTCATCCTGAAGCAGATCCCCGACCCGGTCGTGTTCGCGCCCGACCGGAACCTCGCCGCGTGGCTCGAGAAGAAGCTGAGCCGCAGGTTCGTCGTGTGGCCGGGAACCTGCATCGTGCACGAGACGTTCTCGGAGAAGAAGCTCGTCGACCTCATGACGCGCCATCCGGACGCGGAGGTCGTCGCGCATCCGGAGTGCGAGGAGCGCATCCTGCGTCATGCGGCCGTCGTGGCCTCCACCTCGGGCCTCCTGAAACACGTCACGACGTCGCCGAAGGCCGCGTTCATCGTGGCGACCGAGGAGGGGATCCTTCACCAGATGCGCCGTGCGGCGCCGGGCAAGACGCTCATCCCCGCGCCGCCGGACGCGGATTGCGCGTGCAACACGTGCCCACACATGAAGCGCAACACGCTCGAGAAGCTGTACCTCTGCCTGCGCGACCTCGAGCCTGCGATCGAGGTTTCCGAAGACGTGAGAGTCAGGGCGAAGCGCTCCATCGACCGGATGCTCGCGATGACGGCTGGGATGGCGCTGACCCCGGTCGGCTCGCGCTCTTGAGCTTTTCTCTTCACCGCGGGCTTCCGGCATGACGGAGGAACGCCGTCCGCCGCTCGAAGGGGCCGTCGTCCTCGACCTGACGCGCGTCCTGGCCGGCCCACTCGCGACGATGGTGCTCGCGGACCTCGGGGCGCGCGTCGTCAAGGTGGAGGACCCGCGCGGCGGCGACTTTTCGCGCGGATGGAAGCCGCCCGCGCTCGACGGCGAGGCGGCGTACTTCCTTTCGGTGAACCGGCGGAAGGAGTCGGCCGCCGTGGATCTCGGAACCCCGGCGGGCGTGGAATTCGTGCGGCGCTGGGCGGCGAAGGCGGACGTTCTCGTCGAGAACTTCCTTCCGGGCGCGCTCGAGAGGCGCGGGCTCGGGGTCGAGTCGCTCCGTGCGCGGAACCCGCGCCTCGTCGTCTGCTCGATCTCCGGGGCGGGAGACGTGGGGCCGGAGGCCGGCGAGCCGGGCTTCGACCTCCTCGCGCAGGGCGCCACGGGGCTCATGTGGATCACGGGGCCGCCGGACGGAGGCCCTCACAAGGTGGGTGTCGCGGTCGTCGACGTGCTCGCCGGCTGGTCCGCCGTGACGGCGATCCTCGGCGCGCTCCAGGCGCGCGGACGCGACGGGACCGGGGCTCACGTGAGGACGAATCTCGTCTCGACGGGCCTCGCCGCGCTCGTGAACGTCGCAGGCTCGGCTCTCGTGACGGGCCGGGAGGCCACGCGCCACGGCAACTCCCATGCGACGATCGAGCCGTATCGCGCCTTCGAGGCGTCGGACGGAGGATTTCTCCTCGCCGTCGGGACGGACCGGCAGTTCGAGACGCTGTGCGGCAAGGTCCTCGGGCGGGAGGACGTCGCGCGGGACGCGCGCTTTGCGACGAACGCCGCGCGCGTCGTGAACCGTGAAGCGCTCGTCCCGATCCTCGCGTCTCTCTTCGCGAAGGAGCCGCGCGCGGCCTGGCTCGAGCGCTTCCGGGCCGCCGGGATTCCGGCCGGCCCGGTCGCGGGCGTGCTCGAGGCGATTCGTTCGCCCCAGGCGACGGCATTGGGATCAGTCCTCCCGACGATCCGGAGCGGACGGACCGTGCCCACGATCCGGCCGCCATTTTTCCTCGACGGCTTCGCCGACCCCGAGCCCGCCGCTCCTCCGCGTCTCGGGGAGGACACGGAAAGGCTCTTCGCCGAGGTCGGACTCGCTCCGCCGTCCTGACCTGACTCAGCTCTTCGGACCCGACTCCCCATCCGTCTGGCGGATCTTGAGGTAGAGCAGGATCCCGAACACCGAGATCAGTCCGGTGGCGATAGCGAGGCCGTTTCGGCGATAGCGGTACTCCGACCAGGTGGCGGCCGTGCTCTTTTCGAGCGCCGTCAGAGCCTTCGACGTCGCCTCGGAGTCCCTGATGAAGTCGCTGCGGTCGAACGTGTGGATTCCCAGGCGGGTCTTTCTCAGCGCGTCGCTCACGGCGCTCGACTGGAACCGGAGCTCGTCCACGTCGAAGCCGCGCTCGGCGAGGCGGTCCACGTCCTTCACGAGCGCGGCGTGCGAGTCGCGGAGGGCGGTGATCGAGCCGTAGAAGAACGCGGCCGTCTCGTCGCAGACCGGCTTGCCGTACTTCGCATGGCACTCGTGGCACAGGGCCTTCGGGCCCGGCCCGAGCATCTCGTCGGTCGGCGCGGCGATGTCGTGCTTGCCGTGGCACGTCTCGCACTCCGGCCAGCCGTGCACCTGGAACGCCTTCTTGTGCGGGCTGCCGTCGAAGAGATTGCCGTTGGCGGCGTGGCAGTTGCGGCAGACCTGCGACACGAACTCCGTGTGCGGCGGCAGCGCCGCGTGATTCCCGTGGCAGCCGTTGCAGGCGGGTGCCCCCGTGTCGTGCTTCTTCAGCAGGGCGACGCCGTGAACGCTCTTCCTGTACTGCTCGAGCTGGTTCGTCGGGAGGGGCGTCCTGCCGTCGTCGAGCGTGTAGCCCTTCATATAGGCCGCGTCCGCGTGGCACTTGCCGCAGGTCGAAGGGATGTTCTCGCGGTAGACGAGGGAGTTCGTGCTGTCGGGCGGCCGGATCCCGTGCACGCCGTGGCAGCTCACGCACTGCGCGGCCTTCGAGTCCTTCTTCCCGAGGAGAAGCTGCCCGTGCTTGCTCGTCCGGTACTTGAGGAGCTGGTCCACGGGAAGCGACGGGTTGTAGCCCCGCATGAACTCGCTCGAGGAGTGGCAACGGGCGCAGAACTCCGGGATCCACGAACGATCCTTGTGCCGCACCTCGGACGCGGGCCATCGCTTTTCGATCTCCGGCGACATCTCGGCGTCGGTGGGCTTTCCGCCGTGGCAGCCCGCGCACATGAGCCCGCCGCGGAAGTGGACGTCGTTCACGATCTCGTTGAGGTCGAGGTGGGCGTAGGGATCGCCTTTCGCGCGGGGCTTGAACAGGATCTCGTCCGGCAGGTCCGGGTTGGAGTGGCAGAGGACGCAGTTGTCGCCGAGAACGAGCTCCACCTTGCGGTCGTCGATGTCGAGCGCGAGAAGCGCCGCGAGGTGGGCCGGCGAGGACAGCGTGCCCGCCTTCGCGGCCGAGAAGAACAGCTCCTGCGCGTGGCTTGGCAGGGCCCGGAAGCGCGCGCGCGCCCTGTCGTCCAGGACCGGCACGTTCTTCTCCGTGGCGAGGAACATCTTCCGGAATTCCAGGGGCCAGGTCTCCTCCGAGACGTGCCCCGGAGCCGAGACGGTCGCGGGAGCGGCAGGAGGCGCGGGCGCCGCGGGCTTCTCCTCGGCTCTCGCCCGGCCGGGCGCGAATGGGAGCAAGGTGAGGATCAGGAGAGCCGCCGACGTGCCGGGAGAGGCACGCCTGCGCAGGGTCACGGCGGCGAGAATCCCGGCGGCCACGGCGGCCACGGCGCCTGCGGCGAGCCACGTCAGGCCGGCGAATCCGTTCAGCGCCGCTTGCAGGAGGGCGGCCGCGGTGTAGAGGAAGTGCCTGTGCCGGTAGCGGATCCGGCGGAAGACCGTGGCGGCGAGGCCTAGCCCGATGATCCAGGCGGCGGCGGTCCGGGCAATCGTCGCGGCCAGCGCCGGATTGCCCGCCGGATCCTGTCCCTTCGGCACGTGGACGCCGAGGTCCCACGCCTTCAACGTGAGGAAGCCGACGAAGAGGATCCCGGCAACGCCGAGGTCCGTGAAGAGCGGGCTCGGCTTGCCACGCGCCGCCTGCCGATCGAGGAGCGGGAACAGGAAGGCGACGCCCATCAGGATCGTGGTGAGAAGGAGACACGCCTGAGGGCCTTCCATCCCGAAAAGGTGGGCGGGAAATTCCCGGAGCATCTGGTAGACCCACAGGAAGTACCACTCGGGCTTGATGCCGGGGTAGGCGGGCTTCAGCGGGTTCGCCTTCTGTCCGAGCTCCCAATCCATTCCCGGAATGCCCGGGCCGAAGGGCAGGAGAACGGCCAGGATGGCGAGGACGTTCAGGCAGATGACCCACAGGAGGACGTCCCGGAGCGCGAAGTTGGGGAAGAACGGCATTCCCCTGCGCGTCGCTCCCGCGTGCGGTTCGAGGGGCTCGGCCATGCCCTGCCGCTGGATGAAGAGAAGGTGCGCCGCGATGAAGATTCCGATGACGAGCGGCAGGATGCAGACGTGGAGCGCGAAGAACCGGTACAGCGTCTGAACGGAGACCTCCTCGCCGCCGCGCAGGACGTGCAGGAGCCAGGGTCCGACGACGGGAACGGACTTCACGGAGTCGGTCCCGACCGCCGTCGCGAAGTAGCTCAGCTCGTTCCACGGGAGGAGATAGCCGGAAAAGCCGAAACCGAGGACGAGAGCCAGCATCAGGAATCCCGTGTACCAGGTC
>Ga0335077_10011737_pt1 | contig 10949 bp, 10 predicted proteins | sample Lox_Sample_31_FD_207151 | JGI IMG/M metagenome (GOLD analysis project Ga0335077, IMG submission 207151) | Soil microbial communities from Loxahatchee National Wildlife Refuge, Florida, United States - Lox_Sample_3.1 | ecosystem: Environmental > Terrestrial > Soil > Wetlands | place: USA...
GGGCCGACGGGAACGGCGATCTCGTGGCCGGCGAGCCGTGCGAGCTCGGAGTCGCGAACGGAGACGAGGCAGACGGTAAGCGCTCCCGCTGCGGCGGCGGCCGCGAGCGCGCCGAGCACGTAGGGCGTGCGGCCGCTGGCGCTGATCGCGACCACGGCGTCCGCCGCGGAGACGCCGAGCGCCTCGAGCTCGCGCTCGCCGGCCGCCGTGTCGTCCTCCGCGGCCTCCTGCTCGAGCGGCGACCCGCCGGCCCCGCCGGCGACGAGCGCGATCACCTGGCCCGGGGCCGCGGAGAAGGTCGCCTCGCACTCGGCCGCGTCGAGCTCGGCGAGCCGGCCCGAGGTCCCCGCGCCGACGTAGATCAGCCGGCCGCCGGCCCGCAGCCGCGCGGCGATCTCGTCGATCGCCGCGGCGATCACAGGCGCCGCGGCGGCGACGGCGGCGGGCACCGTCAGGTCCTGGGCGTTCATCAGCCCGACGAGCTCGTCGGTCGAGCGGAGGTCGAGGTCGGCTCCGTCGGCGTTCCAGGTCTCCGTCTCGAGCCTGTCGAGGCTCTCCTGCAGATCTCGGTCGGGGGCGGCCATCTGCGGCTAGTCTACGCACGAACGAGTGGAGTGGTCAATACCAATTGTGCCGAGGTGGGGACAATTTGGTCTTGACCTCCTGTGCCCGCCGTCTATGCTCTCGTGCCGGAGGCCTCATGGCAGCGATCCAACTCGAGCACGTCACCAAGGCGTTTCCCAACGGAGTCGTGGCCGTCGACGACGTCAGCCTGGAGATCAGCGACGGCGAGTTCATGGTGCTCGTCGGGCCCTCGGGCTGCGGGAAGTCGACGCTGCTGCGGATGATCGCGGGGCTCGAGGAGATCACCGACGGCCGCGTCTCGATCGGCGAGCGCGACGTGACCGACCTCGCCCCGCGGCACCGCGACATCGCGATGGTCTTCCAGAGCTACGCGCTCTATCCGCACATGACCGTCCGGGAGAACCTGGGCTACGGGCTCAAGGTCCGCCGCACGCCGAAGGCGGAGGCGGCCAAGCGGGTCGAGGAGGTCGCGGAGCTGCTCGGGCTGGACGACATGCTCGACCGCCGGCCCGGCCAGCTCTCCGGCGGCCAGCGCCAGCGCGTCGCGATGGGCCGGGCGATCGTGCGGGAGCCGCAGGCGTTCCTGATGGACGAGCCGCTCTCCAACCTCGACGCCAACCTCCGCGTCTCGATGCGCGCCTCGCTCGCCCAGCTCCACACGAGCCTCGGAGTCACGAGCGTCTACGTCACGCACGACCAGACCGAGGCGATGACGCTCGGCCAGCGGGTCGCGGTGATGCGCGACGGCCGGATCGTCCAGACCGACGCGCCGCAGCACCTCTACGAGTCGCCGCGCGACCTCTTCGTCGCCGCGTTCATCGGCTCCCCGGCGATGAACCTCGTCGAGGCGACGATCGACGGTGACGAGGTCGCGTTCGGCCAGTTCCGGGTGCCGCTCGACCCCGGGCGCCGCCCGCCGCGCGAGGTCGAGCGCGTGGTGCTCGGCGCGCGGCCCGAGGTGTTCGAGGACGCGGCGCTCGCGGCGCAGGCCCTCCCGCGCATCGACGTCCGGGTCGAGCTGCTGGAGGAGCTCGGCGCGGAGGTCCACGCCATCTTCCGGGTCGACGGGACGAGAGTCGTCGTCACGACGCGCGACACCCCCGACGAGACGGCCGGGCTGATCCCCGACGAGGCCGCCCTGTTCACCGCGCGCCTCGACCCGCGCACGACCGCGCCCGCGCGCGGTCCGCTGCAGCTCGCCGTCGACCCCGCCGGCTTCCACTTCTTCGACCCGGCCACGGGAGCGAGCCTGCTCCCGCCCCAGCGATCGCTCGTCCGCAGCGGTCGTGCCCCCGACGGTATTGACCACTAGGATGGGCGCGTGAGCCAGCCGACTGCGCCAAAGCAGAACGAGGCGCGCGAGCGGGTGCTCGACCTGATCGAGCAGCTTTCGATCGGCGACGCGATCCCGTCGGAGCGACAGCTGAGCGCCGACCTCCGCATGTCGCGGCTCACGGTCCGCGCCGCGCTCGACGACCTCGTCCGCGACGGCCTGCTCGTGCGCCGCCGCGGCAGCGGCACCTTCGTCGGCGAGCCCAAGATCGCCCAGGAGCTGACGATGACCTCGTTCAGCGAGGACATGCGCCGCCGCGGGATGGTCCCCGCCAACCGCACGCTCTCGCTCGTCGTCGTCCAGGCCGGCGCCCACCTCGGACGGCTCCTGATGGTCTCCCCGTCCGAGCCGGTCGTCGTGTTCAAGCGGCTTCGGCTCGCCGACCGCGAGACGATGGCGATCGAGACCCTCCACGTCCGGCAGTCGCTCGTCCCCGGCCTCAGCGCCGAGGATCTCGAGCGGCACTCCTTCTACGAGCTGCTCGAGGACCGGTACGGGGTCGTGATGGCGGGCGGCACGCAGACGATCGAGCCGACGGTCACGAACGAGGAGGAGTCGGCCGCGCTCGGCGTGCCGCTCCACTCGCCCGCGTTCCTCTTCGAGCGCACGACCCGCACCGCGTCAGGCGACGTCGTGGAGTACGTGCGCTCGATCTACCGCGGCGACCGCTACCGGCTCGTCACGGAGCTCGCCGGCCGCGCGAGGCGCTGACCGGTCCGCTGGTCAGTACCGCGTCGACGGCCGAAAAACCCTCGCCTAGCACGAAATTGGTCTTGACAGCGCTCCGCCGCGTGTGCAACTCTCCGCGCGATACCAAGAGTGGTCTAAACCAATTGACGGCTGCGTGCACCGCTCTGTGTCCCCGAGGAGCAAGTCACAGGCCGTCCGTCTAGGGCTTGGAGGTTCGTCAATGAAAGTACGGATCATCGTCGCCGCCGCGCTCGCCATCGGACTCGCGGTCGCGGCATCTTCCGCCTCGGGCGGCACGGTCGGCCTGAAGGCCAGCAAGAGCATCACGGTCTGGCTGCAGACCGATGCGTCGAGCAGCCCGGCCTGGCTCGCTCTCACTGCCGCGACCAACGCCCAGTTCCAGAAGGATCACCCGGGCGTCACGGTCAACGTGCAGTACCAGACCTGGGGCAGCCATCTCCAGAAGTTCGACGCGACGCTGGCCGGCGGCAACACGCCGGACGTGATCGAGATGGGCAACACGGAGATGACGAAGTACATGGCGGCGGGGGCCTTCCAGGACCTGACCGCCGACAAGGCGTCGTTCCCGAACTCGAGCACGTGGCTCGCGGGACTCGCGGCTTCGGGCAAGTACAACGGGAAGCTGTACGGCGTCCCCTACTACGCCGGCTCGCGCCTGATCACCTACCGCACCGACCAGTTCAAGGCGACGGGCGCCTCGACCGACCCGAACAGCCTGGCGCAGCTCGCGGCCGGGATGGCGAAGCTGAACGCGAAGTACGGCAGCAAGAAGGGCTACTCGCCGATGTACATCGCGGGCACCGACTGGTACTTCGCCCTCGGTTTCGTCTACGACTACGGCGGGTCGATCGCACAGCAGATCAGCGGCAAGTGGAAGGGCACGCTCGAGTCGCCCAAGTCGCTCGCCGGACTGGCCGCGTACAAGGCGTTCTTCAACGTCGCCTCGCGCGCCAGCAAGACGACGGACGAGGCTCACCCGAACCCGTACGACGTGTACGCGCAGGGCCTCGCGGGCTCGATCGAGGGCCCCGGCTGGTATTCGTGCTGCGTCGGCAAGCAGTACACGCCCGTCACGAGCCAGTTCGTGATGCCGAGCCATACCGCCGGCCAGGTGATGCCGGGCTTCCTCGGCGGCTCCGACCTCGCGGTGCCGATCGGCGCCGACAAGGCCCTCGGCGAGGACTGGATCCGCGACTACACCGGCACCACGGCCGAGAAGGCCCAGCAGGCGATGGGCAACATCCCGAACACGACCTCCCTGTTCAACCCGGCGAACGTGCACGAGAAGGCTGCGAGCCGCAGCTGGTTCGTGCCGACGTCGAAGAACTGGGTCAACGTGGAGAATGGCAACGTGCTCCGCACGATGCTGGCCCAGATCCTGACCGGCAAGCTGTCGGTCAAGCAGGCCGCGCAGACGGCGGACGCGAACATCACGTTCACCCTGAACCAGTAGAAGGAGCACGTGCTTGAGCGGGACGACTAGCGAAGTCCCAGACGCCGCCGGGGCCCTCGGGTCCCGGCGGCGTCGTTCTGCCTGGGACCGCGCGGCACGCGGCTCGGTCCCCTACTGGCTGATCCTGCCGGTGGCGGTCGCGATGGTCGCGATCCTCGCCTACCCGCTCTACCAGCTGATCGTCATCTCCTTCCAGAAGTACGGCCTGTTCGAGCTGATCAGGCACGCGGGCACCTGGATCGGCCTTGCCAACTACAGCTCGATCCTCCACGACCCGGTCTTCTGGAACACGGTCGTGCGGACGATCGTCTTCACGATCGTCAACGTCGGCCTGACGATGCTCTTCGGCACGCTGATCGCGCTCCTGCTCGTCCGCATCAGCACCGTCATGCGCATCCTCCTCACCGCGGGGCTGATGCTGGTCTGGGCGATGCCCGTCGTCGTCGCCGTGCAGGTCTGGTACTGGATGACGAACTTCGAGAACGGCGTCCTCAACTACGCGCTGACGAAGCTCGGAGTCGGCGACTTCTTCCACCACGACTGGTACGTCACGCCCACCTCGCAGCTCGGGATGGTGACCTCGCTGATCGTCTGGGGAGCGATCCCGTTCATCGTCGTCGCCGTCTACGCAGGCCTCGCACAGGTGCCCGACGAGCTCGTCGACGCGGCCGAGGTCGACGGCGCGCGGCCGTGGCAGGTCTTCCTCGACGTCACCTTCCCCGTCCTCAAGCCGATCTTCCTGATCCTCACGAGCCTCTCGATCATCTGGGACTTCGGCGTCTTCACGCAGCCGTTCCTGCTGATCGGCGAGTCGCACGTGAGCACGTCGAACTACCTGATGGGCATCTACCTCTACGAGGAGGGCTACGCGAAGAGCGACTTCGGCCGCGGCGCGGCGATCTCGGTGCTGATGCTGCTGATGGTCGCCGGGCTGAGCTTCTTCTACGTCCGCAAGATGTGGCGGACGGAGGACGTGGCGTGAGCGCGGCGTCCGAGATCGCGCTCACCGAGCACGACCCGCACGCGGTCGACCGAAAGGCGGTCCGCAGCCGGCGAGCCAGGCGCCGGCGGATGGGCCGCACCGGCTGGAACCTGGTCGCCGCGCTCGTCCTCGTCGTGATGGTCTTCCCCGTCTACTGGATGATCGCGACGGCCTTCAAGCCGACCGACGACATCAACGGCATCAACCCGACCTGGGTGCCGTGGCACCCGACGCTCCAGCACTTCCGGGACGCCATGAACCACGCCTACTTCTGGACCGACGTGAAGAACAGCCTGATCATCGTCGGCTTCTCGGTGCTGCTCGCGATCGTGCTCGCTTTCCTCGCCGCGATCGCGCTCGCGAAGTACCGCTTCAGCGGCGCCAAGCTGTTCCTCCTGCTCATCCCGCTCTACGTGGTGCTCGCGAAGTACCACCTGACGAACACGCTCACAGGGGTGATCCTCGTCGAGATGACCTTCGTGCTGCCGTTCGCGATCTGGATGCTGCGCGGCTTCATCCTCGGGATCCCGAAGGAGCTCGAGGAGGCGGCGATGGTCGACGGCTCGAGCCGCGTGGGCGCCTTCTTCAGGATCCTGCTGCCGCTCGTCGCCCCCGGGCTCGTCGCGACCTCGGTCTTCGTCTTCATCACGGTCTGGAACGAGTACATCTTCGCCAACGTCCTGCTCAGCGACCAGTCGAAGCAGACGGTGACGATCTGGCTCTCGACTTTCTACGGGACGAGCCGGAACACCGACTGGGGCGGGCTGATGGCGGGCGCGACGCTCACGGCGATCCCCGTCGTGATCTTCTTCCTGATCGTGCAGCGGAAGATCGCCTTCGGGCTGACGGCCGGCGCAGTCAAGGGGTGAGCGGCGGGCTCGAGCGGCTCGCGTCGACCTGCATCTTCCCGGGCTTTCCCGGGCCCACGCTGCCCGACTGGGTGCGGCGCGAGCTCGACGGCGGCCTCGGCGGGGTCGTCCTCTTCTCCTGGAACGTCGAGAGCCCGGCGCAGCTCGCGGCGCTGAGCGCGGCGATCCGCGCCGAGCGGGCCGAGGCGCTGATCGGGATCGACGAGGAGGGCGGCGACGTCACCCGGCTCGAGGCGGCCGCCGGGAGCTCGTATCCCGGGAACCTCGCACTGGGGACGGTGGACGACGTCGAGCTGACCGGGCGGGTGGCGGCCGCGATCGGCGGCGAGCTCGCCGCGGCCGGGGTCAACCTCGATCTCGCGCCGGTCGCCGACGTCAACTCCGACGAGCGAAACCCGATCATCGGCGTCCGCTCGTTCGGCTCGGAGCCTGCGCTCGTCGCACGGCACACCGCTGCGTTCACTGCCGGGCTGCAGAGCCTCGGAGTCGCCGCGTGCGCGAAGCACTTCCCCGGGCACGGCGCGACCCGGGCCGACTCGCACCTCGAGCTGCCGAGCATCGACGTCGATCGCGAGACGCTGCTCCGGCGCGAGCTCGTCCCGTTCCGGGCCGCGATCGAGGCGGGCGTGCAGGCGATCATGACCGCGCACATCCGCGTCCCCGCCGTTGACGAGCTGCCGGCGACGCTGAGCCGCGCGCACCTCACCGGCCTGCTGCGCGACGAGCTCGGCTTCGACGGGATGGCGATCACCGACGCGCTCGAGATGCGCGCCGTCAGCGCGACGGTGGGCGTCGAGGAGGGCGCGGTGCTCGCGATCGCCGCGGGCGCCGACGCGCTCTGCCTCGGCCACGACCTCTTCGAGGACGCCGTCCGCGCGGTGCGGCTCGCCCTCGTCGAGGCCGTGCGGGCCGGCCGCCTGCCGGAGGAGCGGCTCGCGGAGGCGGCGGCGCGGGTCGAGCGGGCCGGGCGCTGGACGCTCGAGGGGCCCGCCGGGACCGCACCTTCCCCCGAGGTCGGCCTCGAGGCGGCGCGGCGGGCGCTCCGCGCCGAGGGCACGGTCGAGCTGACAGGGCGCGCGCTCGTCGTGGAGCTCGTTCCCGAGGCGACGATCGCCGCCGGCCCGGCGGGCCACACCTTCGGCGCGCTCCTCGCCGAGCGGAGGCCGGGCACCGAGCACTTTGTGATCCATCACCCGACACAGATCCAGCGCGGAGACCGGCAGCTCGTGATCGTTATCCGCGACGCGCACCGCCACGAATGGGAGCGTGAGGTCGCACAAGGCCTCGCGGACGGTGCCGTGGTGGTCGACGTCGGCGTGCCCGTTTGGCGGCCGGACGGCGCTGCGGGCACGGTGGTGACGTACGGGGCCGGCCGGGCGAACCTGCTCGCCGCCGCCGAGCGGCTCAGCCCGTAGCCCGGGCCAGCCCGACGAAGCCCACGCCGCGCCGTCCCTCGGTGAAGGGACGCTGGAGCAGGCAGCCGACGGCGCCTGCGCCCGCGGTGAGCCGGCCGGTGGCCCGCGAGGGCTGGAGGAGCCGTCCGCTCGCCGCGGTCCGCTCCGACATCGACCCGCCGGCCGGGTGCCGCTTCGCGACGGCGTCGCGAACGGCCTCGAGCAGGTTGCCGACGGGGAAGCCGTAGGTCCGGATCGCGACCGCCTCGAAGCCCGCAGCCCGGAGCGCTGCAACGAGCCCGTCGCGCTCGTAGCGGCGGAAGTGGCCCGCCTTGACGTCCCACGGCCCGAACCGGTCGGTGAACGCGGGGACGCTCAGGAGCAGCGCCCCTCCCGTGACGAGCCGCTCCCGCCAGAGCCGCAGCGCACCGACGTCGTCCTCGTAGTGCTCGAGCACCTCGGTCGCGACGATCAGGTCGAAGCGCTCGCCGGACGCCAGAGCGTCGAGGTCGCCGTGGACGACCGTGCCCCGCCGGAGCCGGCTCTGAGCGACCGCGAACGCCGCCTCGTCGAGCTCGAGCCCCACGTAGCGATAGCGCTCGGCGAGCCGGAAGCCGAGCGCGCCCTGCCCGACGCCGATCTCGAGCACCGACTCGACGGCGGGGTCGAGCAGCGGCTCGATCAGGGCCCAGCGCATCCAGCCGTTGACGGTGAGAGGCGGCCGGGCGGTCAAACGTCGGTCGTGTACCCGTCATTGACCAGCTCGAAGCGGGCATCGAGCGGCTGCTCCACGGGCCGGTGCGTGAGCAGCAGCCGCCGGGCGCCGGAGGCCTCGAAGGCCGCCAGCGCCTCGCCCTCGCTCAGGTGCCCGCGCAGCTCGTCCGGATCCGGGTTCGACGGGCCGATCGTCGCCTCGCAGAGGAAGAGGTCCGCGTCCCGCGCCACCTCCACGAGCCCGGGGCCGGGGGCGCTGTCGCCGGAGTAGGCGAGCGTGCGCCCGTCGCCCTCGACCCGGAACGCGTACGCCTCCATCCGGTAGTGCGGCACGCGCACGGCCGTGACCTGGAACCCCGCCACCGCGAAGGGCGTGCCGTCCTCGAAGATCCGGAGCGCGAACGTCTCGGCGAACATCTCCGGGAAGCCGAGCCGCGCCCCGATCGCGGCGACGAGCTCCTCGCCGCCGTGATGCAGCCACAGCTCGGGCGGCGGGAGGTCGCGGCCGAGGCCGTACATCCGGCCCCACACCCACGGCACGATGTCGCCCCAGTGGTCGAGGTGGAAGTGCGTGATCGCGATCGCATCGACGCGCGGCCAGCCGCCCTCCTGCAGGCGCAGGCGCCCGAGCACGCCCGGGCCACAGTCGAGAAGGAGCCGCCCCTCGCCCTCGACGAGGTAGCCGGACTGGGCCCCGCCTGGGTTCGGCCAGGCGGGAGAGCTGCCGACCACGTTGAGCCTCACGACCGGAATCTGTCATATTCGTGCCGATGGCAGGCGCATCTGTCGAAGCACTGGCGCGAGTCCCGCTCTTCGCCGATCTCGATCCGAAGGAGCTGGAGTCGATCGCCGCGTCCATGAAGGAGCGCACCTTTCAGCCCGGCGACGCGGTGACGGAGGAGGGCGGCGGGGCCACGTTCGGCGCCTTCTTCGTGATCGAGGCGGGCGACGCGCTCGTCACGGTCGGCGGCGAGGAACGGCGCCAGCTGCACGCCGGCGACCACTTCGGCGAGGTCGCCCTGCTGGCCGAGAGCGACCGCACAGCGACGGTGATCGCCCTGACCGAGCTGCACTGCTGGGCCCTGAGCGCCTGGAACTTCCGCCCGATCGTCGACGAGAACCCCGAGCTCGGCCGGAAGCTGCAGCAGGCGCTCGCGCGAATGATCAGCTAGCGTCCGATCATGAGACGCGGATGCCTGCCTCGGTCGCTTGCGCGTTCCGCGTCAGGCGGCGGCGGAGCAGGGCTCCGCCCGGCGGGAGCCGTCTCCGGCGAGGGGCGCGCATGAGCGCGACGCTGCTCGACGTCGAGGCGATCCGCCGCCGGTACACCTCGCTCCAGTCCGGGTTCGCGTTGTTCGACGCGCCCGGCGGCACCCAGGTGCCCGACGAGGTGGGCGCCGCGATCGCGCGCACGCTTCGCGAGGCGAGCGCCAACCTCGGCGCGCCGTACGAGACGGGGCAGCGGGTCGAGGCCGTGCTCGCGGAGGCGAAGCAGAAGGGCGCGGGCTTCCTCGGCTGCACGCCTGCCGAGGTCGTGTTCGGGATGAACATGACCACGGTGAACTTCGCGCTGAGCCGCACCGCGGGGCGCGACTGGCGCGAGGGCGACGAGGTGATCGTCACGCGCCTCGACCACGACGGGTGTGCAGCGCCGTGGGTCGAGCTGGCGGCCGACAAGGGGCTGAAGGTGCACCTCGTCGACGTGAACGAGGACCTCTCGCTCGACTTCGACGACCTCGAGCGCAAGCTCTCCGACCGCACCCGCGTCGTCGCGTGCTCGATCGCGTGCAACGCGGTCGGGACGCTCGTGGACGCCGAGCGGCTCTGCACGCTCGCGCGCGAGGCGGGTGCGCTCTCGTGGCTCGACGCGGTCCACTACGCCGCGCACGAGACGGTCGACGTCGCCCGGCTCGGCTGCGACGTCCTGATCTGCTCGCCGTACAAGTTCTGCGGGCCGCACCTCGGGCTCGGGTTCGTCCGCGCCGAGCTCGCCGAGACCTGGCGGCCGTACAAGGCGCGTCCCTCCCCGACCGAGCCGCTCGCCCGCCGGTTCGAGACCGGCACGCTGCCCTACGAGCTGCTCGGCGGCTTCAACGCGACGCTCGACTACCTCGAGGACATCGGCGGCATGGAGGCGATCCGAGAGTACGAGCGCGGGCTCGGCCGGCGCTTCATCGACGCGCTCCCGGACTCGGTCACCGTGTACGGGCTGCCGACGATGGAGGGCCGCGTGCCCACGTTCCTCGTCAACGTCGAGGGCGTCTCCGCGTACGACGTCGCCGCGGCGCTGGCCGGGAAGCGGATGGGCGTCTGGGCCCACGACGGCTGGTACTGCGTCGGGCTCGCCGAGCGGCTGCCGGCCGAGGGGTCGGTGCGGATCGGCTTCATCCACTACAACACCGCCGACGAGGTCGACCGCCTCGCCGCCGAGCTGGGGGCGCTCTCGTCGTAGCGGAGTGCCTGCTCTGCGACGGTGACCGCGCCGACGCCGAGCTCGGACGCGTGCGGGTCTGGGAGGACGGCCTCTGGCGGCTGTCGACGCTGACCCACGGCCAGGTGCCCGGCTTCTCGTTCCTCGAGCCCAAGCGCCACGTCCGCTACGTCGAGGAGCTCGACGGCGACGAGGCGTCGACGTTCGGCGCCGCGCTCGCCCGCGCCTGTGCCGCGCTGAAGGAGGCGGCAGGGGCCGAGCGCGTCTACGTGTACGTGTTCGGCGGCGGCATCCCGCACCTCCACGTCCACCTGGCCCCCCACACCGAGGGCGACGCGCTCTCGGCGACGATCCTCCGCGGCGAGGTCGAGACGAAGCCGGGGCCCGGCGGGACGACGCTGCTCCTCGCGGTCGACTTCCCCGTGCCGCCGCGCTCGACGATGCGCGAGGTCGCGGCGCGAGCACGGGAGCTGCTCG
>Ga0335077_10011738_pt1 | contig 10948 bp, 10 predicted proteins | sample Lox_Sample_31_FD_207151 | JGI IMG/M metagenome (GOLD analysis project Ga0335077, IMG submission 207151) | Soil microbial communities from Loxahatchee National Wildlife Refuge, Florida, United States - Lox_Sample_3.1 | ecosystem: Environmental > Terrestrial > Soil > Wetlands | place: USA...
TCGACCGAACCGATCATGTCGGCGATCTGCGGATTGGAGTCGAGCGAACTGGTGTAGCCGTCCCGGGCGTCGAGCGCGCCTTTGATGGCGCTGCCGTCGCCGAAAAGCAGGCTGTTCTCGTCCAGGAACGTCATCTCCATGCCGCCTGACATTGGGTAAAGATCGCTGTTGCGGTATTTCACCGGCTTGATCTTCTGGGCCTGCATTTTCTTGAGAAAGGCCTTCATGGCGAACGAGCCCTGTGCTACACCCACCAGCTTCAGGCCTTGCTTCGGCGTGCGGTAGGAGGCGAAGGTCAGTTGGTCCACGTCCTTATCGGGGTCAATGCCCACTCCCTTGAGGGCGCCTTCGAACTGCTTCAAATTCTCGGGAAGCACCTGCTGTTTCAGGGCCATCGCGGTGTCGGAGTTCTTCAGCATGCGATAGTCCACGCAGATGATCTGCTGCACTTCGGAAGGAATCACCGTGCGCGCAGCCGAGCCCAGGGGCAAGGCCCACGCCGCCCCCGCCAGAAGCACCAACACCACACACAAAGCCCACTTCACTGATTTCATAAAAGACTGCCTCTCTGGATTCAGATACTTAGATGCGGAACGTACCATCGCCGTAAACTTGCAACCCGGTAATTTAATAGTATGCCATCCGGATGGCCGCGGGACAGAACGAAAGTTCAGTGCCAGGCTAATCCGGTTAACGTTCGAGCACTGCGTGCCAATCCCGGAAAATGTTGAAGTGAAACCAAACAAAACAAGATCCCTCGCAACGCGAGAAAGGTAATCTAGCAGTAAAGCAGCGCAATGACAGTCGCCGGAATGATGAAAAGCGAGGTAACGATGACGCAATCGCTCACCACCGTTTTGACTAGTGTGCAGGATTCCATTGGCACGATTACGCTCAACCACGGCAAGGTCAATCCGCTGAGCAAGGCGCTGATTGACGATATCTGCGCCGCCTTCGAGCAGATGAAGGCGCAGTCTGTGCAGGTGGTGATCCTGCGCGCCGCCAAAGGCGCCAAGGTGTTCTCTGCCGGTCACGACGTCAAAGAGTTGCCCACCAACGGCCGCGATCCGTTGACCTATAACGATCCTTTGCGGCATGCGGTGCGCACCATTGAGACGCATCCTGCCCCTGTAATCGCGATGGTCGAAGGCTCAGTCTGGGGCGGAGCGTGCGAATTAGTGATGGGATGCGACCTGATTGTGGCCGCCAACGACTCGACATTCGCATTGACCCCGGCCAAACTGGGAATTCCCTACAACCTCTCCGGTACTCTCAACTTTCTGAAAGTAGCCGGAGTGCACCTCGTGAAGGAGATGATCTTCACCGCCCAGCCAATGCCCGCTTCCCGTCTCGCCGCCTCTGGCGTAATCAATCACACTGCGCCCGCCGACCAACTGGAGACTCTCACCTGGAGCATCGCTCGCCAGATCACGCAGACCTCGCCGCTGGTGCATAGGATCATGAAGGAAGAGGTGCGCGTGCTGGCCAATGCGCATCCGCTGACCCCCGAGGCTTACGAGCGGATCCAATCGTTGCGCCGCGAGGTGTATGACAGCAGCGACTATCAGGAAGGCATCAAGGCATTCTTCGAAAAGCGGCAGGCGGTCTTTCTCGGAAAGTGACGCAGTTATTCACTGACCGGCAAGCGCGGCGGCGCGCTTGCGCGTTTCTGCGACAAAACCCGCATCCTTCAACGAGGCCAGGTTGATTTCCACGTTGGCCAGCGCGCCCTCGATTGCCGCGCGAGCCAGAGCCATTGCGGTAGTGAGATCGGATTTCATGTTGGGATTAGTGACTGGTCCCAGTTTCTGCGCGAGAACGAGCACTTCCCTGGCGCGCTCGGCCACACCCAGCGGCACCGAGGTAGCCTGCCTGAGGGCAGCGTCGATGATGCCATCTCCGCCGGCCGTTTCCTTCGCCTGCTTGTAAGCCTTCATCACAGCGTTGTAGGATTCCGCATCCGCATCAATGGCGGCCTTCAATTCTTCGCGCAGAACCTGCAGCCCGGCAATCGCCTCACTCAGTTCCCGCTCATATTGCAGGTATGCTTTCTTGCCACGCGACATGGAGGCCACCATCGTGGCGAGCCCCGCCGCCATAGCCCCGCTGGCCGCAGCCGCACTACCGCCGCCGGGTGTTGCCGTAGGAGCGGCCAGCTGTTCCACGAATGGTTCCACCCCGGCCCGCAAACCACCGACGGACATCTTGCCGCCCATGACGGCGGTCAAGCGGTTCTCGAGAATCAGCGAGGAATCAAAATTTTCCACCTGCAGAAACCATTCTGCGGCCGACTCCAGAGCTTTCTTGGGAATCAATCCCACAATCTCGCTGCTGACGGGGGCGACACCGTAACGGGCAGCCTCGCGTTTCACCATCTCGAACACGCGATGAACCGGCGTCTGCTCGAAATCCGTCAGGTTCATGGAGACCTGCGCCATGCCGCGGACCAGAAATCCCGCGCCCTTCACGAAGCGCAACCCGCCGCTTGAGAAGCGCACCGCTTTGGCGATGCTCTTGGCGATCTGGACATCCGGCGTGCTGAGAAAAACGTTGTAGGCGATCAGGAATTTGCGAGCGCCCACCACCGTCGCCCCAGCCGTCGGATGTACTTTGGGATCGCCGAAGTCAGGCTTTCTTGCGGGATTTGTGACAATCTCGTCACGGATGCCTTCAAACTGGCCGCGGCGGATATTCTCCAGGTTCTGGCGCTCTGGCGTGGTTGCCGCTGCTTCGTAGAGATACACCGGAATCTGGTAGCGCTTCCAGATTTCCGCGCCCACGTGCCGCGCCATCGCCACGCAATCTTCAATCGTCACTCCGTCAATCGGAATGAACGGCACAACATCTGCCGCTCCCATGCGCGGGTGCGCGCCCTGGTGCTGATTCAAGTCGAGGAGTTCCGCCGCTTTGCCCACGCCGCGGATCGCCGCCTCCTGGATGGCCTCGCGTTCGCCCACCAGCGTGATCACACAGCGGTTGTGGTCGGCATCCATCTCGCGGTCGAGCAGATACACGCCGTCCATCTTCATGGCGGCGATGATGGCGTCCACTTTTGCCTTGTCGCGGCCTTCAGAAAAGTTGGGAACGCATTCCACCAGGGTTGACATACGCGAGAAGCATAGCTGGCGAGGTTGTCAGGCTGCAACCTGGGGTAACAGCAGATCACCGCTTAGGGGGTTGCGAGTGGCCAAGGAACCTGCCGATTCCCAGCCGCACCTGCACTGTATTGATGCCGGGGTTCGGCGAAGCAAGCCCGGCGTTCGAGATGTGCATGTAGCGAACCTCGAGGCTCCAGTTGTAGCGCTCCCCGAGAAAATGGGTTCCGAGCGCGGCTGCGGAGGTAAAGTTCACTGCGTTGGTCCCGGTGGGGACATCGTGGTTGGTGAACAGAGTTCCGCCGTTCAGTTCGAAATAGGGGGCGACTCGGCCGCGAGTAGCGAAATTCCACTTCAGTCCCAGCGGATTGAACCCGGCACCGTACGCAGTATTCGCTCGCTGAAAGACCAGGAAAACCGGGACAGCGTCCACGGCATACTCGAAGCGTCCCTTGAGGAAGCCGGGGCCGTGCGGGCGAGTCAGGATCCACCCGTAACGCACGCCGAGATTCCACACGCCGGTGTCTGACGTTCCGCCCGAGACCGAGTGTCCGCCGCCGCTCCACAGCTGCACTTCATGTCCGCCGTCCTCGGGGCGCCCTTGCGTCCAGGCCAGCGTGGCGATCAGCAGAATGCAGGTAGCAAGAAGGATCTTCGTTGGCATCGCGTAAGGCCGGGGGCCACGATACAGCAAATTTCCAGACGAGACAAATTGATGGCCATGCAATGACTTCCGCTACGGGCTGCGGTATCATCCATTCAATGTTGCCAGCCCATATCTTTCAAACCGACGACGCGCGGCTGCAGCCTGTTCACGACAAGGTCTGCTCCGGCGAGCGGCTTAGTGGCGCTGACGCCCTGGCGCTTTACCGCACTGCAGACATTCTGGCGGTCGGCTGGCTGGCCAACTTCGTTCGCGAGCGAATGCACGGCGACAAGACCTATTTCAACGTCAATCGCCACATCAATCCCACAAATGTTTGTGTTGCCGCCTGCCGCTTGTGCGCTTTCGGCCGCAAGAAAGATACGCCCGGCGCCTACACCATGGCCCTCGAAGAAGCTTTCGACACCGCGGCCTCCGGATATTCCGAGGCTGTGACGGAGTTTCACATCGTTGGCGGACTACATCCTGACCTGCCGTTTCAGTATTTTCTCGACCTGTGCTCAGGACTGAAGCAGCGGTTTCCCCAGGTGCACCTCAAGGCGTTCACTATGGTGGAGATTGCGTATCTGGCGAAGCGGGCAAAGCTTTCGACCCGGGAGACCCTCGAACAACTCAAAACCGCAGGCGTGGATTCTCTGCCCGGCGGCGGCGCCGAGATTTTTGCCGACCGCGTGCGCCATATCATCTGCGATCACAAGATTGATGGCGATCAGTGGCTGGAGACGGCGAGGCAGGCGCATCAGCTCGGACTGAAATCGAATGCCACCATGCTCTATGGACACGTGGAGAACGACGAAGACCGCGTGGACCACCTGCTCAAGCTAAGAACTTTGCAGGACGAGACGGGCGGGTTCCAGACCTTCATTCCGCTGGCATTTCATCCGGATAACACGCCGCTGCAGCATTTGCCGAAGACCACAGGCATGCTCGATATCCGGCAGATCGCGGTCAGCCGCCTGGTCCTGGACAATTTTGCCCACATCAAGGCCTATTGGCAGATGCTGACCCCGAAGGTCGCCCAGATTTCCCTGCGTTTCGGGGCTGACGACCTGGACGGAACGGTGATCGAGGAGAAGATTTATCACGACGCCGGGGCGACCACTCCGCAAGGCATGCGCCGCCAGGAACTTGTGCGCCTGATCCGCGAGGCCGGCCGCGAGCCGATCGAGCGCGACACTCTGTACCGGCCGGTGACTCGTACCGAGACTTCCGTGACCGTGGCGGTGTGATGGTCCCAAAATCCCCCACCCCGCGAAAACCCTCTACTCATACTGATCTTTTGTGCTGCTTCCCCGCAAGTACATAGATCACAGTAAGTTCCCTCAGTTACTGCCGAATCAAATTTGCCGTGACGTGTCGAAGGCAGGTGTAGAATCAGCTTGTAAGGAACCGGAATTCTTCGCGGGATCTGCTCCCGCGATCCGAGGCCTGGTATGAACGTCCATATCAGCTATAAGGTCCACAAAACTCCCGACATCGAAAAAGACATCCACCAGCAGGTCGAGAAGCTACGGAAGCGTTTGCAGGTCTTTCGTCCGGAACTGGTGCACCTGAAAGGCGCTCTGGAACAGAGTTCGCCGCGCGAAGGAACGACGGTTTCCTTGAACCTGCGCTTGCCTTCGGGCCAGATGGCCGTTCAGAAATCCGCTCCAGCCGCTCTGCCGGCCATCAAGGCGGCGTTCGACGACTTACTGCAACAGATCACTCGCCACAAGGAATTGCTGCGTAATACTCATAAGTGGCCCCGGCGCAGAAATGTTCCCTCGCGCGCGGAAAAGCAATTTCCCTTCGAGAAGACGCTCGCCGCCGTAGCTATGCCTACCATCTCTTCGGAAGACGTTCGCTCCTACGTCAACGCCAACCTCGGACGGTTGGAGCGCTTTGTTGAGCGCGAACTGTATTTCCGCGAGGCCGCGGAACAGATCTTGCCCGACCTTGTCACTACAAACGAAGTCATTGACGAGGCGGTGATGCGTGCCCTGGCCGATGGAGGCGAGAAGCCTGAACGCCTGGCACTGGAACCATGGCTGTATCGCCTGGCCATTCACTGTCTCGACGATCTGGCTGCCCGGAGCCGCGATGATTTGCCTGCGGTTCACCTCGAGGACTCGGCCCGCAAGCAGAACGTTCGCGCCAGCGACGAGGCGGAACTGCAGTTCCACCAGCCGGACGAAGCCTTGACCCGGGAAAACGTGATTGCCGACCGCCGCACCGCCACGCCAGAGGATATTGCCGATTCCGACGAACTGCTTGCGCTGGTGCAAGCTGCACTGACAAGTGCCAGCCGGACCGATCGCGAGGCTTTCCTGCTGCATGCGATCGAAGGCTTCGCCGTGGAGGAAATCGCCGCTATCACCGACCGCAAGCCAGACGATATTCAGCGTTCCATCACTATGGCACGGCAACACCTGCGCAACTCGCCGCCCTTCGCCAAGCGCTTCCCTGGCGAGCCGCTCAAAGCAACGGCAAGCTGAAACCCTAACTACTACTCAGGAGAAAATCGTGATGATTACACGCGAAGACATCCGTGAGTTGGCTGCATTCCGAACCCATGGAGACGAAGGCTGTGCACTGAGTTTCTACTTTGAACCTCGAACTCCGCAGGACAAATCGCACCGTGAGGAAAACATCCTGGCTAAGGACCTGGTGCGCAAGGCCATGCGTGAGACCGAAAAAAACGGCAAGAATGGCAGCACGCGCGCGGATTTGACCCGTATTCTTGAACTGGCCGAGCGTCTTTATGGCAACCAGGCGCGAGCAAAGCTCGTGTTCGCCTGCGGGGCGCGTAACTTTTGGCGGGAGTTTGATTTGCCTTCACAGTTGCCTCAGACCCAGCTGTTCATAAACAGCCAGTTTCACCTGAAGCCTTTGGCACAACTTCTGGGCGCGCAGCCCCGAGTATGGGTTGCCCTGGTGAATCGCCAGAGGGCCCGCTTTTTCGACTTCCGGTTAGAGGAACTGCGAGAGGGCGCGGGATTGTTTCGTACTCTCCCGGTCCGCCAGGGGCGCAGCGATGGCTACGCCGGGTACGAAGGTGGGCATGCCCAGAGGCGCGTAAAAGACGAAGCTCTGCATCACCTGAAAGACGTGGCAGAACACCTGCAGGAAGCCTCCGAGAAAGGCCTCTTCGAAAAACTGATCATTGGCTGCCATGAAACTTCCTGGCATGAGATCGAAGCGCAGTTGCATCCCTATCTCCGGAAGCGCCTGCTGGGTCACTTTGTGGCCGATGTGGCGCAGATCACGAATGAGCAGGTCCGCGAGCAGGCGAGCCGCATTCTGCGGGAGTCGCTCGATCATCGCCGCAGTGAGCTGGTGCGGGAAGTGCTCGACCAGGCGAAAAGTAACAACCGCGGCGTCACCGGCTTGCGCCGCGTCCTGCGCTCCCTGGAACTGGGAGAAGTACAGACCCTGCTGATCGGAGACAACTTCCATCGTTCGGCGGTGCAGTGTACTGCATGCGGCCATTTGGACCCGCACATGGTGCAGCAATGCGCGGCCTGCGGCCAGGAAACCCGGGAAATCGGCGATGTTTGCGACGCGATTCTGCCTATCGCCATCCGGCGTGACATCGAGCTGTTTTATGTAAAGGATGATCCCGAATTTGACGGCGCGGGAAACATCGCAGCTCTCTTGCGCTTCCGCGCAGATCAGGCTCGCGGCAGCGCCTTGCGTGCGGCGTCCTGACGCCAGGTCCTCCCAGTTCTCGGGGGCAGTGATACGTCCCATCGGCTGACAGGACTTCTGACGAAACCGGTCATGCTATGCTGGCCAACGCTTTCTTAACATGAACGTTGTGGAGGCGTTGGCATGACCGTCTCGCGTCGTGATTTTCTTACGACTGCCGTCGTTGGCTCTCTGTCGCTCGGGCTACATGGTGAGGAAAGCAACGAGCAGGAATCTGCAAGAACCCAGGCCGCATCCAGCGGCCCCAAACGCCCCATTATCATCTGTGCGCATAACGGCTATGACTACGTGGATGATGCTTATGCCTTCCTGAAAAACGGGGGCGACACGCTGGATGCGGCCCTGCGGGTGGTCAAGGGGCCAGAGGACGATCCCAAGGACACCAGCGTAGGTCTCGGCGGAATACCCAACGAGGAAGGCGTAGTAGAACTCGACTCCTGCTGCATGCACGGACCCACCCGGCGCGCGGGCTCCGTCGGCGGCGTCCGCAATATCAAAAATGTTTCGCTGGTGGCCAAAGCGGTAATGGAGCACACCGGTCACGTGATGCTGGTGGGCGAGGGCGCCGAGAAGTTCGCTGTGGCCATGGGATTTCCGCGCGAGAACCTGCTTACCGAACACTCCCGCAAAATCTGGATGCTGTGGAAGGAATATCACTCCACAACCGATTGGTGGGGTCCGGGACTGGCCGATCCCCACTGGCAGTCTCCCGATGGCGAGACGGAAAAGGACAAGCCGGAGAATGACAAGCCGCAAAGCGAGCTTTGGCCGGAACGCTATCGCCGCCTCGACGAAATGGCCGCCGGCCTCGATATTCCGCCTGAATTGCGCGGCGAAGCAATCCGCAAGGTACTATTTCCGCCCACCGGAACCATCCACTGTTCGGCCCTGAACGAAAAAGGAGAAATATCTGGCTGCACCACTACCAGCGGCCTGGCTTTCAAGCTCCCCGGGCGTCTCGGAGATTCCCCGATCATCGGGGCCGGCTGTTTCACGGATCCGAACGTAGGTTCGGCGGGCGCCACGGGCAGCGGGGAGGAGAACATCAAGGTCGCCGGCGCTCACACCATCGTGGAGAACATGCATCGCGGGATGACTCCGCATGACGCGGGCATGGATGCGCTGCAACGGATCGTCCACAACTACAACGCTGACATGAAGAAACTGCTCTTCGTGGATATGGTTTACTACATCCTTCGTGTCGATGGTTCTTACGCCGGCGTCTCCCTTTGGGAGCGCTACGAGGGTGCCCCGCCTCACACCATCGTCGTGCACGACGGTACGAAGCGCTCCGAGCAGACCGTCGCGTTGTTCCAGGGAGCGTCACGCGACTTCCCGCCTGCGCCGAAGCCGCCTGTAGAAGTGAAAGATCTCAAATAGCGGGGCCGCTTTCGCCCTTGAGAACCGGTGTCGGCATAATCCTCGGCGAACGTGCGCCAACCGCATGCGGAATACGAACCAGCAGCAAGCCGCTTGTTATCGCGCACAGCATCATGACCGCCAGCCCGTAACGGTATGATCCGGTGAGCGTATTCAGATATCCGAAGAGGTAAGGCCCGGCAAAACCGGCGATGCTGCCCACGGCATTAATCAGACCTACCGCAGTTGCCGCGGCCGACTCGCTCAACAGTTCGGTAGGCATGGTCCAGAACACCGGAAGAAAGCCCCAACACACGCACATCATGGCAAACAGCGCTACGGTCGAAAATGTGGTGAGGGGGAAAATAATCAAACCCGCCAAGGCGACTGCGGCAGTGAACACGGGAACGGCGGAGTGCCACCGCCGTTCCCTTTTCCGGTCCGAATGCCAGCCGTTGATTTGCATCGCAAGGAAAGCCACGACATAAGGGATCGTGCCCAGCCAGCCAACGTGCGCGTCAGAATATCCTGAGACTCGCTTTAGGACCGTGGGGAACCAGAATACGACGGTGTAGCCAACGAAATATTCCAGGAAGGCCGCGGAGGCCAGCAGCACGACGCTGCGGGAGCGCAGGGCGCCCCACACAGATATTGAGTGTTTGTTGGCTGGTTTTTCTTCCTCCAGTTTGCCCGCGAGCCAACGGCTCTGCTCCGGTGAAAGCCAGTGCGCCTGCCGCGGCCAGTCCGTCAGGTAGAAGAACGCCGCTACCCCCAACAGAACAGCCGGCAAGCCTTCGAGAATAAACAGCCAGCGCCAGCCTTCCACCCCACCCCAGCGAAATCCCAGAATCCAACCGGCCAGCGGCGAGCCAAGAATGAACGAGAGGGGGATCGCCGCCATGAAGTTACCACTGGCCTTGCCACGGTCTTCCTGAATGAACCAGTGACTGAGGTACACCACAACGCCGGGAAAGAAACCGGCTTCGGCCGCGCCCAGGACGAATCGCGCCAGGTAAAGCTGACCTGCAGTATGCACCAACGCCGTCAGGACGGTAAGGGATCCCCAACTGATCATGATCGCCGTGATGCAACGGCGCGCGCTCCAGCGTTCCACCAACATCGCCCCGGGTATCTGCAACGCGACATAGGAGACAAAGAAAATGCCCGCACCCATGCCAAACACGCGGTCGCTGAAGCCGAGATCGCGGGACATTTCGAGCGCGGCGTACGCCACGTTCGTGCGGTCAAGGTAATTGACAACGTAAAGGACAAACAGAAACGGAAGTAGCCGCACGCCGATCTGATGGCGGGTGTGTGCGGCTAGATCGTAGGCCGGCGGAACAGCCGGGCGGGACGCATTTTCGGCAGCGGCCATAAGGGCAGGTCTCTCCGCGAGGGTTAGACCAATGGCCCGACAGTATAGCTACTTCCCCGGACCCTGAGAACCCGCTGCGGGTGGCGTCTGCGGCAAGGTAGGCGCCTGTCCCGCCAGGACGGCATTGGCGGAAGCGGGTAGCTTATCGGCATTGGCCAGGAGCAGCGAGATCTGCCACATCTGCGTCTCCGACAGGCTGTCTTTGAATCCGGGCATGCCGGTCATGCGTATGCCGTTCGCGGTTTTCCAATAAGTCTCGCCGGGTGGATCGTCGGTGACGCCTTTACCGTGAAGCAGTTGTGGAGGCCTGGGAAACATTCCGCGTGCCACCGGCGTGGGCTGCCGCCCAGGCGCGCCGTGACACACCGCGCAGTTATCGAGGTAGGCCTGGGCGCCGGCAAGATAGTTGGCCTCGCTTGCTTCAATCCCGGCCTTGGCTGGCTGCTCCTTCTCAAGGTGGGCATGCAAGGCCATTCGTGCCAGCATTTTTTCGAATGGCATGGGCGGCGCGCTGGCAGCCACCGGAGCAAAGCCCTGCTCGAAGTAGACGAACAGCCCCAGTAGTATTACAGCGATGCCCACTACCAGCCCTGCGAAAAATCCTCTCACCGGTTCTCCTTTCGCATGTGAACTGAGGCGGCGATGCTTCTGTCAGTTCTAAGCTGTGCCCGCCAGGAATTTGAACTGGGCGGGGGTGAGCGGTACCACGCTGAGTCTTCCCTGTCGTACCAGTGGCGAATCCGCGAATGAATTGTTTGCCTTCACTTC
>Ga0335077_10011740_pt1 | contig 10945 bp, 9 predicted proteins | sample Lox_Sample_31_FD_207151 | JGI IMG/M metagenome (GOLD analysis project Ga0335077, IMG submission 207151) | Soil microbial communities from Loxahatchee National Wildlife Refuge, Florida, United States - Lox_Sample_3.1 | ecosystem: Environmental > Terrestrial > Soil > Wetlands | place: USA: Florida...
GCAGTACCAAACGAGGTGTTCGCAGCCGAAGATCATGGTGCGCGTGTTGCCGCGCTGGCGTTTTTCGCCGTTGACGTCGAGCCACATGTCCAGATTCTGTGGATCCTTGATTTCGTCCTTGGTAACGAACCACGGGCCGATCGGCCCGAAGGTCTCACAACTTTTTCCCTTGTTCCACTGGCCGCCGCTTCGCTCGATCTGAAACACACGTTCGGATACGTCGTTGCCAAGGAAGTAGCCGGCGATGGCGTCCTTCGCCTTGTCCTGTGTGAGATAGCGCGCTCGCTTGCCGATGACGATGCCAAGTTCGACCTCCCAGTCGAGCTTGCCCGATTCACGCGGGATGAATGTGTCGTCGTTTGGCCCGCAAATACAGCTTGGTGCCTTATTGAAGATGATCGGTTCTTTCGGGATCGGCATACCTGCTTCCGCGGCGTGGTCGGAATAGTTGAGCCCGATCGCGATGAAATTGCGTACGTTGCCGATGCAGGGGCCGAGGCGCGGCCTGCCGGAAACCGGCTTCATCCGCTTGAGGTTTGCCTTTTTTATCTTCGCGAGGCCGCCCGAAGCGAGCATTTCGCCGTCGATGTCTTTCACGACGCGCGACAGATCGCGGATTTTGCCGTCGTCACCGATGATGCCGGGTTTCTCGCGGCCGGGCGCGCCGTAGCGGACAAGCTTCATAGAATGGTCTCCCGTGAGCGTTTTGTTTTTGAAGGTCGGAAAGGTCGGTCGGCGCATCATGCATGGCGGCGGGCAGGGGGCAACCCTCCTTTGCAGGAGGCATATCGACCGGCACGGGACCTAGAAGCGACCGAGATCAGGCCTTTCACCGTTTGCCCTCGGTGCATAGCGCGCGGTCTGCTAACGCAAGATTGGGCTGCCCAACACGAACTTGTCCGGCATGCCGTGGGCGTCAAATTCCACACACGCTGAATGAGGCTTACGGCGTGACGCAAGGGTAACGGGATAATTGTACCAAGCGGGCCCGCCGGCGAGGGCCGCAGGCAAAAGTCAAATCAGAATTTGCTGCAGTGCGGAATAATTTATGTGTCATTGCCGCAACACGCACGTTATTTCTGCTTAAGTTCGCGCCATTCCAATGGTTTTTGGGCTGGGCACTATTGTCGATTGCGTAACCTCCGGTCACGATGGCACTGAGCCGATTTGAGTGGGGGAGACAGATGTCACGTCGGTCTTGGGACGGCTATTTGCGCGCGGGCACCGCGCTCGGACTTCTGGTCATCGCATCAGCACAGGCCAACGCAGGCGGCTTCGCCGTCCGCGAGCAAAGCGTCTACGGGCAAGGCTCATCTTTTGCCGGCGTCGCCGCCGGCGGAGCGCTCTCGTCAATGTTCTGGAATCCGGCGACGATGACTCAATTCCAGGGCGTCGTCAGTGAAACGGACGTGTCCGGCCTCTTTCCGTCCTCAAGCAACACTCCGGTAGCCGGTACCTTGGTCTCGGCGGGATTTCCTGGCACGTCCAACGTCGCGAACGCCGCGGCGGTTCCCGCAGGCTATACGTCGTATCAATTGAGCCCGAGCCTTTGGCTCGGCATGTCCCTCAATGCACCGTTCGGTCTCTCCGTAAGCCCTCCTGATTTCTGGGCGGGCCGTGGCTACGCAGGCCAAACACTCCTCAAGACGTACAATGCGGCGCCGAGCATCGCTTGGCGAATCAATGACTGGATCAGCGTCGGTGCTGGCGTACAAATTCAATACGCAAAGGCCAGTCTCGAAAGGGGCATCGGTGGGACGCTCGGCCTGCAAGCCACCCTCGAGGGCAAAGGTTGGGCCTATGGTGCCACGGCTGGCGTGACTCTCACGCCGACGCCAACGACCACGATCGGCCTTGGCTGGCGGTCCGCGCTTAATCAAAAGATCGACGGCGCGCTGGTCGCGACATCTTCTCTGCCCGGTTCCACATTCGGCTCCGTCACCACCACGGTCGATTTGCCCGACATCGTCTCGCTCGGCATTCGCCAGGTGGTCGATCCGCGCTGGACACTCCTTGGTACGGTGGAATGGTCGAATTGGAGCCGTATCGGCACCGCAACTGTCAGTCAGTTGAATGGCCAGCCGGCAACAATTCTCAATGGCTTCGGCGGTGGCGCCGTGACCATTCCGTTCCAGTATCGTGACGGTTGGTTTTTTTCGGGTGGCGCCGAATATATTTGGAACGAGCGGCTGACCGTGCGTGGCGGCCTCGGGTATGAGATTTCGCCGATTACCGACCAGGTGCGGACACCACTTGTGCCGGATAATGACCGGTTCTGGGCTTCGGTTGGTGCAACCTGGCAGGTCATTAAAGGCGTGCACTTCGACGTCGCGTATTCGCACGTTTGGGTAAAGGATACGTCGGTCAATATTTCGGCAACGTCCGGCAACCCGTTTTACAACGGCGTTACTTATATCGGCAATGTTGACAACCACGTCGACATTCTGTCGGTGGCGCTCGTAATTCGCATGGACGACCTAGAGCCGACATTGAAGAGAGCCTACATGAAATAAGCCGCGATAGCGGGGCTGGGGGCAAGGCCGGCAGCGATGCCGGCCTTTTCGTGTTCAGAACGCGCCGTTGAAGGTGCCACCGTCGATCAGCAGGTTCTGTCCGGTGATATAGCCGGCATGCGAAGAGCACAGGAACGCACAGGCCGCGCCAAACTCGTCCGGATTGCCAAAACGTCTGGCTGGAATGGTGGCGATTCGGTCGGCGGCAATCTGAGTGACGCTCTTGCCCTTCTGCTCCGCGGTCTTGCTCAGGACTCCGCGCAAGCGGTCGGTGTCAAATGCGCCAGGCAATATGTTGTTGATGGTGACATTCTTGTCCGCAACCGTCCTCGCAACGCCGGCAAGGAACGCGGTCAAACCAGCGCGGGCGCCAGACGACAAGTCGAGACCGGCCAGCGGCATCTTCACCGAGCCGGATGTGATGTTGACAATGCGGCCAAACCGGCGCTCGCACATCGGATCGATCACTTTCTGGATCAGTTCGACCGCCACCACCATATTGGCGATAACGCCTTCGATCATCTGCTGGCGGGCGAGTTCGCGGAAATCCCGCATTGGCGGGCCGGCATTGTTATTGACCAGAATGTCCGGTTGTTGGCAGGCGGCGAGCAGCGCTTTCTGACCTTCGGCGGTTGCGACATCAGCGGCAACCGGGATCACCTTGACACCTGCGAGGCTTGAAAGCTCGGCTGCGGCGGCCTCCAGCTTCTTTGCGTCCCGCCCGTTAATCACCACTTCGCAGCCGGCTTCCGCCAGTGCGCGCGCGCAGGCTTTGCCCAACCCGCGACTCGATGCGCAAACAATGGCCTTGCGGCCGGCAATTCCAAGATTCATAGGGTCTCCCTTTTTGATGGTGCCAAGTGTCGGAGCCAGACGCCGGAGCGTCAAGCGACAAAGCTTCTGTCGCCGGACTGTCGCACAGGCTTGGTAGTCCCCCGGCGAACGAGCTAATTGATTCGCGAGGGACCATGTTGCGCGACCCCGACCGCCAGGTGATGGAAAAAGCCTATGCCCGCTGGGCGCCGATTTATGATGTGTTGTGCGGGCCCATCTTCGTCAATGGCCGACGTGCCGCCGCGCAAGCTGCGCGAGGTGTAGGCGGGCGAATTCTTGAAATTGGAGTCGGCACCGGTCTGTCATTCGACGACTACGATGCCACGACTGAAATCACCGGGATCGACATTTCCGAACCGATGATCGCGCGTGCGCATGAGCGGGTTAAAGACGGACGCTATCCGTTCGTCAAGGAACTGACGGTGATGGACGCACACGCGTTAGCCTATCCCGACACCTCGTTTGACTGCGTTGTCGGCCAATTCGTGATCACGCTTGTAGAAGATCCGGAACGCGTGCTGTCGGAGTGTGCGCGGGTTCTGCGGCCCGGTGGCCAAATCATTCTGGTTAATCATCTTTACTCCGAACGTGGCTTTGCCGCCGCAGTCGAACGCTTGCTGGCACAGAAGGCGCGCAAGCTCGGCCTGCGGCCGGAGTTTCCGTTCGGGCGTCTGGCGGCCTGGGCGCAAGCGCACGGCGGTGCCGAGCTGATCGAACGGCGCAGGGTCAAGCCGTTCGGGCTGTACACGCTGGTGCGGTTTCGCCGTGCCGAGACGCAAAGCGCTGCCGCCTGATTCCAAAAGTATGAAATAGGTAAACAGCGCTGTCATAAAAGTGAAAAGGGCAGCTGGTACATGTCGCGCATGATCGTTGTATCGGAGACCGCCGCATCGTGACGGACAACGCCACGCGACGATTTCGCGCGCTGTTCATCTCCGACGTCCATCTGGGTACGCGCGGCTGTCAGGCCGACAAGTTGCTCGATTTTCTTCGTAACCACGAAGCTGAAATGATCTATCTGGTCGGCGACATCGTCGACGGTTGGGCGTTGCGCTCGTCATGGTATTGGCCGCAAGTACACAACGACGTCGTGCAAAAGCTTTTGCGACAGGCCCGCAAGGGTGCGCGCCTGATCTATATCCCCGGAAACCACGACGAATTTCTGCGCGGTTATTACGGCACCCATTTCGGCGGCATCGAAGTCGTCGAAAACACCATTCATACGGGTGTCGATGGCCGCCGCTATCTCGTCGTTCATGGCGACATTTTCGATCTGGTCGTGACGCAGGCGCGTTGGCTCGCGCTGCTGGGCGACAAAGCCTACGAATTCGCGCTCACCGCCAACCGTACGTTCAACGCGATCCGGCGCGTGCTCGGCGCACCATATTGGTCGCTATCAAAATGGGCCAAGCTCAAAGTCAAGAACGCGGTGAACTATATTGGTGCATTCGAGAAGGCGCTGGCAACCGAAGCCAGGCATCATCATGCCGACGGCGTCATCTGCGGTCACATTCATACGGCAGCGATGCACGACGACTACGGGCTTCGTTATATCAACTGCGGCGATTGGGTCGAAAGCTGCACGGCGGTAGCCGAAGGCCACGATGGCAAGTTCGAAATCATCACCTGGACATATACCGGTCACGATAGCGAGCCGGCCCTAGCAATGCCGCCGGCGGCGAAAGCGGCTTGAGTGCATGAAAATTCTGGTCGTCACCGACGCCTGGCATCCGCAGGTTAACGGCGTCGTACGCACCTTGGGCCATGTCGCCCGGGAGGCGCGTGCGCTCGGCGTTGAGGTGGAATTCCTAAGCCCCGATCAATTCTCGACTTTACCGATGCCGAGCTACCCGGAAATTCGGCTGGCGCTCGCCGGACCGGGCGGTATGGAACGGCGCCTTGAGTGTATCCGGCCTGATGCGATTCATGTCGCGACAGAAGGTCCGCTCGGGCATGCCATGCGCCGAATCTGCCTGCGACGGGATCTGCCTTTCACCACCAGCTTTCACACGCGCTTTCCCGACTATCTTGCAGAGCGATTGCCATTGCCTGAACACTGGACCAGAGAGGCGTCGTGGACGTGGCTCCGAAGGTTCCATGCTCCGGGCGCTGCCGTGCTGGCGGCAACACCGGCGCTTGTCTCCGAGCTCACCGTGCGTGGCTTCAAAAATGTGAAGCTGTGGTCGCGCGGCGTCGACGCCGAATTATTCAACCCTAATGCGAAAACGGATCTCGACTTGCCGCGGCCGATCTTTTTGACGGTCGGTCGGGTTGCGCCGGAAAAGAACCTTGAAGCTTTCCTGGAGCTTGATCTGCCGGGTACCAAGCTTGTCGTCGGAGATGGTCCGTTGCGCAACACACTTGTGCGCAAATTTCCGGATGCGGTGTTCCTTGGCCCGCAACGTAACGGCGCGCTGGCAGGAATCTATGCGGCAGCAGACGTCTTTGTGTTTCCCAGCCGCACCGATACTTTCGGACTCGTATTGCTCGAAGCGTTGGCGAGCGGTATCCCGATCGCGGCGTTCCCCGCGGCGGCACCGCGCGACGTCATCGGCGACACAAATGTCGGTGTGCTCGATGAGGATCTTCGCCGCGCGTGCCTCGGGGCATTGGAATGCCCAAGGGATGAGTGTCGCGACTTCGCGCTTGGCATGTCCTGGGCTGCCTGCGCGAGGACGTTCCTGGAGCATGTAACACGGGCAGCGAAGTCGAGGCGCAGACCGGTCGCCACACAGGACACTCCGCTCATGCATGCTTAGACGCCCGCTTCGGAGGTGACGCTGCGAACCCATGACAGCATCGTTTTCGGGCGCTACTCTTCGCTGCATGGGCGCAATCGACAATACCATTCTACCCACCGCGGCTGATATCGAGGCCGCTGCTAAACGGCTTGCCGGGATCGCCGTCCGGACGCCGCTGATCAGTGCGCCTGTGCTCGATGATGCAATCGGGGCACGCGTCTTTCTGAAGGCCGAAACCTTGCAACGTACCGGTTCGTTCAAATTCCGTGGCGCCTTCAACAAGATTTCGTCGATCCCGCCCGAACGGCGTGCCGCCGGTGTGGTGGCCTACTCCAGCGGCAATCATGCGCAAGGCGTGGCGGCGGCGGCGCGTCTACTTGAAATGCGCGCGACCATCGTGATGCCGGCCGATGCGCCAAAGGCCAAGCGTGAACGCACGCTAGCGCTCGGTGCCGAGGTGATTCCTTATGACCGCAACAGCGAAGATCGCGCCGCTATCGCCCGTAAAATCGTGACCGAACGAGGCGCCACACTGGTACCGCCCTACGACGACCCTCTGATCATCGCCGGGCAAGGCACGATTGGCGCCGAAATCGTTGATGAGCTCGCAGGGCTCTCTCTCAAGCCCGAAATCGTGGTCGTGGGCGCGTCGGGCGGCGGCCTCGCCGCCGGCATTTCAATCGGCGTGAAGGCGAGAGTGCCGTCGGCAAAATTCTACGTGGTTGAACCCGAAGGGTTCGACGATACGCTGCGCTCTTTCGCAAGCGGCAAGCGTGAGGCCAACGCGCGTATGAGCGGCACCATCTGCGATGCGCTGATGAGCAATACGCCTGGTGAATTGACCTTTCCGATCAACCGCGAGCTCATAGGGCAGGGCACCACTGTAAGCGACGTAGAAGTTGCGCGGGCCGTACGTTACGCTTTCAACGAACTAAAGCTGGTCGTTGAACCGGGCGGTGCTATTGGTCTGGCAGCCCTGCTTGCCGGCAAGCTCAGCGTCAGGGGCAAAGTTGTCGTCGGGATCTTGTCGGGCGGCAACGTCGATGTGGATATGTTCGCGCGTCTCACCGCGGCCTGATGGGGCCGGCTTTTTACGTGAACAAAGCAAGCCGCTCTTCCTCGCTCAACGCCATGATTGATGCCAATGGGCTTGTCGGCGCCAGCGCCCGCTTTGCTTCGGGAGGCTCTGATATCTTCGGTTCACTCGCGCGGGTGGTGGCCGGCTCCAAATCTATTGCAGGATGAGGGTCAGGTTCGCGCTGCGGTTCGACGAACGCGACCTCGACTATCATCTCTTCGCTGCGCACAAGTGCAATCGACGGGGGCTGTGCCGCGGCCGGCGATGGAATAGGCAATTCCGGCTGCTCTGGCAGCGGCACAACAATGAGATGCGTTCGTTCGCCCTCCTCACCGGGCGCGTCAGGTGCCTCGGACATCGGCGGTGGAAGCGGCTGGATCTGCGGCGCATTGTCGTCGCGGAGTGAGTTGAGAACATCCGCAATTCGACGCTCGACCAGCGCAATCAATTCCGCAAGCTTGCTCGCCTTTACCGCCAATATGCGGGTCTCAAGTTCGCACCGGGCCGCGACAATCTCGCCAAGAAGCTCGCGCAGTTGCTGCTTGATCGGCTCGGATGTCTGTGGCGTGGCATGCGTTGTGACCAAGGATTGCAGCCGGTCGATCGCGGCCAGCAATTGTTTGGTGTCGGCATTGCGGTTTCGTCGGGTGTATTCGGTAAGGAAGGCCCGGCCGCGCTCGCTTGCCGACAGCGCTTCGCAGAATGCCTGATAATCGCCTTCGTCTGATGCGCCGGACAACTGGTCCGTTCGGGCGGTTATTTCGTTTGGCATGTGCAATCCCTGCCGGTCCGTTTATCAATCATGCGGCTTGATTCGGCCAGTGAAGTTGCCCGGGTAAATGGTGTCTGGCTGAGAAAACGCAAGTTTCAATAACGGGTTACAGGGAGCCGGAGACAAGTTGATGCGGCCTGATTTGCGGATGTCCCTGGGCTTCGTACCGCGGCTGGCGGCGTTTTATGCCGCTCTGTTCATCCTGCCTGGCATTCAAATGCCGTTCTTCCCGGTCTGGCTTAAGGCAAAGGAGGTGGACGCGAAATTGATCGGCATCGTACTGGCGGTGCCGATGATCGCCCGGGTTCTAGCGATCCCGGTCATTACGCGGCAAGCCGACAAGCGCGATGTACGCGCTGTCTTGGTTGTTACGAGTCTTGCGACCGTCATCGGCTATACATTCGTTGGCCTATCCGGCGGCGCCGTTGCGATCTTGATCGCCTACGCACTGACGTCCCTGTTTTCCACACCACTGATGCCGCTTGCGGAAACCTATGCGCTCAAGGGACTCATGGCGCGCGGGCGCGTCTATGGGCCCGTGCGGTTGTGGGGGTCTTTCGCTTTCATACTCGGCAATTTCGCGGCAGGTTTTGCCGCTGATGCGATTCCTGCCCGCCACCTGATCTGGCTCATGGTCGCGGCAAGTGCCTTGGTGGCGATAGCAACGTGGACGCTGGCGCCACTCGCAGCAAGTACGATCGAACCGAGCGTGCAGGGAGCGTCGCACCAGAAGTCGCTACGCGATCCCGCATTTGTCGCAATAATTGTGGCCGCGAGCCTGATCCAGGCCAGCCATGCGGTGTTCTACGGGTTCTCGGCGGTGCAATGGCATGCTGCCGGTCTTGACGGCACCTTCATCGCCGCGTTGTGGGCGCTGGGCGTCGCAGCGGAGATCGTGCTGTTTGCACTGCAAGGACGGCTGCCGCCCATTTTCACGCCGCCGGTGCTGCTGTTGATCGGCGCTTCGGCGGGCGTATTGCGCTGGGCAGGTATGGCACTGGATCCGCCGGCGTTCATTTTGCCGTGGTTGCAATTACTGCATGCCTTGTCGTTCGGCGCGACCCACCTCGGCGCATTAATGTATCTTGCTCACCACGCGCCAAAGGGTCAGGCAGCAACCGCACAGGGCTATCTCGCGATTACAGCCGGTCTGGCAATGGCAGCCGCAATGGGAATTTCGGGGGTGCTGTACGAGGACTTCGGCAGCCGCGCCTACGCGGCGATGGCGCTAGTGGCGTTCGCTGGAGGCGCTTGCGGACTCGTAGCGCACGGGGCGCGGCGTGAGCCGACCCGCTGAGCGGGCCTGAGTCCGTACATCGCGATCGCAGCTGGCGACGATGCCGTCGAGTTCGGGACCCTGGAGGTAGATCATCTTGCGCGACAAACCACCATGCTGGTTAATCCAGCGTCGCACTGAAGCCGGGTAGATGCTCCAAAGGGCCTGCGTGCCAAGCGGGCTGGTTACCGGCCGTCCTTCGTGGTCGGGCATCCAGGCGGCGTGAAAGCCAAAGCGCGCGCGCTGCGTGGCACAGATGCGCTCGCGCGGGACCAAACCCAGCACCAGCGTACAAGCAGACAGACAATTTCCATCGACGATGACGTTTTCGCCTGACGATCGCAACGTGTTGAAAGCTTGCAGATACTGACCAATCTGCCCGCCGCGGTCTTCCGCGATACGCATGGTCGCAGACGCCGACGTCACGCTGAGCGCCGCTAGTACGGCGCCGAAAATCAGGCCCCGAATTCGCATATCCCCGTCCCGTTATCGTCGCCCTGTCGGCGGGCGGTGCGATCTTGATTCAAGTCTAAGCCAAGCGGGTGGCCGACGGGAAGCTTTCGTTGGGCAAAAATTTTGAGAGGGGCGAATCAAAGGGAGGCACATTTCATGAACGAAATCAGGTGCTCAGCGGAACTGCGGTTCCCTGCCTTGTGTACAGTTTCACCGCATTCAGGCGGAGGGAACGCAAGTTCCGCCGGTCGGCTTCAACCCCACAACGACGATGAGGCCGGATATATTAGGCTATCGGAGTAGCGCAGGCCGCCGGTACGATCCTTATCGAGCAGAAGCGGTCCATCGAGGTCGACGAAGCGCGCTTGTTGCGCAAGCAAGACGGCCGGTGCCATCGCCAGTGATGTGGCGACCATGCATCCCACCATGATCATGAAACCCTGGCGTTGTGCCTCTGCAACAAGGGCCAGCCCTTCGGTCAATCCGCCAGCTTTGTCGAGTTTTACGTTGACCGCGTCGTATTTTCCGGCGAGCGCTGCGAGCGACAGGCGGTCGTGGACGCTCTCGTCAGCGCAGATAGGAATGGGCCGCTGCATCTGGGCCAACGCCTGGTCATTCTCTTCCGGCAACGGCTGCTCAATCAAAACAACGCCGGCTTTGGCGCAGGCCGCAAAATTGGCCGCGAGGTTGCTTTCGTCCCAGCCCTCGTTGGCATCGACGATAAGCGTCGTGTCAGGTGCGGCGGTGCGCACGGCCGCAATACGCGCGGTATCGTCCTTGGCGCCAAGCTTGATCTTGAGCAGATCGCGATTAGCAGCTTTTTCGGCAGCTTTTGCCATCACCGACGGTGCATCAAGGGAGATTGTGTAGGCAGTCGTCACTGCGTGGGGGACGGGAAGACCGGCGATTTCATGGGCTGGCCGTCCACCGCGTTTTGCTTCGAGGTCCCAGAACGCGCAGTCGAGCGCGTTGCGGGCGGCGCCGGGCGGCATCGCAGTCTGCAGGGCGACCCGATCGAGTCCGGTGCCAAGCTGCGGTCGTATGGCGTTGATCTGCGCCATAACGCTCTCGATGCTTTCGCCATAACGACCATAAGGAACGCATTCGCCACGGCCGCGAGATGTGCCGTCGCTCAGTTCTGCAACTACGACGACCGCTTCGGTCTTGCTGCCGCGGCTAATGCCGAACGAACCCGCAATAGGCCATCGTTCGGTGGTAAGTGTGAGAGTTAGAGGGACTACCACTGAAAAATCCGAATGCCTGGCCATGGCGCCACGG
>Ga0335077_10011743_pt1 | contig 10943 bp, 8 predicted proteins | sample Lox_Sample_31_FD_207151 | JGI IMG/M metagenome (GOLD analysis project Ga0335077, IMG submission 207151) | Soil microbial communities from Loxahatchee National Wildlife Refuge, Florida, United States - Lox_Sample_3.1 | ecosystem: Environmental > Terrestrial > Soil > Wetlands | place: USA: Florida...
TCTACGCTTACGTGCTCAGCCGCGGGGTCCCGGGGCCGGATCCGGTGACCGGCTGCCTGCCGGTGATCCGGCACCGGTGCGATGAGCCCAGCTGCCAGGCCGCCCTGCACCTGGCCGCCGGGTCGCCGGCCGAGAACTCCCGTGACTACCTGGCCCGGCGGGCGGATCCGTACTCGCCGCTGAGCGACCGGCGTGGCCCGCGCGGCCGGGCGGTGGCGATCCGGGCCGCGATCCTGGCCGCGCTCGCCGAGGACGCCAGCCTGGGGGAGATCGAGGCGGCCATCGAGGCGGCATCCGCGGCCGGCATCCCCGGCGCCCAGCAGATGCTGTTCTAGGGGTGTGCCGCGGCCGGTGGGAGGATCGCTGGCATGGGGTGGGCAGATACGGCCCTTTGCGCAGGCGGCCGACCGGGAGCGGGTGATGGGCCTGTGGGCGGCAGCGCTGCCGCCCTCCTGGCCGCCGTTGCCAGCGGGCATCGCCATGCTGAGGGACGGGCTGGTGGCCGAGGCCGGCGCCGGCCCGGTTGGGCTCGCCGCCGTGGATATGGCGGGCAGCATCCCGCTGATCCTGGTCCACCCCGCCCACCAGCGGCGCGGGATCGGCACCGGCCTGCTCGCCGCGGCGCTGGACAAGCTGCGCGCGGGTGCGCCTCGCAGCTCCTCAGCCAGGCCGGCACCCGCGTCTGCCACATCGGCTGGACCGCCCGCGAGTCCTTCTACCGCCGGGCCGGCTACCGGCCGTGGCGGCGATACGCGATGTTCTCCAACTCCGCCTAGCGACGGGCCCACCCTGGCCCAGCGCGCTGCGGCATGCCTTCGTCCTGGCCGCCGTTAACCTGGGCCCGGAGCTGCCGCACGCCCGCCCAGCTGCGGTTATTGGTCGCAGAACCGGTCGAATTCGCCGTTCCGCACGCCGCCGAGAAATGCGCGCCATTCGTCCGGTGTGAACCGGAGAACCGGGCCTTCGGCGTCCTTGCTGTGACGAACGCCGACCCGGCCACCGGGCAGGTCCGCCACCTCGACGCAGTTGCTGTTGGAGAAGCTCAGCGAGCTCTTGGTCCAGAACGGTTCTGAACCCGGCTCTCCCGTGTGCGCAAGTCTTCCCACGTCGCTACCTCGCTGAATGTCGTGTATCCATGGCTGATGCTTGTGGCTACTTAAAGTGCTTAAGTTGCTACGGAGCGTTCGCGCGGTCTAAACGAACATTATGGGTACGTGAGATCCGTGACCATCAGAGGAAACTGAGTGACTCAGGATGCCACCCCCGGCAGGAAATATCCCACACCGGCCTCCGCTGGCATCGGCTATTTAGGAAATCTAACCGGTAGAAATTGGACAAAAAATACGGGCCCGTCACCGCCCGGGCGGACGCCGGCCGGGCCTGCCCGGGAAGATAATCAGCGGGCGCGGGCACCCAGCCAATGCGATTCGGCTGTCTCAAGGATGAGCGCCCGGGATGACGCCGGGTCGAGCGATGTTCCAGCCAGCATCTGAAACGCGATCCTGTGCAGGTAGGTCTCTCGCTCACCCTCCAGTGAGGAGTCGTGCCTGAGGTGCTCGGTGCTCACCACATCCTGCAGCATCGCGGCGTCATCTGGCCCGAAGCTGAGGATGACGAATGACTCCCCGAAGACCGTGTGCTGAGCGTCGAGGGGGAGGACCTGCAGGGTCAGGTTTGGCCGGTCGGCCTCGCGCACGAGCCGCTGAAGCTGCTCATGCATCACCAGCTCATCGCCGATCCGGCGTCTCAGGACCGACTCGTCGAGCACCACGGAGAGCTGGAGTTCTGGCTCCCGGTTCAGCACCTGCTGGCGTCGCATCCGGACCTTGACCAGCCGCTCGACCATGCCCGGTGCGATCGGCTCGATCCGGCTGTAGCTGCCAATGATGTGCCTGGCGTAGGCCTGCGTCTGTAAAAGACCAGGTACCACGTCAACGTGCCAGATGGCGATCGAACTGGCCTCATGTTCCAGGCCGATGAACTGCTGGTAGTCGGGGGAGAGGGCATCCGCGAACTCCTCCCACCATCCCTTCTGGGCTGCGTCCTCGGCGAGTTCGAGCAGGAGCGTGCGGCGCGCCCCGGTGATCTCGTAGTAGTCGAGCAGCCTCTCGACCTCCCGTGGCTGTAAGCCGGTCCTGGCCCGCTCGTACCTGCTGATCTTGGAAGGTGACCACTTCAGCGCGGCGGCGACGGCATCTCCGCTCTTGCCCTTGCTCTCCCTGATCTCGCGCAGCTCCGCGGCAAGCCGGCGGCGCCGTACGGTGGGGCTTCCTGGCGCGGTCATCCGGCGTCCCTCCTCCCCGGTTCGGCGCGGACGGGATCAGTGTGGCACGCACCTCGATTTTAGAAAGCGATGATGAAACTTGCACTACACCTGATGCCGGGGATCCAGGGCGGCCAGCCCGGCGCTCGTCGCCGGCAGTGAGGCGGGGGAGGAAGACAGTGGAAGCCCGCGGTGCGCTCGCCGCCGCTGGCTGCCCGGGCACCGATCAGCCAATGGCCTCGAATGTCACAACATTCTCATTAGTTTCAGGCCTGCCAGCCGTTTCCCGCCGTTGTGCGCGGGCAGCTGCGGACCGGGCCGGTTGGCCAGGCCCGCGCCCGCTACCGTCCCAGCGGTCAGTTGTGCCCGTGCAGCAAACTGGCAGCAGCCCGCCGATAAACCGTGCCGCCGGCCCGGTGCGGAATTGATCCGCAGCGCTATTGGTGGTACGCCGGCGGCTCAGCCATAGAAGTGAGTGCTGGCAACTACCCGCGTGCCGGCACTGGGCGCATGCCCGGCCGCCGCGGAGATTGCCGAGCCGGCCACAACCGATCCGGTCACGCCGAGCACTAAAAGGGCTGGAAGAATGATGGCTCGCCTGATGCGCATGATCTCCTCCATGCGACTTGTGTGGCCAGCGCCCAGGTTGCTCCGCTCTGCCGACCTGCATGGCGCACCTGTCTCGGGTAGGCTATTCCCGGCTCCCTGCAATTCCATGCATTACCGGTGGCCATTATCTAACTTTTTCCTGAATAGTAATTCTTGAGCGTAAACTGCCGCTGCATCGTGGCACGGTATATTCATGTCCTCGTGCGGGGAAATTGCGGCCTGCCCACGTGGTGCAAGGGTGTGCGCAACTTTCATTGCACGATGCAGGATAGGGCCATCAAAACAATTTCTGGCCGCCGGTGCCATTGAGTGATGAACTAACATTCGAAAAACACTGCTTGTTCCCTAAATGTTATGGGGGTAGTGTTCAACGTGTGCCCACCGTGACCCTGGCTGGTGCGCTCATCGGCCGCGACAGTGAGCTGACAATGCTGGCGGGGCTCGTGCGGGAGGTGGCTGCGGGGCGGGGCAGCTCGGTGCTGATCGAGGGCGAACCGGGGATCGGCAAGTCCGCGCTGGTGCGGACGGCCCTGGCCGGGGCGGCCGAGGCCGGCTGCCAGGTGTTCTGGGGTGCCGGTGACGAGCTGGGGCAGGCGTTGCCACTGCTGCCCCTGTTAGAGGGCTTACGGGTACGCGAGCCCTCGGCAAATCTCCGGCGGGAAACCATCGTCCGGCTCCTGCGCGGCGAGGCCAGCGCCGATCGCGGTACGGATGTGTCGGCCGCGCTGGCCGAGCAGCTGCTGGCGCTCGTCGCCGAGCAGTGCGCTGTGCAGCCGACGATCCTGGTCATCGACGATCTCCAGTGGGCGGATCAGGCCAGCATCACCCTGTGGGGACGGCTGGCCCGGTCGGTGCGGCAGGTGCCGCTGCTGCTGATCGGGACGATGCGCCCGGTGCCGCAGCGGGATGACCTGCCGGCGCTGCGGCGAGCGGTGGGCGATGCCGCGCGGCTCCAGCTCACCGGGCTCACCGAGGCGGCGGCGGCCGAGCTGGTGGCGGCCCTGGCCGGCGGCAAGCCCGGCGAGGCGCTGCTGCGGCTCGCTGACGGGGCCGGGGGCAACCCTCTTTACCTGACCGAGCTGGTCGCCGCGCTGACCCGCAGCTCCGGCGTGACGATCACCGACGCCGGAACCGCCGAGCTGACCAACGGTTCCGCGCCGAGCTCACTGTCGGCGGCCATAGCGGACCGCCTGGACTTTGTCCCCGGATCGGTACGGGAGGTACTGCGGGCGGCGGCCCTGCTCGGCGTGGATTTCGCCGTCCCGGACCTGGCGATCGTGCTGGGCCGCAGCGTGACCGACCTGATCCCGGCGATCGACGAGGCACGCACGGCCGGCGTGCTGGCCGAGTCCGGCAACGGCCTCGGGTTCCGGCATCCGCTGATCCGCGCGGCGCTGTACGACGAGATCCCGGTGCCGGTGCGCGCCGCCTGGCACCGCGACGCCGCGGGCGCCCTCGCGGAGGCCGGTGCACCGGCCGACCGGGTGGCCCGGCAGCTCCTGCGGGCGGTCGACGGGCCGGGTGGCCCGGCCGAGCCGCTGGATGAGTGGATACTGGGCTGGCTGGCCCGTACCGCTGAGCCACTGGTCGGCCAGGCGCCCCAGGTGGCGTCGGAACTCCTCCGCCACGCGGTGGCCAGCTCCCCGGCCGGCTCGGCCCACCACGACCGCCTGGTCGGCCGGCTCGCTGACGCTCTCTACCGTGTCGGCGATGCGGCCGAAGCCGAGCAGGTGGCCAACCGCGCGCTGGTGCATGCCGTCGAGCCCGACCTCGTCGTTGACCTGCACTGGACGCTGGTGCAGTGCCGGATGAGGGCCGGCCGGTTCGCGGAGTCCCTGGCCACCCTCGACCGGGCCCTGGCTTCCCCGGGGATCTCGGCCCGGCACCGCGCGCGGCTGCTCGTGCTCGCGGCACGGACGCACAGCAGCCTGGGCGAGATCGAGAAGGCCGGCCGGGTCGCCGCCACCGCGCTCGCGGTGGCGGCGGAGGCGGGCGACAGCTGGGCGATGGGCTGGGCATTGCACGTCCAGACCCTCGTGGCCTCGGAGTCGGCGCAGATGACCGACGCGCTGCCGCTGTACGACCGGGCGCTGGCCGTGACCCAGGACGACCCGGCACTGACCGACCTGCGGCTGCTGCTGCAGGTCAACAAGGCCGTCACCCTGAGCGACCTGGACCGGTACGACGAGGCCTTCGCCGCGGCGCGGCAGGCCCGGCAGCTGGCCGACCAGGTCGGCACGGTGATCCGCCGGAGCCAGGCGCATGCTGCCCTGAGCCAGCTGCTCTTCGACACCGGGCGATGGGCGGAGGCGATGGCCGAGGTGGGGGCCTTGCAGGAAGACCTGAAGGAGCCGGTCGCGGCCTGCTCCGATCTCGGCATCGCCGCCATGATCTGCTTCCACCGCGGCGAGATCACCTCGGCGCGCCGCTACCTCGCCGCCGCCGCCCCGCACGCCAAGCGGATCGGAAACCGGGTGATCGGCCAGGTGGTGCTCGCCCGCAGCCTGGACCGCGAGCAGGCCGGCGCGCTGCCGGAGGCGCTCGCCGTGCTGACCTCCGGGTTCGCCGGCAATACCGAAACACTCGATGAGATCGAGTACCTGCTGGCCGACGTCGTCCGCCTCGCCGCGCAGACCGGCGATCTGGAAGCCGCGCGGGCCCGCGCGCGCCATGCCGCAGCCTTCGCGGCCGGATCGGACATCCCCCATCGGCAGGCGAACGCGCTCTACTGCCGCGGCCTGCTCGATCACGACGCCAGCCGGCTGCTCGCCGCCGCGGACCGCTATGGCGACGCCAGCCGGCCGCTCTCCAGGGCCAGGGCGCTGGAGGGGGCCGCGGGAGAGTTTGTCGCCGCCGGCGACCGTGGCCAGGCACGGGCCGCCTTCACCCGGGCCGTGGAGATCTATGTCTCGCTGGGCGCCACCGCGGACGTCGCGCGGCTGCAGGCCATGTTCCGCGCGCACGGCATCCGTCGCGGCCCACGCTCGAAACACCGGCAGGCGCGCACCGGCTGGGACAGCCTCACCCCGGCCGAAACCAAGATTGCCGCACTCGTGGAAGCCGGATTGTCCAACCCGGAGATCGCCGCCAGGCTCTTGCTGTCCCGGCGGACAGTCGCAACCCACGTGTCCCACATCCTGAAGAAGCTCGGCGTGCATTCGCGCACCGACATCGCCCGCGAAGCGGCGTTGCGTACCATCGCGTCGAGGTGACGACGGGGAAGGGAATTGGCGCCGCGGGCCGCGGCCGCCGCCCGCGCCGGGAACCGGCCTAGTACGCGAGCGTGAAGTACACGGCCTTGCCCGCCGGGGTGGGGTAGAAGCCCCACTGGCTCGACAGGCTGGAGACCAGCATCAGGCCCCGTCCGGCCTCGGCGTCGGTCGGGCCGTTCACCGGTATGGGCACGAAGCACGACGTGTCGTGGACGTCGACCCGGAACTGGCCGCAGGCGCAGCTGATGGCGAGCATGACGGTCTCGCCCACCTCGTGCCTGATGGCGTTGGTCACCAGTTCGCTGGTGAGCAGCGCCGCGATGGTCGGCTCGACGGCGATGTCCCAGGCATAAAGGGCCGCCCGGACATGGCGGCGGGCTTTGGCCGGCGCATCCGGTCCGGCGGTTAACAGGATGCGGCGGGTGCGTCGGAGGGCCGGGCGGGTCGGCGCCATCGTGTCCATCTGGAGTCCTTGCCAGGCCGGTTTGAGCTGGTCCGGCAGCGCGCGAATCGCCCTGCCCGGCCCAGCCCCGGGGAAGATCCGGCCAACTGTTGACGCTGGTAGTGCCGGTTGCACGACAAATACTGATGCAAGTTGCACGCAGAGACATCGGTCAGCTGACCGATTTTGAAGCCATCGCCACCGCTGTGCCTAGCTGGGAGGTTTACGTCATCTTGACCGTTCTGGGTGCTCAAGTTAGCTTTCGGCAGCTGAGGTGAGAGTAGCTAGCGAGCCGGCGGGTCGGTGTGCGCCAGGGTGGCCAGGGATGCGCCGCCGGCGGTGAAACGGGCCTCGATGATGGCCACCAGTTCCTGCGGAACCGGGTCAAGCGACGGAGTATCGGAATCCCCGCCGACCGCGGCGGCCGCCCGCGCCATCGGGCTGGCGACGGGCCGGTGCTGCCCGCCGTCGCCGTCGAGGAGCCCGGCGTCGGCGACGTGCTCCACGGTCCGCAGCGACCCCCCGAGCGCGGTTGCGTAGTCGCGCGCCTTCCGGATCGCGGCCTGGATGGCGGCCGCCCGCACGTCCGGCCAGGCGGGATTGTCCCAGTCCACCTGCCAGGCGATGTCATGCACGCTGACCGGTTCGTGGGCGGCAAGGATGGCGCCGAGCGCGTCGAGGAGCCCGAAGGCCCGGACCGTGATCGCGACCGCCACCGCCGCGGTCACCTGCCCGGTCGGCTGGTGGCGCCCGGTTTTGTCGTCGTAGGCATGCTCCACGTGCGTCGTCACCGACTGCGCCGACCAGGTCAGCGGGCGCCGTCCGCTGTCGGCGCCGAGCGCCACCCCGCCCTGCGCCGCGAGATCGGCGGTGAGGCTGTCCAGCTCCACGGCGGCCGCCCGCACCGCCTCCGGCTTCGCCCCCCGCGGGCACGCGATCGTGGCCGCCACCACGGCGGAGTCCGGAGGCACCGGCCGCCGCGCCTCACCACGGACCGACAGCAGCAGGCCTGCCTGATCGCTCATCGGCCCCTCCTGCCCATCCCGCCGGCCCGCCACCGATCAGGGATGGTGCGCCGGCCGGTATTTAACGGTTACGGCATTTCGCCGCGGCTTCGGCGCTCCGGTGATTGACCGGGCAGTCGCCGTGACGCCAGACGCCATCCTTGCCGTTCGCTTCCGCCTGGATGGTGGCCGCCGCCGAGTGCTGCACCGGGTGCCCGTTGCTGGCCGCTTGAGGGGCATGGTGAGCCACTTCGACGGCCTCCGGCGCTGTTGGTGTCGCCGCGGTCTCCGGGCGCGCGGCGCGCCGCATGCCCCGCGGAACGGGCAACCGGGAAAAGAAACCCATAACTGTCTCCCCATATGTGAACGGTCCCAGAGGCGAAGGGTACGACGGCCGCCGGTACTCCGCTGAGAAACCGGCCGACTGCGACAAACTCGGTATTTTCGGCGCGGCACAAGCGGGCGCGGCGGGGACCTGCCGTGGTGAGGGTCTGCCAAGCTGGGGGAGTGGGTCCGGCGGAACCGGCGGGTGGGGCGCTTCCCGATCCTGCCCTGATCGTGCTGGTCGGGCCGTCCGGGTCGGGAAAAACGGTCTGGGCGGCGCAGCGTTACCGCCCGGACGAGGTGGTCTCGTCCGACCGGCTGCGCTCGCTGGTCGGCAGCGGCGAGCATGACCTGGATGCGTCCGCCGACGCCTTTGCCCTGCTCGACCACATAGTCGCGGCCCGGCTCCGGCGCGGCCTGACCGCGGTGGTGGACACGCTGGGCCTTGACCCGGCGCGGCGCCGTGGCCATCTGGAGCTCGCCCGGGGCAGCGGCATGCCCGCCGTCGCTGTGCTGGTCGACACCGATCCGGTGGAGTGCCGCCGCCGTAACCGGGCACGTGACCGGCCCGTGCCCGCGCCGGTGCTCGGCGCCCAGCTGCGGCGGATGCGGGCGGCCGCGACGGAGATCGGGGGCGAGGGATGGGACCTGGTCATAAGCGCCCAGACGGCCCAGCCCGAGCCCTCGCATACCCCCGGCGCGAAGATAGCGGCGAGCGAGCAGCGCCAGCGGCCGGTCCGGATGGGCCTGATGCTGCAGCTCTCCCGATTCCCGTGGGGTGAGGACCCGGCGGGCCCGGCGCACTGGCTGGCCTCGGTGGCCCGCGCCGCCGCCGAGGCGGGCTTGCAGGGAATCGCGCTGATGGACCACCTGATCCAGATACCCCAGGTGGGCCGCGCCTGGGAACCGATTCCGGAGCCGTGGGTGACGCTGGGGATGCTCGCGGGCCTGGAGCCCGGTCTTCGCCTGGGCACGCTGGTGACGCCGGTGACGTTCCGCGCGCCGGGGGTCCTGGCCAAGGCCGTGGCCACCCTCGACGCGCTCAGCGCCGGGCGGTCGTTCTGCGGTATCGGGGCGGGCTGGTGGGCGCGCGAGCACGCGGGTTTCGGCCTGCCGTTCCCGTCGGCGCGGGCCAGGCTCGACGAGCTGGAGTCGGCGATCGAGATGCTCCGCGCCCTGTGGCAGCCCGGCACCAGGGCGTATCGGAGCGAGCGGATCCGGTTGCCGGAGACGACCTGCTATCCGCGGCCGGTATCGCAGATCCCGGTCATCGTCGGTGGCGGCGGCGAGCGGCGCACGCTGGCCATCGCCGCCAGGCTCGGCGACGGCTGCAACCTTCCCTCCGACACCGCCACGCTGGACCGCAAGCTCGCCGTCTTGCGCCGGCACTGCGTGGCGGCGGGGCGCGATCCCGCGCAGGTCGAAGTCACTGTGCTGGACATCCCGGTCATCGGGCGCGACCGCGAGCACGCCGCATCGATCGTGGAGAAACTGCGCGGCCGGACCGCCGCTGCGGTCTTCGCCCAGCGCCACCACGCCGGCACGGCCGGCGATCACATCGGCCGCTACCGGCTGCTGGCCGAGCGCGGCGTGCAGACCGTGTTCGTATCGCTCCCCGACCTGTCCGGCCCCGAGGACGTGCTGCGCCTTGCCCCTCTGGCCGCCGCCTTCGCCTGACCCGCAGGCCGTGCCCGGGTTATACGCTGCGCGCTTCGGCGTGCTGCGGCTCGTCGTCGACGAGACAGTCGCAGGTCGGGCAGTACCAGCGGGCCTCGATCGGGGTGCCGCACGCGAGGTGCCGGGGCGCGCCGGCCGGGTCCGCGTGCCTGGCTCCCCAGTGCGCCAGCAGGCGCAGCGCCCCGGCGAGCTCCCTGCCCTCCGCGGTCAGCTGGTAGGCGGCCCGGGGGGGCCGCTCGGAGTAGGGCCGGGCCACCAGCAGCGCCTCGCGTTCGAGCCGCCGGAGGCGCTCGGACAGGATGTTGGCGGCGATGCCCGGGATCTGGCCGAGGAGGTCGTTGAACCGGCACGGCCCGGGCAGCAGCGCCTCCACCACCAGCAACGTCCAGCGGTCGCCGACCCTGGCCAGCGCCTCGGCGAGCGGTGACGAGCCATCCTCGGGTTCGGCCATGTGTTGATCGTAGCGGGTTGACATACGACCAGTTAATAGTAAGTTGCAAGTTACTAGTTACTGGAGGTGGCGGCGATGGCGGTTCTCGACGATATACAGGCAAGCATCAGGCAGCTGTCGGAGGGCGCTGGTCCCTCGGTGGTGGGCATCGGGCAGCGGTGGGGCGTCGGCTCGGGTGTCGTGCTCGGGGACGGGCGGGTGCTGACCAACGCGCACAACGTGCGCGGCGACCAGGTGACGGTCACCTTCGCGGACGGGCGTACCGCCGACGGGAGCGTGGCCGGGCACGACATCGACGCCGACCTGGCCGTCATCGACGTCGACACCGGCGGGGCCCCGGCGCTGCCGTGGGCGGCCGACGGCGCCCCCGGGGTCGGGACGCCGGTGTTCGCCCTGGCCAACCCGGGCGGGCGCGGGCTGCGGGTGACGTTCGGGTTCGTCTCCGGCATCGAGCGGACCTTCCGCGGTCCCCGCGGCCGGCGGATCAGCGGCAGCCTCGAGCACACCGCTCCGCTGCTGCCCGGCTCCTCGGGCGGCCCGGTCCTCGACGCCGCTGGGCAGCTGCTCGGGATCAACACGAACCGCCTCGGTGAGGGCTTCTACCTGGCCATACCCGCCGACGAGGCGCTGCGGGGCCGGGCCGATGCGCTCGCCCGCGGGGAATCGGCGGTATCGCCACGGCTTGGCGTCACCATCGCTCCCGGCCACGTCGCCAGGCGGCTCCGGCGCGCGGTCGGCCTGCCCGACACCGAGGGCGTGCTCATCCGCGACGTGGCCGAGGACAGCCCGGCGGCCCGGGCCGGTCTCGCCCAGGGTGACCTGATCGTGGCGGCCGGCGGCCGGCCGGTAAGCACCGCCGATGACCTGTTCGACGCGCTCCAGGCGGCGCAGGGCGGCAGCATCGAGCTGAAGCTCGTGCGCGGCACCGACGAACGCACCCTGCAGGTGGCGTTCGGCGGCG
>Ga0335077_10011744_pt1 | contig 10941 bp, 8 predicted proteins | sample Lox_Sample_31_FD_207151 | JGI IMG/M metagenome (GOLD analysis project Ga0335077, IMG submission 207151) | Soil microbial communities from Loxahatchee National Wildlife Refuge, Florida, United States - Lox_Sample_3.1 | ecosystem: Environmental > Terrestrial > Soil > Wetlands | place: USA: Florida...
CGCTGGACGCCGCCTTCGTCATCGACACCTTCCTGCTGCTCCTGATCGGGATCGGGCCCAAGATCGCGCTGGTGCCGTTCCTCGACATGACCGCGGGCATGACGGAATCCACCAAGCGCCGCGTCCTGCGCAAGATGCTGACCACCGCCGCCCTGGTCGCCGCGCTGCTGCTGATCCTCGGCGGCCTGCTCACCAGGCTGCTGCACTTCTCGCCGGGCGCGCTGGGCATCGCCAGCGGCATCATCCTGCTGATCATCGCGGCCACCATGGTGCTCGGCCCGGGCGACGGCAAGGGCGGCGGCAACGGCGGCCATCAGGTCACCGGCCGGGACCCCATGCAGGTCGCCGTCTTCCCGCTGGCCGTGCCCTACCTGCTCAACCCGGCCGGGATCGTGGTCCTGGTGACCCTGTCGGCCGAGGCCAGCTCGGTCGCCGTGCTCGGGGTCGGCGTCGGCGTGCTCGTCGTGGTGCTCGCGTTCGACGTCGTGGTGTTCCGCTGGGCCGCGGCGGTCAGCAGCAAGCTGGACGCGAGCCGGATGCTGGTGACCGAGAAGGTGTTCGGGTTCCTGCTTGCCGCGCTGGCGGTGCAGCTGGTGCTCAACGGACTGGCGGACGTCGGCGTCATCCACCTGACCGGCCACTGAGGTCAGGCGGACACCTGCCGTTGCAGGGCGGCCAGCGATTCGGCGATCTCGCGGCGCATCTTGGGGGTGAACAGCCGCAGCAGGGGCCCGAACCCGCCCGGGACCCCCACCCACTTGACCACCCGGACACGCCCGCCGCCGACCGGCTCGAGCGAGTGGTCGAAGACGACCTTGCCCAGGGGAACGGGGCATTCGGTCACCCAGCGCCGCCCGGCGTCCACCTCGGTGATGGTGAAGGCCCCGCCCAGGTTGCCGCGCTGCTTGGCCCAGCCAGAGACACCGGGCTCGAACGGGCCGTCCAGCCGCGCCATCTCCTTGCTGACATCCCATTCCGGCCAGCGGGCGACGTCGGTCCACACCTTCCAGACCGCATCCGGCTCGGCCTCGAAAGTTGCCTCACATTCGAATTCGTACATGACTAGCCTTTGGTAAAGCCCGGCCAATATCGAAACCAGCCGGCTTACGCCTCAAAAGCACCTCCTCGCATTCTGGCTAGCTGCCGGATGCACCGCAACCCCCGAACCCGGTGTGTCTCCGCCCGCCCGGCCGGGTCGCCTGCCCGGGCGCCGCCCGCCGGGACGCCCGGCGTTTCGAACAGGTCAGCGACCTTGCGGCCCGGCCGGGCCGGGTCAAGGCCCGGCGCCGGTGCTTCCCTCTTCGGCCCGGATGGAAGAGGCGATGCACCGCGTGCCCGCCGTGGGGAGCACATCGTCGGCTGCGCTCAGATCCCACTGTCTCCGGTGCGCGCACCGGCCCGCGGCGCCGCCGGGTGAGCGCGCTACTCGAAGGTGTGCAGGGCGACCTGGTCGACCGTGAGGACATCGGCCGCCTCGTCCGCGGTGGCCAGCGCGGACGGGCGGACGACCGGGACCGCGGTCACCGTGACGCTGCGCTCGTCGCGCCCGATCAGGTCGCGGATGGCGTCGGTGACGGTCAGGTAGCGGGCGATCGGCACCAGCGGGCTGGGCTGGCGCCGGTCGAACGGGCTGACGGGCGGCCGGACCTCGCAGTGCCCTTCATCCCCGAAGCAGCCGCCGTGCGCGAACACCGCGAACTTGCCGACGTACCCCTCGCCCGCGATGGGCGGCGTGCCGGGGCCCGCGTTGGGGTTGTTGAAGAAGACGCGTACCTGATAGCTGGGGCCGCTGTGGTCGAGGCCGTAGAACGTCAGGTCGGCCCGGGCCACCTCGGGCCGCACATCACCGGCAGGAAGCTCGAGCTCGAAGGTGATAGCCATGCCGGTCAGCCTCCGATCTGGGTCCGCGAGGAGAAGGACGCGTAGTCGTAGCCGAGCGTGTTGACGTTGATGGTCTGGGCGACCGTGATGTTGAACGGGGGCAGCGCCTCGGCCAGCAGGCCGGACGGCACTCCCGCGGTGGGGTGCCGCAGCTGCCACAGCCGCCAGAGCCGGTCGATCATGCAGTGGTGGGCGAAGAAGATCGGGTCGTAGGCGGCGTAGGGGATCTCCGCCATGGTGCCGCCCGACCAGACGTGCACGTCGTCGTGGATGCTCTCGAGCTGCTGCTGGAAGTCGAGGAAGTCGCCCAGGGCAAGCAGCTCGTTGACCTGCGCGGCCGTGGGCAGGTCGGCCGGGTCGCCTGGGCTCCGCGAGGTGTGGTCGGGCGCGCCCGCGCCGCCCTGCTGCGTGGCCAGGGCGTTGATCGGCCCGCCGGCGGCCAGCGGGTTGGGCTCACCGCCGGCCTCGGCGACGCTGTAGGAGACCGGGAAGCCCACCTGGTGCGACCAGGCGGACGTCCAGTCCCACCACGGCAGGGTCACCGTCGGCTCGAAGTTCTTGAGCGAGAGCTCGAAGTAGTAGAGGTAGGCGCGGTGCCAGGCCAGGAAAAGCGGGGTGTGGTGCTGGCAGGACATGGGCAGCGGCAGGCCGTGGATCCCGGCCCAGTACTGCCACCCACGGTCGTCGCCGAGCTGCATGCTGGCCCGGTATGCGCTCCGCAGCGTGGCCAGCTGCGGCCCGCGCAGCATCGCCACGTTCTTCCGGTAGGAAAGCGGCGCTTGTGCTACCGGTTGCGCCTGCAGAGTGGTAACCGTCATGTCTGTCTCCCCCGTCCGGCAGCAGACCCGGTGAAACCGCAGCCACGCGCTATCGCCGTATTACCGCTATCTTGGCACGCCTGTCCTGGTGGCGACACTCTCGCGGCGGCGGGATGGACGGGCCGGGGGAAGTTTGCCTGCACATGACGCCGGCAAGGGCCCCCGCCACCTTACCGACGGAAATGCCTGACATGCCCGGCGCCTGGGCCGCGGCGGCCCCGGCTGGGTCTCCGGCCGCCGTCACCCGCGCCGCTGCGGCGAGATAAGCGAAGCCAAGGCCTCCCCTGCCCGCGCGCCCCCCCGGCACGGTAGGCTCCGGCGGCCGGAGCCACACCGTCAGCCGCACCCGGTAGCGGCGCCATTTCCTCTGCCGTTCCCGTGCCCAGCTGATCCCCATGACGGTAGGGGCGCGGCGACCGGTGCCGCATCGTCAGAACTATGTAGGTGGTTATGTATTCGCCCAGCGCCTCAGCGGACGGGCCGGGGAGCAGCCAGGCGCACCTGGAAGCCGGTCCCGCGCTCCCCGTGAGCCACTCCATTCGCATCTTTGCCGGTGATGTGCGTGCTCTTGCTTCTTCTGCGAGCGCGCCCAGGACTATGGTTGGGAGAATGCCCCGGCATGGATGCGGCCTGGAATCCGGCTAAGAGGAATGAGGTAGCGGCGATTCCGACCAATCTGCCTCAGGAACAGAATAGCTTCGTCGGGCGCGAGCGCGAGCTCGACAAGCTGCGCCAGCTGCTGGGCGTGACGCGCGCGCTGACGCTTTGCGGCACCGGGGGCATCGGCAAGACCCGGCTGGCGCTGCAGGTCCTGGCCGAGGTGGCGGGCGAATTCCCCGACGGGGTGTGGTTTGTCGAGCTGGGCGACCTGCAGCAGCCCGACCTGGTGGTGTCGCGTATCGCGTCGGCGGTCGGCGTGGGCGAGGAGCCGGGACGCCCGCTGCTTGAGACGCTCGCCGACGCGCTCCGGCCCCGCCGGCTGCTGCTGGCCCTCGACAACTGCGAGCACCTGATCGACGCCTGTGCGCGGGTCTGCCAGCGCCTGCTGGCCAGCTCGCCGGGGCTGCGCCTGGTCGCCACCAGCCGTGAGCCGATGCGGGTGGCCGCCGAGACCGTGTGGCAGGTGCACCCGCTGTCCGTCGCGCCCGACGACGCGGCCCTGGCCGCCGACGACGCGTCCCGGTATGAGGCCATCCGCCTGTTCGCCGCCCGGGCAACGGCGTCGCTGCCCGAGTTCGCCATCGGCCCGGCCAACGCCGCGGCCGTCGCGGCGCTGTGCCGGGCGCTGGACGGCGTGCCGCTGGCGATCGAGCTGGCGGCCGCCTGGGTCCGGACGCTGTCGCTGGAGCAGATCACGGCGCGGCTGGCCGACCGGTTCGGGCTGCTCACCACCGGCAACCGGACCGCCCCGCCGCGCCAGCGCACCCTGCGCGCCGCGATGGACTGGAGCTACGAGCTCCTCACCACCTCCGAGCAGGTGCTGCTGCGGCGGCTTTCGGTCTTCGTCGGCTGGTCGCTCGAGATGGCTGAGCAGGTGTGCTCCGACGACGGCATCCCGGCGGGGGACGTGCTTGACCTGCTGGCCTCGCTGGTGGACAAGTCGCTGGTGGTGCTGGATCCCGAGGTGCTCGGCGAGGCGCGCTACCGGCTGCTCGACACCATCCGCGAGTACGCGGCGGAGCGCCTGGCCGCCGCCGGTGAGTCCGCCGCCTGCCAGCACCGGCTCCGCGACTACAGCGTGACGCTGGCGGAGCACAACGCCGCGATCGGGATGGCACGGATCGCCGCCCCCTGGTCGGCCCGGGTCGACGTGTTCCGCCGGTACGACGTCGACGGCGGCAATCTCTCGCAGGTGCTGAGCCAGTGCCTGGCGGATGGCGACGCGGAGACGGGACTGCGGATCTGCACCGCGGTCCGCCCGTGCTGGATCGTGCGGGGCACGTTCGCCGAGGGCGGCGAGTGGCTGGATTCCCTGCTGGCGATCGATGCGCCCGCCGTTCCCCTGGGCGTGCAGGGCGCCGCCCTGGTGGGGCGGGCGCAGCTCGCCCTGCCCAGCACCCCGGCGGTGGCCGAGTCCTTCGCCGGGGCCGGGCTGGCGCTGTGCCGCGCCGCCGGGGACGAGTGGTGGACGGCGTCCGCGCTCAACCTGCTCAGCGAGATCGCCCTGCACACGGGGCGGGCGGATGAGGCGGCCGCCGCGGCCGACGAGGCGCTGTCGATCGCCCAGGCGGCCGGTGACGGGTGGAACGAGGGGTACGCCCTGGGCGTCCGGGCGGCCATCGCCGGGCTGGCCGGCCGGCTGCGGGAGGCGGAGCAGCTGGCGGCGTCCTCGATCGCCGTCATGCGCCGCATCGACCAGCAGTGGGGGGTCGCCCGGGCGCTGCTCGGCCTGGGTGACCTGGCCCGGCTGCGCGGCGACCCCAGCGGCGCGCACACCCGGTACCTGGAGGCGCTGGCCATCCTGCGGGAAATCGATGCCCGGCCGGACATCGCCCGCTGCCTGGCTGGCCTGGCGCGGGTGGCGCTGGACCTGGGCTCGGTCGGGCAGGCGAGGCAGCATCTCACCGAGAGCATCCGGCTCAGTCATTCCACCGGCTCCCGCATCGGCGTGGCGCGCGGGCTGGAGGCGTTCGCGGCGCTGGCCGGGGCCGAGGACCGGCCGGAGCTGGCCGTGCAGCTGACCGCCGCGGCGGGTGCGCTGCGCGAGGCGGCCGGGTTTCCCGCGCTGTCCGGCGCGCGGGCCGAGCGGTATCTGGCCCCGGCGCGCCGCCTGGGCGAGCCGGCCATCGCCCGGCTGTGGGCGCAGGGACTGGCCATCGACGGCGACGGGGCGGTGGCGCTGGCGCTGGGCGCGCCGCAGGAGGCGGGCGGCGGCCGTGACACCGTCACCCTCGCCGCCGTCGGGGCCTACGAGGTGGCGGCGGCGCTTCCCGGCACGCTGACGCCGCGGGAGTACCAGGTCGCCGCGCAGGTCGCCAGCGGCCGCAGCAACAAGGCCATCGCGGAGGAGCTCTTCATCAGCCCGGCCACGGCGGCCCGGCACGTCGCCAACATCCTGGCCAAGCTGGGATTCTCCTCGCGCGCGCAGATCGCCGCCTGGGCCGCGGACAAGCAGCTCGATCTCACCGGGCCCGCGGCGGCGAACGGTCCGGTCCAGCGCGCCGGGCGCCGCGCCGGCGGGGCCAGCCAGCAGCGCTTTGACGAGCGCCGTGAATTACCGGACCCCGGCGGCCCGGTCATGACCGCCCGCCCCGGCCCGCCCCGCGCGGCGCCGGTGACCGCCCGCCTCCGGCCGCCCCGCACGCGGCGCCGGTGACCGCCCGGCCCGGCGGCGGGCCTGGGACGCGGACCGGCGGCGTCTCCCGGTGGGCCGACCTCGGCGGCCCGCTGCACTATCTCGACTTCGGCGGCCCGGCCGGCGGCCCGCTGATCGTCTGCGTGCACGGGCTCGGCGGCGCGGCGGTGAACTGGGTGGCGGTCGCCCCGCTGCTGACCGGCCGCTGCCGGGTGCTGGCGCCGGACCTGGCCGGGCACGGTCTCACCCAGTCGCGGGGGCGCGGCACCGGCGTGGCCGCGAACCGGGCGCTGCTGCACCGCTTCCTGGCCTCGGTGTCGCCGGGCCCGGTCATCCTGATGGGCAACTCCATGGGCGGCATGATCTCCCTGCTCGAAGCCGGCGCGCACCCGGCTGCCGTGGCGGGCCTGATCCTGGTCGATCCCGCCCTGCCCTTCCTGCCCGCTCAGCTGGATCCCCTGGTCACCGCGATGTTCCTGCTCTACCTCACCCCCGGGGTGGGCCGGGCGGTGACGGCCCGCGAGCGCTGCCTGCCGCCCGCCCGGCGGGTGGCAGGCGCCCTGCGGCTGTGCTGCGTGGAACCCGCGCGGATCCCCCCCGAGGTGATCACCCGGCACGTCGAGGTGCTGGATCAGCGGGCCGGGTTCACCGGCACCGGGCAGGACTTCAGCGCCGCCATCCGTTCTGTCGTCGCGACCGCCGGGTACCCGGGGCGCCGGGCCTACCAGCGGCGGATCCACTCGGTCGCCTGCCCGGTGCTGCTCATCCACGGGACCGGCGACCGGCTGGTGCCCGTCGCGGCCGCGCGCGCCGCCGTGCGCGGGAATCCCGCCTGGGCGCTGGCGGAGATCACCGGGGTGGGCCACGTGCCGCAGCTGGAGGCGCCCGTCAGCACCGCCCGCGCGATCACCGGATGGCTGGGCGCCGCGGGCCGCCCAGCCCATCACGCGGCGAACATCACCTCATATCAGGCATAACGCGCGGCGGAAGGGGGCAGGGCGCCAAGCAGGAGCGGTGACGGGAGGTGGGCCATGGAGCGGATGAGCACCCTCGACGCCGGGTTCTTCTTCGTCGAGCACAAGAACGTGCCGATGCACCTTGGCTCGCTCATGGTGTTCGAGGGCCCCGCCCCTGCCTACCGGGATCTGGCCGGGCTGTTCGCCGCGAAGCTCCCGCTGGTGCCGCGCTACCGCCAGGTCGTGCGGACCGTGCCGCTGCACGTCTTCCACCCCGCCTGGGCCGACGATGAGAACTTCGAGATCGGCTACCACGTGCGGCACGCCGCAGTGCCGAGGCCCGGACGGGCCAGGCAGTTGCGGCACCTGGCGGGGCAGGTCTTCGCGCAGCGGCTCGATCGCGAGCGGCCGCTGTGGGAGGCGTGGCTCCTGGAGGGCATCGAGGGCGGCCGCTGGGCGCTGCTCTCGAAGGTGCACCACTGCATGGTGGACGGCATCGGCGGCACCGACCTGATGACGGCGATATTCGATCTCAGCCCCGACGCCGCCCGGGTGCTGCCCGCCGCCTGGGCCCCCGAGCCCGGGCCATCGGTGTTAAGCCTGGTGGCTGGCGGCGCACGCGACACCGTGACCTGGCCGCTGCGGCAGCTGGCGGGCGCGCCGGGCTTCGTGCGGGGGCGCCTGCGGAGCCGGGCCGACCTGGTGCGGTTCGGCCGCGGCCTGGGCGGCAGCGCGCGGCGGCTGGCCGCGCCGTCGGCGAGTTCGCTGAACGGCCCGATCGGGCCGCACCGCCGGTGGGTGTGGACCACGGCCAGCCTCAGCCGGGTGAAGCGGATCCGGGCGGCGGTGGGGGGAACGGTCAACGATGTCCTGCTCGCGGCCATCACGCGCGGGTTCCGTGACCTGCTGATCGAGCGCGGTGAGCTCAGCGAGGGCCTGGTGGTGCGCTCCCTCGTCCCGATCTCGCTCCGCCGGCAGGACGAGCGGGGGGTCATCACCAACCGGGTGTCGGCGGTGCTCGCCAACCTGCCGGTGGGGGAGCCCGACCCGATGCGGCGGCTCACCTTGCTGCGCGAGCAGATGGACGACCTCAAGCGCACCCGGCAGGCGGTGGGTGCCGAGTTCCTCACCGAAATGCTGGGGTTCGCCGCGCCCACCCTGCTCGCGCTGGGGTCCCGCGCCGCGTTCCAGCTCCCGCAGCCGCTGGTCCAGACGGTGACCACCAACGTGCCGGGGCCCCGTTTCCCGCTGTTCGTCCTCGGCCGGAAAATGGTGGAGGCGTACCCGTACGTGCCGATCGGCGACAACGTGCGGATCTCGGTCGCGATCTTCTCCTACCTCGATCGCTTCTCGTTCGGGATAACCGCCGACCACAGCGCGGCGCCCGACCTCGACGTCCTGACCAAGGGCATCCGCCGGGGGCTGGCCGAGCTCCAGGCCCAGGCGTCAGGGACGGGGCGCCGGGCGGCCACCGCCCCCGCGCGCGCCGCGCGGCCGGCCCGGGCCGCGGGCTCGGCTGGCGCTCATGGGTCCTGACGCGGTGCCCGGCGGCTCCCGCCGTCCCCGGGTGGGCCTGGTCCTCGGGGCGGGCGGGGTGCTCGGCGCGGCCTGGATGACCGGCGCGCTGCCCGCCCTGGCCGAACGCCTGCCCTGCCCGCTGGCCGGCGTGGACCTCGTCGTCGGGACCAGCGCGGGCAGCGTCCTGGCCGCGGCGCTGCGCTGCGGGGCCAGCGTCGATGAGATGATCGCCCACCAGCGGGGGGAGGCCACCGGCGTGCTGGCGGCCGCCGGCGTGGGCGATGTCACCGGCGGCCCGTGGCCGCCCCCGCCCGCGCTGCGGGTCGGCTCGCCCCGGCTGCTGCTCACCTCGCTGCTGATGCCGCACCGGGTGCATCCGGGAGTCGGCGCCAGCGCCTGGGTGCTGCGTGGCCGGGGGAGCCACCAGGCCCTGCACGGCATGGTGCAGGCGCTGCACTCCCGCGCGTACGGCCACGCCGGGTACCGCGGGCCGGCGGCCGAATGGGCCGGCGCCGGCCGGACCTGGATCGTCGCCGTTGACTACGACCGCGGCCGGCGGGTGTTCTTCGGCCGCCCGGGCGCCCCGCGCGCGCCGCTGGCCGACGCGGTGGTCGCCTCGTGCTCCATCCCCGGCTGGTACCGGCCGGCCGTGATCGGGGGCCGCCGCTACGTCGATGGCGGCGTACGGTCCCCGACCTCGCTGCGGTCGCTGGCCCGGGCCGGGGTGGACGAGGTCTTCGTGCTCGCCCCGCTGGCCAGCGTCGTTGCCGGCCGGCTGCCCCGCCAGCCGCTCGAGCGGCTGGAGCGGCGCCTGCGGGCGCTGATCACCATCGCGCTGCTGCGGGAGGTCCGGGCGTTGCGCGCGGCGGGCATCGGCGTCACGGTGCTCACCCCCGGCCCCGAGGACCTGGCGGTCATGGGCGCGAACCTGATGGACCCGCGGCGCGGCCGGGCGGTGCTTGAGACCTCGCTGCGGACGTCGGCGGCCGCGTTCGCTGGCCTGCGACGGGACCGGCCGGAGGTCGCCTGACCCGCCGCCCCTGGCCCGCCGCCCTGGCCCGCCGCTGGCCAGCCCCAAGTCAGCGGGGTGCGGTCCCGGCAGGCAGCCCGATGCGCAGCAGCGCCGCGACGTCGTCCGGGCCGAGCCGGTCCCAGAGGGCGGCCGCAGCGCAGTTGGCCCGGAGCTGCTCTGCGCTGGTGGCCCCGAACAGCACGCTGGCGACGTCCGGATTGGTGAAGGGGAACGCCAGCGCCAGCGCGGCCGGGGTCGTGTGCAGCGATTCGGCCAGGGCGGCGAGCTCGCCGGCCGCCGCGATGGCCGGGGCGAACCGGGGTTCGGTGAGCGCTCCGGTCAGCCGGCCCGCGGCGGCGCCGGACCGGTACTTGCCGGTGAGCGCGCCACCCGCCAGACAGAACGAGGCGACGATCCCGGCGCCTGCCCGCGTGACCGCCTGCTTCATGGCGGGATCCTCGGCCCAGGACCGCTGCACCAGGCTGTAGGGCAGCTGGACCGCGCAGGGCGGTGCGACCGCGAGGCCCCCGGCCGCGTCGACCGCCTGGCCGCAAAGATCGGCCGGCCAGTTCACCAGGCCCCACGCGCGGGCCTTCCCGGCGGCGACGAGCGCACCGACGCCGGCCACCAGGTCGGTGACCGTCAGGCCCGCTGGCGGCGGGTTGGCGTAGACCAGGTCGACGTGGTCGAAGCCCATGCGCTGCAGGGAGGCGTCCAGCTCCGCGGCGGCGCTCTGCCCGGGCCAGAACTCCCACCACAGCTTGTTCGCCACGACCGTCTCGTCCCGGCGCACGCCCGCCCCGCGGAACAGCTCCCCGAACAGCACCTCCGAGTACCCGGTCGGGATGGGAGCCTGGCCGGTCTCGTCGTTGTAGCGGGCGTCGTCGAAGAAGGTGATCCCCTCATCGCGGGCGGCCCGCAGGATGGCGATTCCGGTCTCGGGCGGCAGGCGCTCGAACGTGCGCCACGAGCCGAGCGACAGCGCCGACACATCCATGCCCGACGAGCCGAGCGGGCGGGGACTCAGATCACCGGCTGTCATGAGGCCTCCCTCGCGGCCGGGGCGCGCGCCGCGGCACGGCCACATGCTCCCACGGGACCATGGGTGCCCACGGGACCACGGGCTCTGCCGGGACCACGGGCTCTGCCGGGACCACGGGCAGCGGGCCTGCCGAGGGCGCCTTCCGGCGGCCCGGGGCCCGGGACGGCTGGCATGATGGGGCACATGTCCGTCGTGAAGATCAATGCCATTACCGTGCCGGCCGAGAGCGGGGACGAACTGGCCCGCCGGTTCGCCGCCCGGGCGGGCGCGGTCGACAACCAGGACGGCTTCGAGGGCTTCGAGCTGCTCAGGCCGACCGACGGGCGCACGACCTGGCTGGTGATGACCCGGTGGCGGGACGACGCCAGCTTCGAGGCGTGGCTGCACTCGCCGGCGTTCGGCCATGGGCACCGCTCAGC
>Ga0335077_10011746_pt1 | contig 10939 bp, 8 predicted proteins | sample Lox_Sample_31_FD_207151 | JGI IMG/M metagenome (GOLD analysis project Ga0335077, IMG submission 207151) | Soil microbial communities from Loxahatchee National Wildlife Refuge, Florida, United States - Lox_Sample_3.1 | ecosystem: Environmental > Terrestrial > Soil > Wetlands | place: USA: Florida...
GCCTGCTTCGTTCATGAAGGGCCTGCGGGGGATCGCCGATGAAAATGGAATCATGCTGATTCTCGATGAAGTGCAATCCGGATTTGGACGCACCGGCAAGTGGTTTGCTTTTGAACACTACGGCGTGGTGCCGGATATCATGACCGTCGCAAAAGGGATCGCCTCTGGACTTCCGCTTTCGGGGGTTTTCACCCGCACCGAGATCATGAAGAAAGTAGATGTCGGCTCCATCGGTGGGACCTACGGCGGGAATGCCGTGGCGTGCGCGGCAGGTGTGGCGACCGTCCGCGCCATGAAGGAAGAAAAGATGATCGAGAATGCCGCCGAACGCGGCGTTCAATTGATGACCGGCTTGCGCAAACTTCAGGAAGAATATCCACAGGTCGGCGATGTGCGCGGCAAAGGTCTGATGATTGGTATGGAGTTTATGGTCGATGAGCGGCCCGATGCAGCAAAGCCATTGGTCAAGGACATTGTCCACGCTGCGGAAGATCGTAGTCTCCTGTTGCTAACCTGCGGAACTTACGATAATGTGATCCGGTGGATTCCACCGTTGAACGTGACCAGCGAGCAGGTCAATGACGGCTTGAAAGCCTTTGAAGGAGCGTTGGCAGCAGCGATCAAGTGATCGTCTGAAACCAGTTGAAAGCTCCGACATCCTGCGGGCCTCGCGGGCCCCTTCATCCGTTCATTTCCGAATAAAGCAAATATCTTGAAAATGCGCTCGAAATGCGGATACATCCTTTGCTACAGATTCTGGTGATTCGCGGCGTAAAAGCGCACGGTTGATAAATCTCGCGATCTCCGCCGTATGCTCAGGTCTCATGCCGCGTCGCACAAATTCGGGTACGCCAAGACGCAGGCCGTTGGAATCGCCGGCAACTTCTGGGACAGGCAAGCCGATGCCGCTGGCAAGAATATTCGCGGCGCGCAAAACCTTTGACGCGTTTTGCCCGCCGCCAAATTGGGACGCTTCGATTGCAAATTGATGGGAGGTCGTTCCGCCTTTTTCGGAAGCAAAGACCGGCAAACCTTCGGCGGCCAGGGCCCTGGCTAATGCCTTGGCGGTCTTGGCCATCATCGCCGCATATGCTTTTCCGCAGGCCTTCCAATCCAGAAATGTGATGGCCAGGGCGGCAGTTTTTGCAACATCAAAATTTGCGGTCAGGCCCGGATAGGCAATGTGATCCAGGCGTTCGGCGAGATGCGGATCGTTCGTTACGATGAGACCGGAAGGCGGTCCGCCGAGGCTCTTGTAGGTGCTCATCGTCATCAGATGTGCGCCCTCTTCAAGGGGTCGCTGCCAGGCGCGGCCGGCGATCATGCCGCTCAGGTGCGCCGCGTCGAACAAGACGTACGCGCCCACCTCGTCGGCGATGAGGCGAATTTCTTTGATGGGATGCGGAAAGAGATTAAGGCTTCCACCGATGGTAATGAGTTTCGGTCTCAGTTGGCGAGCCTGCGTGCGGAGTGCATCTGTATCAATGGTGTAGTTCGCGGCATCCACCGGCGCGGGGTGAATATCCAGGTGATAGAGTCCTGCAGCACCGGTTGGATGATGCGTGATGTGGCCGCCGATGGATTGCGGCGGAACGATGATCGCCTCGCCCGGCCTGCAGGTGGCCAGGAATGCATAAAGGTTCGCAAGCGAGCCGGACGGCACACGAATCTCCGCATAATGTGAGTCAAAGGTTTCGCAAGCTAATTCCGCGGCCATGACCTCGATTCGTTCGATGGCTTCGAGGCCCATTTCGTATTTCTCTCCGGGATAGCCCAGGGACGGGCGCGTTGCGAGTCCGGAGGCCAGAAGGCCCTCGGCGCGCGGATTCATCACGTTGGTCGCCGGATTCAAGTTGATGCAATCCAAGTCGTGGATTTTGCGGTTATGCTCAATGAGCCGATGGATCTCTGTTTCCAGCGTATCCGGCCGGCCGCGGGAGTACTCTTGGGCCAAGGATTGAATGAATTCTTCCGACGGCAACGGAACCCAGGGGCGTTTGGCAAGCTGAACCATGGAATCTCCAGTTGAAGAAGTTGATTGAATTATAGGCGGATTTTAGCTTTGCAATGGTTTCTAAAACAAAAACCCAGAGCTTGATGAAGCCTGGGCCAAAGAGATTTTGACTGAGCCACCAAAGGGATTCGGACCCTTGACCTGGCGTTTACGAAACGTCTGCTCTACCGGCTGAGCTATGGTGGCTTGATGTTCGAGCGGCGGGGATTATAAAGGAGAAAGACCAAACTCGCAAGTTTTTATGTGCAGGCATCGTCTATAATTGGCTGGAAAAATGCTACGCATTGCAATGCTCTCCTATCATACTTGTCCGCTGGCGACGCTTGGCGGAAAAGATACCGGCGGGATGAACGTTTACGTCCGAGATCTGACGCGCGAATTGGGTCGTTTGGGAATCCACGTGGATGTGTTCACGCGCTCACAGGATGAACACGTGCCTCATGTGCTGCACGACCTCGGTTACGGAAATCGCGTGGTCCATGTGCCTGCCGGACCGGAGGTCCCCTTGGCGAAGCCGGAACTCACTCGTTATATCCCCCGGTTCGTGGATGGCATTAAGGCGTTTGCGTCAGAAAAAGGAATTCATTACGACATCATTCACAGCCATTACTGGATGTCAGGGCTGGCCGCAGAATCGCTTTCAGACGCGTGGGGCGGCACACCGATTGTTCACATGTTCCACACCCTGGGGGAGATGAAGAACCGCATCGCCCAATCGGAGGGGGAGCGAGAAAGCCCCGAGCGAATCGCAGGTGAACGACGCGTGTTGGCACATGCCGATCGCGTTATTGTTGCAACCTTGGCGGAGCAGACTCAATTGCGATTCTTGTATAAAGCCGACGACCACAAAATCATGATCATCCCGCCGGGTGTGGACATCAGCCATTTCTATCCGATCTCTCCGGATGAGGCCAAGATGGTGATTGGTCTCAAGCCGGACATACGGCTGATTCTGTTCGTCGGGCGCATCGAGCCGCTCAAGGGCGTGGACACGCTTATTCGCGCGATGTCGTGTTTGAAACTAAATAACCCCGATCGACCGGTTCATCTCGCGATTATTGGGGGCGAGCCAGATGCCAGCCCAGAGCAGATGAGCAACGAGATGGTGCGCTTGCAAAAGTTGTGCGATGACTTGGCGCTGGATCAAACCGTTGTTTTTTTAGGGAAGCGAGGGCAGGATACTTTGCCATACTACTATTCCGCCTCCGAGATGCTGGTCATGCCGTCGCACTACGAGTCGTTCGGCATGGTCGCGCTGGAGGCGATGGCTTGCGGGACGCCCGTGATCGCATCGGAAGTGGGAGGCTTGGGTTTTTTGGTTCAAAATGGGGAAACAGGCTATACCATTCCCAGCGGTGAGCCCGATATACTTTGTGATCGGTTGTCGACGCTCTTGAACAACGCAGGGCTTCGCGAGAGGATGGGGAAACGTGCGGCCCAATACGCTCAATCCTACACCTGGGACAAGATCGCGGCCCAGATTTTGAAAGTGTATCAAACTTTGCTAAACTAAAACCATCGGATGAGCAAAGGCGATTCCGCAGTTCTATAACCGCTATGACGAAAGCGGCGCGGAGCCCGGCAGCCATTTTGCAGTTACATTGTGCTCGAGAGCCCCTGTCCCAAGGGAGCGGCGTATCAATGTGTTTAAATGGGCAATCAGCACGGCGCTGGGTACCGGCTTAACGATAAAATCGTCCGCCCCTGCATCGAGGACGGTGGCGACCATGGCAGGGTCATTGATTGCGGAAAGTACCAAGATGGGCGTCCTGCTGATGGCGCGAATCCTCTTGCACATTTCCAGACCGTCTATATCCGGCATCATCAAATCAAGAGTGATCGCGTCGGGAGACTTTTCGGAGATTAAACGCAATCCATCCTCGCTGTTGTTGGCAGTTAAAGCTTCAAAACCATGAGTGCGAAGGATGATCGAAAGCAGTTCGGTAATGGCAATATCGTCGTCGATGGCAAGGACTGTTTTGGTGGTGTTCATCCACTTATTATCGCCCATTCGATGGGCATTTCACTTTGCAAACGATTTACAAATTGGGATAGACAGGGATGATTTTTGTCAATGGGCAAACGGCTATTTTTTGGTAGAATAATTCACAAACTAAACGCAATTTCGAACTCAGGAGGCTCGAATGAAGAAGTGGGTTTACCTTTATGACGAGGTAAAAGAAGTCGAAAAGCTCAGGGGAGGCGATTGGGATGAAGTGAAGGGATTGGTGGGTGGAAAAGGGGCTGGGCTGCTGGATATGACGCGTGCCGGAGTGCCGGTTCCACCGTTCTTCACGGTCACCACCGAAGCCTGCAATGAATTCCAGAAGACCGGCAAATTTCCGGCGGGGATGTGGGAACAGGAATTGAAAGCGTTGAAGGAGATCGAGCAGAAGACTGGAAAGAATTTCGGCGATCCGAAGAATCCGTTGCTGGTGTCATGCCGGTCCGGCGCCAAGTTCTCGATGCCTGGTATGATGGATACCGTGCTAAACATCGGCCTTACGGATGCGACCGCGGCGGGCATGGTGGAATTGACCGGTAATCCGCGTTTCGTCTACGATGCATACCGGCGTCTAGTGGAGATGTTTGGAACGGTCGTGTTGGGAATTCCGGACGAAGCCTTTGAAGAACCCCTCAAGGAATACAAACACAGAAAAGGTTACAACCTGGATACCGAAATGACTGCGGACGATTGGAAGCAGATGGTTCGCCAATTCCGAGACGTGGTCAAGCAGCACAAGGGCTTTGACTTTCCGCAGGATCCGCTCAAGCAGTTGGAACTCGCCACGGAAGCCGTTTTCAAGTCGTGGAACGGGAAGCGGGCAGTGGACTATCGCAATCATGAACATATTCCTCATGATCTCGGCACCGCGGTCAACATCGTGACGATGGTCTTTGGCAACATGGGTGACGACTCCGGGACCGGCGTGGCCTTCACGCGCAACCCGTCCACGGGCGAGCGCAAGATGATGGGCGAGTATTTGCTCAACGCCCAGGGCGAAGATGTGGTGGCTGGCATCCGCAACACCGACCCGATTGAGAATCTGAAGAAATACATGCCGCAGGCCTACAACCAGTTCATGGACATCACGTCCAAACTGGAGACGCACTACAAGGAGATCCAGGATGTGGAATTTACCATCGAGCGCGGCAAGCTGTGGATGCTTCAGACGCGCAACGGCAAGCGCACGGCCCAAGCCGCGGTCAAGATCGCGGTGGATATGGCCAACGAAGGCTTGATCTCGAAGGAAGAAGCGGTTAAGCGCGTCGGGCCGGAACAGGTGGATACGCTGCTGCATCCGCAGTTCGATCCGGAGGCGTTGAAGAAGGCCGAGCGAGAAGGAAAACTGTTTGCGAAAGGCGTCAATGCGTCACCGGGCGCGGCGGTCGGACAGGTCTACTTCGACGCCGATACCGCTGAGAAGATGGCGAAGGAAAATAAACAGGAAGTCATTATGGTTCGTCCGTTTACCAAGCCGGACGACGTGCATGGCATGATCGCCGCGAAGGGCGTGCTCACCAGTGAAGGCGGCGCGACCTCTCATGCGGCAGTGGTGGCGCGGCAGTTTGGTATTCCCTGCATCGTGGGCGCGTCCATGATCAAGATCGATCTCGAAAAACGCGTCATGTCGGTTGATAATAAGATCGTGCGCGAAGGTGAATGGATTTCCGTGGACGGCACAACGGGCAATGTATTTGCAAGCAAAGTCCCGATGACTGCCGCATCGTTGGAAGAGCAAACTGAATTGATGACGCTCTTGAAATGGGCTGATGAAATTTCTGCACGGAAAGATATTCGCACTGCGCCGAAAGGCTGGCCCACGCGCGGCCTCCAAGTTTGGGCGAATGCCGATTATCCGAAGGACGCGCGCCGCGCTCGTTCGTATGGAGCGGTCGGCATCGGTCTCTGCCGAACCGAGCACATGTTCTTCGAGCCGGAGCGATTGCCGATTGTCCAAAGAATGATTCTTGCAGAAACAAGTGCGGCTCGCACCCAAGCATTGAATGAATTGCTTCCGACTCAACGCAAAGATTTCGATGGTTTGTTCGAAGCGATGGACGGCCATCCGGTCATCATCCGCTTGATTGACCCGCCACTTCACGAGTTCATGCCCGATGAAGAAAAGCTTTTTGAAGAAGTCGTCACGATGCGCGTCAAAGGCGAGACCGCTGGCTTGGCAGAGAAAGAAAAACTTCTGGCTGCCATCAGAGCCATGCACGAATCGAATCCGATGATGGGGCTGCGCGGTGTGCGCCTGAGCATTTACATGCCGGAGATCGTCGAGATGCAGGTGCGCGCCATCTTTGAAGCCGCCGCGGATTGTGCATTGCGCGGCATCGTAGTCAAGCCCGAAGTCATGATCCCGTTGACCGGAACCGTAAAAGAACTTGAATGGATTCAGCCGCGACTGATCCGCATTGCGGCGGCAGTGTTGGCCGAAAAGAATATCAAGAAACTGGATTATAAATTTGGCACGATGATCGAAATCCCGCGCGCCGCGGTCACTGCGGCAGAGATTGCCTCACATGCCCAGTTCTTCTCGTTTGGCACAAACGACCTGACGCAAATGACCTTCGGTTATTCGCGCGATGATGCCGAACGCAACTTCCTGATCACGTACGTGGAGCAGGGCATCCTGCCGAAGAATCCGTTCCAGACTTTGGACCGCGATGGCGTGGGACGCTTGATGAAGATGGCGATTGCCGACGGGCGCACGACTCGACCCGAACTCGAAGTGGGCATCTGCGGCGAACACGGCGGTGACCCTGAATCGATTGAGTGGTGTCACATGATTGGCAACAACTATGTGAGTTGCTCGCCGTTCCGTGTGCCGATTGCGCGTCTTGCTGCGGCACATGTGGCGTTGAAGCACGCGCCAAAGAAAGTGAAAGCGGCAACGCCGAAAAAGAAAGCAGTCGCTAAGAAAGCGGTTAAGAAAGCAAAAGCGAAGACGGCGAAGAGAAAGTGAAAGGTAAAAAGTAAAACCCAAGGACTTCCGAAGGAAACTTCGGAAGTCCTTTTTATCTCTACTGCTTTGCGTAAGCTCTCTGTTCTTCAGACGTACACTTTGTTAGCCCGTGCCTGATTGAGAAGACATCAAACTCTGTTTTCACTTGCCAAACTCACATGATTGACCTAAATCAATTGCAAACCGAACAAACTCTATTGTGTCCTTCACTTCAATTATCTCAGCGGGTTGACGCACTTTTAAAGATGGGTTTGGACGTTCGTCCCATGCTCTTTGAATAAGATTAGTCCACCGACTATCTAAGTTGTTTTTAGCCCACTGTACCCCAGATAATTTTGAATTTATCCTTCCCGTATTGAGTGAATGTAACATGCGACAATACATTATCACCACATAAGGTTGCGCCCACTTGTTATCCATTTTCCATTGGCCAGAAATAATTTCGCTGCCCCATTCTCGCATTGTGGATAGAATTTCTTTTCGCAAATCATCAGCACGTACAAAATCTATTAAATCTTTAGCGGGAATTCCAGCTAATGTTATTCCGTGTTCACGCACAATCCATCGAACCACCCAGGTATTATCATGGTTTGACAAAGCTAATTTGTCGAATGTGTTATTAAGATACCAAAGTCCCTTGTTGGCACGATTACCGCTTTTTATGATGTTTTTTGGAAAATAAGAGCCTTCAAGATGTTTAGCCCATTCAGATTCTAAATTGTAGAGTCGTGCGTGCATGATTTGCAGCGCTTGTAAGTCTGCATCGGAGATATCGTCTTCAACAACAATGGTAAAATCGACATCACTGTCATTATCCCAATCACCAATGGCAAAAGAACCCTGCAAGTACGCAGACACAAAATTGTCCTTCAATATTTCTTGAACACTTTTTACAAAGTCATATAACACGGTGTTCAATTCCGTATTGGATGTTGGAAAATTTGCGTTCATTGATCCCTTGTTGTGTACAGAACGGGCTAACGATTAAGGATTGATACGGCGGGGAAGGCGAAAAACGGAACTGCGGTCGAAAGAGCCGCCGGATCAATCCCAGTTGAACTAAGCCGTAGAAATTCGATTGAGTATTTGGGGATTGAAGCTCAAACGAGGGTTGGGTCGACCCAATCGAACAGGCTATTCAACCATGCTGGAGATAATTGTACATTCAAAATCATGGACAAGCAATCGAAATTGAGGAAGTAAGAACGGAGAGTGAGAATCGAAAATTGCGGCAGGGGAGAGCGACTCGGGTGCCAGGGAAAAACAGCCAGGAAGCCAAGCACAGGTGAAGGAGTCATGGGGAACGACAATCAATGCTGGGAGGGAGAGAGTACTGGATAGACATCGGCTGACCGCATTTTGGACAAAGCCAAGAGGATGAAGTTGAAGCAGGTTGGGATGGAGATGCAGACGGAGATTTCTCAGCGGGCGAATTGGAGAGAAGAGTCTGCTGCAGGGAAAGTAAGCGGGGACGTTGAGAGGGGCTAAAGAAACCGAAGTAGCGAACTTTCACAAAGCCGCGTGGCAGCACGTGTTGAAGGAAGCGCTGGATGAATTTTTCGGCGGAGAGGGTGCCGCGTTTGAATTTTTTAGAACCGGATGGGCGATAGGCGAAGGTGACCTGAGAAGATTCCATGCGGCCGGTGTCGGAGAGATGGATCAAACGTCGATTGCTGAGAGCGACGCGGTAGATGTAAGGGGCGAGGTACTTAAGAGCGGTCTGGCCGTTACCCACCGCTTTGCAGTGCACAACCCAATCCAGGCGCCAAACTTCAGAGGGGATTTGTGCAAAGAGAGGCGTATTGCTCAAGAGATGCTGAAAGTGAGTGCGGAAAAGTTTGGACAAGGCTTTCACAGGCAAGAAGAAATTATGCTGTGCCTTGCGCCAATGCGGGGGCTCGGCAGACCAACCGCCTGCAGGAACCAAATAATGAACATGCGGGTGGTAGGTGAGAGTGCGGGTCCACGTATGCAGCACGCCAATCATGCCGATCTGTGCACCTATAAAGCGTGGATCGCGTGCCAACTGCTGGGTGGCTTGAGCAGAAGCCTGAAAGAAGGCGTGATAAAAGAGTCTTTGGTTTTGGCTGGCAAAGATACGCAGTTGTGCGGGAAGGGTGAAGGTCAAAAAGAAATACGGAACGGGCAACAACAGTTCCTGTTGTAATTGGAGCCACTCTTGAGCCTGCTCTTGCTGACATTTGGGACAATGGCGATTGCGGCAGGAATGATAACTGTACTGAACTTCGCCACAGACCGAGCAACGATACACCTGTCCGCCCAAGGCTGCCGTGCGGCAGCGCTCAATATCCCGCATGGTTCTTCGATGAGAAGGGAGTAAACGTGAAGCGTATTTTTGGCGATAGGCGGGACCAAACTGGCGAAAGATGTCTGCCAGTTCTAGGGCCATAGACTGGCGACGAGTTGGTTGATCGTGTCGCGGGTTTGTGTGTCCGTAGTGGAAGTCAAATGGGTGTAAATAGCGGTGGTGGCGGGAGATGCGTGACCCAGATAACTTTGGATGATGCGCAAATTGACGCCTGCTTCCAATAAATGCGTGGCATACGAATGTCTGAGGCTATGGACGGTTGCGGGTTTGTGGATGCCGCTTTCGATCAAGGCGGCATGGAAAGCGCGTTGCACTGCGGTTTCATGCATGGGTCGTTTGGCTTCTTTGAGACCGTCCTGATTTTCGCGGAGGGCCGGAAACAGCCAGACCGGATTCCGATGGGTGAGCCAGTGTTGACGCAACATCTTTAAGCAAGCATCGGGTAAGGGTACGTAACGATCCTTATTTCCTTTTGCCAAACGAACATGAAGCATATGGCGGGGTCCATCGATCTCTTGAACCTGCAACCGAACCCCTTCCAACAGCCGTAACCCGCAAGCATAAATGGTGGTTAGGCAGACTCGATACCAAGGATGATGTACACGCAGGAGCACTTGCTTCACTTCTTCAACACTCAACACCACTGGCAATTTGTCCTCCTTGGCGGGCCGGACAAATTCGAGAAAGTGCCAGGGACGTTCCAGCGTGTGCTCATAAAAGAACTTGATTCCACATAGCGCCAGTGTTTGGGTACTGCGAGAAAGGTGTCGCTCATTCTTCAGGTAGAGGAAATATTGGCGCAGTTCTTCTTCACTGATTTGATCGGGGGCTTTGTGATAGTAGCGCGCTAATTGGCTCACAGTTTGCAAATACGACTCTTGCGTTCGTGCGGACAGCCCGCACAATTGCAGGTCTTCGATCATCTTTTGTCTTAAAGTAGACATGGCTATACCTCCTGTATAGGGATACAGGAAATATAGTCCGCTTTCAAACCCCTTATTCAATTCGCGAATACTTATGGGATCGAGATCAACTGCGCGAAGCGCTTAGTTCAACTAGTGACTACGCTGTCCGTCTAATTCCCACAATAATTTTGGCGATTAGACGGTTTTAGATTAGAACTTGCTGAGAATATTGTAGCACTCTCATGTGACCTGCGTATTCAATCATCATATCTTCCGGTGACACTTTGATGTTGTCGAAATTCTCGAAGGTCGAGTCACGAGAGGGCGGTCCGCGCGAAATAAAAAAGGAATTCTCCTCAGGGACGAGGAGAATTCCTTTTTTGAACTTGAATTACGGTTACTTACGGCAGAGTACAGGTGCCGTATACAACGTTGTCTACGCCTGATAAAAGTGAATAGCTATTTCCTGCAGCATCCACTCCATTCAGGTAAGTATGGGAGGGAACCGCATAGGTTGTATCTTCATCGATGGCATAGCCGATGAGGGAACTCCAGCCGTTGCCCATAAAGCTTCCGCAGGACACGGTCACGGTACCGCCGTGGTTCTGAACGAGCATGCCGTTCTGGTCATTGTTGTCGGCAGTGATGTGGGTCACGCTGACGTTGCCGTTGGTGTAGAGGTCAAGGCCATCGTTGAGGCTGAGCGTCGCGTTGTCGA
>Ga0335077_10011748_pt1 | contig 10939 bp, 7 predicted proteins | sample Lox_Sample_31_FD_207151 | JGI IMG/M metagenome (GOLD analysis project Ga0335077, IMG submission 207151) | Soil microbial communities from Loxahatchee National Wildlife Refuge, Florida, United States - Lox_Sample_3.1 | ecosystem: Environmental > Terrestrial > Soil > Wetlands | place: USA: Florida...
AGCGGCTGTGGCGTCGCATCGTTTTCTGTGGGCATTCCGCAGGTTTCCTACTGGTTCCCTCAGAACCGCCAAGGCACCATGCTTGGGACATATGGCGGCATCGGTAACCTCGCCCCGGGAATCTTCACGTTGCTGCTTCCTTTTGCGATCGCGGGATGGGGTATAACCGGTTCTTATCTCGCCTGGTTCATTTTTCTACTGGCCGGAACGATCATTTACGCCTGGCTCGCCAAGGACGCCTATTTTTTCCAGCTGCGTAAAAAGGGAATCCCGGTAGAGGAGGCGAAGGACGTAGCTCGTCAGTGCGGCCAAGAATTGTTTCCAAAAGAATCAGTGTGGCATGCATTGTGGATTGCGGCCGAGGAGCAACGTACCTGGGGCCTGGTATTCCTGTATTTCATTTCTTTCGGTGGTTTTCTCGCTCTTACCGCGTGGTTTCCCAGCTATTGGATCAACTTGCACCATATGAGCGTGAAGATGGCCGGGGTTCTGGGCGGGGTCGGCTTCTCCCTGTTGGCTGCGATCATTCGAGTGTACGGAGGAATAATTTCAGAGTCCAAAGGTGGCGAGCGCGTCGCGATAGCAGCATTTGCGGTTGTTTTAGTGGGCGCAATTCTGCTGACGGTATCCACGCAGTTTGCCGTGAACCTAGCAGGCGAGCTTCTCATTGCCGTCGGAATGGGAATCGGCAACGCGGCGGTATTCAAGATGGTACCCAAATACGTTCCTGACGCAGTGGGCGGCGCGGCGGGCTGGGTGGGGGGTCTCGGGGCACTCGGCGGATTTGTGATCCCACCAGTCCTGGGCGGTTTTGTCGATATTCTGGGCCCCAAAGGGTATGCGAACGGCTTTTTTGTCTACGTGGTGCTGGCGGCAGCGGCGATAGCTGTGTCATACGGATTCATCAAATCTGAATCCAGGTTTGTAGCGCCTTCCGGTGCCAAGGCTTCTGTTGCGACAAGAAACTGAGAGGCCGTCGCTATGCGAATGTGATTGTGGTGCGAGACTACACCCATTAAAGAGAGACAAGGATGAGTCATCTTCTCGATCGACTGATGTTCTTCACCAAGGAGCAAAGTTCCTTCTCGGGCAACCACGGAGTGGTTACCAACGAAGACCGAACTTGGGAAGAGAGTTACCGAAAGCGCTGGCAGCACGACAAGATTGTCAGATCTACTCATGGTACCAACTGCACCGGTTCATGCAGCTGGAAGATCTACGTCAAGGGCGGCATCGTTACTTGGGAAACGCAGCAGACCGATTATCCGCGTACGCGCCCTGATATGCCGAACCACGAGCCGCGCGGCTGCTCGCGTGGCGCAAGCTATTCCTGGTATTTGTACAGCGGCAATCGTCTGAAATATCCCATGGTGCGCGGCCGGCTGCTTAGATTGTGGCGTGCGGCGCGCGAGAGCTTGCAGCCGGTCGAGGCCTGGGCTTCAATCGTTGAAGATGCGCAAAAACTCAAGTCTTATCAGTCGGTGCGCGGACTCGGCGGCTTTGTGCGATCGTCATGGGACGAGATCAACGAAATCATTGCGGCGGCCAATGTCTACACGGTGAAGAAATATGGCCCGGACCGCGTGATCGGGTTCTCGCCAATTCCGGCGATGTCGATGGTGTCGTACGCGGCGGGCAGCCGCTACCTGTCGCTAATCGGCGGCGTTTGCATGAGCTTCTATGACTGGTATTGCGATTTGCCGCCGTCTTCACCGCAGACATGGGGTGAGCAGACCGATGTTCCGGAATCGGCCGACTGGTATAACTCGACATTTATTATCGCTTGGGGATCAAACGTGCCGCAGACACGCACACCGGACGCCCACTTCTTTACCGAGGTGCGTTACAAGGGAGCCAAGACTGTTGCCGTGACACCCGATTATTCAGAAGTCGCCAAGCTGTGCGATTTATGGCTGCATCCCAAGCAAGGCACCGACGCGGCGCTGGCGATGGCCATGGGACACGTGATTTTTAAGGAGTATCACCTTGCGCGAAAGAGCGCCTATTTCGAGGACTATTGCCGCCGCTACAGCGACATGCCGATGCTGGTGCGCTTGGTGAAGCACGGCGACGCCTGGGTGCCCGAGCGCCTGCTTCGCGCCGCCGATTTTACCGACCGTCTGGGCCAGACCAACAATGCAGAGTGGAAGACCGTCGGGTTCGACGAGTTGTCAGGCAATCCCGTGTCGCCGCGCGGCAGTGTCGGATACCGCTGGGGCGAAAAGGGAAAGTGGAACCTGGAGGAGAAAGATGCCGCCGGCAATTCTATAAAGTTGCGATTGACGCTACTTGACGAGCACGACGAACTGGTACCGGTTGCATTTCCTTATTTTGGCGGCAAAGCGCACGAGCATTTTACGGCAAGCGCTCATGACGAGATACTGAAACGCAACGTGGCAGTGAAGAAGCTTGTGCTTGCGGATGGCGAACATTACGTGGCGACCGTGTTTGATTTGCTCGCCGCGAACTACGGACTTGACCGCGGTCTGGGTGGCACTAATGTCGCCCAGTCCTACGACGACGACGTTCCGTATACGCCGGCTTGGCAGGAGCGCATCACCGGGGTCAAGCGTGAGCAGGTGATCGCGATCGCACGCCAGTTCGCGGATAACGCCGACAAAACGCAGGGCAAATCCATGGTGATAATCGGCGCGGCCATGAACCATTGGTACCACATGGACATGAATTACCGCGCCATTATTAATATGCTGGTGATGTGCGGCTGCGTCGGGCAGTCGGGCGGTGGGTGGGCGCATTATGTCGGGCAGGAAAAACTGAGGCCCCAAACCGGCTGGACTGCGCTCGCGTTTGCGTTGGATTGGCACCGCCCGCCGCGCCAGATCAATAGCACCTCGTTCTTTTACGCGCATACCGACCAGTGGCGTTATGAACAGTTGTCGGTATCGGAAATACTTTCGCCGCTGGCGAATACCGGGGATTACGCCGGCAGCCTCATCGATTTCAATGTGCGTGCAGAGCGCATGGGCTGGCTGCCCTCCGCGCCCCAGTTGCAAGCGAACCCGCTACATGTTGCGAAGGATGCGGCAACGTCCGGCGCCGAAATCAAGGAGTATCTGGTGGCGCAACTCAAAAGCGGGAAGCTTAAGCTCGCGTGCGACGATCCGGACAATCCGATTAACTTTCCGCGCAACCTGTTCGTCTGGCGTTCCAATTTGCTCGGCTCGTCCGGCAAGGGGCATGAGTATTTCCTTAAGCATCTGCTCGGGACCCAGCATGGCGTACAGGGCAAGGATCTGGGCGAAGTCGGCGGAGAAAAGCCTCGAGACGTGACGTGGCGCGACCCGGCGCCGGAGGGCAAGCTCGATCTGCTGGTGACACTGGACTTTCGCATGTCGACCACGTGCCTCTATTCCGACATCGTGCTGCCGACTGCGACTTGGTACGAAAAGAACGATCTCAATACCTCCGATATGCACCCGTTTATCCATCCGCTTTCCGCGGCCGTGGACCCAGTGTGGCAGGCACGCAGTGACTGGGATATTTACAAGGGCATCGCCGCGAAATTCTCGGAACTTGCTGCGGGACATTTGGGCGTCGAACGTGACGTTGTTCTGGTGCCGACGCTGCACGATACGCCGAACGAACTCGCTCAGCCGTTCGAAGTCAAGGACTGGAAAAAAGGCGATTGCGAACCGCTACCAGGTAAGACCATGCCCAACATCGTCGTGCTGGAACGGGATTATCCGAATACCTATAAGAGGTTTACGGCACTCGGTCCGCTGATGAGCAAAGTCGGGAATGGCGGAAAAGGCATCGCGTGGAACACTGAACAGGAGGTAGGCCTGCTCGCCAGTTTAAATCATACGGTGACCGAGCCCGGAGTTACGCAAGGGTTGCCGAGAATCGAAACCGACATTGACGCCGCGGAGGTGATTTTGTCGCTTGCGCCGGAAACCAATGGCGAGGTCGCAGTAAAGGCATGGGCGGCGCTGTCCGAACTGACAGGTCGCGAGCACACACATCTTGCCCGGCCGCGCCAGGACGACAAGATCCGTTTCCGCGATCTGGTTGCGCAACCGCGCAAAATCATTTCTTCGCCGACATGGAGCGGAATCGAATCCGAGCAGGTGAGCTACAACTCCGGATACACCAACGTGCATGAGATGATCCCATGGCGCACCCTGACAGGTCGCCAGCAACTCTATCAGGATCATCCGTGGATGCGTGCGTTTGGCGAGGCACTGTGCGTATACAAGCCCCCGATCGACACCAAAACGGTGAAGCCTCTGCTCGGCAAGCTCTCCAACGGCAATCCAGAGGTCGTGCTTAATTTCATCACGCCGCATCAGAAATGGGGCATACATTCCACTTACACCGATAATCTCATCATGCTCACTTTATCGCGTGGCGGACCGATCGTTTGGATAAGCGAGGTTGATGCGCGCACTGCAGGCATTGTCGACAACGACTGGATCGAAGCCTATAACCTGAACGGTGCGCTTACCGCGCGTGCGGTAGTGAGTCAACGCGTGCCGCAGGGGATGGTTCTGATGTACCACGCGCAGGAAAAAATAGTCAACGTGCCCGGCAGCGAGATCACTCATGCGCGCGGTGGCATCCATAATTCCGTGACGCGGACTTGCCCGAAGCCCACTCACATGATCGGCGGATACGCGCAGCTAGCTTACGGTTTCAATTATTACGGCACGGTCGGCTCAAATCGCGACGAATTTATAATTGTCCGCAAAATGAACAAGGTCGACTGGCTCGATTCTGCGGCAGAGCCAGTGCCGGTTAAGGCGGAAGTGTAAATGAATCGAGGGAAACTGGGATGAAAATTCGCGCGCAGATCGGCATGGTGCTGAATCTCGACAAGTGCATCGGCTGCCATACGTGCTCGGTAACGTGCAAGAACGTATGGACGTCCCGTGAAGGCATGGAATACGCCTGGTTCAACAACGTCGAGACGAAGCCCGGAATCGGCTACCCGAAAGACTGGGAAAACCAGGAGCGCTGGAATGGCGGCTGGCGACGCAAGGCAAATGGCCGCATCGAACCGCGCATCGGCGGCAAATGGCGCGTGTTGGCCAACCTCTTTGCCAATCCCGACTTGCCGGAAATCGACGATTACTACGAGCCGTTTACTTTCGACTACGAGCACCTGCACACCGCGCCTGAGTCGCGGGCCGCACCGGTCGCGCGTCCGGTGTCGCTAATCACCGGCCAACGCATGGACAAAATTGAATGGGGGCCGAACTGGGAAGAAATACTTGGCGGCGAATTCGATAAGCGCAGCCGCGATTACAACTTCGATGAGGTGCAAAAGGATATCTACGGCCAGTTCGAAAACACCTTTATGATGTATCTGCCGCGCCTCTGCGAGCATTGCCTCAATCCGTCATGTGTTGCGGCCTGCCCATCGGGATCGATTTATAAACGCGAAGAGGACGGCATTGTGCTGATCGACCAAGATAAGTGCCGTGGCTGGCGCATGTGTGTATCGGGCTGCCCCTACAAGAAGATTTATTACAACTGGCAGACCGGCAAGGCAGAAAAATGCATTTTCTGCTACCCGCGCATCGAGGCCGGACAACCCACTGTATGCTCGGAGACCTGTGTCGGCCGCATTCGCTATCTCGGCGTGCTCCTGTTCGACGCCGACCGCATCGAACAGGCGGCAAGTGTTGCCGAGGAGAAGAACTTATATCATGCGCAGCTTGATCTGTTCATGGATCCGTTTTCGGCGTCGGTGATCGAGCAGGCACGCAAGGATGGTGTACCTGAAGCTTGGCTCAAGGCGGCGCAAGCATCTCCCGTCTATAAGTTGGTGATGGACTGGAAAATCGCTTTTCCGCTGCACCCCGAGTACCGCACGCTGCCGATGGTATGGTACGTACCGCCCCTGTCCCCCATAAATTCCGCGGCGGCGAGCGGGCAGCTTGACGGGAACGGCGTGCTCCCCGACGTGAAATCGCTGCGCATTCCGCTTAAATATCTCGCCAACCTGCTCACCGCGGGGGATGAAAAGCCTGTGGCGAGCGCTCTTGAGCGCATGCTCGCGATGCGCGCTTTCATGCGCGAGCGCCACGTTGAAAAACGTCAAAACATGGAAGTTTTGACGCAGGTGGGCATGAGCATGGCGCAGGTCGAGGAAATGTACCGGTATTTGGCGATTGCCAACTACGAAGACCGATTCGTGATTCCTACGACCCACCGCGAGTATGCAGAAAACGCTTTCGACCTGCGCGGCGGCTGCGGCTTCTCCTTTGGCAACGGTTGCTCGGACGGGCGGTCGACCGCGAGTCTGTTCGGCGGCAAGAAGAAAACTATTCCGATTAGAGCGGCGCCATGAATCGTACGCTGAAAGCGATTGCCGCGCTACTTGAATACCCGGATGCGGAGCTCGTTGGCGCATTGGATGAAATTGAACAAGTGCTTGCCGAAGACAGAGCAATTGCAGCCGATTTCGACGCAATTTCCGCTCTCATCTCTCGGCTGCGCGATGCAGACCTGCTTGACGCGCAGGAAGCTTTCGTCGAGCTGTTTGACCGTGGCCGGTCGACTTCGCTCAACCTGTTCGAACATGTGCACGGCGAATCGCGCGACCGCGGGCAGGCGATGGTCGATCTGCGAGAACTGTACGCCTCTCGCGGTCTCATGCTTGACACGAACCAGCTGCCTGATTATCTGCCGGTCTATTTGGAATTTCTGGCGACGTGTGCGCAGGACGAGGTGCGTGAGAAGCTAGGCGATATCTCTCACATACTGCAGGTTATCGGTGCGACCCTTTCCAAGCGATACAGCAGCTACGCGGCGTTGATCGTCGCGCTGCTCAGGATCGCGGGTGAACGCCGGCCCGAGAAACTGCTAATGGATACAACCGTGACCGATGATACGTCGCCGGAAGCGCTGGATCGTACCTGGATTGAGGAGCCTGTGACCTTTCTCGGCGGCGGCGCGCAACCTGGGCAGGACCAAAGCGTGATCCATTTCTATCCAAAACGGCCTTCGCGAGAAGCGGACAACACGAACGAGGCGTGACCATGAGTGCTTACCTCCAAGGATTCCTGTACGGCATCTATCCGTACATCTGCCTGGCGATATTTCTGCTCGGCAGTCTGGTTCGCTTTGACCGTGAGCAGTACACCTGGAGAAGCGAATCCAGCCAATTGCTCCGGCGCGGCCAGTTGCGATGGGGAAGCAATTTGTTCCATATCGGGATACTGTTCCTTTTCTTCGGCCACCTGGTCGGTCTGCTGACTCCGCACTCGGTGTACGAGGTCCTGATAACCGCCCAGGCAAAACAGTTGCTGGCGATGATCTCCGGTGGTATCGCGGGGTTAATGTGTCTGGTTGGATTACTGCTGCTCATCCACCGGCGGCTGGGCGAGCCGCGCCTCCGCGCAACCAGCAACATCATGGACTTTGTGGTCCTGTTCTGGATACTGGCCACGCTGCTGCTTGGTTTGGTTAGCATATTTGTCTCGAGCCGACATCTGGACGGCAGCGTGATGCTCTTGCTGAGCCAATGGGCGCAACACATCGTCACGTTTCACGCAGGTGCGGCAGCGGTGCTTGTTCCGGCCCCGCTGATCTACAAGATTCATTTGTTTTTCGGCATGACATTATTCCTGCTGTTCCCATTTTCCCGTCTGGTTCACGTTTGGAGCGGATTTGCCGCACTGGGCTACGTGACTCGCGCCTACCAGGTGGTGCGCAGCAAGTAAGGCCGCAGACAGGCTATGCCAATCAGCGTTAACGATGTGGAAATTCCGGAGGCGACCATCGCGGACGAAACGCGGTTTCACTTCGATAGCGCATTTCCTTATGAGGACGCGTGCCGGGCGCTTGCAATCAAGGAACTGTTGTTACAGCGCGCGCGAGAGACAGGGCTTGCCGCAGGACGGGATGAGGCGAGCGATGATGCGGCGATCGAGGAGTTGCTGGCACGTGAGGTCCACGTGCCGGTTCCAAGCGAAGCAGAATGCCGCAAGTACTATGAATCCCATTCCTCGCGCTTCCGCAGCGGCGACATTCTAGAGGCCTCGCATATTCTGTTTGCCGTCACTTCCAATGCGCCATTCAACGCGATTCGCGCGAAGGCCGAAGAAACCCTCAGGATACTGGTAGCCGAACCCGGGCGCTTCGCCGAATTGGCAGCAAATTGTTCAAATTGTCCATCCGGTGCGCAAGGAGGAAATCTCGGGCAAGTACGTCGGGGTGATACGGTTTCCGAGTTTGAAGCTGCCCTGTTCGACACCTCCGCTGTCGGCGTATTGCCGCGGCTGGTCAAGACGCGTTACGGCTTCCACATTGTGCGGATCGCGCGTCGCATCGAAGGCCGCAAGCTGCCGTTCGAAATGGTCAAACACGGCATCGCTGAATTCCTGGTTGATCGCGTGAGAAAAAAGGCGATCCAGCAATATTTGCGCATTCTGGCCGGTAAGGCGCGAATTACCGGCATTGATCTCGCAGCTGCTGAATCACCACTGCTGCAATAGCAATTTGCACGCAAGCGGGAAAACTCGATTGCAGTGCGACCGCGTACATTTAAGACCAAGAAATTTTGCCTGAGTAGGGCTGTGAGCGAATGTTATATTCCTAGGGGTCCACATTAGGCTCTTTGCCTAACTCTCTACTCTAATCGCGTTGTTAATCGCCGAGGATTTAATTTTCGAGATACAACCCGACCTTCAATCAGTAGCACATCGATCATTTGGTGCTGTTGAGTGGACTCGAACCACCGACCTACTGATTACGAATCAGTTGCTCTACCAGCTGAGCTACAACAGCAACTCGGCGTAAATTATACAACGAGAGCCGAAATTAAGAAGCTGCTTGCGACCGGATGCGGATGATGATGTCAACGCCTTCCGATTCTGTGCCTTGCGGTAGAGAGGGTAGACCGGATACGCTGATGTTGGAAGCGTCGATATCGGTGAGGGAACCCGTATCCACATTGTAAAAGTGATGGTGATTGCTGGTATTTGGATCGTAAAACACTTTGTTCGGGTTAACGATCACTTCACGGACCAATTTTTTTCCCAGAAAAAGGTTCAACGTGTTGTATACCGTGGCCCTGGACGTTTCGGGGTGTCGGGAATTGACAATACCCAGGATCTCGTCGGCAGACAGGTGCTGTTGCCGCGAAAACAGGGCATGCGCAATTTCTATCCGCTGGTGAGTTGGGTTTATGCCATGGCTACGTAATAACGCGGCCATGTTCTCGCGCGTATATATCTGCTGTTTCATAGGTTTAATTCTAATATGTGGTTTGGACTTTGTCTAATCCGGTCAAGCTAATGCATCTCGCTTGAGGCCTGAGGCCAGGCATATGGGCCGCAGTCGATCGGTTGTGATACCCCCTGCACTAGGTTTACCAACAAGCGCGCACTCCCTGGGGCCATGGTCACGCCGTAGCGGAAATGCCCGCTATTAATGTATAGGTCATCAAACTGCGGGTGACGATCTATCGTGGGAATGTTTTCCGGCGAGCCGGGCCGCAAGCCGGCCCAATGTCTCACCAGCAGACTTTCATTGAGCTGCGGGAAAAGTTTCGCAGACCAGGCCAGTAATTGATTTTTCGCCTCGTCGGTGACGCTGTTGTCGAAGCCGACATGCTCTACCGTGCTGCCCAGCAGTATGTGGCCATCTTTCCGCGGTATGAAATAGTTGTCATTCTGCAACACGATGCTGGTGAGAAAACCGGGTTGAGTCCTAAGCAGCAGCATTTGCCCGCGCACCGGTTTGATATCAAGGTTCAAAGTAAAATTACCAACAATGTGCTTGCTCCACGCGCCCCCGCAAACTATATAGCCCGCGGCAGAAAACTCGCCACGCGGCGTCACGACCCCTACCAGGCGCTGCCGGGAAATTTTCCACGCGCTGACCTCGCAGTTTTCAATGACTTTGACCTTGGCCATCGCAAGTCGGCGCCGCAGAGCTTTAATCAGCCGTGGATTGCGCACTTGCGCCACCTGCGGCAGCCACAGTGCACCCGCCTCCAGCGAAATACGGGGGGAAACGTCGGTGGACTGCACGGGTACACATTCAACCAGATGCTCACGGCACCAGTTTCTAGCTCCATCCCGGTCGAACTCTGGAAGCATAAGCAAGCCGCTGCGGTAATACTCAGGATCAATTCCTGTCGCAGAATTGATCTCGTCAACCCAGCTCGGGAATAGCTGCTCGCTCCACATGGTGAGGCGCGTCACCGCGGGCGCATATTTCCACGGAGGCAAAGCACACAGGATGCCGCCGCCTGCCCATGAAGATTCAGCTCCCACTATCGCCCGTTCCAAGACCGTGACTTTGCCGCCGCGCTTGGCGAGTTCCAACGCTGTTGCAAGGCCAATAATTCCTGCTCCAATGACCACAAAATCTTGTGACAGGTCGCACACCCCTTTTAGTTAGAATGCCGTTTATTCTAACAAAAACACCATTTATCAGTTGCGTTTGCTTTCACCGAAACGAGTCCTCTATGATTAGCTCAGTTGAAAGGGGATTTTAATTTTCACTATGAAAAATTATCAAGCGGGTTTTAACCTAATTGAGCTAATGATCGGCGTGGCTATCCTTGGGATGGTCGGCGCATTTGCGCTTCCCTCATTTACCAATTCGATTAAAGACAATCGCATTAGGACGGTTTCAAGCGATGTCCTCGCGGACCTTGCGTTCGCGCGCAGCCAGGCCGCCACGCTGGGCACTCAAGTCGCCGTCTGCATTAGTTCCAACGGAACCAGCTGCGCTGTATCCGGTAGTAATTGGGGAGTTGGTCGGCTCGTTTATGTGGATGCCGACGAAAGCGGCACATTCAATGCAGGCGACACCATTCTGCGGGTCAGGGACTCGCTTTCTGGCACCGCCACCCTGAGCGCCACAGGCGGTGCCTGGGGCGGCACCACGTACGTGATCAGATACCGTCCCAGTGGAGTGCCGGTTAGCAGTGTAGGTAATTTGGATATCTGCGACGATCGTC
>Ga0335077_10011750_pt1 | contig 10938 bp, 10 predicted proteins | sample Lox_Sample_31_FD_207151 | JGI IMG/M metagenome (GOLD analysis project Ga0335077, IMG submission 207151) | Soil microbial communities from Loxahatchee National Wildlife Refuge, Florida, United States - Lox_Sample_3.1 | ecosystem: Environmental > Terrestrial > Soil > Wetlands | place: USA...
TTCCAAGCAGATTCTGATCATCTATGCAGGTACAAACGGTTTTCTGGATGACCTGCCGGTGGATCAAGTGCGGGATTTCGAGAGCGAACTCTATAAATACGTGGACACAACGAATCCGGGGTTGCTACGCACCATGATGGAGAAAAAGATCCTTGACGACAATTTGAAAGCCGAGATGACCCGCGTCATCAAGGAGTGCAAAGAAACGTTCGTATCGCAGCGCCAGGCAGTGGCAGCAGGCAAGTAGCACAGTTATCACTTGGCATTTGGTCGTCCAAGTCTCTGGATCGACCGAATGCTAATGGCTAATTCATTGGTAAGTGCCGAGTTTTATGGCCAACATCCTCGACATTCGGCGGCGCATTCGCAGCGTAACCAACACGCGGCAGATCACCAAGGCAATGAAGATGGTCTCTGCGGCCAAGTTGCGGCGAGCGCAGGATCGGGCTCTGGCAGCGCGTCCCTACACGCAAATGTTGACCAATGTTTTGAAGTCGTTAGTTGCGCGCGCGGAAATCTATGATCCTGAAACTGGCGAGCCGAAGCATCCCCTCCTCGCGCAACGGCCCGAGAACAACATTTTGCTGATCGTGGTGACGGGCGACAAAGGTCTGGCTGGAGCATTCAATACGAATATCTTGAAGGCGGCGATGCGCTTTCTCGAATCCAAGAAGGGGAAGAACATTGAAATCGAAGCGGTCGGCCGCAAAGGGCGAGATTTTCTTCGGCGCAGATATCCGTTTGCTCAGCCTCGAAATGCGGAATCGACCGAGGCTCCACATATTGCCCTGGTTGGCGAGCACGTAGGAGTGCTGAATCGTGTTGACTATGCGATGGCTTCGGACATCGCCAAACGTGTCATTGATCGTTACTCTAACTGTGAGATCGATGCTGTCTATCTGGTCTACAACGAATTCAAGTCCGTAATCTCTCAGCGGCTGGTGGTTGAGAAAGCGCTGCCTGTGGAGCAAGTCGGGGAAGTCAGTGTCGCCCAGACTGAGGGACTAGCGGAAGAAGAACGGAAGCGTGTTTTGGAGGCCGCAAAAGGGACGGGAGTCGGTCTGCGTCCGGCCGACACTCGAGAAATTGACATGGAAGCCGCCCGGTTCGCAACTGCCCCCGTCGATTACATTTATGAGCAACCGGCGGAGGAATTGTTTGCGTCGCTGCTGCCGAAGTATGTAAGTATCCAGATTTTCCGCGCGTCATTGGAATCGGTTGCCGCGGAGCACGCGGCGCGCATGACGGCGATGGATGCGGCAACCAACAACGCGACGGAAATGATCGACTCCTTGACCTTGGCGATGAACCGCGTTCGCCAGGCGAAGATCACAAAAGAAATTATCGAGATTGTGAGCGGCGCCGCGGCGGCAGGGTAAGAGCAATTAGCAATTGGCATTTAGCGTGAATTGTTGCGACCAGATGCTAATTGCTAACCGCTAATAGCTAAGAGTTTAAATCTATGCCAGAAAATTTCGGTCACGTAATCCAGATCGCCGGTCCAGCCGTGGACGTGCAATTCGAAGAAGCCAAAATGCCCCCGATTTATCAGGCGCTGCGTGTGGTCAGCGACGGGTTCAATGTTCCCGTGCCGATCAAAGTCATCCTCGAAGTCCAGCAGCACCTCGGAGAAGGACGTGTGCGTTGCGTCGCCATGGAACCCACGGATGGCATGGTTCGCGGTATGAAGGCGATCGATCTTGGCGGCCCAATTTCTGTCCCCGTCGGTCCCGGCACGCTCGGTCGCGTGATGAACGTCATCGGCCAACCGGTCGACAATCTCGGACCTATTCAGCACACCGAGACCAAGCCCATTCACCGCCCGGCCCCACTTTTCGATGAGCAGGCGACGACGGCAGAAATGTTCGAAACCGGCGTGAAGGTTGTCGATCTCATCCAGCCATTTTTGAAGGGCGGCAAAATCGGCTTGTTTGGCGGCGCCGGTGTCGGCAAGACCGTCGTCATCATGGAACTCATCAACAATGTTGCCAAGCAGCACGGCGGATTCTCGGTGTTCGCGGGAGTCGGCGAGCGCACGCGCGAAGGGAACGACCTGTGGCTCGAAATGAGCGAATCAGGTGTGATCAAGCCTGGGGATCCCGAGCACTCGAAGGCAGCGTTGATTTACGGCCAGATGACCGAGCCGCCCGGAGCGCGCCTGCGGGTTGCGCTTACCGGCCTCACAGTGGCCGAATATTTCCGCGACGAAGAAGGCGCCGACACGCTGCTTTTTATTGACAACATCTTTCGTTTCACCCAAGCGGGTTCTGAAGTTTCCGCTCTGCTCGGACGAATGCCCAGCGCCGTGGGATACCAGCCTAATCTTGCAACGGAAATGGGCGAACTGCAGGAGCGTATCACGTCGACGAAGAAGGGATCGGTAACGTCGGTGCAGGCAATCTACGTGCCTGCGGACGACCTCACCGATCCCGCGCCGGCCACGACGTTTGCTCACTTGGACGCAACCACGGTGCTCTCGCGCGCATTGACCGAGATCGGAATTTATCCTGCGGTTGATCCGCTAGCTTCGACCTCGCGCATTCTCGATCCGCGCATTGTCGGTCAGGAGCATTACGATGTCGCCCAAGCGGTCAAGAAGACACTGCAAAGCTATAAAGATCTGCAGGACATCATCGCGATTCTGGGAATTGATGAGCTCAGTGAAGATCAGAAGCTGACCGTGGCCCGCGCTCGCAAGATGCAGCGTTTCTTGTCGCAGCCGTTCCACGTGGCCGAGCAATTCACGGGCGCTCAAGGACGGTATGTAAAGATTGCTGACACAGTGAAAGGATTCAAGGAAATCGTCGAGGGCAAGCACGACGACATTCCCGAGCAGGCGTTTTACATGAAGGGGACTATCGACGAGGTGCTTGAAGCGGCGGAGAAATTGAAAGCGGTAGCGTAAACCGTCGTCGGTCCTTGGTCCTTCGTCGTTTGCCACGATGATTCGATCAAGTGATTTTGCGAACGACCGCCGACGAACGACCGATGACAGATGCCTGACACTTTCCAACTCGAAATCGTCACGCCGGAGAAGATGGTGGTCCGCGATGTGGCGGAAGAAATGCAGATCCCCGGCAAGAACGGCTACCTCGGCATTCTGCCCGGCCACGCTCCGCTGATTACCGAACTGGCGGTGGGCGAGATTACCTATCGTAATGCCAGCATTACTCACCACCTTGCCGTTGCGTGGGGATTTGCCGAAGTCCTGCCGGATAAAGTGACAATTCTCGCTGAAACCGCCGAGCGCGCCGACGAAGTCGATGTCAGCCGGGCGCAGAAAGCCAAACAGCGTGCCGAATCGAATCTTCCGAACTGCACAACGGAAGAAGAATTCAAGAAAGTGTCCGGCGATCTACGGCGCGCCGAAACCCGCCTAGACGTCGCAGAAAAAAAGAGTTAATAGGCAAAAACGCACGCTGACGGCTGGTGCCGTCCGGCTCAATTCTGTCGAAAGCTAAACAACTGGGGAGAAATCATGAAAGTCGGGTTCATTGGTCTGGGAAACATGGGCTCAGGAATGGCCAGGAACCTGCTCAAGGCCGGACATGACCTTACCGTATATAACCGCAGCGCCGAAAAAGCCCAGCCGCTTCTCAAGGAGGGCGCGCGGGCTGCCGCCAACCCGGCCGAAGCCTGTGGTGCAGACGGCGTGTTCACCATGGTCGCCGACGATGATGCCGTTGAGAGCGTGACATTCGGCGAATCGGGAATCCTGGCCAGCCTCCGACCAGGATCAGTCCACATCTCTTGCAGCACCATCAGCGTAGCTCTCGCACAGAAACTCACAACTGCGCACGAAAAACACAACCAGCGGTTTATTTCCGCACCTGTTTTCGGACGTCCCCAGGCCGCCGAGGCTGCCAAGTTGTTCGTTGTTGTGGCCGGCCCTGGTGATGTGGTCGAGCGCTGCATGCCTCTATTCGACGCCATCGGCCAGCGCACCTTCCGCTTTGGAGAGCAGCCATCGGTCGCTAATCTGATTAAGCTCAGCGGGAATTTTTTGATCGCATCGGTACTTGAGTCTCTCAGCGAAGCTATGGCGCTCGTTGGCAAAGCTGGAATCGATCAGCATGAGTATCTGGACTTTCTCACGTCGACACTATTCGCCGCGCCGGTCTACAAAACCTACGGCGGACTTATCGCTGACAAAAAATTTCAGCCTGCTGGTTTCGCGGTACCGCTCGGCCTTAAAGATGTTCGCCTCACCCTGGCCGCTGGCGAGCAATTGCGCGTCCCGCTTCCGCTTGCCAGCCTGATTCGCGACCGCTTTTTGGCCTTGCTCGCGCGAGGCGGCGACTCGCTAGACTGGTCAGCGATTTCGCAAATCGCAGCCGAAGATTCAGGCCAGAGCAGCACGAGCGGCCGAGCGGCGTAAACCACAAGGGATGTTCGCCGCGGGTGGTCTGAGTCACCACGCGCGTTTGTAGGTGCCAGGTTGCCCGGTGTTCTGATGAACGAGAATCCCGAGATTTCAGGCATGCATTCCGCGTAACGAAGAAGAGAATTCCTGAATCCCAGTCGCCATCCGGCGAATCTTAGGTATCGATGCAAAAATTCCCCGGAGAGCTTCGATGGCGATGCTTAAAAAGTCGGCGCGGCAACTCCGGGACTACGGCCTGAACGTGTTCGGCTGGTACGCGGTATCCCGCCTTACGTCCACGATTATTCTTATTCTTAGATAGCAGATAGCCTTAAGCGTGCGCGGAGAATTGGACCAAATCTGAGCAGCTTATCTGCATTTAGCTACGATGAGCGTGATGTCGTCGTGCTGCTCCAGGCTACTAAAGCGCCGAACGTCATCTATTATCGCGCTGACAGCCTCCTGGATTGGTCGGTCACGATTTTGTCGCAGAGCCTCCAGTAAGCGTTGTTCTCCGAATTCTTCTCCCGCATCATTGAAGGATTCGGTTATTCCATCAGTGTAGAGGGCCAGGAGATCTCCGGGAGCGAGCTGCCGTTCCTGCATTGAGCAATCCCACTGTTCGAAAAGGCCCAGCACAGTACCCGTCGAATTCAGCTGTTCCAGAGTGTTGTCTTTATGGAGAAGAAGAGGTGGGTAGTGGCCGCAATTTGCATAGTGCAGAGTCCTGGTTTGATCGTCGTATTGGGAAAAGAACAGGGTGGCGTAAGAACTTTCGGTTGTGTTTTCGTAAAAGAGTTGGTTGACAGATTTCAAGAAACGCAGGGGCTGGTCCAAAGCAATCGCGCTCTGGCCCCGCAAATTGGCCTGCAGGTTGGCCATCAAGAGAGCAGCGCCGATTCCTTTTCCGCAGGTGTCGCCGATCACCAAGGCAATCCGTTCCCGGCCAAGATTTAGAAAATCGTAGTAGTCGCCGCCGACCGTACGTGCGGGAATGCAGACGCCGAAGTATTCCAGCGTATTGAGCTGCGGGAGCGTTTGGGGAAAAAGTCTTGCCTGCACCTGCTTGGCAATATTTAGCTCATGCGCGTGGCGTCTTTCAGCCTCCAACTTCTCTGCGGCAGCGCGGCGTTCAGCTTCGATTTGGCGAACAAAGTCGTCGCGTCCTACAAGAACGAAAGAGTTTCCATCCAAATCGTCGAAGCGAGTGAAAATTCCACCCCATAGCGTCATTTGGGGCGGATGATGAAATCGCACGCCCTGCTTTCTCCATTCTTCAAATTTGGCCATAACATCTTCCGTGACCAGCACGGCATGTTTGGAGCGGCCGATGAGCTTGTAGTCTGGGGAGTTGCGTTTGGGAGTGATCAGTGCGAGAACGGTATTTCCGTCTGGCGGCGCAACTGCGACCCAGCGTCCGGCGGATTCGTAGCTCTCGTCGATGACTAATCCGAATCCAAGCTGTTCCACGTAGAACCGCAAGCTCCGATCCTGGTCGCGCACGAAAACATTGATACAGAGCACGCGAAGATACGGGTCTTGACAATTGACTTCAGCACCGAAACGGGTCTCCATCGCAGCGATTATACGTGTAGGGCTTCGGCCGGTCTGCGACGATGGGGATGAGGATTGCTGCAACCGAATTGATTAACCCAGGCGCTTGCTGTCATCAGCTAGATCTCGATAATCATGTCCTCCAGGCGCGTGGGATATGAATTCATGATCTCGCCCTTATCTTTGCGGACGATCACGCTATCAGAGTGACGGAAGCCGCCCCAATCGGGATCGTAGACCCCGGGTTCACAACTGAAAGTCATACCCTCTTTGAGAACGGTTTTATCGCCTTCTGCGATCCAAGGAGATTCATGGCCTTCGAGGCCGATGCCGTGTCCGGTGCGATGTTTGAGAAACTTCTCGAATCCGGCTCTGCGAATCTGGTCAAGACTGCTTTTGTCAACATCCTCGGCTATTGCGCCCTCTTTCAAATCGGTCGCAGCCGTGTCGTGCGCAGCCAGCATGGCATCGTAGAGCCGCTTGGCATAATCGGAAGGCTGGCCAACTGAGAACGAGCGCTCGCACTCGACGTTGTAGCCGCCGACTTTGGCGCCGTAGCTGAGAATCAGGGCGTCACCTTTTTGCAGGCGATCCTTGCTGGGCACGGCATGTGGAAATGCGGAGCGCTTTCCGAAAGGAACGAGCCCGCCAAACGGCGGCTCGATTTCCACTCCAACCACGTCCTTCAGTTCTGCCGACATTTTGTCGGCCACTGCATCGGCGGAAGCTTTGAGAATCTGATCCTCGGTGACGCTGCCGTTCTTTTGCACGAAATCGCGTGCTGCCTGCACGGTGTAATCGGCGAAGTACATGGCGCGACGCATGACATTAATTTCGTCCTCGTCCTTCACCCAGCGCATATGCTCGATTATGTCGTCGGCCTCTTCAAGGTGGGCATTTGGTGCGCCAAGTTTGATCTCTTTCAAGCGGCTGGGCTTCGCTTCCTCGATTCCGATTCGGCCATGGTCAAGGCCGCGCTTAGCAACGCGTTCGAAGATCCAGCGCACGCGATTTACGGGACCCGGAAAGTCGAAATAGGCTTCGTAGTCCTTTACCCACCAGAGCTTCACCTGGTCAGATTCAAGCCCCGGAATAAAAAGTGCGGGATCGCCGGACTTGGGAATTAGCGCTGCCAGCGGGCGCTCGGTGGATAAATGGAAATATCCCGTCGTATAAATGACGTTAGGCGCACTAAGCAGAACGACGGCGTCGAGCTTGCGCTTGGCCATTTCTTCCTGCACCTGGCCAATCTTGCGCCGATACCAGTCAGGATGAAGACGGTCGGGAAGATTGGCTCCGGAAACCGAAGCCGCCATTTCCAACATGTGGGTTCGACCATAGGACGACAGGCGACTGGTAAGAGTAAGACCTGCGACTCCCGCTGCGGTCTGGAGAAAAGTCCGGCGTTGCATCATGTCGAGTCGGCTCCCGTGACAACTGAAATGTGTATCGCAAAAAACAAAGCATTGTATACCGCTGCTGGTATCAGGTCTTAAAGAAAGTAGTCGACAGGATTACAATCCCAACAGCCGTCGTTTGTGGGGCATCGGTCGGGTCACGCCTAAGACGCTGAAGGGAACCAGATGAGAGTTCTTTTACTTTCCATGCCCGATTGGTTCGAACATATGCCCCCAGTGGCGGTGCGCATGCCGAATGGCGCGCTCACTTCCATTGCGGGCAATGTTGACCCGCATCACGAGATCGCCGTAGCAGATCTAATCCTGACGCAGGGACGCTCGCGCGAGACGGTTTGCCGGTTAATGGGTGAACTCAAGCCTGACGTCGTCGGGTTTTCTGTAATGACCTTTCAACGGCGGACTGCGGAACGCTTGCTTGCGTTGGTGCGAGAACTGAAGCCCGAGGCAAAAGTGGTGGTTGGTGGCTACGATCCCAGCCTTGCCCCCGAAGCGTACCTGCAAATGCCGGTGGATTTGATAGTGCGCGGCGAGGGGGAAATTACATTCCGTGAGCTTTTGCGTGCTCTCGAACATGGCGACTCCGTGGATCACATTTGCGGTTTGTCACATCGGAAGAGTGGCGGCTGGATCCACAATCCGGATCGGACCGTTACCAGGCTTGAAAACGACCAAATCAAGCTTCCGAATCGCAATGCAAGGGTCCTGAGCGGCTACACTCTGCTGGGACGGCAAGTGGATGTAGTGGAAACGTCGCGCGGCTGCACCTACGATTGCAGCTTCTGCTCGATCATCGAAATGCGCGGACGCAACTTTCACACCTACAATTTCGATCGCGTGCTGGCCGATATCCGCGATGCCCGTGATCATGGCGCTCGCACGATTTTTCTTGTCGACGACAATATCACCCTCAACGTGCAGCGGTTCGAGGCGCTCTGCCGGGCGATTATCCAGACGAAGCTCAACAAGATCGACTACTTCGTGCAAGCCATGACCTCAGCGATTGCGAATCACGGGGAGACCCTCGCACCGCTGATGCGCCGAGCCGGATTTCGGTACGTTTTCCTCGGGATCGAAAACATTCTTGAGAGCGATCTCGAGTTTCTGCGGGCGGGCGCGAAGAACACGGCGCGTGAGAACGGAACCAGCCGCGGAAACGCCACGCTGAAGGCAATCGAGTACTTGCATCGAAATAGGATGTACGTGGTGGGAGGGCTGATTGTCGGGAATCCCGACGATACGCGTGAATCCATCGAGGCTAACCTCGAATTTGCTCGGCGATATGTGGATTGGCCGTATATTCAGCACCCCACGCCATACCCACGCACACCGATGACGAAAGACTTCTACGATCAAGGACTGGTCACAAACGAGCGAATGGAAGAATACGACGGCACCACCGCCGTGGTGCGGACGCAACATGTTTCAGCGGAGGAAGTGGAATATCAGCGCTGGAGGGCGGAGCGCTGGATGAAACTCCGCCATATGCCAGCAGCATTTCGCCATGATCCCTGGTTTGTCGTGCGGCACGCTCCCGAGATGTTCGCGCACACATTTCGAGGATCGACCTTTCGCTCAGTGCTCGGATTAGAAGATTCCCGGAAAGCATTCGAGCGCTATAAGGCAATTCGCTCGGGGGAGCGTGATCAGATGTAAAACTTCAATCCGAAGCTCTCAAGCGGTCGGCAATTTCGATCAGCTTGGTTACCGTATTCCAGTTTCGCGTTGTTCCCGTCAGTTTGCGCGCAATGGCCGCGAAGAGTTTTGACTGCCCCATACCAGAACCGAAATAGATGTAGAACTCACGTCCGGTAATGTGCACTTCCTCGTCTTGGGCTTTCATGCGCAGAACTTCGTCGCAGATTTCGGCTGCAGGAGCTTCCTTGAAGAAGACGACCCCGAGCTTGCCCGGTACGATGCCTGGGTTTTTCGCGAATGGATTGTTGGCGACCATTTGCTTCAGTTCGGACGAGGTACGGAGGATGACCTCGCTGTGCTGCCCAAACTTCTGTTCAATTGCATCTTCGATCCGCTTGGCCAGGGTTTTCAGGTTCTGCGTTCTTGCGGTAAACACGACATTTCCACTCTGAAGACAGCTTTGCACATCGCCGAGTCCAATCGCCTTGTAAACGGAGCAAAGTGCATCCATCTTGATCGGCTTGTGACCGCCAACGTTAATTCCACGCAGCAGGGAGATGATTACGGGCATGGACCACCGCCGATGATCATAGGACAGGAGCGCACGTTCTGTCTTTGTGTCGCGCTACAATCGAGCCATGCGCATTACCAGCAGGCGCAAAGCGACCATCACATTCCTGGTTGTTGGTGTCAGTCTCGCGGGCGTTGCCGTTGCCGTGGGAATGGGCTGGATCATTCTCAACTGGCGCGAAGGCATTAAGGTCTTCCTGGGAATCATATTTTTTGGCGCCATCACCGCCGGGCTGGTGCTCAATACCATTTTTCTTCTGCGTGAGATTCGTCGCAATGAGCAGCACGACAGCTTTATCAATGCGGTTACTCACGAACTGAAGACGCCGATCGCATCGATTCGCTTGTATTTGCAAACCCTTCAGCATCGCGAGGTGGAGGAAGCGCAGCGCCACGAGTTTTACCGTTTAATGCTGGATGATAGTGATCGGCTCTTGGGGACTGTAGAGCAGGTGCTGAAAGCAACCGTGGCAGGGCACAAGCGTTGGCGCCGTGAACGGGTGCAGATTGATTTGGACCATTTGGTAGCTGACTGCGTGGAAGAGGCGCGCAATCGCCATCATCTGCCGCCTGATGTCCTGAAATTTCAGCCCTCGTCAAATGGAAATCGCACGGCGGTCAGCGGTGATCCGGAAGAATTACATACGGCGGTGTCTAACGTATTGGATAACGCCATCAAGTACTCCGGCGAACAGATAGACGTCTCGGTGCGCATTGACGCCCCTGACGAGAAACATGTTGCGGTGAGCGTTCGCGATGAGGGAGTGGGGATTCCACCAGCGGAATTAAAGCGAGTTTTCAAACGTTTCTACCGAGTGCAGAACCGCTCGCTCGCACATGTAAAAGGCACCGGGCTGGGACTGTTCATCGTTCGCTCGATTGCCAAAAAGCATGGCGGGCGCGTGTTTGCGAGCAGCCAGGGCGAAGGAACCGGAACCACGGTCGTTTTGGAATTGCCAAGGAGCCTGGCATGAGCCACGTTTTGATTGTTGAAGACGAGGCTCATCTCGCGACTGGCTTGCGCTTCAACTTGGAAGCGGAAGGACATTCAGTCGAGGTTGTGGGTGATGGCGAAAGTGCTTTGCAGCGGCTCTTAGGTTTGACTGGCGAAAACGGAACTCGGGCGCGGAACCAGCGAGAAGATGTGGACGCAGTGGTTCTGGACGTGATGCTTCCTGGAAAAGATGGCTTTGCCGTGGCTGCTGAATTGCGAGCCGCCAAGAATTTCGTTCCAGTGCTTATGCTCACTGCGCGTGGACGGCCTGAGGACGTGCTCAAAGGATTTGCGGCGGGCGCGGATGATTATCTCCCCAAACCATTTGAATTACCCATTTTGCTGGCTCGATTGCAAGGCCTGCTGCGTCGGAGAGAATGGTCGCGTGTTAATCCGATCGGCCC
>Ga0335077_10011752_pt1 | contig 10937 bp, 8 predicted proteins | sample Lox_Sample_31_FD_207151 | JGI IMG/M metagenome (GOLD analysis project Ga0335077, IMG submission 207151) | Soil microbial communities from Loxahatchee National Wildlife Refuge, Florida, United States - Lox_Sample_3.1 | ecosystem: Environmental > Terrestrial > Soil > Wetlands | place: USA: Florida...
GGTGGTGAAGCGCGAGCGCCCGGCGAACCGGTGCAGGGAGCCGTGCAGCCGGATCAGGACCTCCTGCGTGACGTCCTCGGCGTCCGCGGCCTCGCCCGTCTGGACGAGGGCCCACTGGAACACCGTCCCGCGGCATCGCCCGAGCAGCTGCTCGAGAGCGCCCGCGTCGCCTCGCCGCGCCCTCGGGACCAGGTCGGCGGCCGCTGCTTCCAGGCTGCTGGCTTCGCTCACCGCCGCTCCGGTGCTCCCACTGCAGGTGAGACGTTGCGGATCGAAACCGCGTTTAGCGGTGTAGGGCCGTTCGGCCTATTGTTCAATGCCCATCCCAAGGAGCCCGGTCAACATGCGAACCCACGTGCTCGCGACGGTCTCGCTGCTGCTGGGCGCGGCCGCCGCGCCGGCCCTCGCCCAGTCCTACCACGTCACGCACACCTACACGCTCGGTGGCGACGGCGGCTGGGACTACCTCGCCCTCGACACCGCCGGCCACCGGCTGTTCATCGCCCGGCAGGACCGGGTGATGGTGGTCAACCCGGAGACGGGTGCCCTCCTGGGCGAGATCCCCGGGCTCAATCGCGCGCACGGCGTGGCGTTCGACTACGCGACCGGCCACGGCTTCGCGACCTCCGGCGCGGACAGCACGGTCACGATGTTCGACCTCAAGACCCTGGCCGTGCTGGGGCGGACGGTCGCCGCGATCGACGACGACGGCGTCCTGTTCGACCCCGCCACCGGGCACGTCTTCACGATGAACGGCGACGCGGGTAGCGAGACGGCGATCGACGGCGCCACGGGACAGCGCCTCGGCAGCGTGGACCTCGGCGGCAAGCCCGAGTTCGGCGTGAGCGCGGGCGACGGGATGCTGTACGTCAACCTCGAGGACAAGAGCGAGGTGGCCGAGGTGGACGCGCGCGCGATGCGCGTCACGCGGCACTGGTCCATCCGTCCCTGCGAGGGGCCCAGCGGCCTCGCCGTCGACCGCGAGCACCACCTGCTGTTCAGCGGCTGCCGCAGCGGCGTGATGGGCGTCTCCGACGCGCGGGCCGGCAGGTTGATCACCACCGTGCCGATCGGCCGCGGCGTGGACGCGTGCCGGTTCGACGCCGCGAGGCGCCTCGCCTTCGCGTCCAACGGCGACGGCACCATCACGGTGATCCGCGAGGACTCGCCGACCGCGTTCAGCGTGGCGGCGAACGTCTCCACCAAGGCCGGCGCGCGCACCATGGAGCTGGACGAGGCGACAGGCCGCCTCTACACCGTCACCGCGGACTTCGGCCCCGCGCCCGCCCCCACGCCGGAGCGCCCGCGCCCCCGGCCGCCGGTGCTGCCGGGCACGTTCGCGCTGCTGGTGCTCGAGCCGTGACGCACGGACCGGCCCTCGTCGCCGTCCTCGCGCTCGTCCTGCTTCCCGGCGGGCTGGCGGCGCAGCGCCCGGAGCTGGCGCCCCTGGGTGCGTTCCTCGGCAGGTGGCGCAGCGTCGGCGAGTCGCACGCGACCAGGTTCTCCACGGCGGGCCGCTCGGAGGCGGATCTCGAGTGCGTGTGGTCGGCCGGGTTCCGGTTCCTCGCCTGCGACCAGCAGATCCTCTCGGGCGGCGACTCGATCGAGCAGCTCAGCGCCTACGGGCCGGCGGACTCGGGCCGGTTCGTCCTCTACGCCGTGACGCCGGGCGGGCGGCCCGCCTACTCCGCACGGGTCACCATCGCCGGGCATACGTGGACCTACGAGAACCCGAACGCGCCCGCGACCGGCACGCGCTGGCGCACGATCAACGAGTGGGTGAGTCCCGGCGAGATGCACTGGCGCGCCCAGTTCTCCGAGGACGGCGAGCACTGGACCACGACCAACGAGGGTGTGACGACGAAAGTCGGGTAGCCGGCGGTGCCGTACGGGTGGCTGGCGGACCTGGTGCTGGCGGCGCACCTCGCGTTCGTGGGGTTCGTCGTGGCGGGCGGGCTGCTGGTCCTCCGGCGACCCACGCTCGCCTGGGTTCACCTGCCGTGTACGGCCTGGGCCGTGGTCGTCGAGTTCGCCGGCATCGTCTGTCCGCTGACGCCGCTCGAAGTCCGGCTGCGGATGTCGGGCGGCGAAGCCGGCTACGCGGGCGACTTCGTCGGCCACTACGTCACGGCCCTGCTGTACCCCGCGGGTCTCACCAGGGGGTTGCAGGTGGCGCTCGGTGGCATCGTCCTCCTCCTCAACGTCGCGGTCTACGGACTGCTGCTCGCCCGGCGGCGCCGTGCCCCGGCCCGCGTGCACGCGGAGGCGCAGTCGTCGGCCCAAGACCGGGGTCCCGGCGACCGCGGACTGGCCTGAGCGAGCAATTCCCATCAGATTGCTCCGGTTAGCTGCACGCTGAGGAGCGTCCTTGGCCGCACCGCTGCGCCGCGCCCCGGAGCCCGCGCCGGCACCCGCCGACGCGCTCGAAGCCTACTTCGAGCCGTTCCGCGCCAACACGATCGGTCACGACCAGGTGTTCCGCTCGCCCTACGGTGAGCAGCGGATCGTGTACGCGGACTGGACGGCGAGCGGCCGGCTGTACGGGCCGATCGAACGGCGGCTGCTCGAGGACTTCGGGCCCTTCGTCGGCAATACCCACTCGGAGTCGAGCGCCACCGGCTCGGCGATGACCGTCGCCTACCACGAGGCGCACCGCGTTCTCAAGGCGCACGTGCACGCGGGGCCGGAGGACCTGATCCTCACCACCGGGTCGGGGATGACCGGCGGGATCAACAAGTTCCAGCGCCTGCTCGGGCTCAAGGCGCCCGAGGCGCTGCGGCGCCACATCCAGCTCGCGGAAGCGGAGCGGCCGGTGGTGTTCGTGACGCACCTGGAGCACCACTCCAACCACACTTCCTGGTACGAGACGATCGCCGATGTGGTGGTGATCCCGCCCGACGCCCGGGGGATCGTGGACCTCGCCGCGCTGGAGGAGCTGCTCCACCGCTACCGGCACCGGCCGTTCAGGATCGGGGCGTTCAGCGCCTGCTCGAACGTGACCGGCGTCGAGACGCCCTACCACGCGATGGCGAAGCTGATGCACCGCGCGGGTGGCGTCGCGTTCGTGGACTGGGCCGCCTCCGCGCCCTACGTCTCGCTGGACATGCACCCGGCGGACCCCGAGGAGCGGCTCGACGCCGTGCTGTTCTCGCCGCACAAGTTCCTCGGCGGGCCCGGGTCGGCAGGCGTGCTGATCTTCGCCCGCGATCTCTACCACAACCGGGTGCCGGACGAATCCGGCGGCGGCACGGTGGCCTGGACCAACCCGTGGGGAAAGTACGCCTTCCTCGACGATCCCCAGGCGCGGGAGGACGCCGGCACGCCGGGGTTCCTGCAGGCGATCAAGGCCGCACTGGCGGTGCGGCTCAAGGAGGCGATGGGCGTCGAGGCGATGACCCGCCGCGAGCGGTTCCTCGTGCCCTTCGTCCTGGATCAGCTGGAGGCGATCCCGGGCGTGCACGTCCTGGCCCGGGGGTGCCGCGAGCGCCTCGCGATCGTTTCGTTCTACGTCGAGGACCTGCACTACAACCTGGTCGTCCGGCTGTTGAACGACCGGTTCGGCGTGCAGTCGCGCGGCGGCTGCTCCTGCGCGGGCACCTACGGGCACTACCTGCTCAACGTGGATCCGTCGCGCTCGAAACGCATCACCGACCGCATCGACCACGGCGACCTGTCCGAGAAGCCGGGCTGGGTGCGGCTCTCCTTCCACCCGACGACCACGATGGCCGACGTGCGGCACTGCATCGGCGCCGTGGCCCAGACCGTGGAGCACGGCCAGGCGTGGGCGCAGGACTACGTCTACTCGTCCGGCACCAACGAGTACACGCACCGTGCCGGCGACGCGGGCGCGGCCTCGCGCGTGCGCGGCTGGTTCGACCTGGAAGGCCACCCGTCGCACCCGTAGCTTCCCCCGCGCCATGATCGGACGCCGCACCCTCACGCCGGCCCTGCGAGGCCTGCACGCCTATTGGGGCACCGCCGTCCTGCTGGCAGCCGCCAGCGCGACGGCCTTGGCGGTGCTGCTGCCCGCGGCATCGCTGGTGGGACGGGGCGGGGGCGCATTCCCGGCCCGCCTCGCGGTCGCTCCCGCGGGCGCCATGGACCTCGGGATCGCTTGGGGCAGCCTGGTGCGCAGCCCCGACGCGATCCGCGAGACGGCCGTCACGACCCTCTCCCACCTGCTGCTCGGCGTCGCCGCCGGCGTCGTCGCGGTCACCTGGCTCACCACGCTCGCGCTCTCCACGGCCCGCGCGTCCGCCCGCGCGGGGGAGGTCGTCATCCGGCGCGCGGTGGGGGCCACGAGGCTCGACCTGCTCGGCGCGTCGCTGCTCGAGGGCGGCTTCATCGCCACGGCGGCCCTCGCAATCGGCGGTGCGACCGGGCTCGCTGCCGCGCGGGTCGCGCTCGGGGCGTGGCCGGGCCCGGTCGGGCCAGTGGCACCGGCGTTCGGTGCCGCGGCGGCCGCGGCGCTGGTCGCGGGCCTCGTGCTCGGCGCGCTGCTGCCGCTGGCGTTCACGCGCCCGGGCGCCCGCCTCGTTTCCGCCGATGAGGCCGCGCTCGCTCTGGCGGTACCGGCGCTGCAGCTCGGTGTCAGCCTCACGGTGCTGGTGGCCGGCTCCCTCCTCGCAACCCGCGCCCGCGGGCCGGCAGGGGAGGGTGGCACGCCGGGTGCCGGGGCGGCCGGTGGCCAGGTCTACGAGGTCACGGCAGGCGACCCGGCGCCGGCCGAGCGGGCGGCCGCCTACGCGGAGCTGCTGCGGCGGCTTGCCGCCGAGCCATCGGTCGAGGTGGCGAGCCTCACCAGCCCCGGCGCGACGGTGGGACTCGGCCCCGAGGACGTGGTCGCCTCGGATTGTGGCGACTGCCGGTGGGGCGGTCTCCCGCTGCCGTGGCACACCTTCTTCGCTATTCACCACCTGGTGAGCGCCGACAGCTTCCGGGCGCTGGGCCTGCGGGTCGTGGCGGGACGGGCCCTGACCGGCGCCGACCGCTGGGGTGCCCCACGCGTCGCGGTCGTGAGCCGCAGCCTCGCGAACCTGCACTTCGAGGCGAGCGGCGCCGTGGGCCGGCGCATACGGGTCGGGCACGGGTCGGACGCGCTGTACACGGTGGTCGGGGTGGTGGACGACCGCGCGCCGGCCGGCTTCGGCGGCGGCTACGAGCCGCCCGACGTGGTGTATCTCAGCGTGCTTCAGCATCCCGCCACCGCCGTGGAGCTGCTGGTGCGGCCTCGCGGGCCCGCGGCCGCGGGCCCCGCGGTCGACCGCGCGCTGCGCCAGGCCCCGGGCCGGCGACTCGCCGGCCTCGCCCGCGTCTCGGAGGCGGGCCTCCTGGCGGCGGAGGCGGCGCCGCTCGGGTGGTTCGGGCGGATGCTGGGCGCCGCGGGCAGCGCCCTGGTCGCCATCGCCACCCTCGGCACCTTCGCCGTGATGTGGCTGTGGGTGGCGTCGCTGCTGCGCGAGCTGGGAGTGCGCCGCGCGGTCGGCGCGCGCCGCCGCGACGTCCTGGCCTTCGTGCTCTCTCGTGCCGCGCTGGTCGCGGTGGCCGGCCTCGCGTTCGGAGCCTGGGCGGGGATGATGGCCTGGGACGCGCTGAGCGCGGTGGTCGCCGGGCTGCCGGCCTGGGATCCGCACGCGCTGCTCCGCTACGGCTCGCTGCTCGCCGCGGCCACGCTGGCCGGCGCGCTGGCGCCGGCATGGCGGGCGTCGCGGCAGTCGCCGGTGCGGCTGCTCGGTGCGTCGTAGCGGCCCTTCGACGCTCCTGTTGCGAGCGGTGGTCGGGCGGTCCCTCGTGGGCCGCCCGTCGTGTCGTGGGGGCCGGGGTCGCGGCTCCGCGGCGAGGCGGCTCGGGCCGGCGTCCGGCTCTTGCGGGCCCATACTTTGCGTTGTAAAGTACTTCGCCCAATAGCGAAGGCGTGACCGTGACCCTGCTCGATCTGCTCGGGACCCTGCTGTTGCTGGGATCGGTGCTGCTGGTGCTCGTCCTGCTGCCGCGCCTGGCGGTGCTCGCGCTGCGGGGCCGCTGGTCCGGCGTGCGGCGGGGAGCCGGCGGCCTCGGCCTCTACCTCGCCGGCTACGGGGTGATTCTCGTGACGGTGGCGCTGGTGATGCCGCGCGAGCGGCGCGCGCCGGGAGAGCGGGAGTGCTTCGACGACTGGTGCGCGGCGGGAATCGGCGTCGAGCCCGCCGCAGGTGACGAAGCGCGGTGCGCGGACCGGGCCGGGACCCGGGTGTGGGTGGCGACGGTGGAGGTCTCGAGCGACGCCAAGCGCGTGCGTCAGCGGGCGCTCGACGCGCGCGCCCTGCTCGAGGACGCCGGTGGGCGGGAATACGCCGCCTGCGGCTCGCCTCTCGGCGCCCACGTGCTCGCGGACGAGCTGGGCCCGGGCGAGGCGTTCCAGGTGAGGGAGCCGTTCCGGCTTCCCGCGGCGGCGGTCCCGGCGGGCGTGGTGATCAGCCATGGGGGCTTTCCGGGGATCCTGATCATCGGCGAGGACCAGAGCCTGTTCCACCGGCGCACGCTGCTCGGGGTGGCGGTGCGCGGCGGCTGACGCCGGGTCCGGCGGGGGCTGCCGCCGGGCCGCCGCGCGGGTGCCGGCGCGGCGGTACGGAAGCCCGGCCGCCGCAGTAATATTGTAGCCCGTGGCCGATCTCCCCGCCGACCTCCAGGAGGCACTGGGCGCCCGCTACGAGCTGCGCCGCGTGCTCGGCCGCGGCGGCATGGCGACGGTGTACCTCTCCCGCGACCTCAAGCACCGCCGGGACGTCGCGCTCAAGGTGCTGCGGCCGGACCTCGCCGCCTCGCTCGGCGCGGAGCGATTCCTCCAGGAAATCCAGATCGCGGCCCGGCTCACCCACCCGCACATCCTCGCCCTGCACGACTCGGGGGAGGCCGGCGGATTCCTGTACTACGTGATGCCGTTCATCGACGGCCCCTCGCTCCGCGCGCGGCTCGACGCGGAGCGGCGCTTCGAGCGCGGCGCCGCGCTGGCCGTCGCCTCGCCGGTGGCCGAGGCGCTGAGCTACGCCCACCGGATGGGCGTGCTCCACCGGGACATCAAGCCCGAGAACATCCTGTTCTCGCAGGGGCACCCCATCGTCGCCGACTTCGGCATCGCCAAGGCGATCAGCACGGCGGGGCAGACCAACCTGACGCGCACCGGCTTCCCGCTCGGCACGCCCGGGTACATGAGCCCGGAGCAGGCGGCGGGCCTCACGGACCTCGACGAGCGCACCGACGTGTACAGCCTCGCCGTCGTCGTCTACGAGATGCTGGTGGGCGCGGTTCCGGGGCACTGGCCGAGCGAGGAGGCCGTCCGCAGCGGCCGGTTCCTCGAGGCGCCGCCGGCGCACCGGTCGCGGCTCGCGCAGGTCGGGGGCGTCGTGGAGGGTGCGCTGGCCCACGCGATGGCCATCCGGCACGACCAGCGCACGGCGACGCCGACCAGGCTGATCGAGGAGCTGACGGGCTCGGCGGTGCTGCCGCGCCGGTACAGCGAAGGCGAGGTGCAGGAGATCGTCAAGCGCGCCAGCGAGATCGAGGCATCGCACCCGACGGCCGGTGGCACGATGACGGTGGGCGGGATCGAGGCGCTGGCGGCGGAGGTCGGCATCGCGCCGGAGACGGTGCGTGCGGCCGCGCGCGCTCTTCCCGCGGGTGGCACGCCGGCGGCGCCGGCCGCCAACCGGCCCAACTTCTGGCTGGGTGCGCCGACGAGCCTGGCGTACGAGCGGGTCGTCGAGGGCGAGGTGCCGGACGCCGAGTTCCCGGTGATGGTGGACGAGATCCGGCGGCTCAGCGCCCACCCGGGACAGGTGAGCCAGCTCGGGCGCTCGTTCTCGTGGACCAGTGCGCGGGGCGGGGGGTCGACGCGCACCCTGGAAGTGGCCGTCGCCGTGCGTGGCGGGCGCACCAGGATCAGCGTGCGGGAAAGCCTCGGCCCGCTCATCGGCGGCTGGTTCGGCGGTTTGGGCGGCGGGCTCGGAGGCGGAGGCCTCGGACCCCTCCTCGGGATTCTCGCCCAGAATGTCGGGGCGGTGGCAGCCGTCGTCGCGGTCCCGTTCTGGCTGGCGGGTGTGTTCGCGACCAGCCGCTCGGCCTACTACTACACGGTGCGGCGCCGGGACCGGCAGCTCACCGAGCTGACCGAACGCCTCGCGGCGCTGGCGCAGCAGCTGGCGCTGCGGCCGCAGGGGCTGCTCGAGGCCGACCGGCGGATGCTGCCGTAGGCCGCCGGTGGATTGCGCCGGACCGGCCGGCGCGGCTAGATACGGGGACGGAGGTTTCGGCCATGACGGTGCGGCACAAGTTCGCGATCCTGGTGGGCGGCGGCCCCGCCCCGGGCATCAACAGCGTCATCGGCGCCGCCACGATCCGCGGCGTCCTGGAGGGTGTGGACGTCATCGGCATCCAGGACGGCTTCGAGTGGATCATGCAGGGCAACATCGAGCACGTGGTGCCGCTCACCATCGAGACGGTTAGCCGCATCCACTTCCGCGGCGGCTCGATCATCGGCATCGCCCGGGCCAATCCGACCACCGACCCCAAGCTGCTCGAGAACACGGTCACGTCGCTGCTGCGGATGAACGTGTCGCAGCTGATCACGATCGGCGGCGACGACACGGCGTACTCCGCGATGCGGCTGGAGCAGAAGGCCGAGGGCCGCATCCAGGTGGTGCACGTGCCCAAGACGATCGACAACGATCTCGATCTGCCGCCGGACATCGACACGTTCGGCTTCCCGACCGCGCGGCACTACGGCGCCGAGATCGTCAAGAACCTGATGGTGGACGCGCACGCCACGTCGCGGTGGTACTTCATCATCACGATGGGGCGGAAGACCGGGCACCTGGCGCTCGGCATCGGCAAGTCGGCCGGTGCCACGCTGACGCTGATCCCGGAGGAGTTCGGGTTCCGCAACGTCAAGTTCAAGGCGATCGTGGACACGCTGGTGGGCTCGGTCATCAAGCGGATCGCCGAGGGCAACCGCCACGGCGTGGCGGTGATCGCCGAGGGCGTGGTCGAGGGCCTCGACACGAACGACCTCGCGGGCCTCAAGGACGTCGAGCGCGACGATCACGGCAACCTGCGGATCGCCGAGGTCTCGATCGGCGAGATCCTCAAGGCGGCGGTGCAGGAGCGGCTCAAGCAGTTCGGCATCAAGATGACCATCGTCGCCAAGAACATCGGCTACGAGCTGCGCTGCGCCGACCCGATCCCGTTCGACATGGAGTACACCCGCGACCTGGGGTACTGCGCGGCGAAGTCGCTGCTCTCGGGGTGCAGCGGGATCATGATCTCGATCCAGGGTGGTCACTTCGTCCCGATCCCGTTCACCGAGATGCTGGATCCGCAGACCGGCCGCACCCGGGTGCGCCTGGTGGACATCCACTCCACCCGCTACGCCATCGCCCGCCGTTACATGATCCGCCTGCGCCGCGACGACTTCGATGACCCGCACGAGTTGGCCCGGTTCGCCGCGACCGCCAAGCTCTCGCTCGACCAGTTCCGCGAGCAGTTCGAGTACCTCGTGAAGGACGAGCCGCCGCCGCTGGACATCGGGCCCTGCCCGCCGGTGGGCTTCGACGAGAAACCCTAGCGACTGACCGCCGTTTCGGGCCGCGGGCACGGGGGCGCGGCTCGAGGGGGCACGGAAAATGCCGCTCTCGGCGGCGTGCGCGAGCGCACGTCGCGTGAGGGTGTGCGGTGAGTCAGGCCGCGCCGCACAAGTGGGTCGTCGCCGGCACGGTGCTGACCGGCACGTTCATGGCCGTGCTGGACTCCAGCGTCGTGAACGTCGCGCTCCCGCACATGATGGGCACCCTGGGCGCGACGGTCGAAGAGATCACCTGGGTCGCGACCGGCTACCTCCTCTCCAACGTCCTGATCATGCCGATCGTCGCGCTCCTGTCGGAGCGCTACGGCCGGAAGCGCTTCTACATGGCGAGCGTGGTCGCGTTCACGCTCGCCTCGATGGCGTGCGGCGCGGCGCGCAGCCTCCCGCTGCTGGTGGCGTTCCGCGTGATCCAGGGCGTGGGGGGCGGGACGATGATGATCGTCGCGCAGGCCATCCTGCGGGAGACCTTCCCGATCGAGGAGCAGGGCCTGGCGATGAGCATCTACGGCGTCGGGGTCATCGTCGCCCCCGCCGTCGGGCCGACGCTGGGCGGCTGGCTCACCGACCAGTACTCGTGGCCGTGGATCTTCTACATCAACGTGCCCATCGGCATCGTGAATCTGCTCCTGGTGCAGGAGTTCATCCACGACCCCCACTACCTGGTGCGCCACAAGGGGCGGATCGACTGGCCGGGGATCGGGCTGATGGCCCTCGGGCTCGGCTCGCTCCAGCTGATGCTCGAGAAGGGCCAGGACAAGGACTGGTTCGCCTCTTCGCTGATCGTCTGGTTCGCGGTGCTGGCGGCGGTCGGGCTCGGCGGCTTCATCTGGCGCGAGCTGACGACCGACCGGCCGGCGGTGGATCTCAGGATCCTGAGGAACGTGCCGTTCGCGTCCGGCACCGCTCTGGGGGGCGTGCTGGGGATGGGCATGTTCGGCACCCTCTTCCTGCTGCCGGTCTTCCTCCAGAACCTGCTGGGGTTTCCCGCCTTGAAGTCCGGCATCGCGATGCTGCCTAGGAGCCTGGCGTCCGCCGTGATCGGCCCGATCGGGGGGTGGTTCTACAACCGGCTCGGGCCCCGGGTGCTGGTGACCATCGGCATGGCGCTCAACGCGTACTCGTTCTGGCAGCTGGCGCACCTGACGAGCCAGGTCGGGGCCTGGGACATCTTCTGGCCGCAGGTCTGGTCGGGCGCCGGCACGAGCATCCTGTTCGTCGCCATTGCGACGGCGGCGCTCTCGACCATCCCGAAGCCGAGGATGACGGCGGCGACGGGGCTCTACAACGTGGTGCGGATGGTGTGCGCGAGCATCGGGATCGC
>Ga0335077_10011753_pt1 | contig 10937 bp, 10 predicted proteins | sample Lox_Sample_31_FD_207151 | JGI IMG/M metagenome (GOLD analysis project Ga0335077, IMG submission 207151) | Soil microbial communities from Loxahatchee National Wildlife Refuge, Florida, United States - Lox_Sample_3.1 | ecosystem: Environmental > Terrestrial > Soil > Wetlands | place: USA...
CCCGGCAAGGAACAAGGAACACAACCATGAGAAAGCAGCATGCCTTGACCGGTGCCAGTAGTGGCCGACCTCGATCTCCCACCGCTCGTGATAGAGGCTGACCAGAGGGCCGGCCGGGTAGCGGCGGGTATCGCCCAAGGTGGTGATCAGCCGGTAGGCGCCGGTGCGCCGGCCCGCGGTGGTGATGATGGTGATCTGGGCGTCGATGACCCGCACCGGCACGCCGCCAAATCGTGAGTGGTAGGAGCCGTCGTGGCAGCGGGCCAGGACGGGGAGCTTGGGGGCGCCGGCGCCGGTGCGTACCCGGATCAGGAACTGTGCCCCGGTGCCGGCGACCTTGGCGGCCAGGGCACCGGCGGCGAAGTTCCGGTCGGCCAGCATGATCATCCCCGCGCGGAGGCTGGTCAGCAGGCTGGCGGCATAGGTGGTCTCCCCCCTGGTGGTGGGGCCGAACACCGCGTCGATCAGGGTGCGGGTGCCACAGGCCACCAGCGCCAGCAGCCGGACCTGCGGGTAGCCGGTGCCGCCGTGATGGCCGCCGCCTTTGGTGAACAGGGCCAGGTTCGCCGGGCTGTCCGGCACGGTCAAGATGGTCCCGTCGATCGCGCACACCAGCAGCCCGCGCCACCACACCCCCCGGCCGTGCGGCACAGCGGCCGGGCCGCGCAGCAGGTCAAACAGCCACCGCAGCGGCGCGGCACCGACCCGGCGGCGGGCCTGCGCCAGCGCCCCCGCACTCGGGGCCGCCACCGGCAGGCCGGCCAGGCCCTCCGTCAGCTTGCGCCACACCCCCAGATAACCCAGCTCCGGGAACAGGCAGGCTGCCAGCAGCAGATACACCACTACCCGCGACGGCAGGTCCCGGACCCGCCGCTGCATCGCCCGGGTCTGCGCTAACGCCTCATCGACCATCTCAAACGGCACGAGCTGGGTCAGTTCACCCAGGTGACCGGGCGCGAACCGGCCCGCGGCCACCGTGACAGTGCGCGTGATGACAGACTGGGTGCCCAACGGAGTCCCCTGCCAGACAGCGATCTTGGTCGACGCAGTTCTAGCAGGGACTCCGTTGCCTATCTCAACCGGCTTGCCAGCCGCACCTCAGCGCTAACTACACGGCCTTGGGGCTAGCCCGACGCCGGCTGGCCGCCGGCGGCGGCCAGCCGGGTTGTTTCGGCGATGACGGCGGGGTCGGGGGTGGCCTGGCGCGGGTCGTCGGGCCAGGCGGCGGCGATGCCGGCGGCCCAGGCGGCCCAGTCGCCGACCAGGAGGTAGAAGTCGGTGAGGAACCGGCTGGTGAGCTGGAGCACGGCGCCCCGCTCGGGGAACGGGCCGTGCCCGCTCGCGTACTGCTCGCCGATCGCCTGGCTTTCCTGGCAGCGGGCGCGCGCCCAGTCCTGGGCGGCGGCCAGGGTCGCCAGCAGGTCGGCGGTGGTGCCGTTGTCGGCGAAGAACACCTTGAGCAGCTGCTCGAACTCCAGCGCCGGGCCCTCGCCGGGCTCGGCCAGCCACCCCCGCAGCGCTGCCCGCCCCGATGCGGTGATGGTGTACACGGTGCGGGTGCGCCGCCCGTTCCGTTCGGCGGAGGAGCGGGCCAGCCCGTGGGCGACGAGCTTTTTCGGTTCCTCGTACAGCTTGCTCACCGCCCGGGGCCAGACCCGCCCGAGCGAGCGGTCCATCTGCTGGGTCAGCTCGTAGCTGCTCCATGGCTTGACCGCCAGCAGGCCAAGCACCGCGTAGGACGTCGTGGTCAGCGGAGTAGTTGACATTTTGCTCCCTTAGGGAGTATCACGGTACTACCAAAGGGAGTATATCGGGGGAGGTGTGTCAGATGACACCGACCGCGAGCGGCCTGCGGGTGGACCCGTCCAACGCCGAGCAGGCCAGGGCGTGGGACGGCGACGAGGGTGCTTACTGGGCGGCGCACGCCGGTCACTTCGACCGCACGGTCGCCGCCTACCACCTCCCGTTCCTGGATGCGGCCGCGATCAGGCCCGGCGAGCAGGTGCTCGACATCGGCTGCGGCACCGGCCAGACCACGCGTGACGCGGCCCGCCGGGCACCGGCCGGCGGCGCGCTGGGGGTCGACCTGTCGGCCGAGATGATCGCCCTCGCGCGGCGGCTGGCCACGGCCGAGGGCCTGCCCAACGCGCGGTTCGACCAGGCGGACGCGCAGATCTGCCCGTTCGGCCCGGGCTCGTTCGACGTGGCGATCTCGCGCACCGGGGCCATGTTCTTCGGCGACCCGCCCGCGGCCTTTGCCAACGTCGCCCGCGCCCTGCGCCGCGGCGGCCGGCTGGCCCTGCTCAGCTGGCAGCCGCTGCCCGCCAACGAATGGGTCGCCGAGCTCACCGCCGCGCTCGCCGCCGGCCGCCACCTGCCCCCGCCTCCGCCCGAAGCGCCCGGGCCGTTCGCGCTCGCCGACCCGGGCCGGGTGCGCCAGCTGCTGGCCGGCGCCGGTTTCACCGGGATCGAGATCGACCCCATCCAGGCGCCGATGTGGCTCGGCGCCAGCCCCGGTGACGCGCACAAGTTCGCACTCGGCCTGCTGGGCTGGATGCTGGAGGGCCTCGACGGGCAGCGCCGGGCCCAGGCGCTCGGCGCGCTGCGGGCCACCATCGGCGCGCACGCCACCAGCGGCGGTGTCACCTACAGCTCCGGCGCCTGGCTGATCCGCGCCGGGCGCGCCTAACGGAGCCGTCCCGCCGGCCGCCGCCCCCGCCGCGCGGCTATCCGGCCAGGGGGACGGCGAAGTCTTCCGGCCGCCAGTGGTGGCGCCGGGGCCGCAGTTCCCTGATCATGTCGGGTGGTGGCGCGGTCAGCACCGGGCAGCGGGCGTGAGCGATGCAGTAGCGGGTGACGGCGCCGTGGACCGCGTACCCCAGCCGGCTCCGCCCCCCGTAGCCCACCACCAGCAGGTCATCATGGCGGGAGGCCAGCTCGACGAGCGCCTGGCCCGGCGGTGCCCGCACCACCAGCTGGCGGACCGCCACACCCTCGGGCAGGCCGCCGAGCCCCATGTCGAAGGCATCACGCAACCGCTGGCAGGCCGCCTCCTCCCAGAGCCTCAGCAGCACCGGGCAGCGCGCCCGCAGGTAGGAGACCTCCCCGCCCACGGGAGCCCAGGCCAGCACGGCCAGCAGCTCGGCCCCGGCGGAACGGGCTTCATCCACACCGGCGCGCAGAGCCCCCAGGCTCCGCACCGAGCCGCTCACCCCGGCGATGACCCGCCGGCCGCCCGCCGTCACCGTGATCCCTCTCGCCTGCCTCCAGCGCTTTGCACCCATCCAACTCGCCGAGCGTGGCCCGGGCAAGCGGGCAGCTAGGCCGTGTCTGGTAGATCTATGCCGGCGGGATGGATCGCAAGGCGGGGAGGAGACGATAGTGGAAGATTTCCTGGTGAGCGTCTTGTTAAGCTCGGCTCTCCGGCGATGGTGGCGTCCGCCGTCGCGCCATCCGTAGCGGGCCGCCGACGGCAGCGCGCTTACCGTGCTGGGGGGATTTCGAGGGGGCGGGGATGTCAGAACGCATGCCTGGGGACCAGGCGGCAGCGGGGGCGGGCGCCGATCCCGGGGCAGGCGGAACCGCCGCCGGCGGCCCGCCGTGGTCGTTGTGAGCCGCGACGCGGCCGCCCGGCAGGGCATGCATGGGGAGCTGGCCAAGCGGTACGGCGCCGACTACCAGATCGTGGCCTGCGCCGAGCCCGCCGGGCTGGCGGCGCTGCTGGCCGGGCTGCGGGCGGCCGGGACGCCGGTGGCGCTGGTGATCAGCGGGATCGGCGGGCAGGACCCGGACGGGATCGAGACGCTCTCGGCGGTGCACCCCATCGACTCGACGGCGCTGCGGGTGACCGCCTTCCGCTGGGGTGACTTCGAAACCGCGGGACCCGTCTTCGACGCCGTCACCCTGGGCAAGATCGATCACTGGCTGCCCCGCCCGGAGGGGGCCCGCGACGAGGAGTTCCACCGCGCTATCACCGAGTACCTGAGCGAGTGGGGCACCCGGCGCGGCGGCGGCTTCGAGGCCCTGCGGCTGATCGGCGAGCAGTGGTCACCGCGGTCGCAGGAACTGCGTGACACCTTCTCCCGCAACCGGCTCCCGTTCGGCTTCTACGACGCCGCTTCCGAGCTCGGCCAGCACATGCTGGCCGAGCTGGGGCTCACGGACCCGGAGCTGCCGGTCGTGGTGCTCCGGTTCGGGGCCGAGCACTCCACGCTGGTCAACCCGTCGAACCTGGACATCGCCGAGGCCTTCGGCCTCACGGCGCCGATCTCCGCCGGCGACGTCTACGACCTGGCGGTGGTCGGCGCGGGGCCGGCGGGCCTGGCCGCGGCGGTCTACGCCTCCTCCGAAGGCCTGCGGACCGCGGTGGTGGAGGCGGAGGCCATCGGCGGCCAGGCGGGGACCAGCTCGCTGATCCGCAACTACCCGGGCTTCGCCCAGGGCGTGAGCGGATCCAGGCTCGCGTTCGAGACCTACCAGCAGGCCTGGTCGTTCGGCGCCACGTTCATCTTCATCCGGCAGGCCGGCAGCCTTTCCAGTGCCAACGGCCACTTCCGGCTCGGGCTCTCCGACGGCAATGTGCTCGCCGCGCGGAGCGTGGTCATCGCGACCGGCGCCAGCTACCGGCAGCTCGACGTCCCCCGCCTGCAGGCGCTGCAGGGCCGCGGCGTGTTCTACGGCGCCGCGGTCAGCGAGGCAGCCGCCATGCGCGGGAAGCGGGTCTTCGTCGCCGGGGGCGGCAACTCCGCCGGGCAGGCGGCGATCCACCTGGCCAAGTGGGCCGGCCAGGTCACCGTCGTGGTGCGCGGCGAATCGCTGGCGCAGAGCATGTCCGACTACCTCATCCGCATGATCGGCGCCGCGCCGAACGTGGACGTCTCCTACGGCGTGCGGATCGCCGACGGCTCGGGCACCGACTGCCTGGAGTCGCTGGTGCTGGCGGACGCCGCGACGGGGCAGCGCCGGAGCGTCCCGGCCGACGCGCTGTTCGTCCTCATCGGCTCGCATCCGCACACCGAATGGCTCGGCGACACCGTGGCGCGGGACCAGTGGGGCTTCATCCGCACCGGCCCCGACCTGGCCGGCGGGGAGGACACGGCCTGGCCGCTGGACCGCCCGCCGTTCCCGCTGGAGACCAGCCTGCCCGGGGTGTTCGCGGCCGGCGACGTGCGCCGGGCATCGGTCAAGCGCTGCGCGTCCGCCGTAGGCGAGGGTGCCGTCAGCATCCCGCAGGTGCATGCCTGGCTGGAAACCCTGGCCGTCGCGCGGGCCGGCCCAGGGCACTGACGGCCGCGCCCGCTGGCGGTGGGCCTGGTGCCCGCCTACCGGCGTGGGTGGCTTTCGAGCAGGCGGCTGAACGCCCACGCCGGCTGCCTGATGCCGGAGCAGGTATCGCTGTCGATCGTGCCCGGGCAGCCGCCGTTGTCCCGCTGGATCGCCCAGATCGAGATCAGCGGCAGCCGGTGGGCGCGGGCGAAATCCCTGATCCGCCGGGCGTCGGACAGGTAGGTCACCTCGGTCTTCTTCGGGTAGTCGTCGATGCCCGGCAGCAGCGTGATGCCCTCCATGGCCCAGAGCCGCCGCTGGCTGAGCCCGGGGTAGAGCCGTGCCAGCTGACGGTGGGTGCCGCGCAGTGCCTTCAGCGCCTCGGTGCCCATCTCCAGCCCGGTCCTGCTGGCCTTGATGTAGTAGTCGAAGGCCATGATGTTCACCGTGAACCGCACCCCGTGTGCCGCCGCGCTCTTCAGCACCGCGAAGCAGTTGGCGGGCAGCCCCCAGGGCTCCACGCCGAGGGTGAAGATGATCTGCAGCCGGTGATGGGTCCTGGCGGCCCATTGCTGCAGCAGCCGCAGCGCCTGGCTGCGCCGCGCGATACCCGCCTGGTCAGCCAGCGATCTGGCCTCCACGTCCATGTCGAGGCGGGTCACGTGGTAGGTGGTCACGACCGACTCGTACGCCTTGACGATCCTGGGCACGCTGGTACACGAGTCGGCGATCTCGGTGCCGTCCTGGTCGGCGCTGTAGCCGCCGAAAGAGGGAACCACGTCACCGCCCATGGCGCGCAGCTGGGCGATCTGGCCGGTATAACGCCCGCCCGGCCGCACGAGCTGCTTCCGGTCCCCGTTCCACGCCACCGAGCACGAGCCCCGCTTGGGTGTCTGCAAGAAGGCGAGGGCCAGGAAACGGGCACCGGAAGCGCGGGCCACCGCCGGGATGCTGTCCGTGGTCCAGGTCTCGAAATAGGGCACATAGACCGGCCGGGCGAGATGGCCGTGGTGCCGGGCGGCGGCGGCGCGGCTGGTCGCCGAGGCGGCCGCCGTTCCGCTGGCCAGGACGGCAGCCAGCGGAACGGACAAGGCCATGGCCAGGGCCATTCGCGCATAGGGGACGTTGCGCTTCACGCGGGTCGGCTCCTCGGGTCGTGATGGCGCCAGCGGACACGGTCCCCACATTGGACGTTACGGCCATTCCCGGAACAGCACCAGACGGCAGCGGCCAATGGCCTGCCCTGGTGCTAACCAGGTTGAACTGGTAGAGATCGGGTCGTGAACGCTAGCCCGTTGCTGGCGTATGACGGGGGTATGAGGTATGGGCAGCATGGTGGGTATACGCCTGCCGAGCAGCAGCGGCGTGAGCGGTTACGGCTGGAGGCCGCTGATCGGTTCGCGGCCGGTGACGGCACCGGTGCGATCGCGCGGGACCTGCGGGTCACACCTGGATCGGTACGGCGCTGGCGGCGGGCCCGGCGACAGGGTGGGCCGGTGGCGCTGAAGCCGGAGGGGCCGGTGTCGGCTGAGCGGCTGTCGCCGGCCCAGTGGGCGCGGCTGGAAGCTGAACTGCGGCGAGGGCCGCTGGCGCACGGGTTCGCTGATGACCAGCGGTGGACACTCAGCCGGGTTGAGACGCTGATCGGCCGCCTGTTCCACGTCGGTTACACGGTGCAGGGCACCTGGAAGCTGCTGCGGCGGCACGGCTGGTCCTGCCAGGTGCCCGTGCGGCAGGCGATGGAACGCGATGAGGCCGCGATCGCGGTGTGGAAGGCCGAGGTGTGGCCAGAAATAAAAGCACCGCGCGCGACCTGGGCGGCTACGTCTGCTTCGAGGACGAGGCAGGCCAGGGGCTGAGGCCGCCGAAGGGGCGCACCTGGGCGCCGCGTGGTGCCCGCCCGGTGGTGAGCGTGCGCGGCGCAGGTGCGGGCGGGTCAGCATCGCCGCAGTAGTGTGCTACCGGCCCGGGGAGCGGCCACGGCTGTTCTACCAGCTGCGGGCCTACCGGGTGCGGCATTCATGCCCGGAGGGGTGTCAAGCGAACCTTGACGGCCGGGTGCCAGTACGACGGAGGCGCTCGCGGGCCTCATTCTCCGACAGTGAGGTGATGGGCTCCCCGGCCGCGTGCTGGCACTTGGCGTCGTAGGCCCTGGTCCAGACGCCAGCCGCCCACGACCGCTGGAGTTCGCCGGCGCTGAACTCCCGGCCACGCGCATGACAATACGCGACCAGGAACCGCTCAGTGTCCTCGACGGTGGCCAGCCCCTCCGCGCTGCCGGCCGGATCCGGCCGCCACAGCGCGGCAGCAAAGCCGGCCAGGACAGCCTCGCTATCAGCGGTCACGCTGTCCCAGTCATGCACCACCAGCAGCGCGTCTCCGCTCCAGCGCAGGTTGCCGGCCAGCCAGTCGCAGTGGCCGATGACCGCTTCGGACTCGCCGGCTCGCAGCCGGTCACGGGCCCACCGCCCGGCATCGTCGATCCACTCCGCACCGGCCACCTCGTTGAGGCTGACATCAAGATCCTCCGGACACGGCCACAGCCCGCCCCCGGCGTGGTTCCAGGCCGCCCACGACGGTGCCGGGTCGAGCGTGGGCACCTCCGCCGGCCGGGGCGCCAGCCAGATCAGCCACGCGAACGCCTCAGCGAAGGCCCGGGCCGGGTCGTCCCCGCTCGGGAACACGGCGCCGCCGGGGACATAGGCCTCCGCGGTCGCGACGTCATCGCCGAAAGCAGCCGCGCCGGTGAGCGGCTCGGGGCACGGATAACCGGCCAGGAACATGCGGCGCTGCACTTCGACACATGCCGCTATCCGCGGCGAGTCCGGGCGAACCTTGACCACAACCTCACGGCCATCAGCCAGCCGGAGCCCTACGACGGCAGACAGGTACCCAGACCTGAACAACTCATCCGCCGGCGGGCTGCCCAGATGCTCCATGCACCACCGGGCAAGGCGGCCACGATCGACGGCACGCACACGAGGTGACACCTGAGCATCCTCACATACCCAGGTGGCGTCCCAGAGCTGAGACCGCAGGACGATGCCGCGCCAGCTCCGCCGGCAACGGGCCAGCGTCACGACCCGATCTCTACCAGTTCAACCTGGTTAGCGGGCCAGTTCGGCGTTGGCCCGCTCGGTGATGATGGCCAGCACCCGGCCCGCGGTGGCCAGGTCCCCGGCGGGCAGGTCGCCCCACAGCCGCTGGATGATCCGGTCGGTGACGGCGCTGATCCGGCTGTGCAACCGGCGGCCGTCGCCGGTGGCCGTCACGGCCTCGCCGGTGATCCGCAGCCGCTGCGCGGTGACCATGTCGCCGATGCGCGCCCGCGCCTCCGTTTCACTGACCTTCAGCGCGCCGGCCACCATGCGGGTGAACTGCTCGCGCCCGGCCGTTCCGCCGCTGGTGACGGCCAGCGTGAGGATCACCCACTGGGGCTCGGTCAGGCCGGTCCCGGCCAGCTCGCGGCCCAGGATCGCGTTGAGGGTCTTCTCGGCCTGGCCGATGACGCGGGGGCTGAACGTGGGATAGGTGGACATCGCCTGCCTCCTTGGCACCACCGATCCCGGGACCCGGTGTCGCGAGATCGTTGGCACGTCCAACGTTGGATGTGCCAACGTTATTCCGTTGGCTGCCCCAACAACTGGGTAGGCTTGCGGGCATGCCCACCGGTGAGGACGCCCGGCCGGCCAGGCTGATGGCCAAGCCGAGCTGGCTGATCAGCGAGGTCTCACGGCTGGCCCACCCGCTGCTCACCGGCGCCCTCGCCGCCGCCGGGTCGCGCGGGTACCACTACCGCCTGCTCGCCGCGCTGGCCGAGTTCGGGCCCGCCAGCCAGGCCAGCCTGGGCCGTCACACGGCCATGGACCGCAGCGACGTCGCGGCGGCGGTCAGCGAGCTGACCGCCAGCGGCCTGGCCCAGCGCGCCCCCGACCCCGCCGACCGGCGGCGCAACGTCATCAGCATCACCCCGGCCGGCGCCGCCCACCTCCGGCGGCTGGACGAGCTGGTGGGCGGGGTCCAGGACGAGCTGCTCGCCCCGCTGTCGACGGCCGAGCGCCAGCAGCTGATCCGCCTGCTCGACCGGATCCTGCAGCACCGTGGCTGACACCTGCCCGGGCGTCCGTGACCGCCGGGCCAGGCGCGCCTGACGGGCCAGACGCCAGGCTTCCGCCTGCGCGATCAGGTAGCTGGCTCGCTCGGCGGCGAGCTGCTGCCGCATCACCGGATGCATGATCTCCTCCTCGGCCCACTGCGCGGGTCGCCTGGCCGCGGGGCCGGTGGCCAGGCGCTTCCAGCGTCGGGCGGCGGCGGCGCCGGGAACATCGGCCAGCTGGCCGATGTCGCCGCGGGCCGGGGCCCGCACGATGGGGCCGATGGAGATCCGCATAGTTCTGGACCAGGCCGAGCCGCCGGCCGGCCGTGTCCGGGTGGTGCCCGGCGACGGCCAGGTCCCCCCGGTGACGGCCGGCGAGATCCGGTTCACCGGCTGGCTGGGGCTGCTGAAGGCGCTGTACGAGGTGACGGGGGCGGCGGGCGACGGCCGGCCGGGCGGGGCGTAGCCCGGCCGCGGCCGCCCCGCCCCGCCGGTGATGCCCGGTGATGGCCAGTAGCATCCGGTTGGTGAGCACCGTGGCGCCGGCGTTCCGCCTCCGCGGGCGCGCGGCGGAGATCGCGGTCCTGGGTGAGGCCCTGGACCGGGCCGCGTCGGGCCGGCCGGCCGTCGTGCTCATCGAGGGCGAGGCGGGGATCGGCAAGACGCGGCTGCTGGCTGAGGCGCTGGCCGACGCCCGCGGCCGGGGCATGCAGGTGGCGGCGGGCCGGGCCGAGGAACTGGAGCAGACCCGGCCGTTCGGCCTGGTGGCCAGCGCGTTCGGGTGTGCCCGTTCGTCCCCGGATCCGCGGCGGGCGGCGATCGCGGAGCTGCTCGCGGCCGGGGGCGAAAGGGCGCGGAGCCCGATCACGGTGACCAGCGACCCGGGGCTGCGGTTCCGCGCGGTGGACGCCTTCGCCGACCTGGCCGAGGAGCTGGCGCTGTCGGGGCCGCTGGTGATCGGCGCCGACGACCTGCAGTGGGCCGACCCATCCAGCCTGCTGACGCTGGCCGCGCTGAGCCGGCGCGTGGCGTACCTGCCGGTCGCGCTCGTCGGGTGCCTGCGGCCGTCCCCGCGGGGACCCGAGCTGGACCGGCTCGCCGCCGCCGTGGAGGCGGCGGGGGCGCGGCGGCTGGCCCTGCACGGCCTGGCCGAAGAGGCCGTCCGGGAGCTGGTGGCCGAGGCCGTCACTGCCGAGCCGGGCCCGGGGCTGATGGCCGAGATGGGCGGGGCTGCGGGCAATCCGCTGTTCGTCACCGAGCTGCTGGCGGCGCTGGCGCAGGAGGGGGCGATCACCACCTCCGGCGGGCACGCCGAGGTGGCGAAGATGGCCCTCCCGCCGACGCTGCGGCTGACGATCGTGCGCCGGCTCAGCTTCCTGCCCGACGACACCCTGCAGGTGCTGCGGGCCGCCTCGATCCTGGGCTCCAGCTTCACGGTCAGCGACCTGGCCACCGTGACGGGCCGCTCCGCGGCCGAGCTGTCAGCGGCGCTGGCGCGGGCCCTGGCGGCGCATGTCGTCGAGGACGACGGCACCCACCTGCGCTTCCGCCACGACCTCATCCGCGAAGCCATCTA
>Ga0335077_10011754_pt1 | contig 10937 bp, 10 predicted proteins | sample Lox_Sample_31_FD_207151 | JGI IMG/M metagenome (GOLD analysis project Ga0335077, IMG submission 207151) | Soil microbial communities from Loxahatchee National Wildlife Refuge, Florida, United States - Lox_Sample_3.1 | ecosystem: Environmental > Terrestrial > Soil > Wetlands | place: USA...
CGGGCGGCCGCCTGCCACTGCCGGCGACCGGGCCGACGGTGGGAGCCAAGCTGGATCCTGGCATGTCAGCACCTCCTTCCCCCGGCAGCTGCACCGCGGCAGCCATCCGGGATCATTTCTGATACCGCCGCGCGGGGCGTGACACGGAGCCAGTAGCGGGGGGATCACCTGTCTGTTGCGGCACGCCCGGCCGCAGACGATGCCGCTACCCGCGACGCGCCCCGGGACCGCGCCTGAATGGACCGCCATCGGCTCTCAGCCCTGAGGCGTCTCCGCCCGGCGCAGCTCCTGGAGCTCGCGACGGACGCGTGCCAGTTCTTCCTCAAGGTCCCCGGCGTAGTCCTCGAGGTCCCGGGCGCGCCCGCCGCGCCGGGCAGGGAACGGGACCGGCTGGCCAGGCGGCGGCCCGTACACGTAACCGGCCCCGCAGCCGTAACCAGGCCCGCAGCCGTGGTGACCCCGGTGATGCCCGGGGCCGTGACCGCACCAGCAAGACATCCCCGGCCTCCTTTGCCTTCTCTGCGGCAATGCCCCGGCCGCGAGGCACCATCTCGCAGGGCCGGAGCCTGCCACGCTTTGCCTTCCGGTGATGGTGCCACCGGCCGCGTCTATTACGCGGCTTCCGCCAGCTGCGCCGCTTGCAGGTAAAACTCTTCCGCCTCGGCATCGTCGGTGATTTTCTTGTCCGCCGCCCGCAGTGCTTCCCGGTCGATCGTGCCGGGGATGAGTTCATCCCGCTCCGCCAGGCCCGCCAGGGCGTCCGCTATCGCGTGGGCTTCGTCCACCGTAAATTCGACTGTGACCATCGTTCCCATCTCCTCGCCACAGCCCGGCCGCGCATGCACATTCCCGATATCAGGATGCCTGCCCATGTCCACGGTCTGGGCCATGGTCATTCACCACCTCATGGAGAGAACATCCTTCTCCCATTAACCATCACCTGATCCACCCCAGATGGGTAGGGACCATCGGCCCGCTGCGGCGGCCGGAGGTCCCTGGTCCTGGCCGGTACCCCGGATAGACCATGACCTGGTGCGGGGGGCGGTGCCGTGCCGGCGGCCGCTGATATCCGCCGGGCGCGGCTCCGCCCCGGTGCCAGGAAAGCGTGAGGAAAAGGGACCTCCAGGGAACGGCAGGGCAGGTCGCGCAGCCTACCGGACGGCCCCGGGACGGACGGCAACACCCAGCTTTGCTGCCTGGCCCGCGCCTTGGCACGGCCCGGGGACTGAGGTACGCACCGGATGGCCTGTCCCTCCCCGAGTGGGGAAGATCCCTCCCAAGCGGGGAAGATGGTGGTGGGCCACCCGGCGCCGCCAAGTCAGCCAGGCGGGCATGCGCCGGGCGGGCAGCCCGCCACGCGGTGAGGCGCCTGCCGGCCAAGCCGGCGCCGCCGCGGCGGTCCGCAGGTGCACGGGAGGAGCACAGATGACAGACGGACCAGAGCGGCCGCTGCTGGTACACAGCCCTGTCGGCGAGGAGGGGCGGCGTGCGGCGCGGCTGCGGCTGCAGACCGCGCAGGGTCACCTCGACGCGGTGCTGCGCATGCTGGACGCCGACCGCTACTGCATCGACATCCTGCACCAGCTGTCGGCGGTGGAGGCGGCGATCACCCGGGCCCGCCGCGAGATCCTGGGCGGGCACCTGCGCGGATGCGTCCCGGATGCGGTCCGCGACGGCGCTATCGGCATCGGGGACGTCGCGGACGAGGTGCAGGCCGCCGTTTTCGGGGGCGGCGCCCCGGGTGCCCGCGGTGAGATCCGGGCCGTGCCGTGACATTAGCCGCACTCGGGCTGTACCGCCAGCGGAACGTGCGGGCAGGGACGCCGGGGCCCGAACGAGCCCTCAATCTCTTGCCACACGACCGTTGACCAGCCCCGATGGCGCTATTACACGTATCTGGCCGCTACCCGTTGCACGGCTGGACGTCCCTCGCGGCCCTGCCCCTGCTGCGATTGGCCCTTAGCCCGGTTCGCCAGGCTGCTGGCCGCCTCTCCGGCGCCGGCCTCCGGCTGCCACGTCCGGCGTCCCGGGTTCCTGGCGCACGCGCGCCAGCTCGGCCCGGGCGGCGTCGAGGTCGCGCTCGGCCCGCTCGGCGCGGGCACGCAGTTCGCCGCGTGCTTCCCCGAGCACCCGGGCGCGGGACTCCATCGCATCGCGCAATTCGTCGCGCTCCCTGCGGATCTGCGCCCGGTGATCTCGATCGACCGGAACCTCCAGGAGTACTTCGCGACCGCCTCCCGGCCGACCTTCACCCGCGGCGCTGGCAGGCCAAGCCCGCCGAGCCGGTGACCATCTTGGCCGCGGCCGGGCTGTACCGACCGGCAGGCCTTGAGCAGGGCTTGCGCGAACACCTGCGGCGCGGTGATGCACACTCCGTGATCGGCGTCCACCTCGTGGACCGATGCGCCCGGGACCGCCCGGGCCAGCTCAAGCTGGCGGCGCGGCGGCACGACGCAGTCTCGCGTGGTGACCACGACCGCGCGGTGGGGACATCGACCTGGCTGATCCAGCCGTCCGACGTGAACTGGCAGATGGCCTAGATGGCCGAGAGGGCGGTGAGCAGCGTGGTCCGGCGCAGCTGGGCGCGGGCCCACCTGGCGGTGGCCGGGTCGTCGATGGCCCCCAGCAGCACCAGCCCGAGGCCCTCGGCGCAAACCGGCTCCAGGACCGGGTTCCATCGCACGCCGGCGGCCGCCGCCGCCAGGCGGAGGCGGCCAGCTTCCCGGCCGGTGACCCCAGGTGCGCGGCCTGCGGTGGAGCACAGCACCAGGCCCGGCACCAGCGGGGCGTGCCGCCGGTACACCAGCTGGGCGATCATGCCGCCCATGGAATAGCCCACCGCGGTGAACCTGCCGATGCCGAGGGCGCCGGCCAGCGCGGCCCCATCCCCGGCGCAGTCCTCGAGCCGGAACCGCGACCCGGTCCTGATCCCGTCGCCATGGCCGCGCAGGTCCGCGGCGATGACCCGGAAACCGGCCGCGAGCGGTGCGAAGACCTCCCCCCAGTTCAGCTCGGCCGTGCACGCCACCCCGTGGATGAGCATCAGCGTCCCGGCGCCGGGCGGCCCGGCGCACTCCCACACCCGGGTGACTCCCCGGCCGGGCAGCTCCGCCAGGCGCGTAACGGGAGCCGCTGCCTCCCAGGACACCTGCCGCTCTGCTGTCACCCTCCTGCGATGCCGGTCAGCGCGAGCCGCCGGCCGGCGCCCGGCCACCAAACGCGAAATATGCGTACCGGGCATCGCACGCCGCCGGCAGGGCCGGAAGACCCGGCCTCAGGCCATGGTCACGCGCTGGTGGCGGGGCTGCCCGCGGAGTGACAGCTCAGCACGCGCAGGCATGGCTATGCCAATGGCGGCGCGGGCAGCAGATGGGCATGGCGGGCTTACCGGTGAGCGCAACCCGGCCCGCGCCGGCCTCGCTCGGGGTCGACAATGCCGTCCCGGGCTGCTACCTAAGGAACGTAACGGGCGACTGGCCCGGGACATGGTGCTACGGTCCGGCCGAGGTGGCGGGCGCCGGGCTTGAGTGCGGTCAGGGAGGAGCAGGCGGTGTGCGACACCGGTAACGATGCCGAAGTCACGCCAGTGGAAGCATTGCCGGCGAGCGTGGAGTGGACGGGCGAGGTGCTCCGGCTGGAGCCGGTGGATGAGCTGTCGGTACTGATGGTCTGCGACAACGTCATGGACATGCTGCTGCCAGACGAGGGGCCGGCCAGGCGGCTCCCGCTGGCCGGGATGGCCCGGGCGCCGATGCTGGAGGCCCCGACGATCATGGGCGGCCAGGCGGCTGACGTGCCGCTGGCGGAGCACGGGTTCTCGGCGCTGGTGGAGGTCCGCAAGGCCGGCCGGGTGCGCCGGCTGCTGTTCGACACCGGCCTCACGCCCGGCGGATGCGCCGGCAACCTGCGCCGCCTGGGCCAGGATCCGGCCGGCATCGAGGTGATCGTCTGCAGCCACGGCCACTTCGACCACACCACCGGGCTGTCCGGCCTGATCGGCCGGCTCGGCCGGGCCAACCTGCCGGTGCTCCTCCACCCGGAGTTCTGGGCCCGGCGGCGGCTGGCCATTCCCGGTGAGCCGTTCGAGCTGCCCACCACCAGCCGCCGCGGGCTGGAAGAGGCCGGCTTCGACGTCATCGAGCAGCGGCAGCCGTCGTTCTTGTTCGACCGGTCGGTGCTGATCACCGGGGAGGTCGACCGGGTCACCGGCTTCGAGAAGGGGTTCCCGGTCCACCAGGCCTGGCGCGGCGGCAGCTGGGAACCGGACCCGCTGATCCTGGACGACCAGGCGCTGATCGCCCACGTCGCGGGACGCGGGCTGGTCGTGCTCACCGGCTGCGGGCACGCCGGCGTCATCAACATCTGCCGCTACGCCCAGCGGCTGACCGGCGTGGACAAGCTGCACGCCGTCATCGGCGGCTTCCACCTGACCGGGCCGCTGTTCGAGCCGGTCATCGGCGATACCGTCGGCGCGCTGGAGCAGCTCGGCCCCGACCTGATCGTCCCGGCCCACTGCACCGGCTGGAAAGCCACCCACGCGATCGCCCGCCGCCTGCCCGGCGCGTTCATCCAGAACAGCGTCGGCACCACCTTCCATCTCACCGCCGCATCCACCGCCCGGGCAGGGTGAGCGGGTTATCGCGCGAAAGTACCCCGCCAGACGTACTGCCGCTGAGGTGAACCAGCCAGGGTCTGGGCAGGCACACGGCGACCGCCCGGCGCATCTTGCGGCGCGCCCGGCCGCAGGCGATGCCGCTACCCGCGACGCGAGGAGCCCTGGCCAATGCCGTGGCGTCCAGCGTGGCGCGAACACCCCCCGCCTGCGGCGCCACCCGGGCTATGGCCCGGTCGTCCGGAGGAGAAGCGCCCGACGCCGGCCCGCGGAGGGGACTGTTCACCAGCGAGGCCGAACCAGCCCCGGCAGGTTCATCCCCGCCGCGGTCTTCACCTGGCCCGCGGACCTGCGGCGCCGGAACCGGCGACCGGCAACGCGGGACGGTATGACTGATTCATCCGGCGACGGCCCCATGCCGGATGCCGTCCGGACCGGCGCGGGCCCGCTGTGGCCTATGAGGCCGGTGGCCAGCTCCCAGACCGCTTCCGCCAATGAGCGTCCCGTTGCTCCGGGCGGACCGTGCCCTATATGCCGCAGAAATGGCTATAAAGACGGCCGCGGCGGCGACCGCAAGCCAGGCAGGCCAGCCGCCGCCGTGCAAACCCAGGTCCGGGGCGGCACCGAGGACGCCGCTGCCCCGGCGGTCACCTGCACGTCACGGGACCTGCCCGTTGCCCGTTGTTCTACGTCGGCCAGATGCCGCTGACCGGCCGCATCCAGCGGGCCTGCGGCCAGCGGCCCGCGCCCGGCCCGCTGCCGCGGTCATCAGGGAGATAATGATGACGGCCCGCACGGTCGCGGACCGGGAGGCCGGGCTGGCCGCCGGGCTGGCCCGGCTGGGTCCTGCCGCAGGAGGCGCCCGGGCCAGCGCCGCGCCAGATGCCCGCCGGGCAGGACACGGCGCAGAAGCGGCGCGCATCTCGATTAAGGCCAGCCGGGACACGGCGCAGGAAACCGGCTGCCCGGGCCACGACCGTCGGCTGGCGACACGCGATCCTCGCGTAGCCTGCGGATCCGCTTTGGATGAAGAGTTGCGCGATAACCCGCGTTACCGGGCAACACTGCCCACCATGGCGGGATGCCACCTGCGCGGATGCCGCCGCAGCGGTGCGGCCCGGTTCCCGGTTATCAGGCAACTGCAGGCATGCGGGCGGATAGCCGGTGCCATATCAGAACAGCGGCTCGCAGTCGCCGGCGGGAACAGGCGGGCGCCGGCGCGGCGCCTGAAAAGGCGCACCGGCCTGGAGCGCGGCCTGGACGGCGGCGGCGACGAGCTGCGCGGTTTCCGCGTCGATGGCGATGTTGCGGCGGAGCAGCACGCGGCGGACGACCTGGCCGGCGTGCCCGGTCGGGTCCTGCTGGCGGTCGGCCATGTCAGCCCTCCTTCTTGAGGTAGTCGTAGACGGTAGTGCGATGGAGTCCCACGGCTTCGGCGATCTCGGCGACGGTGCGCTGCCGCTTGCCGTCCGGGCCGGTGGCGACGTCGTGCTCATGTGGACGGATGGCGGATTGGCGGGCGTTCAGCTTGGGCTTGCGGCCCCCGGTGCGGCCGCGGGCCCGGGCGGCGGCCAGGCCCTCGTGGGTGCCCTCGACGATCAGCTCGCGCTGGAACTCGTCGATCGCGTCGAGGATGTGGAACACCAGCCGCCCGGTCGGCGTGGTGGTGTCGATCTGCTGGCGCAGGACGACCAGGCCGACGCCGCGCTCGCGCAGCTCGTCGGCCAGCGCGAGCAGGTGCTTCAGCGACCGCATGGCGGGGGACAGCCGGGTGATGACGAGCACGTCGCCCGCGCGCAGGTAGGCCAGGGCCCTGTCGAGCTCGGGGCGCCCGCCAGGTCACAGCGTCGGGAAACAATGTCGGAAAAACTAAGTTGCAAAACTATGCTCACTTGACCGTTTGCGCTACAGTTGGGGGGGATGGCAGTGACCCGCCTCGTCGCTGGTCGGTGTGTCCCGGAAGTTCCTCCCGCAACAGCGTGTCGAACCCCCGTTATGCGTGCATGTTTCGGTACGGTCCGGTCATGGAGCCGGGGTACGCGCGGGCATCGACCATCAGGCAGGACCTCGGCCGGCAGGTCGGCGCGCTCACCGGCACCGGCATCGGGTCCGGCATCGGGTCCGTTCACATCTACGCCGCCAAGAAGTCCGGGGCGACGGCTGCCCGGCCCGGGCTGAAAGCCTGGCCGGGCTATGCTCGCGGCGGCGACGTGATCGTCGTCGGTTCCCTGGACCGGCTCGGCCGGACCGTGCGCGAGGTTCTCGACCTGATTCGCGACCTGCGGGAACGCGCCATCGGCGTGCCGGCCGGCCTTCCGTGGTCACCGAATCCCAGCTCGTCCGCGCCGTCCGGCTGCGCCGGGCCGGGCACACCGTCGCCGAGGTCACGGGCGCCGCGGCACCGTGACCAGGTAGCCGCCAGCATGACCACCAGCAGGTCACCGGATGCCCGGTATGCCCGGTTCTACGCGGCCGCCGCGAATGACGCCAAGATGGACATCTTGAGCGTCCGGGGACAGTAGGACCGGGACTAGCATGAGACGCCGCGGCACATTCTGCTTGCTCGGACCCGCATGCGCCCTGTGTAAGTGGCGCCGTCTCGGCGACTTGACGAGGCCTCTCACCACCGCGGAGTGGCGCAGCCTGGGGAGCGGGCGGCCATCAGAGCGAACAGATCCTCGTCCGGCTCGGCGGCCGCCAGCTCCGCCAGATCAGCCAGGCTGATGGTGACCGAGCCGGTACCGTCAGGCCGGTTCCGGGGTGCCGGTAACAACGGCGCCGGGAACCGCGTCAGGCCAGGTTTCGCGGGTATCCCGCGCCGCCATGACCCGGTGACTGGTTTTGCTGAGCACAGCTGGCAAGGGAACGGATCAGAGCTCGCCCGGAATCGGAAGAGGAGTGCCCGATGCGGGTGGGTAACGACCCAGCCGGCCTCGCGCATGGAATCCCGCCCGGCAGCGTCAGTCCGCTCGACGGGTACGCCTGCCCGGCCTGCGGGCGCGAACCCGCCACCAGGGCCGAGGCGCCGCAGCAACGTGACGACCTCGCCATCGTCTGGCTGCACCTTGACGGTGACCGCCTCACCGGGACCCGGCGCTGCCCGGCATCCAGAGCAGAACAATCTGGGGAAGGCTACGCCGGATTGTTCCGTTCGCGTGGCGGGCCTCTTCGCCGTGGGCTGGGGCTCAGGGGGGCTGGACGGAACCAGATGGCGAAGTGCGGCCTGAGCGAGACACGCGGGCGGCCGGCGACCGCGACGATGTCGCTGAGGGCCTGGCAGTCGGCGATGACCACGAACCGGGACGCTTCGCGGGCTGCTTCGGTGCGCCTGCGACCATGACCTGGCCGCGCCGAGACCGCCACCTGGAGGAGGCTGGCCAGGTCTCCGCTGGGTGGCCACCAGTCAGCCCCGTCACGGACCGTGACCCGCCGGCGGGCCCACGTGATCTGCGCCGCCGCGGTTATCCACAGGTCCACGGCCCCGCTTATTCACACCTGTGCACGGGGCTGGCCAGCGTCTTTACCCGAATCCTCCACAGGCTTATGCACAGGGCGTTATCGTGGCAGGCTGAGGAGCTGCAGGTGAGCGTGAGCCGAGGGAGGACCCGGTGATACCGCGGCGCATCCGTCCGCCGGGCGGGCGGGAGGTGACCGTCACGAGCCTGGCCTGTTAGCCAAACGGGCATGGCCCGGCCCCGCGGTCGCCCGGCTCGGGAGCGGCTAAATGACCACACCGGGCGGCACGCGCCCCGTAGCCTTCGCCCATGTCCGAGCGCAAGCACCACCTGCACAGCCCTACGACCGCCTGGCCGGCCAGAGCACCGGGCCCGTCCCCGGCAGCGTCGTGATCTACCCGCGCGGCCACGGCAGGGCTCCGGCCGGCGGGATGCTCCCGCCGGGGCCGGCCGGATACCCGGCGGCGGCGCACGGCCAGGACCCGCCGCTGCCGCGCCGGATGGCGGGCAACGCGGCGGGCGGCGCCCGGATCCCGCCGGACCCGCAAGGCGCGGACCTGCGGTGCAAGCCGCCGGATCCGGACCTGCTCCGGCGGCTCCTGGCAGGGCTCAAGCGGCTGGGCTGATGCTCGGTCCGTTCCGCGCGGCACCTGGCCGGCAGCTCCTCCCGGCTCCGGCCGGCCCGCGCTCCGCGGCGGCGCCCTGGTGCGGCCGCTGTGCTCCCCGGCCGGCGTTTCCTGCTGGCGCACCGGTTCAGCCAGGGCACGACGGCGGCACGCGGCCCTGCCTGCGCGCCGGGCCGTTGGCTACGTCACCAGCGTCTGGCTAGCCTGCGCTGGCCCGGTTGCGGTTCCGCGTCGCCGGGGCGCGGTTGCCCCGCGGGCGGCGCAGCGCGGCGGGTGATCTCGTCGCCGGGCACCGCGTCGGGTGGCCGGTGCGGGCCGGGCCCGGCGGCCGGGCGGCCGGTCCTGCCGGCGTGGGAGCAACGCGCCGGGACACCCTCTCGTGATGCGCAGGTCGCTGGCTGGTGGTGAGGACCAGGGCGCCGGTGCCAGCCGCGGACAGGTCGCATGCCCGGCTCCTGCGGCAGGAGGTCCTTCTCCGGGGTCTGGAGCAGGTTCACCGCCAGTGAGATCACAGCTGTCGGGTCATCACGCGTCCGGTTGGGCGGCGAGCAGCAGGACGAGGGAGCGCTGCCTGACGGTCAGGTGATCACCCGCGCCGTGTGCCGGGTCAGCCGGGCCGGCCGGCGTGCCCGTGCGGACCGTGCCGCCGGTCGTGTCAGTGGCACCATCGGGCGTCGTGGTGCCGGTGCCGGGGTCGGAGCTGTCCGCTTCGGTGCGCCAGGAGCATCGCTTGCCGACCTCGGGGATGGTGAAGGTGACAGGCCGCGGTGATCCGTTGACCAAGATGAGCGCGTCGTCATCGAGCATGGGCTGGCCGTGTGCGTCCAGGTCGGGCGCGACCGTGCCGTCGATGTAGGCGGCGACGGATCTCCTGCCCGATTGCCAGCGGGAGGCGGTCATCGGGCGGCCCGCCGGGGTGTACCAGACGGTGTAGCCGGGGTCGGCCAGGTAGCGGTCGCGGCGCAGCACCGGGTGCGCCCGGCGCACGGCGATGACCCGGCGGGTGTAGGCGGTCAGGACGGCGTCGGCGGCGTCCCAGTCGACCCAGGACACCGGGTTGTCCTGGCAGTAGGCGTTGTTGTTGCCGCCCTGGGTGCGGCCGAGCTCGTCGCCGCCCAGGATCATCGGCACCCCGCGGGACACCAGCAGCGTGCCCAGCAGCGCGCGGGCCTGGCGGGCGCGCAGCGCGCGGATCTCCGGGTCCTCGGCCGGGCCTTCCGCGCCGCAGTTCCACGACCTGTTGTCGCTGGTGCCGTCCCGGTTGTCCTCGCCGTTGGCCCGGTTGTGCTTGCGGTCGTAGGAGACCAGGTCGCGCAGGGTGAAACCGTCGTGGCAGGTGATGAAGTTGACCGACGCGCCCGGCCGGCGGCGGGCCGGGCCGTACAGGTCCGAAGACCCGGCCAGCCGGGTGGCGAAGTCGGCCAGCACCGTGTCGCGGCCGCGCCAGAAGTCGCGGACGGTGTCGCGGTACCGGCCGTTCCACTCGCTCCATCCGGCGGGGAACCGGCCCGCGGCGTAGCTGTCGGGCTGGCCGACGTCCCACGGCTCGGCGATCAGCTTGACCCGGCACAGGACCGGGTCCTGCGCGACGGCGGCGAAGAACGCGGCCTGCGGGTCGAACTCGCCCCGCTGGCGGGCCAGCGTGGGGGCCAGGTCGAAGCGGAAGCCGTCCACGTGCATCTCGCTGGCCCAGTAGCGCAGCGAGTCGGTGATCATCCGCAGGCACGCCGGGTGGCCGGCGTTGACCGAGTTGCCGGTGCCCGTGGTGTCCACGTAGCGGCGCCGGTCGCCGGGCACGAGCCGGTAGTAGCCGGGGTTGTCCAGCCCGCGGAAGCACAAAGTCGGGCCCAGGTGGCCGCCCTCGGCGGTGTGGTTGAACACCACGTCGAGCAGCACCTCCAGCCCGGCCGCGTGCAGCGCCCGGACCATCGCCTGGAACTCGCCGACCTGCCCGCCCGCCCGGCCGGCCCGCACCGCCGCGGAGTAGCCGTCGTGCGGGGCGAAAAACCCGATCGAGTTGTAGCCCCAGTACTCGGCCAGGCCGCGCCCGGCCAGATCCGCGGGGGTGACGAACTGGTGGACGGGCAGCAGCTCGACCGCGGTCACCCCGAGCCCGGCCAGGTATTCCACCACCGGCGGGCACGCCAGCCCCGCGTACGTGCCCCGCAGCTGCGGCGGCACGTCCCGGCGGGTCGCAGTGAACCCCTTGACGTGCAGCTCATAGATGATAGTGTCCCGCCAGGG